>Ga0326760_1001212_pt1 | contig 11722 bp, 8 predicted proteins | sample GCREP_S_FD_207668 | JGI IMG/M metagenome (GOLD analysis project Ga0326760, IMG submission 207668) | Hot spring sediment microbial communities from Geyser Creek Basin, Yellowstone National Park, WY, United States - GCR.EP_S | ecosystem: Environmental > Aquatic > Thermal springs > Near-boiling...
TGGCATCAGTTCCAACGAGAAAGTTCACTCCAGCTTCAACAGTTTCAACCCACTCAGTCCTATCCCTCAAAGTTACACATGGAGTTTTAGACCAGAAAGCCTCCTTCTGCAATCCACCAGAATCCGTCAAAACAAGCCTAGCATGCTTAAGCAATTTAAACATATCAACATAACCCACAGGGTCAACAACCCTAACATTACTATGCTCCAAAGATATATTAAACTCCCTAATCCTATTAGCAGTTCTAGGATGAATTGGGAAAACTATTTCCACACTCGCCCTTCCAACACCCTCTAGAATACTTCCCCTTAGTCTAATAACTTTTAGTAGCTAGTATGTTCTTATTGTTATTTTTAAGACCTTCACAGTTACTTTTACTTTTGAGTTTATTTCGCTTAATAAATACCAGTTTTTCCTAGTTCGAAATACTTGAGGAATAACTTGATTTTATATATGTTTTAAAATCCCTCTTAAATATCCAATAATTATTCCAGCCTCAATAGCTAATGCAACTATAATTGCTATAAACAACCTCTTAATAGTAGGTTTCTTTACCTTTCTAAGGTATTTAATATATAAACCAAATGAAAAAGTTAGAATTGCTAAAATCCAAAAGAATATATTGTACCATAAATTAATTGCTAACATTAGTGTCAAAATCACTATAGCAAACCTTAACAAATAGTATTGAGGAAAGAGAAAAGCTGTACCATCGCCTTTAGCATAATTGTAATACTGTTTAAAAATCTTCCTGGCATTTTCTCTAACCTTCCAATAAACTATTGCATTTTTTGCCAAAAAGAAACGTGCTCCAGCTTTTTTCAATTTTAAATCAAATAAAGTGTCCTCAGCCGTGTCAAGCCACTCTGGATATCCTTCTACATTTTCCCAAACTTTTTTCTTAAATGCAATTGATCTACTGGAAGGTAAGAACTTTTTTTGATCGAGCTTTTTAATATCAGGGAAAATCAGGTAAGATGCTATTTCCTCAAACTCAGTTTCATACCAAGGAAGATAAACTCCCGACACCACATCTATACTTGGATCTTCTTTGAAAGGTTTAGTTATATTTTCCAACCATTGTGGATGAAGTTTACAACCCGCATCAGTACTTGCTATAATATCATTCACACAATTCCTTATTGCAATATTCCTACCTTGGGCTATGTTAGCACCAGGTGCTACTATTAACTTTACGTTTAAACTATTATCCTTCTTAACATATTCCTTAATTAGCTCAACAGTTTTATCGGTGGAACCTCCATCAACAATAATAATTTCATTTGGCAATTTAGTTTGCCTTCTGAGAGACTCCAACCAATCAAGAATAGTTCGTTCTTCGTTTTTTACTGTACAAATCAATGAAATTTTTAACATGCTAATCTCTCTTCTTCGCCAAATTATTAGTTAACTCTACTAATTATGACTAATTATGTAAACTATTAGTAGAGCGAATAAGAAAGTCAGGGAAGCGTCCACAAGTCTTTTAAGCAAAAGAATATTGTAACCACTACCAGAATTGCCTCCTAATAACTTTTTGACGATGAAGGGACTTAGTATGAGAGATAGGACTCCAGTCGGAAAAGAACATGCTATATAAACAAAAAAGATCGCTACTATATTGCTAAAGCTGTGCTCATACCAATATGAAAATATGAAAGTAGATAAAACGACTATCATGATAAACAAAACAATGTCTTTAGTTCTTCCTCTAAGAGTTTTTATATCGTCAAATAATAGGTCTTTTGAAAGAACCATATATTCTAATGTACGATAAATCGCATAAGGAACCAAAAAAGTGTTCAACATAACAACAAATGAATATAAATGGAGGTTTTGAAGCAATAGTAGTTCCAAGGATAATGTGGCGTATGCGTATTTTGCTAATCTTAGTAATGAAAATAGCATGTGCTTTAAAATAATATTAGTACATTTTGACCTCAAAAAAGAAATTATTGCAAGAAAAGGCACTAAGGGTACATAAATAACAGCTGGCAATTTTAAGAATCCAATTAAAGCAAACGCAAAAAGAATATACAAAAAATTTAAACAAATAAGGATTGCAGGAGATTTATCAAAAGATATCAATGGTCGATAAATGTAGTATGTGAGTTTTTCTTGGGGATAATGAATAACTTTTTCATAATCCACGTAATCATTCACTACGTAGACAATTATATAAAGAAAATGAATAAGTAAAGGTATCAGGAAAAAATACGCTAAAATTTGCTCGGAAACTATATGCATCACGTATGTTTTACTGAGAAAAAGCGTAACACCAATTAAAATCACAACAAGATCATATAACGTGTTAAGAAAGGCGTCAACTCTATAGAGGATAATGTTTACCCAAATAATACCTCGATTTGATATTGTTTTATGGTCAATCAAATGATCTATCATGTTTTAACCATCAAAGTTGAATGATATTTTTGGCATAAGAGGTCATAAATATAAAAAACAAATAATTAAAAGGAGAAGAGAAATTATCTACTGAGTATGCGTAATATGAGTACGCAATTTAATTTTTCAAATATTCTGATAAAGGATTAATTTTGGGCTAATAGGGCCAAAATTGTTATTTTACTCACTCAACAATACCATAAGATTTTATAAGCAGTCAAAATATTTTAGAAATAAATTTTAAGAACCTTATTAAAAAAGGCGGAGAATTATAACGTTTACATAACACATTTTTGGCAATCTCCCATCTCTCTTCTATTGTTCGTTGATAATTTTCAGAATAATTATAAATTTTAAGCACTTTTTCGGCTTTTACTAATAGGTTCTCATTAATCTTTCCATTTTTCAAAGATAGTAAAATGAAAAACAAAGCTTGCAAAATACTGTTTTTCCAAATCCACGTTCTTCTTTTGCTAATAATTAAGTGAAGCTTTTCTATAAAAATCGGGAAAGTTAGAATTTTGGAACATACTTGAATAGCACCTAACGCCATAGTTAATGCTTCTTCTTCAGCTCCCGCAGTTGGTCTTAACATATATCGATGACAATTTTCACTTAGCTGAAGAAAGAATGGTAGCTCCTTGGCTAATTGACAGAATTTAGAAGAAGCCCAATGTTGCCGTAAATATCTTTGTCTTTCCTCTTTTGTTGAAAAATAAATTTCATTCAAAATTAGAAAAATATCACGAGAAATAGACACTAATTTTGCAGTTGCAAACATCAAACGTCTTTTTTCTTCACTTTTACATTTTGAATGAGCGAGACTAAACGAAAATGAAGCCAATAAATCAATTATGCGGTCAAAAAACGTATTAAGAATTTCTTCCCAAGAAGCTAGATTTGTGTTTATGTTTACACAATATATTTTTACTAATTCCCGTTTCAGCACATCATAACCATATATGCACTTCGCATTTTTTATTTTAGATAAACTTAGCGTGGAAAATTTTTCTATTTTCTTTTCATTTATTATATTGAGGTCTACAATTTGTCTATTCTTATTCGCATATCGTTGAATTTCATTGTTAAGATATTTTCTTAATAAGTTGCTTTTAATTTCTAAAACAAATTGAGGTGCTCTGGAAATTACCAATAGATCAATGTCGCTCATAAATTTAATCTTGTCGTCGTCTACAAAAATTGAACCTTCTCCGCATGAAAAACTATCAGTTAAGTAAATGCTTACAACCTTAGGAATTATGCGAAGGATTTCCTTGCAAATTATTCTGAGCTTTTTCTCCAACATGCTATTAATCATATCCGCGAGTTGACCTTCAAGAACGCTTACTTTCCAGTTTATTTTATCTCTAAAAATATCCATTCAGCATCACTATTTAAATTAATGATTCATACAACTTTTTTATTTTCCTTGCAAATTCCACTATTGAGAAATTACGGACAACCTTTTCCCTTGCTCTTTTCCCCATCTCTTCCCTCACACTACTTTCTGAGATTAGTTTACAAATTGCTTCTGAAAGTGCCATCACATCGTCTTGTTTAACAAGGAGACCATCATAGCCATGAGATAATATTTCCATCGTCCCCTCATTAATTGTAGCTATAACTGGAGTTCCGCAAGCCATTGATTCAAGCAAAACAAAGGGAAGAGCTTCACGTTTTGATGGCAATACAGTGATTGTTGCCTTATTATAAATAACTCTTAAAGCATCATGTGGTAATCTACCAGCTAGCTTTACATCATTTGTTAAGTTAAGAGTTTTAATCATTTTTTCTAGATAGTCTCGCATGTATCCTTCTCCAACAATTAGTAACTTTAAATTTTTAACTTTTTGTTTACACTTCTTGAAAGCTAAGAGTAATAAATCTACCCCCTTTTCTTTAACAAGATTTCCTACAAATAATATTAAATTGTCCTCTTTATTAATTGTATTTAAAGGCTTAAAGAAATCAGTGTCTACTCCATCATGAATATAGGCTATTTTTTCTTCTGGCACTTTACAAACAGAAACTAGACGTTGCACTTCAAATTTATTCGTTACCAAGAGTTTATCTGCTAGTGGTAAGGTCATTCTTTTTAAAATCCTGAATGGATACAATAACATGGATAAGTCACCGCCATGATAATGTCCTACGATTGGTTTTTTACGTATATTATTTAACAAAACTATAAGATCATATGTAAGCGAGTAATAATTATGAACATGAATTATGTCTACATCGCTCCTAATAATGTCCTCATGAAGCTCTCTAGATATTTCATAATTAAAATGTTTCCTATTAAACGTGACGGGGTACGCTATCATTGGATGACCAAATTTATGAACTAATAATGTTTTTTCCTTTACAGAGAGGGAAAGATAAGCCAAAATGGGATTTGCAAATTCTTTTACAATCTTACAATATCGATGAGGATGAAATTCGTATTTTGAAAAGATATCAGGAGTGATCATGTACGGTTCTATAGAGTGAGTAGTGACAAAAAGAATCTTAAGCATAGGCGGTTTTATTTCATTCAAACATTTTTATTAATGTATTTATGAAGTCTTTCGCGTTTTTCGCTTTAATAAGAAAACACTCGCTTTGAAAGGCCAAATCTGATATAAGTTTTTTTTCTTTATTTATTAATTCCTCTAAATCAAAATCGGCATTAAAGTAGGCATATATGTTTAATAATTCAGGAATGCATGAATACTGTCTCTTATTGTTCAGCCAAAGTTTTCTTATACATTCTTCTTTTGATAATAGCTTACACAAGTTTTGTCCTGACTCTAAAATGAAGATGTATTTTATTGGTGCATGCTCTTTTATGGGAATCACATTTCCTACATCGACATGCTCAATCCTTGATAAATATATATTAAGAGGCCATGGGACTAATGATAACATAGAAGAGCTCAATTTCTTCCTAAAAGTGGATTTTATTCTAAAACCAGTGTATTTTAAATTCCTAATGTTGAATACTTTAGGAAACGCCCATGCTACATGATTTTGATCTACAATTATTTCATCATCTGATAAATATTCAAATAATCCGCTTTTAACTGCCAATAGAGTTGTAGTGGTTTTGCCTATATCAGGATAAGCTGATAATAAAATTCCCGTGTTTGATTCTTTATGAGAAATACATGCACAATGCAAAAGACTTAATCCCTTTAAAAGCATTTTAATGCGCAAAATCTGCTGAATTAGACTACTTCCTAGCACAGCTGGTGAGAAATCTAAAACGTAACGAGTCATATAGTAGTGTTTGGTTATGGCTAACAACGTTTCACCTAAAAGATCTTTTAATAAAATTTCTGATCTAAACGGGTACTCACGAATCCTACGCAATACAAAGTGTCTATTTTCTAATCCAAAATAATTTTGACAGAATCGTTCTAGACGTGATAAATCCATTAGAATTCCGCCTACAACTCTTATATTCAGATCAAATGGTCCTGTGGCGTTATTAGTGCTAAAATAGTTTAATTCTAATTCTAAATCAGATAGAATTTTTATTTTATTATGGATATTATATACATGTACCATTTCAATTTAAAAATGCTAACTCCTAAAATAATTATGTAATTTTGCTTATTTGGTTATCGATAACAAACATTCTTCCATATTGTCTAAAAATATTCTAGATGCAAGCCATACTACCTTCCTACATAACATCCACTTTTCTTCTGATCTTTAAGGTCAATAATTTGTCATTATGCTATTACTTTATAATTTGATTTGTAACGTTTTCAGTTAACTCTAAAAGATGCAGTTACATAAGGTATTGGGTTCTTGACATAATGTATACTATAAGAGAAGAGTTAACTGAAAATTACTGAAAAAATTGTTTGTCCGTAGAAGTTGAGGTAAGCTGTAAATAAACACGTCTATAAAATTCTGACTGATTTCAATTTTTAAATTATAATAATACATAAAACCGATTATTGATTATTTTAAATTCTCATCATAACTTAAGGATCTGATTTTATCCACAATGCTCCAAGTAGATATCCAGTAGCATGTTTGTCAAGCTCTTTAAGATAAGGCCAAATTTTATATACAAAACTGAGTATAATATTTAAGAAACATCCTATAATTGGCAGATCAACAAAACGGAACTGATGAAGAAGGCCTGCTGAATAACATACAATAGGTTTTGGTTGAAAACGTTGAAGATCTTCTAAAGACAAAGGTTCTTCATAACCCAATTTCCACCTTGCAGTCTTTACAGCTACTACCCTAAAAGTATTGTATATAACTGCTTTCCTATTTGGGACAATAACAATTAGTCGCCCATTTTGCTTCAAAACCCTTAAAGCCTCGTTTATGCTTTTTTGTTGCTCATTGAATTCATAATGCTCAAGGACTCCGCTACTCCAAACTACATCTATTGAATATTCTCTTAGTGGCAAATAGAAGATCGAGCCAACTATGAAATCACAATCTATATTCATTTCACGAGCTAATTTTTTAGAATACATAATGGCATTCCTAGAGATATCAAGTAAAATTACTTTGCCCCCACATTTAGCAAGTCTCAAGGATATTCGTCCTGTCCCGCTTCCTGTTTCAATTATAACTTTGTTTCTCAATGTTGGTATAAATAACCTAAGGAGAAAATACACTAGCTCAGATAATTCATCCCATAAGGGTATTTTATTATACTTAGTTTTCATCCAGATCTGTAGCCACACATTTTCAGATCGATTTTGTAAGACAGGCATTGTTGAATTATTCTAAGGTTTTTACGTGTTCATGATGTGGTCTATTCTCTTTGGGATATGTATAACGCTCAGCAAAGTTTATTGCTTCCGCTCCTTCAACGCATTATTATATACGTATATTATTTTTTCAATGTTTCTAACAAAGCTTTCCTTAACAAACTGTTGCATTCGGCATTTGTCAATAGATTTTGCACCTGAAAGCACATCGATAATTGCTTTCGCGATTAATGATGGTTTTGGCTGAACAAGGATTCCGTTGACATCATTAATAATAATCTCCTTCAATCCTCCAACATTTGATGCAATAAGGGGTACGCCAATAGCCATTGCCTCCAAAGCTGATATAGAAGTAGCTTCTTCAACTCCTTTAACAGGGATAGATGGGATGAGCACGATATCTGAAGCTTTGTATATGAATTTCATTTTTTCATGAGAAATTGCCCCCATTAGAATTACGTTTCCTAACGCATTTTTCTGCACATATGTTTTGATAGTTTCCTCTAATGGTCCGGTACCACAGTAAATGAGTAGTAATGTATTCTTGACATTTTCTGGTACATATTGCAATGCATAGAGGGGGAGTAGAACGCCATTCTTTTTGACAAGTCTCCTGGGGACTAGAATCACAATTTTTTCAGGTGGGATGTTAAACATTTGTCGGCACGTCATTCTATCTAAATTAACATGAAATTCTTCTGGGTCAACAAAATTTTCTATTTTTATGATCTTACATTTATTTACGTTAAATTTTGAAATATATATTTTAAGTCTGGAATCAACAGTTACTATGTAATCCGCGTTTTTATAAGCTCTTTTCTCCTCCTCAATAGACAGTTTCACTAACGTGTGTATTTTTTCATCTAAATTACCATGCGCTATTCTTTCTAATGTTAAATATCCGTGAACTGTTAAAACAGTAGGGATTTTCAAAGTTTTTTTTGCAAGCCATGTAGAATTTAAGGACACGCAATCATGTGCATTAATTATTTCTATGTCCTTTGCAAGACAATAAAAAAATATGTATATATTCATTAGCAGTTTAAGTACTATCTGTCTTAGGAAGGAACCAAGCCCCTTCCTTATAAAGTCAAAGGAATACTGAAGACTCATGAGGACTATTCTTATAGGTATAGGGAAACTTGATAAGCTAATAACATACACATTATTCTTCCTTTTCCTTAATTCTCTCGATAAAGTGCTAATATGCGAAGATATTCCGCCCAAATGTGGATAATAAGTCGTTAAAACTATTAGGATATTCATGTAATTTGTATAACTCCAATTACTACATATTTTATACTTATGTAACCTTCTGGCTTTCCTTTAATTACCACACGTAAATCGCCTATACTTGTTACGTTATTATTAATATATGTAAACCATGTACCGGGGGATGATGGAGGAATTATATTTGTAAGGAATTCTCCTTTATCACTCCAAAGCTCTATGCGTTCAATTTTCACGTTATTAATCTCGATTACTTTCCAAGCGAAAAACTTCGTAGTATTCTTTTCTAACAGAATATTTAATGGAGTTCTACGATAAGTAAACGTATATGTCATCCCTTTACCTATAATTAGCTTAGAAACACCATTTTCAGCTAAAAGTTTACCATTGTTTCCTGCACCCCAGTTTTCAACGAAATTATCTTGAAATTCTACCCTTATTAGTAGAGTAGCTCTTACGACTCTATATATCTTCACAGCTCTTGAGTCCTCCGAATAATACTCAAAAACGAGTTTTAAACAATAAAACTCTTGTATGTAATTCTGTTTTCCAGATAATACCAATTCATCAAGAATACTGACTATAGTATCTTCTTTCATAATTGGATACATCTGTCCAAGCTTTGAATGTGTGAAGTAAAGATTATTAAAGAAGTCGCTATGAGGTATATAGTTCATAAAGAATGTATCAATAATAACATAACTTACATTGAAATTTTGAATTAGACTATTTAACTCTGAAATATCAAGTTTGCCTGACTTAGTAGTCATGCCAACAAATGTTCTATTTGTAAACCATGCAAGACGCCTTGGGTCAGCTGCAAGAAAAACGTCGTCTGGAGAAGAGTTATATTTAATCCATTCTATAACGGGATGTCCGTAATATTTTATAACATTTTGATAATTTTCATTAAATTTATATAAATAATTAATATGTATTGGAATTAACGAACTGAAAAGTATAAAAAAAGTTAAACTTAGAAAAACTTTTCTGGAGTCAATTTTCATTCGTTTTCCTGCAATCTGGATTATATACCTAATTTTCTCATGTGTAGTTATTAATGCATCGATCGTTACTGCCGACAAAATTATAAGAAAACTTGTAGAAGCTACCAGAAATCTGTCTGGGAAAATATTGCCGAACAAAATTACATCTTCAGGTAGTGCTACGATAAGCATTATAGAGCTAAGGAATGGAAAGATAAATGTAGCAATTTTTTCTTTAAATTTCATCGGATTAAAAAATGAAGCAACGGTCATCCCAAAAAGAAGTGGCGTTAAAATGGTAACCATGGATTGCCAAAATCTACAAAAACCTTTTAAAATATAATCTAAGTTTATGTGGATTCCGTAAGTAAGAGAAAAAGGATTAGCTATCTTAATAGGGTCCTCTAAAAACTTCTTCGTTGACTGTATGATGTACATTTCAGGTATTAAATAGCTACGCATGTAAAATAATTGTAGCGATAAGATTACTGTTGAAACAAAAACAGTCACTCCAATGTAACTTAAATTCTTGTTTCTTTTGCAAAAAATAAATAAACAAATAAAAGGAATTAGTGTCAAAGGTATCTGAACAAACAGAATTGCACTAAGCTTATAAGCAAAAAACAAAACAACAATCAAGAATAAAGCATAAAAGCATATTTTCCCCTCCTCTTTAATTTTAAAAAGAAAGAAAATAAGCGCTAAAGTAACCAGAAGAGGGATGAAGGCTTGTAACATCCAGGCACCATGTGTCATAGCAGCAAACAATCCTGATAAAGACATATAACGCAATTTACAGTCATCATTTTTAATGCCCAATATAAAGAAGTAGGTGCTGGCAAGAATAAATAGTGTGCTTAATATTTCAGGACCATGGAGTATTGACGAATAGTATGATAGTAACGGAAAAACAGCGGAAATCAGTCCGGCAATTAGAGCAGTTTCACTACCGAAAAGTACATTTGAAATTTGATAAATCAGGAAAACAACTAAAAAACCAATAAAGAGTACAGCTAGTTTAGCGGAAGCATATGAAATATCTCCAATCCAAAAGAAAGTTGTAATCGAGAAAACAATTAAAGGATAATTAAGGAAACCTTTAACATTAAAATACGGATCTAACCAACCGTCATTCAAAATATGAGATGAAAATTTTCCTTCAGAAACTATTGTTCGGGCAAAATCACAATAAAGACCACCATCTATCCCAAGAGATGAAACATTAATGAAGAAGTAATACAAACGAACGAATGTAGTTAAAAATAAAATGAAAAACGCTGGTGAAAAAAATTGAGTTTTTTGAAGTTTAAAGTGAAAGTTTCCTGAATATCTTAAAAGCATTATAAAAATAATTGCAATTGTACAGTAAGAGATAAGACTTAAGTTGATAGGTTCTATTAAAAGAGCCCAAAATAATGTAATTATAAGTATTTGAATTGAGAAACCGAAGAGCAAACTCAATCCTAAAGTTTCTTCAAATTTAATATTGATATTTAAAACTTTAACAAGTAGGTATCCTGGAATAAAAATGTAAGATATTATGCCTAAAATGATTCGTATATTGTTTAGATAAATAGGCACAAAATTATGAAGTGTTAAAAGAAGGGCCTCCATGATTAAGACATATATCTTGTTTCGGTTTAATGATTTTTGAAAGATAATTTTATATTTGTTTAAAATTGTTAATCACCTTTTTTCGCAGATTTTGTTAACTACTTTCATGGAAAATGTAATCATATAATTTTAGTAATTTATTCTCCATTATTTTCCAATTGTACCTCCTTTCAAATGCTCGTCGCCCATTCATACCGAGCTTTTTTCTGAGAAAAGGATTATTTTTTAATTGAAAGATCGCTTTTCTTACTTCTTGAACATCATATTCTACGATGAGACCGCAATTGGCTTCACTCACGATATCTCGGCATACATTAGTTACTACGGGTACTCCTAACATCATAGCTTCAAACAGCTTGTTAGGACTCGCGATACGGTTTATTGGAATTGATGGGTCATATAGAATAGGTATGATATCGGCTTTTCTTTCGAGCTTTAAAACTTCATCAGCTTTTAATAAACCAATGTATGAAATATTTGATTTCTTCAGTAAATGTCTTAAGGTATCATCAAAGACCGGTCCGGCTAAAATTAAACGGATATCTCCCTCGTTTTCTATTGCTTTGCTGATTAAAAGTAATCCTCTATCACGCGAGATAGCTCCAGCATATACCAAAGTTAAAACATTGCCAGCTTCAAGTTTTTTCTCATCGGTAATATTTTCATCACAGTTCTCATAATATGGGCAGTTCATTATTATTTCAACATATTTAGGTAGATATTTGCCAAATGAGGATTTACGCTCCTTCGAAACTATTATTAAA
>Ga0326760_1001213_pt1 | contig 11720 bp, 11 predicted proteins | sample GCREP_S_FD_207668 | JGI IMG/M metagenome (GOLD analysis project Ga0326760, IMG submission 207668) | Hot spring sediment microbial communities from Geyser Creek Basin, Yellowstone National Park, WY, United States - GCR.EP_S | ecosystem: Environmental > Aquatic > Thermal springs > Near-boiling...
ATTTTTCGGGTTGGGGCATCTTTCAGCCAACAGGCATAGACACCCTTCAACTCGTTCGTGAAGCCCACGAATGGGAACGGTTGGCATATTTGGAGGCTTTGCCAGCGTTAAGAGTTATCGCTGTCCACGCCCTGCGAGGCGACACTTGGCTTTGCGTCGCTTTCAACCGTTCCGATGCTCGCCAACGCAATTTCCCCACAGGACCTTTTCTGGCTCACCTTTTCCTGTCCGAAGTTGCGCCTTTAGATGTCGTCATTGTCCGAACAGACGGAAGCAACTGGTGGTATGATGGGCTTGACACTCATTACGAATTTGAACGGAGCGAAAGGCTGAGGGCGTTCGTTCAAAGCCAGTTGGAAAGTTGCCTTGATGCGCCGACACCTTTGGAGCGACTGAAAAGGCTCAAAAGCCACACGCTTGCAAGTGTCCCCAACGCCTCACTAGAAGAATCTTTCGCTTGCGAACTCCTTTTTGCCCAAGAACGGCGGAAGTGGGAAGAACAAGAGTGGGAGCGGTTGTCTCCGGAAGAGAAGGAAAATCTTTTGACCGAGCAGGAAATGCGGTGGCAACTCAGTTTGTTGGGCGCTCAATTGGTCAGCGTTCACCAAGAAGGCGACACTTATCTCATCCGATGGAGGGACGGTCATCGCGAACACACTACCGTCTTGGACGCTTCACTCTCCGTCTTGAGCGCAGGTATTTGCCTTGCCGGGCGTGAACAGGAATTTGACCTCGCTTCCATCGTCAGCGTGATGCGCGAAGCGGAGCGAATGGGTTGGCGTTAATTTGGCTCTGGCGGGTCAATCAGCGATGGGATTTGGATTTCCGCGTGCATGTCGTGAAGGGCGATGACATCAACCTCGCGAGTTTCAGTGACGCTCTGAAGGGCAATCAAAAGTGCCCTCGCAGTGTCCAAACTGGTGATGCATGGAATGCCGTGTTCAACTGCTGCTCGGCGAATGATCAAGTCATCCCGTTGCGACAGCCTTGAAGCCGATGGCGTGTTGATGACCAAATGCACCTGCTTGCGGGTGAGAAGGTTCAGCAGGTTCGGTTCGCCCTCTTCAATCTTGCGGACGACTTCGCAATCAATGCCGTGTCGTCGCAGGAAATTTGCCGTCCCGCTTGTTGCGAACAGTCGGAAGCCCAATTCAGCAAAGCCCTGCACGATGGGCAAAACTTCAGGTTTGTCCTTGTCCGCCACCGTCACTAACAACTTGCCACCCAGTGGCACATTGTAACCTGCTGCCACCAGCGCTTTGTAAAGTGCCTTCGGGAACTCACGGTCAATGCCCATCACTTCGCCCGTGCTCTTCATCTCTGGACCGAGTTCAATTTCCGCTTTGAACAACTTGCCCATGGAGAACACGGGCGCTTTAACGCCGACGAACTCGGGTTCAGGCAGCAATCCACCCTGCCAACCTAATTGCCGCAAAGTCATGCCCATGATGCACTTGGTTGCCAAATTGACCATCGGAACACCTGTGAGTTTGCTCATGTAAGGCACTGTCCTTGACGCTCGTGGGTTGATTTCCAGCACATAAACATCGTCGCCCAAAACGACGAACTGGATGTTAATCAACCCTCGCACTTTCAAGGCTTTTGCGATGGCTTGCGTGTAATCCACGATGCGTTGCTTGGCGAGTTCCGAAAGCGTTTGTGGCGGACAGACAGCGATGCTGTCGCCGCTGTGGATGCCAGCCCGTTCAATGTGCTCCATGATGCCAGGGATAAGGCACTCCTCACCGTCACAAATTGCGTCCACTTCTGCTTCCGTTCCCGCCAAGTATTTGTCAACCAGAATTGGTCGGTCGGGAGCGACGCTGACGACATACTCAAGGTAGGTCAGCATCTCTTCCTCGTTGTAAACGATGTCCATTGCTCGTCCGCCCAGAACATAACTCGGTCGCACCAAGACAGGGTAACCAACCTCGCGGGCGACACGAATCGCTTCTTCAATGCTCGTAACAGCCTTGCCGGGCGGGTAAGGGATGCCAAGTGAGTTGAGCAGCCAGTGGGTTCGGTCGCGGTCTTCAGCGATGTCAATGCTGTCAAAGTCCGTTCCCAAAATCGGCACGCCTGCTTTGTGCAACCCTTCAGCAAGGTTCAAAGGTGTTTGACCGCCAAACTGAACGATGACTCCAACGGGCTTCTCGTTCTCAACGATGTGCAGGACATCTTCAAGCGTCAGCGGCTCAAAGTAGAGGCGGTCAGAAGTGTCAAAGTCGGTGGAAACAGTTTCAGGGTTGCAATTGACCATGATGGCGTCGTAGCCCAATTCTTGAAGCGCCCAGACGCAATGGACGCTGCAGTAGTCAAATTCAATACCTTGCCCAATTCGGATTGGACCTGAACCGAGCACAATGACTTTGGGGCGTTCGCTGGGAATTGCTTCGTTCTCGCCGTTGGGTTCGTAGGTTGAGTAGAAGTAAGGCGTTTCAGCCTCAAACTCAGCAGCGCAGGTGTCAACCATCTTGTAGACGGGGCGGATGTCCCAAAATTTGCGCATCTGCCTGACCCGCTCTTCCGCTTCCCTCAGCGATTTCGTTCCACGCCCTCCGTCCTTCGTCCCAAGGCACTCAGCGATGTATCGGTCAGCGAAGCCCATATGCTTCGCCTGCCAAAGCAAATCTTTTGTCAAACCATCCCAACCTGCTGACGCCAACTTGAACTCCATCTCAACGATGTTGCGGAGTTTTTCCAAGAACCAAGGGTCAATGTGCGACAGGTTGTGGATTTCCCGAACAGTCATTCCTCGCCGCAGGGCTTCGGCAATGGCGAACAGGCGCAAATCGTTGGGTGTGCGGATGAGTTCTTCCAACTCAATGTCCGATCTGCCGGCAATTTCTCGGTGGAACAAACTCAGCGTGCCAACTTCCCAGCCTCGCACTGCCTTCAACATCGCCTCCTCAAAACTCCGCCCAATCGCCATCACTTCGCCCGTGCTTTTCATCTGAGTCCCGATGGTTCGGTCGGCGGTTGGGAACTTGTCAAAAGGCCAGCGTGGGAGTTTGACGACAACATAGTCAATGGACGGCTCAAAGCAAGCCAGCGTTTTTTTCGTGACGGCATTAGGGATTTCGTCCAACCGCAAGCCGATGGCAATTTTCGCCGCCACCCGTGCGATGGGGTAACCCGTCGCTTTTGACGCCAAAGCCGATGACCGCGACACACGCGGGTTGACTTCAATGACGAAGTAGCGAAGGGAGTTGGGGTCAAGGGCAAACTGAATGTTGCAACCGCCTTCAATCCCTAAGGCGCGGATGATTTTCAACGCTGCCGAACGCAACATCTGATACTCCACATCCGTTAGCGTTTGCGTCGGTGCGACGACGATGCTTTCGCCCGTATGGACACCCATCGGGTCAAAGTTCTCCATCGCACAAACGGTGATACAGTTGTCGGCGCTATCCCGCATGACCTCATACTCCAACTCCTTCCAACCCAACACACACTGCTCAACTAAAACTTGCCCGATCAAACTCAATGCCAGCCCTCGTTGAACAATTTGTCGGAGTTCGCTTTCGTTATAAGCGATGCCGCCACCAGTTCCGCCCAAAGTGTATGCTGGGCGGATGATGACAGGGTAACCGATGCGGTTGGCAAAAGCGATGGCTTCTTCAACGCTCGTGACCGCCACGCTTTCAGGGATAGGTTCGCCAATTTGCTGCATCAATCGTCGGAACAATTCACGGTCCTCGGCGTTTTGGATGGCAGTCAAGGGAGTGCCCAAGAGTTCCACACCGTAGCGGTCTAAAATGCCTTCCATTGCCAGTTGCGTCGCTAAGTTCAAGCCAGTTTGACCGCCAAGGGTTGGGATGAGTCCGTCAGGGCGCTCCTTTGCGATGATGCGCTCCAAAAACTCAACGGTCAGCGGCTCAATGTAAACTCGGTCTGCCATGTTCGGGTCAGTCATGATGGTGGCTGGGTTGGAGTTGACCAAAACGACCTCCAACCCTTCTTCCCGCAGGGCTCGGCAGGCTTGCGACCCCGAATAGTCAAACTCCGCTGCCTGCCCGATGACGATCGGACCTGACCCGATAACCATCACCTTTCGCAAATCCTTGCGCTTGGGCATGTGCACCTATCACCTCGCTGCTTTAGTTTTTGCCTTTTTCGTTCCGTCACCGCTGACTTTGCGGCGGTTTGGCTTCTCAATGAAGACAAGGATGTCGTAACCTTTGTCAAGCAATATCTCCCAAGTCCGCCGCCACAACAGCCTTCTTTGTTTCGCAGTCCCACCGCGCCAACCCTCTGGCAACTCCACTATGACATCTGCGTCTTCGGTCTCGTATGGCGGTTTGACGCGCACATTCGCGCCCGGAAAAAGTTCTCGGGCAAGGGCACAAATTTCGTCAACATACTGCTTCAGTTCCTTCTTCGTCTTCCTCATTTCCGCACCTCCTCTGCTTTTTGGACAAAAATTTCGGCATAGCGCAGTGCCCTTTGGACCTCGCTTTTGAAAGCGGTCTCCCGCCTATACGCAGCTTTGACTCGCAACTCATAAACTTCCCGCAACCAATCAGCCCATCGGGCAGGGCACAAATGCCACTGCTTGACCAAAACTAGACCGAAGTAGCGTCGGATGTCACCGTGTGACCACTCATCTCGCTTTTGCCCAGTCCATTCCAGCAAAGCGATAGTTGCCCAAAACATTGCGTAGTAACAATCCTGCGCGCAAGCGTTCAGTAAACCGTTTGACAAAGCCAATTGCGCTGCGCTCAAAAACTCTTTCGCTTTCTCCAAGCCTTTCACCTCGCCCCTGCTTTCACTTCATCCAGCGTCCGCAAGGAAACGCCGATGTGATAGCCATGCTCCATCTCAATTTCCCAGACTCGCTTGTAGACAGCATCAGAAATTCGTTCCGCTTTTCGGTTCCATTCACGATAGGGCAGTAAAACCTCTATCCATGCGTCTTCGGTCTCATACAAGCGCTTCAGCGTTGCTTTGATGACAGCGTTTGGCTCCATTTGGCGGATAAGTTGGCACACTTCTTCAGCCAACCTTCTCAATTCGTCTCTGGATTTTTTGCGCTTGCTCATTGTCGGCACACCTCCTGAACGAACTTAACGAACGATTCAGCCCAGCGAAAAGCCCTTTCTGCCTTCTTTGGCGCCACTGCTTCCGACTTATACACCGCATCAACTCTCAGGTCATAAAGTTTGTTCAGCGTTTCGCCCAACTCAGGCGGGCACAGTCGTCTTTTCTTGATGCACTCTAAGCCGAAAACTTGCCTCAACTCATCGTGTTTCCACCTTGCACGACGAACTCCAACGAAGCCTAAAATCCCTATCGCTGCCCAAAAGACGGCATGATAGCAAAGGCAGGCACAAGAGTCACCTTCACCGACATTCAACGCTGCTTTAGCGCCGTTCAAAAACCCTCGCGCTTTCCTCACACTTTCAGCAACTACCATCAACCTCACCTCGCCTCCGCCTTCACTTCATCCAGCGTCCGCAGGGAAACCCCGATGAAGTAGCCATGCTCCATCTCAATTTCCCAGACTCGCTTGTAAACGGCATCAGAAATTCGTTCCGCTTTTCGGTTCCATTCACGATAAGGCAACAAGACCTCAATCCACGCATCGTCGTCTTCATACAGTTGGTGCGGGATGACCCTCAGTATTTGGGCTTTTGGCTCAAGTTCTCTGATGAACTGGCACATCTCATCCAGCAACTTTCGTAACTTTGCTTTGGATTTTCGTCGCATTAGCGACACACCTCCTTTGCATGCTGAACGAAAGCCTCCGTTTTACGCAAGGCTCGCTCTGCCTTTTTCAGCGAAGTTGTCTCCAATTTGTAAGCGGCTTCGGAACGCAGGTAATAAAGGTCACCCAACAACTCACCGAACTCTGGCGGACAAAGTTTACGGCGTTTCACACATTCAAGTCCGAACGCAGTGCGCAAGTCACCATGCCTCCACTGCTGCTTCCGTATGCCCACATAATGCAGCATCGCGATAGCAGCCCAGAAGACGGTGTAGTAGCATGCGATAACGCATGTGTCTGCCATTTCCGCCGCCAGCATAACTTTCGCTGCCTTCAAAAATTGCTCCGATTTCACTAACGCCCTTTGAACGCTCATAACCTTAGCCTCACCGTTTTTGCTCCTTCATCACCGCCACGAACTCGTCAAAGATGTAGCCGTTGTCCCAAGGTCCCGGTGCCGCTTCGGGGTGATACTGCACCGAAAGGATGTTGAGTTCGGGATGAGCCAAGCCTTCAACTGTGAAATCGTTCAAGTTGATGTGGGTGACAATAGCGCCCGTGCCCTCAAGCGTCTTTTCGTCCACAGCGTAGCCGTGATTTTGGGTGGTGATGTAAACGCGTCCTGTCCGAAGGTCTTTGACGGGATGGTTGCTACCGCGATGACCGAACTTGAGTTTGAAGGTGCGCCCACCCAATGCCCAACCGAGAATTTGATGCCCCAAGCAAATCCCAAACAACGGCACTTTGCCGAACAAGTCTCTCGCTGTCCGGATGGCGTAGCGCAAAAGTGCAGGGTCACCGGGTCCATTGGAGAACATCACTCCATCAGGCTCCCACGCAAGGATATCCTGAGCCGAAGCCTTAGCGGGAGCAACAATTACTTCGCACCCGCGCCGTTGTAGCGACCTCAAAATGTTGAACTTGGTCCCCATGTCCACAGTAATGACCCTCAAGCGATCGCCTTTAGGCAAAATTCGGTCAAGGGGTTTAAGCCCCCCGTCCCATAGGTGGAATTGTCGTGTTGACACCAGTTGCACGAAATCTAACTCGTCATAGCGTGGCGACTTTCGTAGCAACTCAAAAAGTTCTTCGGCATCTTTGCCGACACCCAATGCTCCCATCATGACACCATAGATGCGCAACTTTCGGACAAGCCCTCGCGTGTCAATTTTTGCAATTCCGGGTATCCGATGGTCGGCAAGGAATTCGTGAAGTGTCTTTTGTGCCCGAAAGTTACTGGGTTCTTCACAAACTTCTCTGACCACAAATCCGGCAACCTGAATCCTTGCGGACTCGAAATCATCGGCGTTGATGCCGTAATTGCCGATGAGCGGATAAGTCATGACGACGATTTGTCCAGCATACGACGGGTCGGTCAAAACTTCCTGATAGCCCGTCATGCCCGTGTTGAAAACGACTTCGCCTACAGCGACACCGGGATAGCCGAACCCGATGCCCTCGTAAATTGTCCCATCTTCCAACACAAGAGTCGCCTTCGGGTAGGTCATCGATAAAGCACCTCTAACTTATACTTCCCGAAACACAATTCGCCCGCCACAAACGGTCAGGACGACTTTGCCTTTCAGCGTCCAGCCATTGTAAGGTGTGTTGCGACCTTTACTGCGGAATTTGCTGGTGTCAACTGTCCAAACAGTTTCAGGGTCAATGACTGTCACATCGGCTCGACTGCCTTCTCGCAAAGTCCCGCCATCAAGCCTCAAGATTTGACAAGGCTTAGTGCTCATGGCTTCAATCAAGCGCGCGACAGGAAAGTTCGCTTTGTGCACCAGTTCTGTCCACAAAACACCAACTGCGGTCTCCAAACCGACAATTCCGAATGGGGCATCGTCAAAGGTCGTTTCCTTTTCCTCAACGGCATGGGGAGCATGGTCGGTGGCAATGCAATCAATCACGCCTTCGGCTAAGGCTTCCCGCAGCGCTGCTACATCTTCGGCGGTTCGCAGCGGTGGGTTCATCTTGGCGTTGGTGTCGTAATCGTCAACGGCTTCGTCGGTCAAAGTCAAGTGATGTGGCGTCACCTCGGCAGTAATCTGAACGCCCTCTTCCTTTGCCTGCCGGATTAGGTCAACGGCTTCCTTTACAGACACATGAGCGATGTGCACTTTTGCACCTGTTTGCTTTGCCAATTCAATTGCTCGGTGAATTGCCGTCACTTCGGCAGCCCTGGGCATCCCCCGCAGCCCCAACCGCAACGCCGTCAAGCCCTCGTTCATCACCCCACCTGCTGTCAACGATTTGTCCTCGCAGTGCAAAATCACGACAGCATCGCATACCTTTGAGTAAGCGAACACTTTTCGCAGGAAACCGCTGTCCTGAATTGGTTCACCGTCGTCGGAGAATGCCACTGCTCCCGCTTCCTTCATTGCTGCCATTTCCGTCAACTGTTCATGTTTGAGCCCGACGCTGACCGCTCCAATGGGCAGCACACGACACAAGCCAACCTCATTGGCTCGCTTCAAAACAAATTCAATCGAAGCCACATCGTCCAACGGTGGCTTGGTGTTGGGCATGCAGCAAACCGTCGTGAAACCGCCAGCGACAGCAGCGGCACTGCCTGTCGCAATCGTTTCCTTGTGCTCCTCACCTGGTTCGCGAAAATGAACATGCATGTCAACAAGTCCCGGAACAACCAACTTCCCTGTGCAGTCAATCACTTCCGCATCCTCAGCGATGATATTCTCCGCAACAGCCAAAATCCTTCCCTTGCCCCATGTCCCCTGCCCCATGTCCCTTTCAATCAACACATCCCTAACACCCATCAAGTTCTGCGATGGGTCAACGACTATCCCGTTTTTGAGAAGCAGACGATGCTTCATCGCTTCACGCCTCCTATTCAATTGCCCTTAGTCTACAAACACAAGCGAAGAGCATTCAGGATTTCGCTGAAACTTCTGGGCGATTGCAAGTCCAAAGAGAGTTCGTAGCGAATCAAACGAACACCATGTTTTTCTGCCTCCCGAACAAGGGTGCGCGGGAAAGTTTCAGCGATTAGGACACCGAGAAGGCATTCGTCGCCCAGTTCGTCCATGTAGCTCCTCAATTGCATCAAGTCTTTCTTTTGCGCCTTGCGGCGTTTGACTTCTATAGCGATTTTGCTAGCGCGGGCGATAGGCACTCGGTCTTTGATCAGGATGTCCACATGACCTTCTGAAAGCGCTTTTTCGCCCAACACTTCCAATTCATCAGCGTTAAGGTGCTCCATACCCACCAACGCCAAAAAGTTGGTGAGATTTTGTGTCTCAGAAAGATGTTGGCGGATAGCGGCTTGCAGGATGTTCTCCTCAAATGGGCAGATGAAAGGGATTTTTTGCTCCGCCTTGTTTGTTGTGAAGCGAAGTTCAAAATTCTCATGCTCGGGCAAATCTAACGGTTGCACAGTTCCGTTCCAGCGGTTCCCCATTTGTGAGACATTCTGAAGGGTGGTTTGATCGGCTTGGAAGTGGGTTTTGTAATAGCCGCCTCGCAAGAGCAAATTTTCGGCGACATAGGCGAATTCTGGTCGCACTATAGGTTCACAGAATTCCCGCACGGGTTTCAGGTAAAGCCGAAACGGGAAGTGATAGGTGCGCTTTCCGAAGGTGACAGGCTTCCACAGCGGTGGTATCCGCTCAAACTCAACGATTGCCTCTTTATGCGTTACCTCATACAAGTTGAAAACTCGCGCAGCATAAAGAAAAGAGATGAAATCGCCCTCACGAATTTCCACAAAAGTCCATGCCCCCATCGTGCTGTTCGTGAACCCAGCCACTGCATGCTTCAGGCAAAGTTCCAAGTTTTGGCGGATGGACACTGAAACGAGAAAGTAATTCGGTTTCGCCATACTTTCCCACCTTTCCAATGCCAATCAGATACTCGCTTCACCCATGTGATGCCTCAAGCCTCCATCAGGAGTTGACAAGTTATTCGCTCAAAAGCAGCCACAGGACAGCCATTCGGACAGCAACACCGTTGGTGACTTGATCAAGGATGCGGGCTTTTTCGCTATCGGCAAGGTCTGATGCGATTTCAACGCCTCGGTTCATCGGTCCCGGGTGCATGACCAAAGCCTGCGGGCACAGTTCCTGCAACTTACGCAAGTCCATGCCGAACAAACGATGATACTCGTTTATGCTGGGAAACAAACCCGCTTGCTGGCGTTCCAGTTGCAAACGCAACAGGTAGACGACATCAGCGTCGCGGACAGCCTCTGGCAAGGTTCGACAGATGCGGACGCCAAAGGTGGCAAATCCTTCAGGCACCATTGTTGGCGGACCGACGAAGCGGACTTCGGCTCCGAGTTTGAGCAGCGCCCACATTCCCGAACGAGCGACACGACTGTGTAGAATGTCACCGACAAAAGCCACCTTCAAACCTTCAATGCGCCCGAAAACCTCCCACATTGTCAACAGGTCAAGGAGCGCTTGAGTTGGATGCTCATGCATGCCATCGCCAGCGTTTAGGACGGAGGGCACCTTCCCATTGGTTTGTCGAGCTCGTTCTTCAAGAACGCGAGCCACAAAGTGCGGAGCACCAGAATGAGAATGGCGGATAACGAAGGCATCATAACCGAGGGCATAGAGTGTCAGGACTGTGTCTTTTAGGCTCTCACCCTTGACAACGCTGGCAGCAGCAACAGCGATGTGAGTGACCCCCATGCCCAGTTTGCGTGCAGCCATCTCAAAAGAAGTGCGAGTTCGGGTGCTGGGTTCGTAAAAGAGAGTGACGAGGGATTTACCAGTCAAGGAGTTGGGAATTGAAGACTGGGGACTGATTTGAAGGTAGCGTTTGAAAAAGGCTGCAGCGTGAAGGAAAGACCAAATCTCCCACGCTTCCAGAGGTTCAATCCCAAGCAGGTGGCGGAAGCGTGGTTTCGGCACATCTTCTAACGATGTGATTGGCTGCGTTTTCACCTCAGTCATCTTTGCCCCCTCCGTTGGACATACGCACTCAGCCCTTTGCGAGAGCCCTTAGGAGGGCTGAGTTGGCGGGGGCTTTAAAAACCCTTTTTGAGTTTAGCGAAAGAGCGGTCAGATGTAAAGAGCAAGCAGTGCCCTCCCTCGATACGGAATGAACTGCTCTAACCTCTGCAACCAAAAAACAGCAGTGCATCAATGCCTCTGAGCAGGTGATTGAACCAAAACGATAGTGGTTGAAGGACCGTGGAAGTTGGTGATGCGCATTTGCTTCGAGTGTGCTATAATAGTTGCGCGCAACTCACAAACGCTGAATTGGAGCGAGTTTATTTGTGCGCCGGTAGCTCAGTCGGCAGAGCACCGGACTTTTAATCCGGGGGGCGCAGGTTCGATTCCTGCCCGGCGCACTTGATTTTTTCGTATTTTTCAGCAAATTTCTTGTAGAAATTCGGACTTGACAGTTTCAGTTGCCAAAGTCCACTGGATTTTAGACTAATCATGCGAGCAATTTTGAAGCAGCCATTAGTTAAACGCAAGTCTTGACAAAAAGAAATCGCCGAGAGGGTAAGGCAACCCTCTCGGCGTTCGGGCGGTGAATCGGGCGATCGGTGCTTCGGGCAAGCGGCATCTTGGCACACTCAGGATAACACCTCAAAGAATGCAGACAGGAGCGCGGCATCAATCACCGCGCTCCGAAGTGACCGTTCTACTGAGCGTTACTTCACTGTTCGCTTACGCGCCCTTCCCTTTCTTTGCGCGCTTCCTGCGTGCCATCTCGCCTGGCACCTCCTTTCATCAGGAAAATTAACTTATGACTGCAACAATTCAGCAACTTTCTTTGCTAGAACTTCTGCATGATCGGCTTCCCAGTCTCCAAAGGCACACACTGCGCCTTTGTCGTTTGGATTGCTCGTTTTGTATCTGTGTCCCACGCTGAGACCAATGACAGCAAACTTCTTGTTTGCAGTTGCAAAAGTGACCGAATTTGATGGCGGAAGCAAAACAGAGAGCCTCAATCAAGTTTTGGGTTGCCTCAGAACCCCTTTCCAAATCACAGCATTTTCCCGAGAATTGCGTTATATTTTCAGCGACCCTTTTAC
>Ga0326760_1001215_pt1 | contig 11710 bp, 13 predicted proteins | sample GCREP_S_FD_207668 | JGI IMG/M metagenome (GOLD analysis project Ga0326760, IMG submission 207668) | Hot spring sediment microbial communities from Geyser Creek Basin, Yellowstone National Park, WY, United States - GCR.EP_S | ecosystem: Environmental > Aquatic > Thermal springs > Near-boiling...
GGCAGGAGCAAGAGGATCAAGCTCACCCAGCTCGGCTACGCGATAGCGGACGCGTACGTGAAGCTCGGGGTAGCAAAGCCCCCGCGACCCCCACTAGCGCTGAAGGAAGTGAGCATTCTCTAGCGCGCCTAAGCCGGGAGCTGAACCGGAAAAAGATGAAATCACACATAGGGGTGTGCGCGCGAAGGTCGTGGCAGAGCAGGCTTCGCTAAAGTCCTAAGAACCCCGGTAGTTCATCCTAACAGGCTCTGAGCTCGCGTAGCTGCACGGGCTGCAGCTTCTTGTCCGCAACACCTAATTTGCACTGCATCATATTGCAACAGGTTTATATCAACACCTCCGCGTACTAGTATCTGATGAGCCGCGAGGTGGAGGTGTACAGGCTGCAGTCCAGGCTGTGCAGGTTCCTCTCGCACCCGGAGAGGCTGAGGATAACCGAGGTGCTGGGGACGGGGGAGAAGAGCGTCGGCGAGCTCGTCGAGCTGACAGGCCTCCCGCAGCCCACTGTCTCGAGGCACCTGAGCCTGCTCGCCGAGCTGGGGGTTGTTGAGGCTGAGAGGAGGGGTAGGAGGGTCTACTACAGGCTGAAGTACCCGGAGGTTCTGGAGGCCTCCAGGATACTCAGGGGCGTTCTCTCGAAGATCCTAGAGGAGAAAGGAAGATTGTCCGCTCTAGTCTCGCGCGAAATCGACTAGCTCTCGATTCCTTCCCAGCTGCCTCTGGAGAGCATTCGCTCCGCGCACGCGCGCTGCCCTCATCTAGCCGGGGGCGGGGGCACAGGGTACTTCAGGTTGACGAGGTAGGAGAGGGCTTTGAACGCGAAGGCCTCCGTGAAGACCCCCGCTATGGCAGAGCCGACGTAGGGTATCACCTGGAGGACTGCCGTCACCGCGAGGTTGAAGCCCAGGAGTATCACAAAGAGGAGGATGTAGTTGCCGAGGCCGAACGCCTGGATGAGACTCCAGCCCTCGCCGAAGGCGAAGAGCTTCCCGAAGTCGTCCGTCCTGATCATTATCGCCAGCTGTGGTAGGGCGAAGAAAAATATGGCCAGCGCGACCAGCACGGCCGCAGCCACGGCGCCCGCAACTGCAGCGAGGAGCAGGAAGGGCTGTAGAGGGCCGCCCTGCAGGATCGCGAGGAGGATCGCGGGGCCTGCCAGCGCGAGGAAGACCAGGAGCGGCACGATGGCGAAGAGCAGGACGGCGAGGAACACCTTCAGCCCGTCCACGAACATGCCGCCGATCTCCTCTGCGCGCAGCTCGGGGGGCTCCTCGAGGTCGTGCCTGAGAACCCTGGAGAAGTAGCCCAGCACGATGAAGTTCACCACCGGTATGACGTTCAGCACGATGAGGAGCAGGAGGTTTCCAAGGTTCTTGAACAGCTTGGTGAGGAAGTTGAAGCTCCTGTTAGCTATGCTCACAGCATCCGCCGAGCTCATCGCGGGGGCTGCCTGCACCGAAGCATATAAGCTTTACAGCGGGCGCCGCAGCCTCCCCAGCCTCTCGGCGAGCACCCTCTCGAGGAGCCTAACCACCGCGCCACTCCCCCTAACCACGCACCCGCCATCCCTGAAGACCAGCCTCACCACTCCCCCCTCCGCGGACCACCCCTCGAGGGACTCGGCGAGCTCCTCCAGGAGCCCTGGATCCCGCTCGCGCGCGGCCCTCTCGAGAGCGCTCAGCAGGGGCTCAGAGCCCCAGCACTCCACCTGCGCCCAGAGACCGAGCGCGGCATCCCCCCTCACCACCAGCCGGTTGGGCTCCCTGGAGACAATGCGCACCTCCACGCCCACGCGCAGCTGCCGCCGCACGGCCTGAAAGGCCTTTCGCCCTCACGCAGCCCCGACCACGCTGAGCGTTACCAGTGTCACCATCACGCCCACCGCGGCGCCCGCCACCAGCTGCCCGGGAGTGTGGGCCTTGAGCTCGAGCCGAGCCCAGGCGACGGGGATGAGCAGGAGGTAGAGGAGCGCGTACCAGGGGCTCGCGAGCAGGGCGAGCACCGTGGTTGGCGATGCGATGCCAGCGGCGTGCGCGCTGATCTTCCACCTCGCGAGCTCGTTGACCGCAGCCAGTGCGGCCACCACGGCTGCATAGGCCGCGTAGAGCGGCAGGTAGACGCCCCAGCCCCTGGCCACCGCCCAGGCCACGCCCAGGGCGTAGGAGGCGAGCGTGAGGGCGTAGTACTTGAGCCTGGCACTCCTGTCGGACACGAAGATGTCCACCTTGCCCCTCGCCGCGTCCACGAGCACCCATGCCGCTGGCAGCACGGTCTGCGAGAGCAGCAGGGACGCCAGGGCCTCCGCGCCGCCTACAGCCTTGTGCAGCCAGACCAGGCACGAGGCAAAGCCCCCGTAGAGCTGGGGGGCCAGCGCGAGCGACACCGCGGTGGCAAGCCTCCTGCGGTTCATCCCGCGTGAAACCCCTCCGAGCTTATGAACCTAGCGCGTGCCGCAGAGGAGCCCCGCTAGAAGCCCCGCCAGCGCCTCGCACGCCCTGGAGACCTCCGGGCTCAGGGGAGCCCCCACCTCCAGGCTCCTCACCTGGACGCCGAGGACCCAGGCCTCCCGCACCCCAGCCAGGCTGAGCAGCAGCCCCTTGGGGAGGTTGTGCGTCGAGAGAGGCGGGGGGCACCGCTCGCTGCTCAGGCTCGCGAGAACCACTGCGCCAGGCTCGAGGCCCGCGTCAACCGCGTCCACCAGGATCACCACCTCGGCATCCGCCCTCCTCACCTCCCCGGCGCAGTTCTCGAGCCCCCCGGGGCAGAGGATCAGGGCGTCGCGGCGGCCGCACAGCCTTAGGAGCAGCCTCCCCACCCTCAGCCCAGCGGCGTCGTCCCCCCTCAGCTCGTTGCCGAGGAACACCAGCGCCGCCTGGCGCCGCAGGAGCTCGGCGAGCTTGCCCCGCAGCCCCTCCACAGGGCTCTCTCGCGCGGCGGGGATAAATAGGTGCCACTTACAGCTCGGGAGGCGATGTCGGCGAGGGTTTGGGGCAGCCTCCTCGAGGGCATAGGCAGGACCCCCCTCCTCAGGCTGGAGAGGCTCTCGGAGGAGCTCGGGGTGAATGTCTACGTGAAGCTGGAGTTCCTGAACCCCACGGGGAGCCACAAGGACAGGATTGCCTACTACATGGTCAGGGACGCTGTCGAGAGGCACGGCCTCGGGAGGGGAGGGTGCGTTGTCGAGTGCTCCAGCGGCAACACGGCCATCGCAGTGGCCTTCGTCGCCGCCCGCCTAGGCCTAAGAGCGGTGATCACAGCCCCGGAGGAGACCAGCCCCGCCAAGCTGGGCCTCATCAGGCTCCTCGGGGCCGAGGTCGTGCTAGGCTCCTCAGACCCGCGCTCCGAGAGGTTCTACTGCAGGATCGCCGAGAGCATCGCCAGGGAGAGGGGCTGCGTCTTCCTCAACCAGTACGCGAACGAGGCCAACGCGAGGGCGCACTACGAGACGACAGCACCAGAGATCTGGGAGGCGCTCGGCGGCAAGGTGGACGCCTTCGTGATGGGCGTCGGCACCGGCGGCACGGTGACCGGGGTGGGCAGGTTCCTGAAGGAGAGGGGCAGGGCGCTCGTGGTCGCGGTGACGCCCAGAGGCTCGCTGCTCTCAGGCGGCGAGGGGGGCGACAGGATAGAGGGGCTGATCACCGAGTTCATCCCCCCGCTCCTAGACCTCTCCGTCGTCGACAGAGTCGTCGCTGTGAGCGCCAGCGAGGCCCTCGAGGAGGCCAGGAGGCTGGCCGTGGAGGAGGGCGTCCTGGTAGGCCACTCGACAGGCGCGAACATCGCGGCCATCAGGCGCGTAGCACCCGAGCTACCCCCAGGCGCGAACGTGGTAACACTCGCCTGCGACTCCGCCCTGCGCTACCCGCACCTCCTCTCCAATGCGAAAAGTTAAGCGCCGCGCGCGGAGATCGCTGGTGGTGACGCGCGTGCGGCTGTGAGAGTTATGGAGGCTTTCTTCCAGCTGCTGGGGTTTGGGAGGCTGGAGTTCCTCAGGGTCGACGACCGCGGGATGGAGGCTGCGTACAGGGTGTACGATAGCTTCGAGTGCGAGCTGTTCAAGGGTGCTGGCGAGATCAAGAGCAGCTTCGTCAGGGGTATTGCCGGGGGCTTCCTCGCGGAGAGGTGGGGTGTCAGCGACCCAGACGAGGTCGTGGTGAGGGAGGAGAAGTGCATAGCCAAGGGAGACCCCTACTGCGAGGCCCGAGTCTGGGTGGAGAGGAGGAAGCGGCCTCCCCCGGGTACGGTGAGCCCGCGCGCAAGTACTCGCAGGGAAGATGCTCTGGAGGAGGGGGCCACCGGCTAGGCATCATCTCGCCGCGTAGGTGCTCCGCGCTAAGGGGTGAGGGTTTTAAGCGTGCCCCAGGGTTCGTGGCGGAAGGCTTGAGATGTACGCGGTGGGGGAGTTCCTCTGCTTCCGCGACGGTGAGCTCAGCAGGTGCAGGGATAGGGTGGCTGTGGAGGAGGACTTCGAGCTGTGGCTCAACGGCTCCAAGGCGGCCAGCTTCACCTGCACGCCCAGCGACCTGGAGGACCTGGTCTACGGCTACCTCGCCGAGAGGGGCTACAGGCCCAGGAGCGCGAGGATCTCTGTGAGCGGGAACCGCCTGTCCGTCGAGGCGGAGCTCGAGAAGGTATCCTTCGCCAGGAGCGCTGTCCGCTTCCGCGCCGAGCACGTGCTCAGGGCTGTCGAGGCGCTCGCCGAGCTGGGCACGGGCTTCAAGGAGACTGGGGCGCTTCACGGCGCGCTCAGCTTCAACGAGGAGGGGGAGGTGCTCTTCCACGTCGAGGACATCAGCAGGCACTGCGCGGTGGACAAGCTCATAGGCCGGCTCGTGAGGTCGGGCGGCGACCCGGGGAGGGTGGGCTTCGCTCTCTCCTGCAGGCTCACGAGGAGCATCGTCGAGAAGCTCTCCTCGGTGGGAGCACCCCTAGTCGCCTCGAAGGCCGCGCCGACGCTCCAGGGAATCCGCCTCGCGGAGGAGGCTGGGGTGACTCTGGTAGGCTTCGCGCGCGGCAGGAAGTTCAACGTGTACGCGCACCCCGAGAGAATCCTGCTCTGAGCTACCGAGTGCCTCCCGGTGCTGCACCCCTGCCTCGCGCCTCCCCTCCTCCAAGCTTCAGCAGGAGTCTGAGCGCTCCGTGGAGCGCCTGAAGCTCCCTCTCCTCGAGAGCGTCGCCGCGCACCTCCGCGAAGCGGAAGCCGCAGCTCCTGCACTCGAAGACCTTTAGAGAGCCCTGAGGCGCAATGTAGACCTCGAAGTTCTCCCGTCCCGCTGCGCCGCAGTTGGGGCAGGTGAAATCCCCTGCTTCCCCTTCGTAGCCGCATATGCACCTCGCCCTGAGCTCCGGGGTGCTGAAGCTGATCCCGGGCTTCTCGCGGAGAACCAGGAGCGTTGGCACCTGACCGCACACAGGGCACCTCCCGCGTGAGGGCACACCCTTGTAGCGCCTGCTCACCAGGCGCGCGATAGCGTAGTCCACCAGGGCCTCGTCCTCCACGCCGCGCAGGCGCAAGGCCTCTGCTACCTCCTCCCTGTTCTCAACGCCCGAGGCTAGGGGCTGCCCGGCGCCGCTCAGCCTGGGCTCGGGCAGCTCCTCTAGGACTCCTTCAAGCCAGTAAAAGAGCTCGTAAACCCCGCTGAAGGTCTCAGCACACCTGGGATCAGGGCACAAAGCTTTGAAGAGCTCCCGAGCATCCACCATGGAGAGACCCTCCCGGCTGTTCCCCTAGAAGGGAAACGATGTTAAGGGTAAAAAACTTATTTATGGAGTTAAAAATTCGGCTATCTTAGGATGCCACGCCGCCTCAGGAACGCTGGCATGTGCTTCTCAGCCCACTCAAGGGGCACTCTGCCATCGCTGAACATGGCGTCGAGCAGCGGCCTGTTCGCCGGGTGGAAGGCCGCGTAGAGGTGCAGGAGCACGAAGAGCATGGAGAGGCCAAAGCCCAGGTCGTGCAGCAGGAGCAGGAGCGCGGCTTGCTCTGCGCTCAGCCCGAGAGAGTACCTGAACATCAGCCCCACGCCGCTGGCGGCCAGGAGGATGAAGCTTATGGCTAGCAGCACGGCCAGGTACGCTACGAAGACGTTGTGCCTGTCCAGCTTCTCCTCGACCTCCTTCGGGAGGGGTCTCCCCAGCAGGTACATGCCGGCGAGCGCCTTTGCCTCGGCGATCTGCTCCTTCAGCGGCTTTCTGAGGGGCTTGAGCACCTCCAGCTTGCCGAAGCAGACCAGGTAGCAGCCGTAGACTATCAGCAGGAGCCCCCAGATCACCCCGAAGACCCTGTGCAAGACCCTGAGGAGCTGGACTCCCGCGGTGACCGGATCAACGCCGAGCAGCGGCGCGAAGGGCAGCCCCGCCAGGTAGGCAAGCGGCGAGAAGAGCTCGATAGCCATGAGGGTTCCGCCGGTGACCGCCAGGAACGACCACAAGTGCAGGTTGTGGCTGTGCGCTATCCTGTAGCTGTTGCTTATGACCTCAAGCACCTTACCCCTCTCCATGCCCACCCCCTACTGCCCCTTCCTCTCACCCTCTTCTCCTTCGGATGCCTTCTCCTCGGCCCTCGTCTTCCTCCAGGTCGCAGCGGCTATCACCCCCAGGGCGAGTGCGCCGAGTGCGCTGCCGTAGACTATGAGCGGCTTGAGCACCTCCCTGACCTGCTGGGTGGCGACGGGCTTGCCCCTGTCCGTGAAGTGCTCCTTTATCGCGAAGCTCTTCCTCTCCGAGCTCACGTAGATCCACCTGACGCCGCCGCCTGTGTAGCCGTCCATGTCGAGCCCGTACACGGCCATGCCCCGCGACACCGCGGCTTTCGCCTGCTCCACGATGTCCTTAGCGGCTCCGAAGGTGAACACGCCCGCGGGGCATACCTCCACGCACGCTGGCTGCAGGCCGCTCTGGATCCTGTCCACGCAGAACGTGCACTTGTAGTACTTGCCGTCGGCGCCCCGCCTGGGCACGCGGAACGGGCAGGCGGTCTCGCAGAAGCCGCAGCCTATGCACTCGTCCCTGCTGATGACGACCACCCCCTCCTTCGTCACCTTTATGGCTCCCACTGGGCAGGCTCTGGCGCACGGCGGGTCGACGCAGTGCATGCACTGGAAGGGTAGAGGGGCTATGTCCACCTGCTCGAAGGCGGCTTCGCCCGCCGGCGTGAGCAGGGCCTTCCTAGTCTTGCCCTCGTAGAAGAACACGACCTTCCAGCTCTCGCTCGTCAGGTCCTTCGGGTTGGTGAAGGTCGGGCTGAAGCTGCTCTGAGCAGCGCGCCTGGAGTTCCAGTCCTTGCAGGCGACCTGGCACGCCCTGCAGCCCACGCACTTGTCGAGGTTCACGAGGACCGCATAGCCCTCTGTCCGGGAGGGGTGAGGCTGCAGCACCATCCTACATCACCTCTGCCTTCCTGATCTTACCTATCCAAGCCTTAGACTCCTGGATCGTCGTGACCACGTCGCCCACATCCGGCGTGATGAAGTTGCCCTGCGGCCCCGTCACATCACCCAGGAAGCTGAAGTGCCAGACCACGTTGACCTGGGGCAGCTCCTTGCCGTTCACGACCAGGTAAGCCTCCCCCTCGGTCACGTAGGCTCTCATCTTGATAGACCCCCGGGCGGTGAGCAGCTCCACGAGGTCGCCCGACTTGACTCCGAGCTTCTCCGCCAGCCTCCTCGGAACGTACACGAATGGCTCTGGGACCAGCTCCGCAAGGAACGAAGACCTCCTGGTCATCGAGCCGCTGTGCCAGTGCTCTGTCAGCCTGTTGCTCGTGATAACCACGAGCTCCCCTGGCAGGTCCCTCAGGTCGCTCGGCTCGAGAGCTACGCCGACAGGCTTACCCTTCACTATGTCCGGCTGCTCCCTCAGCACCATCAGGTTGTGGCTGTGGAGCCAGGCCAGCGTCGGGTACTGAATAGCCATCTCCACGTCAGGGCTCTCCGCGGGCTCGGTGTGTATGGGCCACGTGAAGGAGTAGCCGGGGTACCAGCCTTTCATCTCCTCGATCGTCTTGAGGACGGCCTCCTTCAGGCTGCCCGTCTGGCTGTGGTACTTCCTCAGGGTCTCCCTCATCTTCTCGTAGGTGGGCTTGAAGTCCTTCCAGCCGCCGCCCGCGAAGAAGGCGCGCTTCAGCGTGGCCTTAGGCGTAAGCACGGCCTCCTCGTCCCAGTACAGCGTGTCGTTGGCCCAGAGGTACCTCATCCCGGTCTTCTCCGTGAACTCCTCATACGTGTACAGCCTCACCTCACCGCCCTCCTCAACGGCGAACTTGCCGAGAGGCACCACCTCGTTGGTCCTGATCAGCCTCATCATGTCCACGCCGCCGTAAAGGTCCGCGATCCCGCTGAGCCTCCTCTTGAACGCCCTCGGCACCCAGAAGTTGTGGCCTGGGACGAAGGCAGGCTTGTACTCGCCGGTCACCTCGTCGATCCACTCGCCGGTCTCCCCGGTAACCCGCCACTGCTGCCCGCTGGCGTAGACGGTGTCGGAGGTCCCCAGGACGTCCGTGAGGGCCGTCATGCTGTACTGAACTCTCACGTTCATGGGCCAGGCCCATCCCCAGTCCTTGTACACGCCGAACTTCGAGGAGAACATGCCATCGATCTCGCCGGGCTTCCTCAGCCTCCTGCTCCTGCGCATCGGGGTGAACTCGTCCCTCACGGGGTCGTAGATCCCCTGGTAGATCAGCACCGTGAAGTTGATCTCCTTGCTGATTATCCTGGGGTTCACCTCAGCCTCCACGCTCCTTATCGGCGCTGCAGCCCCTACGCCGCCCGAGTAGTCCCAGCTGTAGTCAGGCCTGAGCTCCCGCTCGTACAGCAGGTAGGTTCTGCCGCCCTTCCTCACGAGAACCCTCTCCTTCCTCACCCCAGCTACCTCGCTCGGCAGCCTTATCGCCCCGTACCTCCTCAGGTACTTGAAGAGCATGGTCGCGATCCAGTAGTCGGGCCTCGACCCACCTCTCGGGTTGACGGCAGCGTAGCTCCACTGAACCACGCGGAACGTGTTCGTCCTTGTACCCTCCACCTCCGCGAAGGATGCAGCAGGCAGCAGCACGTCTGCGAACCACGCGGTCTCGGTCTCGAAGATGTCGGAGACAACCAGGAGATCGAGGCTGGCGAGGGCGGCCCAGATGAGCTTGGCGTTCGGGTTTGTGACCGCGGGGTTCTCGCCGAAGATGAAGGCTACCCTTATCTCCTTGTTCAAGGCCCTTCTCACGAAGGTGATCTCCGACGAGCCCGCGCCCACTGGGAAGTCGCACACAACAGTGCCGTTCACCGGGTCGTCCTCGGGTATTGTCCCGCAGAAGAAGCCCCACAGGAGCTCGAACCTCCTCCAGCCGTAGAACGTGAACACCTGGAGTATCTTGGCCAGGTCCGCCTTACCCTTGTCAGGGGTGGTCGTAGCGAAGGTCTTACGCGCCCACTCGGGTACCACCCAGTTCCAGGCATCGGGCATTCCCTGGAGCTTCCAGTCCTGGTAGAGCCTCACCAGGAAGGCCGAGGTAGGTCCCGCGTAGTAGCCTGGGAGAGCTCCCAGCCCCCCACCCTGCACGTCGGTGACACCCTGCACGTTGCTGTGCCCCCTGAAGGGGTGCGCCCCCCCACCCGGGTACCCCACGTTGCCCAGGAGGAGCTGCATTATCGCCGCCGCCCTGATGATGTTGATGGTCGCGTTGGTGTGCTGGGTCATCCCCATGGCCCACTGCACGATGCCGTGCTTCCTGTGGTTCGTGGTCACGCCGCTGTTCTCGACGTAGATCCTCGCCACAGCCCTCAGCAGGTCAACAGGCGTCCCGGTTATCCTCGCCACAGTCTCGGCATCGTACTCCTTCAGGAGCTCCTTGAAGTCCTCGAGGTCGGCGTCCGTGATGTTCCAGCGCGCCTTGAGAGCCTTGAACGTGTCCAGGGTGTCTATTGGCGGCTTCCTCTCGAAGAAGGCGTAGTGCAGGATGTACAGGAATATCGCCGTCTCCGTGCCGCTCCTGAACGGGACCCAGATGTCTGACGCCATCGCGGTTCGGCTGTACCTGGGGTCAAAGGTGATGAATATGGTGCCCTTCTCCTTCTTCCCCCTCAGGAAGTGCCTGAAGGAGACGGGGTGCGCCTCCGCCGGGCTGGAGAAGAACAGGACGACGTCGGCGGAGACCAGGTCCTCTATGCCCGCCGTCTCGGAGCCCCAGCCGTATGTCAGCGCCAGCGCGCTGACGGTGGAGCTGTGGCACTTCCTGTACTGGGAGTCGATGTTCGAGGTGCCGAGGAAGGCCGCGAGCTTGGAGGTCAGGTAGCCCGCCTCGTTAACCATTATCGAGGACCCGATCAGCTGGATTGGCACCTGGCCGCCCACGTAGTAGTACCCGTCCTTCTGCTTAGGCGCCCCGGTGCTCCTCCTCCACTCCTCGAGCACCTGGGAGACCTTCATGGCGATGTACTGCAGGGCCTCGTCCCAGCTCACAGACCTCCACTGCGGAGGGTACTTCTTGACCACCTCTAGAAGCTCCTCCCAGCTCTTCGCGCTCAGGATCTCCTCGGGCGGCGGCTTAGGCCCCGTCCTTATCATGGGCTGGAGAACCCTCGACCTGTTGTTCACGAGCTCGAAGGCAGCCTTACCCTTCGGGCAGAGCGCGCCGGCATTCACGGGGAAGTCGAGCGACCCCTCCGTCCAGACAACCTCGTCTCCGACCGTGTAGAAGTCGATGGAGCAGCCCACCGAGCAGTAGGGGCAGATGACCGGGGTCACCTTCGCCTGGCGCAGGCCCGCTTTGCCTCCCACCTCGCCGAGGCTCCACTCGGTTTTCCAGGGCTTCAGCGGCACGGGCTGCGCCTCCACCGGGAGAGCCGCAGCGGAGACCGCGATGGCGGCCAGCTTCAGGAAGCTTCTCCTGCTGATGCCCTCGCTCATCTAGAACACCCTCTGGGAGGCGCCCTTCTCCCGCTTGCCGTAGAGTCTCTTCAGGGTGAAGCAGGTGATGTCCTCCTCGCCGCTGTACAAGGCCACAAGGCCGTGCAGGGCCTCGGGCATGAGCTGGGACTCGAAGTCGATGATTCTTCTAAAGCTCTGCAGCTGTTTCTCAACCGCTTCCAGGGGGTCCTTCATGACATTATTAAAGAATCTGAAAAGGCTTAAATACATTTATGTAGAAAATGCTATATAGTAGCTTCTTGAGCTATCTGCTCCTCGCCACGTTACTCCCGAAGGGCGCTGGCGAGGAGGCGCGCCTCACCCGCTGAGGTTGAGCTTCTCCCTTGCCTTCTTGATGGCTTCCTCAGGTACTGTGCCCTCGGCTATCACCCTGGCTAGGAGGTCTGCGCTGGGCCTCTTCGTCCTCCTCTTCGTCTGCAGGTCCACGTGGAAGAGGCCGAACCTCATCCTGAAGCCGTCGGCCCACTCGTAGTTGTCGGTGAGCGCCCAGTGCAGGTAGCCTGTGACCGCGCCTCTCTTCTCCTCGAGGAAGTCCTCCAGGGTTTTGAGGTGGAGGGCGATGTAGTGGGGGCGCAGCCTGTCATCGGCGTCGGCGATGCCGTTCTCAGTCACCATCACGGGCTTGCGGGTCTCGACGGCTACGCTGAGCACCTCCGCGAGGCCCTCGGGGTAGACCTCCCAGCCGAAGTCCGAGGTCGGCCTGCCCGCGGCGCTCGTCGAGCGGGGCTTGCACTGGTAGCCGTAGCCCTCCACGAGCACGGGTATTGCCGGGAGGCCTGTGACCAGGGAGAGCAGC
>Ga0326760_1001216_pt1 | contig 11708 bp, 9 predicted proteins | sample GCREP_S_FD_207668 | JGI IMG/M metagenome (GOLD analysis project Ga0326760, IMG submission 207668) | Hot spring sediment microbial communities from Geyser Creek Basin, Yellowstone National Park, WY, United States - GCR.EP_S | ecosystem: Environmental > Aquatic > Thermal springs > Near-boiling...
GATGGGGCTGGGGATATGATAGCTGGATTATCGCGGGCATAGAATGGGCTGTTGAGAATGGCGCTGACGTGATCTCTATGAGCCTCGGTGGTCCGCCGACAGATGGCACTGACCCGCTCTCACAGGCAGTTGACTGGGCATTCGATCAAGGAGTATTGGTAGTTGTTGCAGCTGGAAATATGGGAGGATACTTTAGTATAACCTCTCCAGGGTCCGCTAGAAAGGCTTTAACAGTTGGCGCCGTGGATAAAGATGATAATATCGCGTGGTTTAGTAGTAGGGGCCCGACTCTAGACTATAGAGTTAAGCCGGAGATCGTTGCGCCGGGGGTAGACATCTGCTCATCCGTCCCAGAATACTTATTCCACAAATCATATGATTGTTGGAGCGGAATCTCGATGGCAACACCACATGTAGCTGGGGCAGCGGCATTAGTTAAACAATTCATCAGAAAGTTTTATCCCGATTACGATTTGGATATACCGCCTGTTCTCAAGAGCATATTGATGATTGTGGCTACAGATGATCTTGGGTATAATGTTTACGAGCAGGGCGCTGGCAGGCTCAATATTACAAAGCCTATTGCACAAAGCAGTATATTTGGATATGGAGACGTAGCTATTTATCCAGCCGTAATAGACTTCGGCCTAGTAAGCAAAGGTACTACGAGATTTGCCGAAATAGTAATTCAAGAACTTACACGATATAGGACGCTTCATCTCAAGTTAGAGGTTAAAGACGCATACACCGGAGAACTTAGAAATGAATTGGCCGAACTCAATGCGACAACTTTAAACATACAACCAGGAGAGCAGAAGGCGATAACATTAACAATCCCGCAAAATGCTCCTACAGGAGTATATTCTGGAAAGATACTGATCACGGATAATTATAGTCAAACATATAATGTAATATTCGGGTTTACTGCACTCAATAATTTGACAATACATAAGATCCCATGGGAGGGAGAAGGCCAGGAGAAATGGGTGGTGGCCGGAGACTTTGTTGAGGTAGCTATACTAAATCCAAGCTCGGAAGATGTATTACAAGCTGGTTGGCAATGGGGCTGGACTATCTGGCTTGGAGACAAAGGAGGTTTGGGGAGAACAGCCTCTATTCCCAACCGTTGAATATGTTGATTCATATAATGCGAATGGTGGCCTGTTTGACATATATCTAGGAGCAGAGACGTTTATCGATTCTAACTCTTGGTATAACGCATGGTTCCACTTAAGATATCCGCTTGACAACATCGATTTTAAGGTCTTTAGAAATGGAGAAGATATACCAATTAATTACTTGCTTACCTACGACTGGGGAGATTACTATCTAGAACTCTGGGATCAGCAGCCTCCAGCAAGCTATACTTTAAGGACTGTAGCTCGTGAATATCAGACCCTATCCACAGAGACTATACTAGAATATGATTTCAAGCTGAATGATGATGGCTCTATATCTAAAGCACCAGTGATAACGAATATTGATGTTAAAGACCTAACACTGAATAACACATTGGAGAAGCCTAAGGTGGATATAGAGTTCCAGCTGTGGAACGAGACCGCAATACAGTAGATAACATTCGAGTATAGCACGGACGGCGGAGCCACATGGCTAAAAGCACCAGTAAACATAGCCAGCCCCAACACATACACAACATCATTCACAGTATACGGGCAAAAATACATCTCGATCAGAATAAACGCCACAGACACAAACAACCTAAAAACAAGCATAACAACAATCGATGGATTCTTAGTGATGGGCGTAGCTCCAGTAGCATCTTTCTACTTGTTTGTAACGGGCTTGGGGGGTGAGGTGTGGTATCGTGAGTTTGACGGCATAGTTTGGGGTCCATGGAGGCTGTTGGGCGGTATTACACCGGACGGCCCAAGCGCAACATACTTCGACGGTAAGCTGTATGTAGCTGTAAGGGGCATAGATAATGGTATTTGGTACGGCTACATAGATGTCGCCTCAGGTAGCTTCAGCGGATGGATCCCAGTTCCAGGCTTAACATCCTCAAAGCCAACACTGGTCTCTACATCTAACGGGGTTCTAATGCTAGTCAGAGGTCTTAGTAATGATATTTGGGTATATCCTCTAACATGGTCTGGGGCGTCATGGATTAAACTACCGGGTGCAACCGTAGATGCTCCTGCGGCAGTAGCCATTCGTAACAGAGTACACATCGTTGTGAGAGGCTTAGACGGTAGTAGCCTATGGCATGGGGTCATGGACATAAACAATTGGACGTTCTCGGGATGGAGTGGCATTGCTGGAGCAACAAACTCAATGCCGGATCTCTCCGTCGACAAGGCAAGCGGAGCCGTATACCTTGCCGTTAAGGGGCTCGATAACGCAGTATATATCAATACATACACGGAGTCGTTGGGTTGGTTTGGATGGGTAAGGATACCTGAAGGAGCAACAGACCAGGGTCCGGCAGTTCAGGTGGGTGACCGCCTGGTGGTTGTCGTTAAAGGCTTAGGGGACGGCTCCATATGGGTTAACTTCAAGAACCGGGACGGGACGTGGGCTGGATGGAGGCCTGTTGACGGGCTAATGCGATATCAACCGGAGTTCATTAGCACCTCCTAATTTACTGCTCCACTTTTATTCACTCTTACTTAGGAGTTCATTGATAAATTGATAAGACTTATATCTGAATAAGATTGAGAATTAAAGAATGGATGAGGATTATTGAATTCCTGAATTATCTTCAGAGCTTTAAAAATGACTTTACGAGTTTGTTAAGAGGCTATTTGACACCAGAAGTACTGCTGATGAAAATATTATGTGTGAAAGGAAGCGTGTTAAAACCATTGATTATGGGCAATATAGCTATTAAGCTACCTAGTGATGTAAAAATTTTCATCAATGATAAAGCGACAGTTTACGTTAACATACCTGATTGTTACCTGCGCAGGGAGTACATGAGGCATCCTGACTATGTACCCAGTAAAGGCTGGACTGTTCTTGATATTGGCGCACATGTTGGTATATACACTTTATGGGCGGCGAGGAGGGTTAGTGATGAGGGCCTTGTTGTTGCCTTTGAACCTAATCCATTAGCCTTTAGATGGTTGGTGAATAATATTGAGTTAAATAAGGTAAGAAACGTTAAGGCAGTGCCATATGCGCTTGGCGATGAAATTTGCAGGTCAGTCTTATATGTGGCTGGCGAGAATCTTGGAGTTTCTTCATTAATAAAGAATCATTTAACAAATAATCCGTCAGGCAAATACCCGATAATTAGTAGCTTCTCAATACAGGTGCTAACACTTGACTATGTAATTGATAGATCTATAACAATCGTTGGAAGACCCTTAGGCCACATTGATCTTGCTAAAATTGATGTTGAGGGTTATGAAATGAAGGTGTTAAGAGGCGCTGAAAAAACATTAGATAAAGACTTAATTGAGAGATTTATCATCGAAGTTCACACGGATCAAATGAACACAAAGGAATTAATAAAAACCTTAACAAGATATGATTATGCATTAGACAAGGTGATAAGGTTTGATAATGTAAAGGACATCGTATATATGAGGCGAAAGCGTTAGCTTAGTAAATATAGGAGGATTAAGAATTTTTACTATTCTTTTATTGCTTCCTCGAATTTGTCCACCACCTTGTCCCATGTCCATTGTTTTGCCGTTTTGATTCCGCCTTCAATTAATTTCTCCCTAAGTTTATCGTCTTTAAGCACTCTTAAAGTAGCCTTGGCAACAGCTTCCGGATTTCCTGGCGGTACTACAAGTGAATTATAACCGTCCACAGCATAATCCATGTTACCACCACAATTAGTTGTAACGACGGCAGCTCCGCATGCCATGGCCTCAAGAGGTGGCAAACCGAAACTTTCTCGATACGATGTAAATATGAACACATCAGAGCTTGAATATAGTTTGGCTAAGCTTTCGTCATCAATACTCTCGAACACCGAATAAGTGAACTCGGGCTTAATTTCGCTAAAGAGTTTCTTTATAACAGTACTCCTGCCAACAAGGATCGCATGTACCGGTAACTCCTTATTGATGATGTTTAGACTCTTCAGCGCCACCTCACCACCTTTACACTTAGCACTTCTAATAATGGTCATAACGATAGGTTTAACTCGTGAATTAGAAATCTTAACATTTCTCGGATAAAAGGTGTTAAGATCTACACCGACGCCGGTAACAGTTACTTTAGCATCCCTGTTATGTTTAAGAATTAGACTCTTGGTAAAGGTTGAGTTGGCTAGGAAGTGGAAAGGTAGCCGTAAGGTGGTCTCGAAAAGTCTAAGGCCGTAGACACCTTCAGCCTCCCAAACTAGTTCGGGAAAGTCTTGTACAAAATAAAGCGGTTTATTTATATGGCTCAACCAAACGGAAAAGGCTGTAGGATACCAAGTGGCAATAGCAACATCGGGCTCGAAGTCTAGTAGTGCTTCGGTTAATGCTCTAATAAGGTCTACTCGAAACCCAAGCTTCCTTGCTAATCCATTGATGTCTAGATAATTGACACTTATTCCTTCGAAGTGCATGCGCCTAAACGATTTATACATCTTGATAATTGGATTGATGATTGGGGCAAGAACCTTTGGTGGCTTCACGTAGTATATGGGAACCTTGACTTTAAACCATGAGTGGTAGCCGCCAAGAGATATGATGCCAACATCATAACCTTTTTCATAAAGTCTATTAGCAACTTCAAAAATGGCTCTAACACCACCAGCTAATCCTGTCCCGTACATTGCGAAGAATATCTTCACCATAAGCAATTATTTTAAATGACGAATAGTGTCCAAATAAGCATTTCTCCAAGAATTAATTGTTTTAATATGTAATGTTTAAAATTATCAGTAAGGTCTGCTAATTTCACATCACTTCCTTTTTATTTGTTTTTGGTTATTACTCTTTCCAAAACTTCTCGCCACTTCTCAGCCACAGCTTTTACATCATATAATTGTTCAACTTTTCGTCTCCCTCTTAGGCCCATTTCTCGCCTAAGATCCATGTTTTCTGCGAGCAAGCATATGTATTTGGCTATCTCTTCTATGAATTTTGTCCTATCTAAATTGGGATCACTTTGAATGAGAAATCCATCACACCCATGAGTAATGATCTCTCTTGGCCCTACATGATTTGAGGCAATTACAGGGAGGCCGCAGCTCAGAGCCTCAATTAATACTATTCCAAATAATTCTTCCCATCCTCTTTTTCTTTTTGAAGGCAGTACTAACATGTCGGCCTCTTGGTAAACTTTTGGTAGGATCATGTTTTCGATATAATCAAAATATCTGATGGGCAATTGTTTTTTTAGCTTGTTTAAATAACGCTTAAGAGGCCCTTGTCCAACAAACCAGAATTCTATATCTTTCCGGTGTCTCTTAATCTTCTTGGCAGCTTCTATCAGCTCCAATATTCCTTTCTCCTCACGAAGTCTTCCAACAAATAATACTATTACTGGATCGCGTCTTTTGTTCTCTCCCGGCTTGAAAAGCCTTGTATCAACTGAATGCGGGATCCAAAAACAGTTTTTAGAATATTTCTTAAGTGCTCTATAGGAGGCTTTTGTGACACAGACTGTGGCATCAACATTCTTCAAGAAATTCATCCAAGATTTTCTTAAATCCAGAGGATATTCGTGAACCCAACAACCATAACGCTTTTCAAAATTCCAGTAAGGCCATGAAGTAAGATATACCACTGGCTCTTTCTTAAGACTCATCTTCTGAAAGTAATAAACAAAATAATGAAGTGGGGCCATTCCAATAATATTTATGAGATCCGTTTTATGAGATGACATTGATTGAAGTAATGATGTAATGTTTTTTTATCGCGTAATTAAGGCTAAGATTCTCAAAAGCCTTGTATATCAGTGTTTTTGGATCGAATACCACGTGCTCAATATCATTAATGATACCTTGCTCTTCCTTAAGGAAAAGCAAGGCTGGAATAGGTCTTGGATCTACTTCATGGAAAATTCTTAAGTGAATTCCTTTCATTTTTAACAGTTAATATCACAGAATGGTTTTAATAAAGAGAGTTTATCTAATGTTTTGCTAAAAATGGATTGATTAATTATCCTAACTTGATACAACTTATACCAATAAAACTCTTTAATTAACGTAAACTTGATAGCATTTCCATTATCATCCGACAAATATTGCTGATTTTCAACATACACAAGTAAAGGAGTATGCTTCCTGACTTGTTCATAGAATTTCCATTCCCAAGGATTAGCTTTTGTAGGTATTAAAAAGTAGGTAATATTATAATATCTTAGTGTATTGATGATTGTTACATTATCTCTCTTATCAACGAAATGCCTTAATAGGAAAAGACCACCTTCAGACCATGGCCCATAAATACCCACCACATATACTTTTAATTCTGTAAAGAATGCAAGTGGAAAGAACCCAAACGTGAGTATACCCATATTCTTGGAAGATATTCCAGAAGATTTAAGATAATTCAAGACTTCAACATAAGGATGCATCTCACCCAAGTGTTTTAATGCATTTTCCGGTAAATTATTCAAATAAAGAGGAACCAATCCTTTGAGATAAGTTCTTTGAATGGTTTGAGCAAGCGGAAGCAGGGACCCCATCAATACAAATAATACTAGAGCAGCAACAATGAGCCGAAAGTCAATAGATCGAATACGTCTTCGCTCCAAGCATTTTTTACCTGGTCTTCTCACTCTTAGGTAAAGAATTCCTAGAATTATAATAGACTGAATTATTGTAAAGATGATAATTTCTTGAATCGATAAAAACGCGTTATTGGTAAACAATTGCCAAAAAACATCTAACCCAATGACAGATCGGGCTATAAAATAGAGTATGTAGAGGTAGTATAGAATAGGATACGCTAGCAAGATAAATGTAAGAAGAACAATGTTGCTATGATTTTTTTGAGTATTTGTTTGTGAATGTGGCATGTAACTTGCCATAATAGTCAAAAAGGGTATCAAATAAAACAGTCTTCTAGTATCTTCTGCTTGCACTTTAAAGAAAAATAAGTATCCAATAAGCCAATAAACTAGCATAAGGAGTAAAATTAGGTAGGAACTTTTATCACGGCTCTCTCTTTCAAAATAATACAGGCTTATTGAGACAAGACTTACTAATAAGAATGGGAAGATGAACCTGTGTAAAAATGGATTCGCAGCTCTGTTATATAGTGTTATGATTGGATTTTCAACAGAACCGCTAAAAGATCCAAGAATAGCAATCCATTCAGTTATTCCAAAGTGTGTTACAGACGGATAAAAGTTCAAGTGTCTGATGAAGATGTTATACAAAAGATAAATTGTTAATGGCGCGAAGAAGGTTAAACTTACAATGAGAACCTCTGTTAATAATCTAAGTATGCTGGGCGACTCTCGAATCTGCTTACTCTTTTGTGCCCCAATTAGAGTTAGTAGAGTGCAAGTAAACAGAGGTATTAACAAATAAGTTCTGTTGTCAAATTTGGCATCATATGCTGTAAGGAAAAATGGAATGAGAATTGAACAAAGAAGGGAGATAAGAATTCCCACTTTGCCGCTCTTATGGTTTAATTTCTTCCAGAAATAAAATCCTAATCCTGGTAATATGAATGGCAGTGCTATATCTTTACTCATTAATAACAGGCCTGACGATAAACAATAAAACACCAAATTTATAAACTCTCGAGATCTATCATTATTCTCTAAAAATGAAATGACATAAAAAGTAGAGATGAGTAAGAAGGAAATAAACGCTGTATCAAGATAAAGTAAGTCATGTGCCCAAATAAAATCTAAGACTGGAGAAAAGATGAAAAAGATTATTGCTAATAGTCCAGAGAGTTTATTATTAAGTAGTTTGGATGCAAGACCATATATTGTTAAGAGTATAAACAATTGCATTACTACTGGAACAAACCTAAAAGCATAATAGTAAAATCTCATAACAAATGCATAAAATATGGGCACTAATGGAGGATATCCGTTAATTGCTATCCCACCAGAATAAAATAGAATATTCTTTCTTAATGATCCGCTCAGAAGGATACTCTTAGCAATAGGTAGATATATAGAAATGGCATCCCATTGCCAAATAAGTGGAGAAGCTAACTGCAATGAAAGTAATTGTAAAAATCTAAGCAATATTGCTGTTAAGGATATAAGTGTCGTAAGTGAACTAACTGAGAAGCGAATATTCAAAGTAATATTCCTCCTCTCAAGATTTTTTAGGATAAGGCGAAGAGCATCCTTCTCCAATACTAAATTAAGAATACCTAGTATGCCAAATATGATGACATAGGCATAAAAGTAATCATTTAAGTTTAAACTTGTGAATAAACCTATAAATGTTGATGGTACTGCTAGTAGATAACAACCAATTGTGAAAGCACTTATTAGAAACCAGATTTTATCGGTAAGTAAATTATTTAATGCCTGCAAAGTAGGCATTTTCATTCCTTTATCACTTGCTATGATTCTGATAATATTGAGAAATAATATTCCAAAGCCTAAAGGTATTAAGGAATACACTATGGATGAAAGATAAATCAAGTCCGTTAAAACTTCAAAGGACATATTGAACACCGTTGGAAGAGAGCTCTAATGCTCTTGCTCCTTAGAATTGTTTTTAGAAATACATAACCCAATAGCCATAGATAAGATGCCACTAAAGCGATTCCCCATTCAATAACTCCAATGATGGAGAACTCCAAGCGATGCTTAGCGTAGTTTTGATTAATTCTCATGTACGTTCTCTGATCGAATAAATGCTGAATTCTTTTAGTAAGTATTCTTTTCATGCCATCATAAATCAGCTGTATTACTCTGTTTGGCTCTTTTAAAAGTATATAGGCTAATTCTCTGCTTGAGAAATTTTTGAGAATAAATAGTAGCCTATTCCGTTGGAAGAGAAACTTTTGCAATAACGGTTTCCTTTTCCACGAAAAACTCTCATGATGTTCAACAATGGCGCTAGGAACATATACTATACGGAAACCAGCTCTCCTAGCTCTGAAACAATAATCTACGTCCTCCCAATAAGCAAAATAGTGCTCATCTAACAGGCCAATTTTGTCTATTACCTCTCGCTTTACCATCATAGCTACTCCTGATACATAATTAACGTCACTAACTTCATCATATTGCCCATGATCTTCTTCAAATACCCCTATATGAGGAAGAGATATTGTTGATAAGTCGAGTTTTCCACCGGCATGTTGTATTATTCTCGTATTCTTATAGTATACTTTGCAACCTAGGATGCCTATTTGTGGATCGCTCGAAGCTGTCTTTACCAGCTCATAAATACAGTCCGGATGGATTATGGCGTCATTGTTTACTAGAAATACATATTTTCCTTTTGCAACACGTATGCCCAAATTATTTCCAGCACTATATCCTAGGTTATGCGGGCTCTTAATGAGCTTAACTTGCGGCTCATATTTCTTAGCAATCATATAACTTTCATCAGCACTTCCATTATCAATCACTATAACTTCTACTCTAGGATAATTCGAGTTCAGTATTGATTTGATACATTCCTCCAAAACATCCTTACCATTGTAGTTCAGCACTATAACTGAAACTAATGGTAGATCAGAAGTAACATCAGTCGAAGTTATAGTCCAGTTTTCTCTCAATTATTACCCCTGAGTATTATTATGCTCTCTAATAATCAGCATCTTATAGAGCTTCTCCAGCTCACCAACTTGATTATCTATGGAATACTTCATTACAAGCTTCTTATATCCATTGTTTCCCATCTGTCTACTTAACTTCTCATCAGACATTAAGAGGTATATGTGCTCAGCCCAGATTCTCGGCTCATTCTTCACGACATAACCATCAACTCCATGCTCAACTATCCTATTTAATGGCTCGACATCAGCAACGATAACGGGCTTTCTTAAAGCCCATGCCTCGAGTATAACCATGCCAAAACCCTCGAATGTGCTGGGTAGGACGAGGGCCCTACACCTACTAAGATAATAGAGTTTCTCCTTATGAGAAACATAACCCTTAAACTCCACAACATCCCCGAGGCCATAATGTTTAACCAAATCCTCCCAATCTCTACGCATCGGGCCGTCACCCAACACCACGAGCCTAACATTACACTTATCTCTCAAAATTTTGAGCGCCTCTATAACAACCTCTAAATGCTTATAATATACAAGCCTCCCTATAAACACCATAAAGTCACCATACTCAACCCCGTCCTCAGACATTGGCTTATAATACTCGAGATTAAGGCTATTCGGTATCACATATACATGACATTTAGGATTGAATGATAATATGTCTCTCTTGCTCGTCTCGCTGACAGTGTGTATGTTTTTGCTCAGTTTAATTGTTAGCAGCTCGGAGACATATCCTATGAACGCCTTTACCTTAGAAAGCCCGCCAAACTGCCTCATCCATCTTCTCCAAAAATCATACCCATGTAGTGAGGCAACATCATGTATTGTTACAAGCAAGGGCACGCCAGTCAGCTTCGATAAAAACCACCCGGCGAAAACAGGCGAATAATTATTACAATGAATCACATCAACATGATTACTCCTGATTATCCTTAACCCGGTTCTTATAGAATTAAACACGTAAAGAAGGTTCTGAAGTATTCCAGCTGGAAGACCACCCTTATGCTCCACAATCGGATCAACCTCATAAACTATAACATTGGATGGCAGGTCATTTAAACCATCTTTTGATGGATTTGAAGCTACCATCTTATGCTTAATAACGAATACCTTATGGCCTCTCCTAGCTAATTGATCAGCTAATTGATAAAACATGATTTCACCCCCACCCCTAGTTGGGCTAAAAAACTGAGTAAGAAGTAGTATGTTCATAATTGCCTAACTTAAGGGGGTCTGACTATTTGCCCTCCCTTATCAAACTTACTAATATCCATAGCATTAATGCTGTTGAGCATAATATTGCCCCTAATATCCCGCATCCGAGCGTGATCATCGCTAGTGGGAGGCTGAAGTATCTTGTTAGATTGAACAGGTGGATGAGCATTAACCCGGATGCTAGGGCTATTAGGAGGAAGATTACGCCCGGTAGACCGTAGAAGAGTAGTGGACGTCTTATGGACAGGTGCTTTATAGTGCTAAAGACCACCTCCAATCCATGTATTATTGGGTTCATTTTTGAGGGCCGTTTAACATCGTAGAATATTTTCACGGGCACTTCTTTTACCCTGAGGCCCATCTCCTCAGCTCTTAATAGTATTTCTGTGCTTACGCCCATCCCCGTCTCCGTCGGCGATATGGCCTCGATAGCTCTTCGCGAGTATGCCCTAAACCCGGATTGTGTATCCGATATCCTGCTGGATCCACGCCCCGTAACCCAGTTTATTATCCTTATACCGATCCTCCGATAGGCCGGGATACTAGCCTCATCCGTTAAGAATCTCGACCCTATAACGATGTCGGCCTCACCCCTAATCAGGGGCTCTATGAGCCTCGGGATATAGTCGGGATCATGCTGGCCATCAGCATCAAGGGTCACCATTATATCGGCCCCAACCTCCCTAGCCCTCCTAAACAACGACCCGATGGCGGCGCCATAACCCATATTCCTCTCATGCCTTATCACATCAGCCCCACAGGCCTCGGCTATCTCAGCGGTCATATCGCTAGACCCATCATCACATACAATGACCCTGTCAACATGCCTCCTAGCCCTCAAGACAACCTTAGCTATGGTCAGCTCCTCATTATAAG
>Ga0326760_1001220_pt1 | contig 11688 bp, 15 predicted proteins | sample GCREP_S_FD_207668 | JGI IMG/M metagenome (GOLD analysis project Ga0326760, IMG submission 207668) | Hot spring sediment microbial communities from Geyser Creek Basin, Yellowstone National Park, WY, United States - GCR.EP_S | ecosystem: Environmental > Aquatic > Thermal springs > Near-boiling...
GTCGACCTATTCCACAGGACCATTGGCCTGTACAGAGGGGCCCAGAAGTCTCTGGAGCTCCTCCAGAAGGTCGCGAGGGGCGAGAGGATAGACTACTACCCGCAGCTCGACGTGACGCCGATAAGGGGCGACGCTCAGAGGCTCTTGAAGTTGATGGAGGCCTACAGCGAGGGCGTCAACGCCGCGGTAGAGGAGATGAAGAGGAACAACGCCCTGCCCATTGAGTTCAAGCTCTTGGGCTACGAACCTGAGAAGTGGACCCCGCTGGACTGCCTGAAGATAGGCAGGTTGGTCGCCTGGGGCCTCACGGGGACCTTCGCCGACCTCGAGCTCTACCTGATATACTCGGGCCTCGTGTCTAGGTACGGCAAAGAGGTCGGGACCCAGCTCTTCCTCGAGGTGTTGCCCATAGACAGGCCCATCGACCACCTGATAGTCCCGGAGGACGAGCAATTCCTCCACCCCGCCGTCGACTCGGCCGATCCCCCGACAACTCTTCTAGCTTCTCTCAACTGCAGCGCCGTGGCCGAGGTCTTGGAGTGGTATGGCCGGGCCTCCTCGATGCTGGCGCCCGTAAGGTCAGCCTTCGCCTCCAACAACTGGGTCGTGGGCGGCGGTCTGACAGACACGGGGAAGCCCATATTGTGCAACGACCCCCACCTGTCGCTCATGGTGCCGCCTGTCTGGTACGAGGTGCACTACGTGGTCGAGGATCCCGGCGGAGAGGTGATAAACGCTAGGGGCGTCACCTTCCCCGGCATAGGGCTGGTAATCATAGGGTGCAACCAATACGTCGGCTGGGGCTTCACGAACGTCATGGCCGACCACATGGACTTCTACTACTACAAGTGGAACGACAAGGGGCAGTACCTCTACAAGGGATCGTGGAGGGACGTGCAGAGGGTCGAGGAGGTGATAAGGGTCAAGACGTCGAGCGGCTACGAGGAGAGGAAGCTGACGATAAACTTCACGGTCCACGGGCCCATAATCGAGAGGGGAGGGGAGAGGTTCGCCGTCTGCTGGATGGGCGAGAGGTACGGCTCCCTCGAGTCCCTGGCGCTCTACAAGTACGCCCACGCCAAGAGCGCCGAGGAGTTCTTGAAGTGCACGTACTACTTCCAGATGCCACCGCAGAACCACGTCTTCGCAGACGTCTACGGGAACTTCGGCTGGAGGGCCGCGGGCTGGTACCCCAACAGGACCTACCCCAACGGCACTAGGGCCATAGACGCCTCGAGGCCCGAGACCGCCCTGATACCGAGGCTGCCGATCAACGGTAGCTCCGAGGATGTCGTGGAGTGGAACTTGAACGACTGGATCGACGCCAACGAGGCGCCGATGCTCTGGAACCCCAAGCAGGGCTACGTCGTGACCGCGAACAACAGGCTCGTGGGCCGAGAGTATCCGTACACGTATGACTTGGCGTGGACCTTTGCCGATTATTACAGGGCGTACAGGATCGACCAGCTCATCAGGGAGAGCGTGGCTCGAAGCGGGAAGATCACGGTGGAGGACATGAAGCGGATACAGAACGACGTCTTCTTCGTCCCCGCCGACGTCTTCATACCTGAGATAGAGAAGGCCCTGCGGGGGGTCACGGACGAGAGGCTGGTCAAGGCGCTTGACCACCTAAAGAAGTGGAACCGATCAATGCTTCCAGGCCTCGTCGCGCCCACGATCTTCGTCAAGTGGCTCCAGGTCTTCAAGAACATGACCTTCGCCGACGAGTTCGTTGAGATAAACGCCACAGTCAGGGGGTTCAAGATCACGAGGGACCAGCTCAGGGACCTAGTCCAGGAGATACCCACGAGCTCTATAGAGGCCATGGTGAAGCTCAACCCCAAGTCCAAGTGGTTCGATGACGTCTACACCCCAGAGGTCGAGGACGCCTACGCCATAATCCGCAAGAGCTTCGAGGCGGCGGTGAAGGAGCTGGAGAAGGAGCTCGGAAGCGACATGAACGCTTGGAAGCTCGGCAGGGTGCACAGACTGAGAGCTAACCACGTCCTCGGAGGGGTCTTCAGCTGGCTCAACTACCCGGCGTGGGAGGCCTGGGGGTGGAGCGACTGCGTCAACAACATAGGGGCCGCTGGCACTCACGGCCCCTCTTGGCGCGAGATACTGAACTTCAAGGACCTCGACAGGAGCCTGTGCGTCATCCCCGGAGGCCAGTCGGGCAACCCCTTCAGCGAGCACTACTACGACCAGCTCAGGATGTGGCTTAACGGCGAGTACAAGCAGATGAGCTTCTCGAGGGCGCCGGAACAAGTCGAGGGCGCCAAGAGCGTGTTGGAGCTCGTGCCGAGGTGATGGACGTGAAGAGGCTAGGCTTGTTGCCGTGCCTGCTCGTGGTCGTCGTCTTAGGGGTGGCGCTGGAGCTCACTAGGACGTGGCAGTTGCTGGTAATCGCTGGGGTTGTGGGAGGGCTACTCGCTAAGAGCTTCAGGGCGGCTGCTCTCTCGGGCTTCCTAGGCTTCGTCATAGCGTGGGGAGTATACTTCGTAGCGCACTACGCGTCTATGCCTGCGAACTTCGCGCTGGCCTTCTCCTACCTCTCGACGCTCTTGGTCATAGGGTTGGTGCTCGTGGGGTTGCTGGGGCTCTTCAGCGCGCTAATAGGTTATTTCGCGACATCGACTTTGAAGAGGAAGCGATAGGGAGAGCGTTCATGTGCCCTTTGCCCTTCTCATTTCAACAGCACTACCTGTTGGCTCTCTCGGGGCGACGTCTTGACTGCGGAGGAGTGCGTCGTCGAAGGAGGTAACGAGGTCGTTGAAGAAAGGTGCTTTAGAGAGTTTTAGGCGATTAATGAGGCCTGGACTCCTTTCCTTCTTTACAATTTTAAAGAGAATTTTCATCGATTAAAGTATCTACGCGGTTCTCAAGCACGCTTGCAACGATGTTTCACAAAGCTTATAATGTGCTTCGGAGAAAGTGATGAAGGGATGATCCTTGATAATATTGCCCAAGAGAATCGAGGAGAGGTTGAGAGAGGAGTCTAAGAGGGTTGGAGTTCCTGAGGAAGAGCTCGTCGTCGAGGCTTTGTCCAAGGCTCTCAACGAACCCCTCGACCCAGAGACGAGGTTCGAGATGCACTCAAGGCTCTCTGAGAAGTACATGAGAGAGGCCGAGGCCTTCTTGACTAAGGGGGATTATACTCAGGCATCAGAGAAGGCCTGGGGCGCTGCGGCTCAGATGGTCAAGGCGTTAGCAGCTAAGAGAGGATTAGAGCTGAGGAGCCATGGAGAGTTGCACAAGGAGGTCATCAAGCTCACTAGAGAGACGGGAGACGACGAAATAAGGCTTCTGTGGCAATCTGCCATAGCCCTTCACCAAAACTTCTACGAGAACTGGCTCCCGCCGGAAATGGTCGAGAAGAACGTCGAGGACGTAAAGAAGTTCGTGAACAAGCTTAGATGCCTGATTTATCATTAGATGCCGCCATTACTGGCTCTGGAAGTTCTAGCGATTCAAGAGGGTTGCTATCTGCTTCAACAACGTCCGATTCTCCAAGCATCTCAACGACCTCTTCTCGTGATACCTCATGGGCTTCGATATCGCCTTCGAGTAAAGCTTCAGCTCCTCGCCGCAGACTATGGGGCAAGTTGCCCAAGAAGGGCGTGAGGCAAGCAAAGCAGTAAGGCGACCCTCCATCATTTTCTATTAACCGTTTTGGCGTGGTCGTCCTTAGAGGGCCTCCCGGGCTCCTTCGACGGACTCACTTCCCGCAAGAGGGCTTGCGGGTTGCCGATCAGCGGGACCCCCTCCTTGAGGGCGCCTGCCACCAGCGGGTCGTTCTTCCTCAGCAACGCCTTGAACTCCTCCGATGTTATTATCACCGGCTCGACCCCCGGGGCTTTCGCCAAGCAGTCCTCCACGAGGCCCAGCCTCTCGATAGGGCTCTTGGGCAGCGAGCCCCTTACGACCACGAGGACGTCGACGTCGCTCCACTCACCGAAGTCTCCTCTAGCATAGCTCCCGTGCAGCACGGCTACTATCTCGCCGAGCTTTGAGCTGGCGCACTCGGCGAACTGCCTCGCGACCTCGATGGCCCTGTCCCTCAGCGCCCTCCTCCTCTCGATGATTCTCTCCAGACCTCCTCCACCCACCCCACGACCCTCCTAGCCCTCGCTATCGCGCTCCGGGCCTCGCCCTCGAAGTAGTAGTCCTCGGGCGCACCCTCGGCCCAGGCGTTGGGGTACCTCGTCGGCACGTAGTGCTTGTCCAGCACTAGGCAGGACTCCTTGACGTCGTCTGGCACTTTTAAGCCGAGCCCTTGTGCGATGTGGTTGAGCAGGTGGGTGAGCGAGTGGCCCGTCCTAGGCGCCCCGACCCCCCACAGCAGGGCCTTGAGGGCCTTCTCGGCCGCCTGGTGGGCCTTGAAGCAGGCCCAGTTGTAGTCCCCGTGCTCCACGTCGTGCTCAGCGGACTTCAACGTCCTAATCGCACTCTTCATCCACCTCTCGTACTCGCTCGCGTCTAGGTATGCCACAACAAAGCACCGAGCGGAGAGCGAACTCAAGATAAAGATAAGGAGCGCCCTTAATAAGCTATAGCTATGGCTATGAGCGAACAACATCGTTAAGTCGTCGAAAATCTAGCACAGAAGGTCGCCCGACATGTAAGGAAATATTACTGGCTATGTTGGCTTGCTCTAAAAAGTTCATCTTGAGCGTGTGATGTACTTCCTCGATGTCGAGCGTGGGCCTAGACTCTCAGCGCTAATGTTGGGCTCTGGGCCTTGAGACTGAGAAGCTTTAAGAGGGCCTTCAGGTAGCTAATAGTCGGAGCTGATGATGAGGATTTCGGCGGACAGATCCTCGATGACGATTAGAGAGTCATCTGAGGGCTCCTACAACCCGGGGGGCCGCGCTTTCTAAGCGCTTTAGGGTCGTTGAGCACTCTGCCTCACCTTGTCCGGAGGGTCGTCTCTATGCCTCCAGAGCCCCCTTGCCAAAGCTTACGACTTGGATCCCGAGCTCGTCGATCGTTATGTCAGTTATCAGCGGCTCCATCAGGCCCTTTTGGACCACTAAATCCGCTACGACGCTCGACAAGGGCTCGTCGCGTTCCCCCAGCAACTCAAGCTCTACAGATCCCTCCATCACGTACGCCTCGCTTATAGAGGAAACCTCTTCGACTCCGTGCACCTTGAAGTCGCCCGAGGGCCATAGGCCTAGATTCCTCGCGATGTCTTCGTCGACCACTATGCAAGGCCTAGCGCTCTCAGCGCCCCCCTTGGCCAAGACTATGAGGTCAACGCTTCGACAGTTCCTCTTCGACCTGACTCTCAGCCTCACCCTTACGGCCAACGAATTCACCTATCTCCTCTCTCAAAATCCATCTCCCAAGCTTTACCCTATAGCCTTCAAGCCCTCCCTCCTCGCAGAGCCTTCTAAAGAGAGCCTCGGATACCAGAGCCTTCTTGCTCACGTCGAACTCCCTAGGAGAAGATGATTCAAGCCGTTATATAAGCTGTCGTTGAGAGCCCTCAATCAACGTATTTGCTGAACCTCTTCATCAGCTGGTCCTTGTCGACCACGGTTATGTAGTCGAATATGGTCCCCTTGGACTCTCTCAACCTCAATGCGTTCACTAGTCTCTCGTACCTCCCGCCAGCCAGCCCGTTCGCTATTATCGCCGCCCCCTCAGCGGCCTGCTTGGCCACCTTGCCGCGGCCTTCAAGCACTAGCACGCCGGGCTCGTCGCGAAGCAGGCTCAGCGAGTCCGCTAACCTCTTCTTCAAGTCCTCAACGAGAGTTGGAATTCGCGAGAACCTGCCGCTGAGGTATATAGCGCTCGGCCTCGTCGAGCAGAGCAACGCGAGCACGTCCTTTATCGTTGACTCGATCAACAGCTCGTAGCCAGCCGACGCGCTTCCCACGAATTCCTCTACTGGGGTCTTAAATGGATCCGAGCCCGACAGGTACACCGCGCCGCCCCTGAAAAGGAGCTCCTTCGTGAGCTCTACTGTGTTCGCTATGGCGTACGCGAGCTCGCCGTCGATAAAGCCGAGCCCCAAGTAGCCCGGGAAGCCCGCCGTCCCGGCGACGGCGTCGACTATCTCTCCACCCCTAACGGCCAGTGCCGAGGTGTAAGCAAAGCCTATTTCGACGGCTACGAGGTCGACCTTGCTATAGTCGACTCCGAAGAGCTCTGCATGCCTCGCTATCGCCAGCGCAGCCGTGTACACCTTGTCCGATGTGCCCATGTCGATCCTGTTAGCCTTCCTGTAGACTGGCACTGTTGGTAGCTGTATGACTCCTGGCGTGAAGTAAGTCTTGCTACCGAGCTCCGGGTCCTCCTTGAGCAATTTCAACAGCTTCCTCAAGCCGATTATCCTGAGCCTCCTCTTTACATCGCTCTCCGTGACGAAGGTCGCTAGAGCTATCTCCTCGTAGCTGGCTTCCTTGGCCAGCTTTAGAGGAATCCCGTAACCGCTCGAGGCGACTATGGCATCGACGTGGTACTTCTCGTCGATTTCCCTCAAGCGCTTCACGACCATGTGCGGGTCCCTTACCATCTCTTCCCTCGGGATCGCTTCGTCGACGAAGACCTCGCCCGTCTCGTCGTCGAAGCCGAAGATGTCGTAGCTCTTGGTGCCGCTGTCCGTGCCGACTGCCCTAACCAAGCTCCACCACCTCCAGCCCTCTGTTCCTGCCTTTGGCGATGAACACGTCCCCTCCTCCGTGATCGCTGAGGAGCCTTTTGAGCTCATCGACCAGCTTCAGGGCCCTGTCCTCTCTATCCAGTATGCCGTAAAACGCCGGGCCCCACGACGACTGGCAGGCGCCGTACGCGTACTTGAGCATTAACTCGATGCCCTTATCGACTATCGGATCGCAATAGATCCCGCCTTGGTACTTCCGCCAAACCATCCCCAACCTCCTGTTGAACTCCGTCAGCGCCTCGCCGAAGCCCACTACATCTCCCTCGACGAAGCTGGGTATGATCTTCATCAACACAAGCCTTGACAAGTAGGACGCTTCTTCGTCGCTCATGGACACTTCTCGCAGGATCGCCTCCTCTTTGCTGGCGCGGAGCTCCGCGATCCTCCTTCGAGGAGCCTCGGGCACGGCGACGACGAAGAGCCAGTCGCCCGGTATGTCGCCCCTGAAGACTAGTGGGGGCACGGACCTCTCCACGAGATCCTTCCTGAAGCCGCCCTCGACTATGAAGCCGCCGAGCTTGCAAGCGTAGAGCCCGAGGGCTGTCACGAGCCCTCTCCTGATGAGTAGGGCCACGTCCTCGACGTCGCGCCTAAGCCCATGCACCTTCACAGCGCCGAGCCCTATGGCTAGGCCTAGAGTTGTGACGTACCCCAAGCCAGCGTACTCGGGAAAGCGCTCCCTGACTATGATCCTAAGGCCCTCGATGCCAAGGCCTCTCGCGATCGCCCTCGCGAATCGCTCTGCGAAGGGGTCATTAGCCTCGATCGCGTCAGACTCCTCCACCTCGACGACGAGCCTTGGGCGATCGATCGTGAAGCCCACAGTACCGTACAGCCTGCCCAAGCTACCGTTTAGATCCATGTTGCCCGCATGAACGTGGGCTGGAGCGATTACTCGTACGCGTTTCATGGCAGGAGCCCTCGCATAAGACCTTTCAAGGCCTTCGACATGTCATCGAGCTAAGAGGTTGAAGTCGATAAGAGGATAAGCTTTTCGATCTTGCTGTGACGAAAGAGGAACTGCGCGCATTACTGAACGTCTTCAGCTAGCTCTTGTCATTACAATTGCGCAGGAAAAACATGGCTCTGCGAATATGCCTCAACGAGTCATCGGGTTAGAGGCCTTGACGGCGAAAACTTGGTTTTTAACAATACACAGTTTTACATGTTTTTTATGGTTTCATAATAACGTAGTGGGCTATATGAATGTGGAGCTCAACGCCAAGCAACGTCTTGAACTCGCTCTTAGATACTTGAGGGAGGGCAAGGCGTTGGCCGAAAAGGACCCCATTCAGGCCAGCGAGAAGTTGTATAAGGCTGCTGAAGAGGTCGTGAAGTCCCTCACGACGTACTTCAACTTCGGTGACGTAATCAAGAGAGTCGACGAGAGGGGTAGGTGGACGGCTACGGAGCTCGAGAAAGCTGTTTTGAGGATATCCGAGAAACTTGGGGATTGGTTTTTCGACTCGTGGGACAAGGCGTGGGCCCTGCATGTCTGGGGCTTCCACGAGGCCAAGTTCGACTCCGAGGACGTGAAGAAGAGGTTGCCAGCTTTGGAGAAAACGATCCTAGAGGCCCAAGAAATCGTCGGGGGACGATGACGTTACCCCCGGCTACTTAAAGCGCTCAACTCCTGCCTAGATAATATTACGCATCTGTAGCTCACGAGTTTGCGGGAAATCTCACGCTCACGAGCTGCCTTTTAATAAAAAGGCTGGTCACCTTAAGTATAAGGCAGTTGTGCGATCACTACGACTGGGACTGAAACTAGACGAGGTAGAGCGATGGAAAATCAGGGAGTGGAGAGGTGGTGCAACATTTATATATGTAACAGTGTTAGCTATACGTGACTGAGATGTGCGGGCCAGGAGATTGTGGGTGCTGGCACGAGTACCCGGAAAGGGGGTGGATACAGTTCTTGATCATGCGCATACTCTACGAAAGACCGATGCACGGCTACCAGCTCCTGAAAGAGATTGAGGAAAGGAGCTGTGGATGTCACAAGCTCGAGCCTGGCGCTATTTACACGCTCCTGCGAAGGATGGAGATGCGCGGCTTGGTGGAGTCGAGATGGGAGAAGGTTGAAGGTGGGCCCGAGAGGCGAGTCTATAGGTTGACGAGCAAGGGCGTCGAAGCCCTGAGGATGGGGTTGCAGTCCATAGTCAAGCGCAGAAGGTTGTTTGATGACCTCGTGAGCTTCTACTACGAAAAGTTCGAGGGGGCCGCGAGAGAAGGGGGTGGAGAGAAGGATGTGTAGGTGTTGTTGGGGGCCGAGATGGCACCCTCCATGTCCATGTTCGTGGTTTAGGGCCGAGTGCGTAGGGCCTCCATGGCTGATGGACGTAGAGGAGGAAATAAAGATACTGGAGGAGTACAAGGAGGCCCTGACGAAGGAGCTGGAGAGGGTCAATAAGCGGCTGGAGGCCCTGAAGCGCTAGACCATCAGGAGGCCCTCATGAGTGGGACATGCGATAGTGGTCCGGGAGCTGACGAAGCGCTACGGAAACGTGACTGCTGTAGACCGCATAAGCTTCGAGGTCGAGAAGGGCGAGGTCTTTGGCTTCTTGGGGCCAAACGGGGCCGGGAAGACTACGACCATCAGGATATTAACTGGGTTGATAAAGCCCGACGGCGGCAAGGCCTTCGTTGCCGGCTACGACGTCTTGGAGAACCCCATTGAGGTGAAGCAACGCATAGGGGTCGTACCTGAGGTCTCGAATGCCTACGTGGACCTCACGGCTTGGGAGAACCTGCTCTTGGTGGGCAGGCTTTGCGGCGTGCCCTCGCAAGAGCTTAAGGAGAACGCGATAAAGCTTCTAAAGGAGTTCGGGCTGTACGAGGTCAAGGACAAGCTAGTCAGGGCCTTTTCCAAGGGGATGAAGCAGAGGCTTCTGCTGTGCATGGCCTTGATCAACGACCCTGAGGTGCTCTTCCTCGACGAGCCGACGTCCGGGCTTGACGTCGAAAGCGCGAGGCTTCTAAGGGAAAAGATAGTTGAGTATAACAAAAGCGGGAAGACCATATTCCTGTCGACTCACAACATGGAAGAAGCGAACCAGCTGTGCCATAGGGTCGCCGTGATAAACCACGGCCGAATAGCCGCCATAGACACCCCTGAAAACCTCAGGGCCCAAAGCGCTGAGCTCCAATACGTCGAAGCGGCTTTCGACAAGGTAGCGGACTTGCGGGAGCTCTCGGAAAACCCAAACGTCGTTAAGGTTCTGAGCGTGGGCAATAAGGTGCGAGTGTATACCGCCGACCCTCACACGGTGGTGGAGTTCTTGGTGGAGTTCGCCAAGAGAAATGGCCTGAGAATCTTGACCTTGAACACCATGATGCCATCTCTAGAGGACGTGTTCCTGAAGCTCGTGAAGGGGAGGGAGGCCGTCATTCGATGAACAGGCTCGTGGAACAGCTCAAACGCTCCCTCGCCGTGGCCGAGAAGAACATCAAGATTTACTACTTAAAGGGGCCCGTTATAGTCTTCGGACTCGTCTTTCCGCTCTTCCTGGCTCTAGCGTACGTCATCGGGCGAAACATAGCGCTCGAGGAGTTTTTACCGGGGCTCGTCGGTATGACGGCGTTCTTCACGGCCACGTCCGTAGGCCCTTCGATCGTGCCCTGGGAGACTCGCTCAAGAACCCTCGAGAGGTTATTGTGCTGTCCAGTCGCCCTTTGGGCCATCATACTTGGGGACGTGCTCTCGTCCTTCCTCTTCGGCCTAATCATATCGGTCATCCCTCTAGCCCTGACCTTGGTTTTGGGCATCCAGTTGTTGAACTTCGTAGCACTCCTACTCGGCTTGGTCATCGCGAACCTGTGCTTCGCAGCTCTGGGTGTGTTGCTCTCGGCCTACCCGCCGACAGACGTGCCAGCCACGACCATGATGCTCTCCTCCTTGGTCAAGTTCCCGCTGGTATTCATAAGCGGGGTCTTCGTGCCCGTTGAGCAACTTCCTCCGTGGGGAGTGGCCATAGCCTCCATCTCTCCACTCACGTACTTCACGGACATGGTTAGGCAGCTCTTCATGGGCAAGGGGGTCTATCCAATAGCGGTCGATTTCCTGGCGCTCACGGCCTTCACAGTAGCGTTCGCGCTCGCAACGATAAAGTTGCACGAGAGGACTATGACAAAGCGGCTAAGCTAGCTAACTATCAGGGTTAATGACGACCGGATCGATCGCGGGCAACAAGGGTGAATACCTTGCACGTTTGGGGGCTCAGCCTTCGCTACTCCTTACTAATGACTCGCCTCTAAGCCTCCAGAGCCCCTTGGCAGGATCCTCGATTACGATGCCGAAGGCGCTGGCTAGCTGGTCGCTTATCAGGGCCTCGTCCGTGTGCTCAGAGATGACCAAGTAGACTTCGACGTCCCTCTCCTCTGTGCCACTGACGAGCAAGCCCGCGCGAACCCCTCTCACTCTGTAAACCCTCATTAACCCCGACGCGGTCTTGTAGGTCTCTACGACGGTATCCTCCGGCAACTTGGGCCAAAGCCCGAGCCTTTCGGCCACGCTTACTGGGACGAGTAGCTCCGGGACGTCGGTCTCGTAGCCGGTATTGACCAAGGCGACCATATCAAACGACGTGCCTCCGTACCTCACCCTGACTCTAACCCTGACGCCCATGGATCTCCATCCTTAGAGGCTTGACGTAGCCGATCCTCTTCTTGGCCAAAAGCCTTAACGGCTTGACGTAGCCAACCTTTGCCAACGATGGCGCCACCGAATCTAGCATGCTGACGAAGACTATTAAACTTTATCGTGGAGGTCGCGTACCACATAGTTGACCTTAAAAGGGCTCCTGCCCCGTTCTTCGGCCATCCCTGTTTCGCTACAATTTCTTTACCTAACAACAATCATACGATGGCCTCTCGGCAAGCCCTACATCTTAAGCGCAATCTTATATAGCTTTGCAAGTTACACTCTAGGTATCGTCAGCTAGCGGATGAGGGGTAGAGCGTATGAAGACGTTGACCGAGAAGATACTGAGCAGGGCCTCGGGGAGGGAAGTCTCCCC
>Ga0326760_1001221_pt1 | contig 11687 bp, 8 predicted proteins | sample GCREP_S_FD_207668 | JGI IMG/M metagenome (GOLD analysis project Ga0326760, IMG submission 207668) | Hot spring sediment microbial communities from Geyser Creek Basin, Yellowstone National Park, WY, United States - GCR.EP_S | ecosystem: Environmental > Aquatic > Thermal springs > Near-boiling...
CCAGGAGGCGGAGGGGGGAGGGCATAATCTCGGCGCTCGCGAGGGACTGGGCGAGGGAGGAGGAGGAGCTGGCCAGGCGCGCGTTCAGAATCCTCGAGGGCGTGAAACTCGCCGACAAGTGGGACAGACCGGCCTACGCCCTGTCGGGCGGCGAGACGAAACTGCTCGAGATCGCCAGGGCGCTGATGGCGGGAGCCGAGCTCATAATCCTGGACGAGCCGCTTGCCGGGATTCACGTGAGTTACGCCCACGAGCTGCTCAAGGCGCTGAGGGACCTGAGCCAGCAACACGGGGTCACGCCCCTCATAATCGAGCACAGAATTGACATAGCATTTAAGTACGCCGACTACGTCTACGTGATGGCGGGCGGCCAGATTGTGTCACGCGGGACTCCCGACGAGGTCATTGCTGACCCGAGGGTGAAGGAGGCCTACGTGGGATCCTACTCCGCAGCCTGAAAAGCTTAAATAGCGGCTCCCGGCGCGGGGCGAGCCGGGGTGGCCGAGCGGCCCAAGGCGCGGGCCTGCTAAGCCCGTCCCCGTTGAGGGGGCCCGGGTTCAAATCCCGGCCCCGGCGCCAGCCCCTCTTGACACATATCAAGTAGCGGCGCCGCCTTTGCAACGACGGCGCGCTTTGTCCAAAAGCGGGCCAAGCCCTTCAAAAGGCGCGCGACCAAGAACCGTCCAGGCGTCTATTGCCGTACGGTATTCTGTCTCTCCTGCATCTCGATCAACCGCTCCACAAGTTTGTAGAAGGCCCTCTCCGTGATGACACGCTTCAAGACCTGCAGGGTGCGGTTAACGGCCGCCTCCTCTATCATCCGCTCGAGTTCCTCTCTCGCGCCAGGCACCTCCTTTATCAGCCGCTCCACGTCCACGTTGGGCTCGAGAACAATAATCTCACTCTGCGCGCGGCTGCGGAAGAGCTCGAAGAGCTGCCGGTACTCACGGCTGTCGCTAAACGGCAGCACGAAATACGTGCAGGACAGATCGTGGTCGTGCTGCAGTATTGCCGCCAGGTCCTCCACGGAGCCGACACAGAGCACCCGAACGTCTCTGCACCAGCTCCACGAGCTCCACGGCCGCTTGGGAAACGCCCGCGGGGAAAGCAGCCACGCGCAGAGGAAGTAGTACTCGGGGTGCCCCGCCTGTATTGCAGCCCTGACGCACTCCCTGGACCTCTCGCAGAACTCTGCCGGCGTCACGGCGCTGTTGACCTCCACGACCGCCCGCATGAAGTGAGCGAGGGGATCCGCCGCGGGCAGGCAGACCCTGGCGCCGTCTCTCAGGACTCCGAGCTCCTCGAGCGCGTCTCCCACCATCGTCCTCACGCTGCGGTAGTTCCGCAAAACGCCGCACCTCGCGCTCAGCTCGTACACTTCGGCGATCAGGGCGTCCCGCTTCGCGCACCCGCCCCGGCGCTCGAGCAGCTGCCTCACAGCCGCGCGCACGAAGTCCCTAGCGGAGCTGACGCCCTCAGGGCATTCCGGCCCCTGGACAGGGCCGCCGTTGCCCTCCCCTGTTGACGCCATAAGCCTGTCCAAGCTCCGGCCTAAATGAGCCTTTCGGTGGCAACGGCGCTTCAACAGCGCTGCCGTGATGCCGCAACGGCGGGGCGCACATTTCTAGCCGCGCGCGTGCGGGGCACATGCGGTCTCATGCCCATGCCCATGTCGGGTGCGTCCTGGGCAGGATAGTGAGATTCGGCCCGCGCCAGTTCGAGATCTCGCTGGATCCGCCGCCGTGGTGGCTCCCGAAGCTGCAGATGGCGAAGTACTTCCTCGCCGCGCTGCAGGTCGGGGACAGGGTGATCCAGAACGTCAGGCTCACGCTCCACCGCCGGCGCGGCGGCAGGGTCTACTTCTACGTGCCCGGCGACGCGCGGCTCGCGCTAGAGGAGGCGGCGGGCAGGGGGGAGCGTCTCGTCTACATTCTCGACCTGATACCGCTGCCGGAAACGGTATCCCCGAAGAGACAAAACAAGCGGGCCGCGCCGGCATGACCGCGCCGGCGCAGGCAAGGGGCGCTGGGAGCGCCAGAGCTGGCGGCGCCCCGCCGCCGGGCGATGGGAATTATTTAAGCGTGTTGGCCGTGAGGAAGCTGAACGGCATCACGCTGCCCGTCATAACGTGTCTTGGTGACAGTGTGATGACAGTGCACCGCACGCCTCCCGCAATTGTCAGAAAGATACTTGACGAGGAGCCAATTGAAGTTGACAAACATGCAATCTTCTTCGACGAAATTGAAAAGATCAAACGCTGCACGGGCAAGAGAGTTGTCATAAGGCTGCCATGAGTGCAGTTGAAAGCAGCTGTCTGAAAGACCTCAAGGCGCCGCACTTCGCCGCGGGCGAGAGGGCAGTCGTCGTCACGCGGAGCGGCAAGTACTACGAGGTGCGGATCGTGGACGCGCGCGACTGTCGCGTCATTGAGATCGTCGCGCAGACGAGGAGCCTGGCGTCGGGGTCGGTCGAGAAGGCGCTGCGCCGTGCAGGCCTCTCGGCGGAGGACATCGCGAAATTCCTCGACTGGGCAAGGGGGCTCGGGCAGGCCAGGGGCAGAGGGAAGGAGGAGGTCGCGAGACTGCTCAAGGAGGTGATCGACGGCGCGAGGAGGGCGCTGGCGGGAGATTTGAGCACGCCGCACTTGAACGTCCTGATACCGAAGCGCGACAAGACGACCGTCACGGGGTGCCGCCCGGCGGAGTGCTGGCAGCGCGCCAACGCCGCGGCGGTCAGGCCTAGGGACATAGATCCAGATCTGGCAATTCTCGACTTCGACTCGGAGAGGGCGCTGGCAGCGGCCGCGCGGCTCGGCTTTGACCCCAATAAGCACATGCACATCCTGGCAGGCCCTGCCGTTGACGGCGCCGTTCTCACGCCGGAGGGGCTGTGGAGGCTGCCGGACGGCCGCGTCCTCGAGCGGGTCCCGCGCAGGATCCACCTGCCCGTGTACGTTCCTGGCGGCTGCAAGAGAGACTTGCGGGCGCCCGGACTCGAGGTAAAGTGCAAGACGCCCGTGAACATTGCGGGGAGGCACCCCTCTGGCGCCGAGTACGAGCTCGTCGACGGCGAGCTCCTGGAGGCCAGCTGGCGGGCAATTAAGGATCTCGTCGCGGAGCTCGGGGGAGACCTGCCCGGCTACGAGAGACCGCCAGAGTGCAGCGAGGAAAGAGCGGTGGACGTAGACGAGCTGGCAGGGCTCTTCGGCCGCGTATACGCGCTGGCGCACCTCGCGGGCTGCCCGCGCCACGACGCGATTTACGACCTGGCAATCCTGGGCCGCTTCGCTTGCGTCAAGAGGGAGGTTATTGAGGAGGTCGTCAGGCGCGTTTACGGGAGCGCGGGGGAGGAGTCGCAGACGCTGTCCCAGAGACTCAATCACGTCGAGAGGGCATACCGCGCCGTCCCGCCGGGGTCCGGAGAGCCGGGCCCGAAGCTCAAGTCGCCGGAGAAGATACTGGAGGCGTGGTACAAGATCGACAGGGAGGCCGCAGAGATGATCGCAAAAATTTTGAACATCGGTCTTCACCGCGCCCCGGCAGCCGAGTGTCTTGAGTTCTACATGAATATTTGCGAAAGGCGGGTGGTCGCCCGCCCCGCAGAGGACAGCAGGATTTACGTCCTTATCGAGAGCTATCACTGCAAGGAGATCGTGAACAAGAAGACCTGGGAGGTCGAGAAAAAGATCTGCGGTTACTTCCACAAGGCGGTGATTTACCACGGCCCCAAGCCGCGCAGGGTTTACGACGTGACGCGGCAGATGTGGTACTACGAAATTGGCGGCTATTACGGTACGGACCTGCGCGCGGTCGTCGAGAAGCTGAGAAAGGCGTCGGCAGGCGAGCCGATGTACATCAGCTCTAAGCACCTCGACGAGCTGATTGCGATTTTCCAGAAGGTGGCCGACAGGCATGAAGTGGCCCTTGCCGTCGGCATCCTCCCCGCCGAGAGCGGGGCCGCGCTGGTGGACGACCACGGCATTCTCGACACGGGGCCCTCGCCTGAGGACGCAGTCGCCGACCTCGAGAGGGCGCTGAGATCCGTCCTGAAAGTCTACCCGCCCGAGAATCATGACGCCGCGCTCGCGTCTGCGGGCTACGTCCTGGCCCTGAACGCAGCGCCCGTCTGGTGGTTCCACAAGCCCAACGCCGAGGTGCCGCTCCCGATAATTCACGGCGAGTCCGGTCTCGGCAAGTCCGAGCTGATGCGGAGGGTGGTAGAGCTGGCGGTCATAGGCCTGGAGGCGAGAAGGAGAATCGTGGAGATACGGAAGAAGATCGTCGACGAGCAGATAGCGGAGTACCTCGCGCCGGAGGTGTACAAGGCCACGGAGTATTTTTCGGCCGAGCAGTTCCGCAACGACCTAGACGCCAACCCGCTCGTTCTAATAGTGGACGAGCAGAGGCCCGGCGACCCGAGGAGCGAGAGGGCCCCCGCCAAGATCTACGGCCGCTTCTGGCTCCAGGTATCGACGGCAGAGTGGGGCAGAAGGCTCGCCCAGCACGCCTCGAGATACGGCGGAGGGTTCGGCTACAAGTTCTTCCGGCAGAGGGCATTTGCCATCGTAACGAACTACCCCCCCGAGAAGTGGAAGCGCGCGGGCCTCGCGTTGGGGGCCAGCGCCGAGGGCGCCGTGGATCGCCGCATTTTCGAGATCCCCTGGGAGAACGTCAAGCTCGACGGCACCAAGCTGGACAAGATGTACACGCCGCGCTACTCGGTGCTGGGCGCCCTCGTGCACGTAATTAACAAGCACTTCCGGGAGCTGATCTCTGCGGGCAAGTTCGCGGACTTCGCGATAAAGCTATGGCTGAAAGTCGCCGAGGAGTTCGAGCCCAGGCTGGGCCGGCTGGAGGGCATACGGAGGATGGCAGAGGCGTTAGAAAAGCTCAAGCGCTACAATGAGGAGCGGCTTGCCCTCCGCGACCCGGTCACGGCGGCGAGGGAGGAGCTCCGGCGCAACGCGCTGGAGTACTTGAGGGAGGAGGCAAAAGTGCCCGACCTGAGCCCTGCCAGGCTCGCGGTTAAGGTGATCGAGTACGCGCAGGAGCTGGGGCTGGTGTTTCGCAAGCCAAAATGGGCAGACGAGGTTGACAGGGTTCGCGAGGACTTCTGCAGGGCGCTTGCAGCCGCGGTCGGCGTTCCGGACTACGACTGCAGCACGTTCGTGACGACAAGGGTGGAGGAGTACAAGACGCCGGCAGAGGCGCCGCTCTTCAACCTCATTGCCGACAGGGAGCTGCGGGAGGCGCTCTGGCGCGTCTTCGTGGACTACGCGGCCAGGGGATACGTCCCCTCAGTTCTGGCGGGGAGCGTGCTCTGGCCGAAGAACACCAGAGCGCTCGGGAAGATTCCCAGAACGCCGTGGAAACGCCCGGACGGAACCGTCGAGTGCTATTATAAACTGAGCTGGCAGGAGTTCTTCGAGACCTTTGTCGGCAGGCTCTTCATTGCCGAGGAGGAGACACATGCTGAAGAAACAGCTACCTCCCCGGCGCCCGGTGTTGAGCGTGTTGAGTTTCCGAAGCCCTTGACAGGCGTTGGGGAACAAGCGACAAATATCGAAACCGCCCCGCCGAGCGGTGTCAATATAAGTAAAGCGCAAAGCGAACTCAACACGCTCAACACGCTCAACACGCTCAACACCGCCCCCCGGGACACACTAACAGAAAAGGACATGCACGCACATCATGGAGGCAGAATTGAGCGGTGCAAGGCGAACATAATTTGCTGGAACCGCTTGCAGGTCTGCATCTGGCGGTCACTGAGAGGCACCCCGGAGGAGAAGAAAAAGCTTGCTGCCGAGGAGCTGGAGAGACGCGGCGAGCTGTTTTACAAGTGTCTCGCAGACGCCGAGGAGTACGCCGAGAGGGAGTCGGGGGCGTGATCTACCTCGGCGGCGTCAAGTTCTGGGACGGGGAGCGGGTCAGGGCCTTCTGGCCGTACTTCTACGTCATCTCGACGGGGCGCGTCCCCGGCGCGGAGAGGACCGACCTGAACGCCCGCTGCTGGGACGGCACGGGCTACAGGGAGTGTCCCGGCAGGGTCTACGCCGCGCGCGCGCGCGGCACCCCGCGGAGGTCAGGGAGCTCAGGGAGAAGTACGCCAAGTATGGCAAGGTGTCGCAGGCGCGCATCCTCTTCGTTTTCAGGTACTCCGTGGACACGGGCAGGCCCCCGCTGGTCTTCGCGAGAGATGAGCGCGAGCTGGCTGACAGCATGGAGAGACGGGTCCCGAGGTACGCTGTCGTGGACGTGGAGGTGGTCAACGGCAGGGTGCTGTACGGCTGGGCCCTCCCCGGCGGCGGGGTGAAAATATCGGACAATATCCTTGATCTGTACGCCGACCTGGAGAAGGTGAACCTCGTCGTCGGCTACAACCTTGCCGGCTTTGACTACAAGTACCTCGGCGGCACGCAGCTCTACATAGACGCCGGGAAGCCCGTCGGCATTGTCGACCTCTTCGACTTCGCGACGGGCGGCTGGCGCTCCTCGCTGGGCGTCGGCGAGGAGGCATACTCGCTGCACGAGGTGGTCAGGCAGGTCGGGCCCCCGCCGGAGATCGACATGCGCGAGTGGGTCAAGGCCAAGATGCGGCGCGGCTGGCTGGCGGGAGAGGAGCTGAGGCGCTACCTGGAGTGGGACGTCCTCGCGACTCTCCGTCTCGCGGAGGCGTGGCTTCCCGTGCTCGCGGCGCTGGGATCCCTGGCTGGAGTCCCGCTCCACCTGCTCTGGGTCTCCGCGCGGAGCGCGTCGCCGGGCAGTCTCCACGAGGCGATGCTGGCCAGGCTGACCGTCGAGAGGGGGTACGTCCTCGAGGACAGGAGGCGCGAGCGCTCGTTCGGCGGGGAGAAGGTCGTCCTCAGGAGGTGCGGCCTGTTCCGCAGGGTTGCCGAGTACGACTTCCACATGCTGTACCCCACGGCGTATTACGAGCTCGGCGTTGACCCCATAGAGGCGTACGAGTGCCAGAACGGCTTCCGCGGCGCCGGGAAGACCGTGTGCTTCAGGCAGGGCGACGCCTACGCCTACCTCGCCAGGGTGTACAAGGCAAGGGAGATAACGAAGAAAATGGGCGACAAGGCGCTGGACCAGGCCGTCAAGATCGTGGCCAACTCCGCCTACGGCGTGCTGGCAAAGCCCGAGGGCTACGGTCTCAACGAGCACGCCTCCGCCGTGATCTTCAACGAGACGGGGGCCCTCTTCGAGAGACTGGTGGATAAAATGCGCGCCATATACGGCGACACGGACTCCGTCTACGTCCCGCTCGCCAGCGACCCCTACCCCGACGATCACGTCACGGCCGTGGCGCAGGGCACCGCCAGGGAGCTGTGGGGGGACAAGATGCTGTACGGCGGGATCCACTTCCGCCTCAAGCTCGAGGGGGTCTGGGACGTCTTCATCTACGAGAAGAAGAACTATATCAAGTGGAACGAGAGTAAAATCGAGACCAGAGGCGCGGTCTTCAAGCCGAACCAGCTCCCCGCCGGCTGGAAGTACGGCGACTGGCGCCGGCTTCTCGTGGAGTTCGCGGAGGGGAGGAAGTGCTGGCTGGAGGAGCTCCGGAAGCTGCCGCCGGAAGACGCCATGCTGGAGACGTCCATCGACCTCGCCGACTTCTTCACGACAACGAGAGGAGAGGACATCAAGGCGCTTGACCTGCGGCGGCTGCCCGTCCTCGCGAGACTCCTCGTGGAGTCTGGCGGCACGGCCTACGCGCTGAGAAGGGGCGAGCGCGGCATTGTTGACGCCCGCTACCTCTTCATCAGCCGCGGCTTGAAGAGCCTGTCGCTGATCGTCCACGCGGCCGGGGGGCTCTTCCGCGTCGACGTGTCGAGGGCGGAGCTCCGGAAGGACGGGAGGGGCAGGCCGGTCGCCGCGGAAATTGCCGGTACGTACAGGCCGCTCGAGAGCGCGGAGACAGTCTACGAGGCGGCCGCGGCCACTTACACCCACCTGAGGGGAGTGTTCGGGGACTGCAGGCGGGCCAGACTGGCGTGACGGGCTGGAATCACGGCCGTGACCCCAGCGCTCGGCTCTGCCTCCGGGCGCGCGCATGTGCTTTCTCTAGTCTCCATGCCCGGTACCCGGTGGTTAGTGTGGTGAGCGTGTTGAGTCTCCGAAGCCCTTGGCAGATATTGAAAAACGGGCGACAAATGTCGAAACCGCTCTCCCAGCTGGCATCAACTCAAGTAAAGCGCAAAGGGGACTAACCACACTCACCACACTAACCACCGGCCGCCGTGGAGCTGGCCGCGGTTGTTCTTCCATTGTGCGCTTGCCGCCTGGCGGCTGCGGGCCGGCGCGCGCCTTTTCAATAATCAAAATAAGTATTAAATACTTCGCGGCGGCGAGGGCGGTGTGGGCTGACCGGTGCTGACCTCCTCCGCGCGGACGGCGCGCGGCTAGGGGGGGCCGCGGCCGGCCGCAGCGTCACGATCCCGAGCATCCCCAGAACCCGCCAGAGGGACTCGGCGGCGCCGCGCGGGCTCCCGGCCGCGACGATGATCGCCTCGCACCTCAGCGCCGTGAGCCGCTCCGGACATCTGTTCTCGCTGCACCACTCGCGCAGCTCGCTTAGCGGCGCCCCGGCCAGCCACGCGCCTGCGCGCGCCTGACCAGAACCGGCAGCGGCCTGCCGCTCGCGCTGTAGAGCCTGGCGCTCGCGCCCTCGGGCAGCAGGCGCTCGAGGTCGTCAATTGGGACCAGGCTGGGCGCGGCTGGCTCTCGCGGGGCGCGTAATAGAGTTCTGCCGCGCTGGCGCCGCACCGCAACGGCCCGGTTCGTGCGCGGCGTGCCATAAGGGCGGGCAGACATAAGTTGCTGGAAGCAGCCACTGCGGCATGCTGAGGCTCGTCGCCTACGTCAGGGTGTCGAGAGAGGACGAGCGCCCGGAGAACCAGGAGTTTGCAATCTACAAGTGGGGCGCCGAGAGGGGCCACCGGGTAGTCGAGGTCGTGAGGGGCGCCGGCGCCTCCGGCGCCCTGCCGCCGGCAGAGAGACCGGGCTGGCAAAAGGCCGTACAGCTACTGGAGCGGGCTGACGGCATTGTCGTGCACGCGCTCGACCGCATTGCCAGATCGCTGTGGGACCTGGCCAGCGTGGCGAGAGAGCTGGAGGCCAGGGGCAAGCTTCTGGTGAGCGTCCGCGAGGAGTGGCTGCAAGACGTGGACCCCAAAATCAGACAGTTGATTGTCGCCGTGCTGGGCTGGGCGGCAGAGATAGAGCGCGAGTTCATCCGCGAGAGGACGCGCGAGGCGCTGGCCAGGCTGAGGGCAATGGGCAGGCGCGTGGGCAGGCCCCCGAAGTGGAGCGAGACAATACGCCGCCGCATAATCGACCTCGTGAGGAGGGGCATCACGCTGAGAGATGCCTGCAGGCTGGCCGGCGTGGGGTACAGGACGGCGCTCAGATACTTGTCGAGAGACCCGGAGTACCTCAAGGCGAGGGCCGAGGCGAGGCTCAAGGGCTGAGCCTGCGGGGAGGGAGCACGCCTCCTGTCGGCGGGAGTGCATCTCCTCACCTCTCGGCAGCACAGCAACTCGCCACCGCCAGGAGGGCCGCGCGCCAATTTAAGCAGCACCGCGCCCGTGCCGGCGTGCCGCGCTACAAGCCGATAGTCGTCAGGTACCCGCTGCCCTGCGTCGCCGCCGCCGTGATCTTCTGCGAGACGCGCGGCGCGGGCATGTGCCTCTCGCTCCACGACCCGCCGAAGTGGGCCGTCGAGGTGCTCAACTCAGCCGGGTACTACACGTTGTACTTCGCGATCCGCGGGAGGCTCTACGAGGCGGGGGGGAGACTAGTGAGGAGGCGGGGCTCCGTCTATCACGTCTACGTCCCGGCGCCCGCGGGCAGGGTGCTCAGGCAGCTGCGCGCCGAGGGCTACCAGGCCGTTTGCCTTGTCGACATCAACATCAAGCAGGCTCCTGGCACGCTTACGACACAAAGAGCAAAATGAGTAAAGTGGCGCTTAGCGATCGCCGCAACAGTTGAAAGGGCCCCGCTTCTTTCTTTCTTTATCTTTTTTCTATTTATTCCTGCTGGCCGCCGCGTAATTAGGGGAAGACCCTAGGCGCGTGCTGTTCAAACACGGCGCGGAGGCGGCGCTCGTAGTCGGCTATATAGTGCTCTACGGTCACGGCGAGACCGCCTGGCAGCGAGCGGCCCTGAAGCACGGCGATGTCCGCGACGTCGACGCCGCGGTCCAGCAGCCACTGCGCGAAGAACTTGCGCAGCAGTCTCGGCTCGAGCCACGGGAGCCCCGCGCGCTCCCGCGCCTCCTTGAGCCACCTGTAGACCGTCAGCTCCTGGCACGGGAACAGCCTCTCGGTGCTGAGCTGAAGCTGCCGGCAGAATTTCTCCCTCCAGGGCAGGTAGACCTCCTTGAGGTACTTCACCGCGCCCTCGGTGAGGAACACGAGCGGCTGCCTCTTCGGGCCCTCCGTCTCTCCGAGGAGCAGGCGCCTTTTCTCCAGCTGCAGGCCGTCGAGCCTCGCCCTCAGCAGGTGGTCCAGCCTGACGCCGGTCTCCGCCATGATGCCCCACACCGCGGCGGCGCACGGCGAGATTTTGTGCGCCTCCTCCCACACGCGTCTCACCTCCTCTAGCGTCGGGACGCGGAAGCTGTTCCTCGCCCTGCTCTGGACCGTCTTGAAGCTGTCGTAGAGCAGCGAGGCGAGCTGCGGGTCCTTCACGCGCACCACGGTGTCGATAAAGCGCTTTAATGCGACGGCGGTCTTCCCCGTCACGCGCGGGCGCTCTATCGTGTACACGCGCTGCAGGGTCTCCGGCGACAGGACCCAGCCCACCATGTCGAGGAACCTGACGAGGTACCTCACGTAGTAGTTGACGGTGTCGCGGGACACGCCCTCGGCGATCAGCTTCCCGCGGAAGAGCTCCACGTCCTCGCGCTCGACCCTGTAGGCTATCTCGCGCCTCACCTGGCCCGGCAGGAGCTTCGACAGCTCGTCGATGACGTAGTCGCGGTACTTCTTGGCGCGCAGCGCCTTTGCGATGACGCTGATGGCCTGCACTATGTCAATTTCATTAATAGGCGGCTCGGGCAGGCACCTCTCCACCGTCTCCGGCATCGCGCTGTAGAGACGCTCCAGCTTATCCGCCTGAGGCGCCGCCCTGCCGGAAAGCCAGGCGTGGACGGTGCTCGGGTTCACGCCGGCGGCTCTGGCGATATCGCTCAGCGAGAGGCCCAGCTCTCTGAGACACGCTATAATGCCGCGCCGCTGCTCGTCGCTCAGCCTGAGCCAGTACGGATTTTGGACGCTCATTGGATATCTTTTGGCGAGCGCCGTTTAAATGCGTTGCGCCGAATTCGAAAAATATGGGCCTGCTAAGCCCGTCCCCGTTGAGGGGGCCCGGGTTCAAATCCCGGCCCCGGCGCCAGTTCCTCTTGACACATATCAAGTCACAGCCGCACCGTAAACTTACGGCGCGCCGCAATTAGAACGCCGCAATTAGAAGAAACTCGCCTTAAGGTTTAGAATCCTATGCCCAGCTCGTCAAGAATCTCGCTATTTCCTCTATCGTCCCGCTTGCGACCTCTCGCGCCCTCCCGCGCTGCACCTCCCACAGCTCGATGCGCTGCACGCCCCCGAAGCTAGACCAATGCCTTGAGTATCTCTTGAGCTCCTCGAGGGCCGGCCTAGCCGTTATCCTGCCGTATTCGTCAGA
>Ga0326760_1001223_pt1 | contig 11668 bp, 9 predicted proteins | sample GCREP_S_FD_207668 | JGI IMG/M metagenome (GOLD analysis project Ga0326760, IMG submission 207668) | Hot spring sediment microbial communities from Geyser Creek Basin, Yellowstone National Park, WY, United States - GCR.EP_S | ecosystem: Environmental > Aquatic > Thermal springs > Near-boiling...
CTTTCAGTCTTTTCTTATTGCTTCTACTAGCAGTAATAGCATTGTTCATAGCTACACCAGCAATTGTCGCTATCTTTCAGTGTCTTTTCTTATTGCTTCAGAACAGGAAGCTCGATGAATTCCTAGCCGTGCCTGGAAACGCTCAACAGCTTTCAGTCTTTTCTTATTGCTTCAGGGAGCGTGGTTCTTAAAAGGATAGTGGTCATCGACACGGGGTCGATACTTTCAGTCTTTTCTTATTGCTTCCTTCGCGAGGGCGCCTCCATCCTATAGAACCTCCATTTCCTGTGGAGCGGGTGGCAGTCTTTTCTTATTGCTTCCTTCTATGTTGTTTACTCGGAAGAGGGTAGCCCTAGGGCTTAAAAAGCGACCATGAGTGGCAGTCTTTTCTTATTGCTTCCTTCCGTTCATCCTCTTACGTCGAGGTTTTAAAAGGCTTCTGCCACTTCTCCGGAAGTGTCATTAGAGGACGTGAGATGCCGACCATCAGGATGAAGGGTTACATGTCCAAAGCCGGTTGCCCTTGATGTTCCTGTTCCAAGCGTAAGCATTAGTTCAAAGAGGTCTTTTAGAAGTTCCTTTACACCATTAGCCTTCTCATAGACCTGCATGTAGTGATAATTAAGCTTGTAGTTCACATAGCCTATTAGAGCGGGTATTGGTGACTTGCCTGCTTCATAGGCGAGGAACTTGACTTGTATTGTTCCTGTTAGTCCGTGCTTTGAGTATATTGAGTGAGTCTCATTTAAGAGCCTATGTATCATCACTAACATCGTGTAATAAGGCCTTCTCTTCGCTTCGCCTCTTAGCCAGAGATTGATAAAAATCGGAGTGGAGAAAACGTTCATGGGTGTTGGTATGAGCGACTTGAATTTAGAAGGTCTAAAAGGGTCACGAAGCAGCGTTGGTGATGCGAAGGTCACCCTCAGCGTGCCCTTAGAGAGCAGGTCTTCTACCACCTTCTTCGCTCCCCTCTCGATGTCTAAGGCTTTAAGAGAAGTAAGCTCTACCTCGAACGCATGGTTTGCGAAAATGTGTTTGCCGGGTATTTCCATGAGGGTTCCATAGATCTTGTCAAAGGTTAAGAGGTCATCTTCGATGTCTACAAACCCGACGTAGAACTTGTATAAACCGTTAATCTTAACCGGTCGTATCTTGAAGATGCCCTTTTCGCCTACTTCAGCCGAGCTGTAGACGCATCTCATCTTCCTATTATCTACTTCATAGAGTGGAGTGATGTGAATGAGCTTCGGCGTTTTTCCTGTGCTTTTCTTAAAGAGGTCTTTTAAGGCTGGATTAGCATCTATTAACAAGGACTTAACGAGCTTTCCTGTGAAAAGCGGGGCGTTCCAGTCTGAGCTTATCTCTGTTGTTACCTCAAATAAGTAAGCCCTCGACACGTCACCATCCCCTCAATAGAGCTCGCAAAGGATTTCTCCGACCTTCTCAAGTCTCAGAAGACCATCAGAGGCAGATATCAATCCCTTCCTCTCTAAGCTTTCCAATACCTTCCTGACGGCCATTTCGCCAACCTTCATGACTTCAGAGAGCTTTTTGATGGCATCTGCTCTTCTAGTGTTACTCAAGCCAAGCTCTTTCATCAGCCTTAGTACTCTAGCCTCGCTCCTCCCCAGCTTTGATACTAAGGGGGCCTTGAGGGTGATGTCGTAGAGTCCGTCCTCTCTCATCAAGTGTATTAAAGCTTTGATCTTTGTGCTCCTAGTAATGAGCTCAATGGCGAAGAGAATGGCGAAGAGCGTCATCCTCATGCCGCCGACGAGTGAGGCAATAACTTCGCTAGGACCAAGCTTCTTTAGTATGTTAATGACTCTCTTCACGTCCTCAAAGAAATCCATGCCAGTAACCTCGCAGTCAACGACCTCGACACCTGCTCCTCTTAAGAGGCCCTTCATAGTACTTACTGCCTCGGAAACCCTCTTTTTAGAAATGTCATCCCCTGTGAGCGAGTAGACTAATACGACGACATCACTGGGGGTAATGCCGACTTTCAATAAGCTCCTAACTACTAGGTTGACATCAAAGCCGATAGATGAAACTACCAGCTTTTTCAATTCTACTCTCCCCTCTCTACCAATACTAGAAAGAGTAAAACTTAAATCTACTGGCGTGCATATAATTGATGGCACAGGTTTAAGCAGTAGCTGAGGAAGATGTCATGGAGACCTTGACCGATCTGGTGAAAGAGGCCCTTGTAGAAGATCTTAAGGAAGTCTATGGAAGGTTGGATGAGAGAGAATTTAAGGACAACTTTTACTTCTATGTGCTGTCCTCAAATCCGAAGTTCTACCCAATCTCAGGCCTACAACATTATATTGGTACTGGCCTGCTTGCCTTAAGGCTTGTAGAGCATTTAAAGATATCAGGAGCCATCAAGAAGGGAATGAGCGAGAGCCACGAGTATAATAAGCTCGTGGCCTTTTTAGCTGGACTCTTTCACGATCTTAACAAATGGGCCATCAAAAAGAAGGAGGACATTAAGGACGTCTTTCAAACTACCAACCTCTATAACGAGCTTAGTAGAGCTTTTGGAGAGAGAGCGCTCGAAGAGACCATCAAAAACGCTTTCGACATCGCAGAAAACTTGGAAAGAGGTGGGGTTTCGAGACCGCTACAGAGAATAGCCGATGTCGTAAGAGTAGCGGACATCATGACTGGAGCGGGGGAGTATTGGAGCCTTAGTGAAATAACGAGTTTGCTCTGCGAGGAACTCAAACTGTCGCCCAAAGCCATGATGCCTGTCGTGCTGGGAAAGCAAAGACCGCTCGCTCTCTTAGCCTCGTCATTCATTAAGAAGAGGTTGATTGAGCTAGGTCTTACCCCCCTAGTGTCAACACCTGAGGGCATGCTCTTTCTTAATCCTGAGGGTGATTTAGGAGAAGGGATTGCAAGCCTCTATATTGAACTTGCAGACGACATCTTAACGAAATCGATGTTCAAACGTGAAGAGAGCAAGGACTCTTTTCGAACATCAAAAATTAAGAGACTACGAATAGACACTTTCAAGAAGTTCTTAGAAGGTGAGAAAAAGAGAGAAGCGCTTGTAAAGGCTTACCAGCCCTTGCCAAGCTATGATATAGAAGACGTCGTTGAAGAGTACGAGAGAGTGAAGAGGGAGGCACCTTCAGACCTCAGGGCATTTATCGTACTGCTCGCATACCTTCGTTCAAGGACCTTCAAAGAGAAGAAGGGAAAGGATGTCATCGATGAATTTGCTCAACGACTGCAACTCAAGGTCATGGGCAAAGGACTTGAGGAAAAGCTAAGAAGCCTCTACGAAGCGTTAAGAAGCATTAACGGCGAGAACCTCGTTAAGATTGGGGAGAGAGCTCTCGAACTCATAAAAAGCGACATGTTGAGGCTTAAAGGAGTTGATAAAGAGGCCTTAATTGACAAGCTATCTGAATATGTGTCATTACCAAGATTTTCACCAAAATCGATAAAAGAACTTAGACTCAATGATGTGGAAGAGTGCGCTATTTGTGGTGAGAAAATAGAAGAATCGAGGACTTTAAGATTATCCTTGTCGGCGCTGAGGAAGAGAATTCCGAAACTAAACATAGCTGAAATGTTCTTACCAGGAGTCGTAGCAGCTCCAGAACGGGTCGGGTCAATAGAAGAAGTAAGCAAAGTAAAAGTCTGTGAGGTCTGTCATTATGAAGCTTCTACTTTAATGGAAGAGCTTGGACTATTTGATGGGCTTTGGGCATGCGTCTTAACCTATTACCCCTCAATGTCCATAGACCTTCTCGAAGTAATTGAGAGGGCAATCTCTGAGACTCAAAAAGTAATGAAAGTACCAATACTCCCCGATTACATAAGCAGTAAGATGATAGTCGGAATTGGGAGGAGAGGTGGTGAGATCCTTGAGAGGGACGACCTTGAAGGAGCGGTGAAGTTGTGGTATGTATTCGGCGGCAACCTCCTCATTACGAAAAATCCGATATCTGCTAGCTCCATAGTCAAGAGGCCCGTGCAATTGGACGTCAATGATGCGGTCGTGGCTGAGTGCGTCAATGAATACTTGTCGATCCTAGAGAGAGCTGAGAGGGATGCGAGGAGCCTCTCCTTTACATCAATTTTGAGGTATTGGCTTTACAAAACCCTCATGACCTATTTTGAGGGACTTGAGCTAAAAGCGAAGGTCTCAGGGGCCTCTGATGTGTCCTTTAGAAGGACAGCTGGCCACCTTACCGGCCTGCCCACCCTAGACGCCTACTTGAGTTGAGCGGGGGTTAGATGTGTCTAGGCCTAAGAGATCCCTGATCCCCACCCCCTCTGAATGGAGGGTTGTGAGGCCGATAAAGGAAATTGCAGACTTCATTCGAGAAAGGTTGGGGAAGAGAGTTGAGGAGGTCAGCGACTATCGAATAGCCAAGTTCTTCTCAATAATAGAGGACTACGTAAATGAAAGGACGATGAAGAGCACAGCACTTGCGGAGATAGTTAAAATAATCGATAGGGAGTTCGGACTATCAAGTGATGAGGAAAAAGAGAGGATGAATGCGAGCGTTATCGACCTACTTGATGAATTACATAGACGTAAGAAAGAGGAGCCCATTAGGACCTACAGGTTGGTGAGGGATCTCAGAACCTTGCTTATACAACTTGTAAGAGGGAACCTAACCGTGGAGTTCGTCCCGCCCAGCTCTGAAGCAATGAGGAAAGGGTGAAGGAAAAGAAGGGGGTGTGAGTGGATGTCGATGTCGGAGAAGAAGTTGAGGGATGTTTTGGGAGAGGACTATGAAAAGGTAAAGCCCTACCTCCATCATTATAATGGTAAGGCCGAGAGCGTAAAGCCTGTCGCAAAGAGTATTACAATATACTACATTGCGAGAGCGGCCGATAGGCTGACGATAAGGACCGAGGGAGAGGACGACATAATACTATCAGAGATCGTGAGGAGGACGGTCCCAACGATAATATTTAGGAAGTTAAAGGCGGTCTATTTGAGGATGTTCATGGAACTTGCGAGGTTGCAATGGGCGAAGCACGAAGGCGCAATAAAGGGGGTGTGGTTCCCCGACGTCAACTTCATCAACTCCTGTTCGCTGGCCGTCGGCTTAGTGGCTGAGAAGGGAGCAATGCTCGGCAGGTGCATGAAGTGTCCAGTCGATGTGCTGATGGGCGCTACGTCGGCGCGAGAAGAATACAACTTAGTGAGCAGGTTCGTGGGCGATGCCGCTTATGCCCTATCGTCGGACTTTGAGAAGAGGTTGGGCATAGCCGTCGATGAGGTCTCCCACACTACGATAATGTTGACGGGTGGGGAGAAGGAGGCGAGGGTCGGGGAGAGGACTGGGGGCGTGTACTCGATGGCTTTCGTGCCACCTGGAACCCTCTTCGTCGGGAAGGTCGTGTTATTCATGCCATCCCCGCCTGAGCTACTCTATTCGCTTTGGCTCTTGAGCAGGCCCATCAGGGCTGGTGCTAGGACGTCGGTACAGGGAACGCTGGAGGTGGTGCCAGTAGCGCTGATAGGCGACCTCTATGAAGTCGGGACAGCTTACGAAGCAAGTGAGAGGGCATATGGCAAAGCTGACTTAGCAGAGGCTAAAGAGGTTGTGTTGAAGTACGTCGAGAGCGAGGCTTATTCAAGCGGGAGCGGCGTCGTGAAGATCGACGAGAGGACGCTAGGGGAGCTTGCAAAGCTCGACGTATTGGACGGAGAGTTGGTCAAGGAGCTGTGGGAGAGCGCGAAGAAGTACGTCGATGGCGTGGTCGATTACGTAGGGGTTGGTAAGACTAAGGCGAAGAAGGGGTCGTAAAGGAAGGCAAGGCTATGCAGAAGTTGCTCATCGCAAGGCTAAGGCTTAGCGACTTCCTAACCTTCTCATCCACCATCTCCTTCACTTCCATAGGCGATGTCTCCTACCCAATATACAAGCCCCAACCATACCTCCACAACTATGCTTTAATGTATGGATTTGCTGGCCTGCTTTATGCCTCTCTCGCCTCTCCCAAAGGACAATTGAATGAGATAGATTATGGTCAACTCGACGAGATCGAGGAGAAGTTCTATGTGTATCCTGCGAGGCCTAAGGCCATAGGGGTTAGGAGGCTTCTATGCCACGTGAAGAGCGAGGGATTTGCAGAGCCTGTACAGCCTAAGCCCAAGACCGTCTACCCATGGCACGTGGTCCACATGGCCTTTACACCGGGCAGCGAGTTCGAGACCGTCATCGTGGTACGCGATGAGAGGATCAAGCTCCCTAAGACCATTAGGGTGGGCGTGAAGAGGCAGGGAGTCTTTAGCGTAGAGTACCAGCCAGCCGAAGTTAAGGGCTACGTTAGCGGACTCAGCGACCCCATAAACCTAGGCGACGCCCTCCTCAACGGCCTTGCCCCGAACTCCTACGTCGTCCTCCTCTCGACGAGGACTAGCCGCAGAAACGTCCATCACTCCAACCTAATCGTGAAGGGCTATTATTATGAGGACAAGCTAGCCCTCATAGAGGCTACCAAAGGGGGTAGGACGACCTTCAAGCTCCCTCTCATGAAGTGAAGGCATTATGAGGTGGAAGGCGGAGATCGTAACGAGAAAGCTCAGGCATGCGGGGCAAGAGCATTTAACAGCTCTGATGAGATTTGAGGACTAGACGGAAATGTTAGCTGGAAGGCCTTCCCCCATAACAACCACCGTTGAAGAAGTTTACCTATCACTAGGAAGGCTCAAGGTAGTGCCAAGGTCTTCTCGAGACTCGAACCCCCTCATACTGAGGGGGTTCCAAGAGGAGGTCGTTAGAAAGCTCCCCCATCATAAACTAATAGGGGTTGAGGCCTTTACTGGCGCTGGCAAGACGTTCCTCCTCTTGGCCCCCCTGCTCTCCAACCTGCTCTACGGCACGAGATTTACGGGCGCCGTCGGCCTCTACCCCACGAAGCCTCTCGTCAATGATCAGTTCCTCTCAATAATTAAAACTCTAGATGAACTTGGCTCAAGAGAAGGGGTTTTCAAGGGCCTCGATGGAAGGGAGGCCATCGTAAAGTACTCGTGTAAATTGGAGGTGGAGGATGGAGCAAGTGGAGTCGTCAAGGATGGCTCATTGAGCATCGGCGTTGCTAGGACGACTAAGGAGGTCTTAGAGATGTTGAAGGAGAGGATGGGCGAGCCTAGTAAGAGTGAGAGGTTAAGACTTCTAGACCTCGTTAGGCAGGAGGTGCTGGATGTCGATTACCTTATTGTTACGGCGGTCCCCGAATATCCCTACATGCTTTTATCGGGGACTTATCGTCATCCCCACGATGCCCAAAGGTTATTGAGCTTAGTGATAGAGGGAGGTTTCGTCTACGATTTAGCCAAGAGGATCGTTAACTCTCCCAGCGAAGAAGTCTCACATTTCTTGCTTAAGTTGAGAAGGCGGCTTTCAAAACTCTTGGATGCTAAGGCTAGGGAGAGGTTGAGAGCCTCCATATACTCCGCCCTTTTCTTAGACGTGATGTTCTTGGACGAATTTCATGCGTGGACGTTTTACGAGAAGCCTTCTCTCTTGGCCCTAATACTCTTTTATTACTTAGACAATGAGGCTCTAAACAGGGATTGGAGGGTAATTTTCTCCTCAGCTACGCCACAAGAGAAGTTCTACGCCCTTCTAGAGGAGCTTGGTATTGGAAGAGTTGAGGTCATACGAGCAATGGCCAGCAATACACCAATAAATTCGCATCGCATTAAAAGCAAAATGATAATCCATCTAGTTCCTAGGTCTACGAAAAGATTCACGGGGTCTTTAGCGTGGTTCGAGTTGGAGAGTACGTTGCCAGAAGTCGTAGCTGAAGTAGTGGACGAAATTTGCAAGAGCGGGAGAGCGATGATCTTTGCTAGGAGAAATAGCATTGTTGAAGAGTGTGCAAGGGTCTTCCACCAAAAGACTGGGAAGAGGCCTGTAATAGTAACTGGCGTGAGGCCACCCGAGTTCGCTAGTGGTAAGGAGGAACTAGAGTTTAAGAGGGATTGTGGCGAGCTCTATGTCTTCGGCAACTATTCGATAGAGCTCGGCGTTGACTTAAAGAACTTAACCTATGGCGTAGTATACGGTACATATCTCGGTGAACTAGTTCAAAGGCTTGGCAGAATTGGAAGGGGGGATGTGGAAGAGGCACGAATTGTGATTCCCGTGCCAAGTGGTTATGCTAGTGAGCTTAAAGAGCTCGATGGGAAAGTTTTAACATACCAAGAGTTTATTCAAGAACTGTCAGAGGTCCTTGCAAAGGAGTTAGGAATTAAGACTTATGGAGAAGAGTTCATTGAAAAGCATAGAGTTGGTAAGCTTCGCCTATACATGCCTCTAGCGAGTTATGTGTTGCGTCAAGTCATATTATGGGAATACCCAGAAGAGGTGAAGAAGGTCTGCAGAATGTTCATCGATATCATCGACAAGCTGGATGTAGGAGGGATCTTCAAGTGGCTCAGGACTGTTCAAAAATCAGCAGACGTCTTAGGACCTCTGGCCGCCTTTAGGATAGCCGCGACAGTAAAGTATGAAAGAGATGGAATGGAGGACGAGGCAAGCCTCTCCACGCTCTTGGGGAATTACGATGTCGAATACTACGAAGACAAGCTCATTGTTAAGGGTGTTGAGAAGAAGAGCATATCAGAAGTCTTGACCTTAAGGGCTCAAGAACCGAACATACTTGATGGATTTCATGGTTTGGTCGTGAACTCTAAGCTTTTGATGAGGCTTGTGCGTGGAAAGTTAAGAGGGAGTGGTGTCTTGCTCTCGATATTGAGGGACTTCTCAATTCCGGTCTATGTCGTTGCTCGTGAAGAGGGTTATAATTACGATCTCCTCAACGCCTTTGGCTATGCCATTAAAATCGAGACAGGAGTTCATGAGGCGGGCACGTCTAAGCCATTATATCTCTTGTTGTTGTGATATCCATGTACTTGGTGGTCGCTTATGATTGCAGAGATGAGGAGACTAGGAGGAAGGTCAGGAGTCTCCTGCGTAAGTATTCGTTCACAATGCTTACGTACTCCATGTATGTCGGGCGCGGCTCTAGGGGACTTGCGGAGAGGCTTTCTGCGAGCCTCTCTAAACTGCTTGGCGAAGGTGATAGAGCAACTGTTATCCTCCTTAACGACTTTCAGTACGAACTTCTCGTGGAGATTACCAAGGGGGCTGTATCCCTTCGAAGAGATAAAAGGCAAGTCATCGTCTTTTACGGTAGAAGACCAATTCGAGAAGAAGCTAATCGAGGGACCAATGAAAGTCCTAGACGACCTGAGGATATGCAAACAAAGGGCTTTGCTAAGACTGCAACCTCATATCCAAACCCAGCCAACGCTCATGCAGAAAATCGGTAAGGATTGGTGGAGGAGGAAGAGAGAAAACTACGCAGAAATGGTCGAGAAAGCATTTAAAGGTCTAAAAGCTCAAAGATCGAGTATTCACAAGATCATAGAGCACGACGTCGCATTAACATACATTGGCAGGAAGCTGAACTTAATACTAAGAGGAAAGGTGGATGTGGTATGCATAGTATCGCTTGAACTTGGTGAAGTCCAAGGAGGAACCCCTTTCACGGTAGTTCTAGAATTTACGATGCATGAAAACGTCGATGACGTCATTGATAGAGTCATCGCTTACTCGGCTAGCATGTACTCTAGTGTGGGATACTACGTCGTTCCGGTCGTCATCGTTATGAAGGACTATGAGAAGGATCTCGTCGAAGACGTCTTCATCGTCAAAAACGAAGACAAATACGGCATCTTAAAGCACCTCTTAAACCGATTTAAACAACTCGAAGAACTGCTCACAAGCGCTCATGAGCTTTCCTTGAAGAGACCTAGAGATGAGTTATGTTCTCAATGCGATGTTGACTTAAGAAGGTTCTGCCCTCTCGTTAAGTGATGATGAAAATGACAATACTCATAGTTGAGGGACATAGCAAGGTGTGTAGAAAGAGCGGTAACATAGCTGTAGTCAGTAAAGATGGCAGTGAATGCGAGGAAGTAGCAGTACCTGATCTAGAGCTCGTAGTACTCCTTGGTGAGAGAATTAGCATAAGTTCTTCAGCTCTCCTCACTTTACTGTCCTATGGAGTGCCGGTAGTGGTCGTATCTGGAAGGAGTGATGTTTATGGAGTGCTACTCGACATAGTACAAGTTGGTAGTGCAAACGTTAGAGAGGTTCAGTACAAACGCTTTAACGACGAGTACTATAGACTCAAATACGCAAAGCCCGTAATAATCAGCAGGCTAAAGGGACTCTATAACGTGCTTAGATACGAGCTCAAATACCATAGAGAGGCAGTAGACGAAGACTTCTACCAGCATGTGAGAACAGAAATCCTCTCGGCAATAGAGGAAGTAGAGGAGTGTAAGAACGTAGATGAAATTAGGAGACTTGAAGCACAGGGTTCAAGAGCTTTTTGGAAGGTGGTTACCAAACTCATCCCCGAGAAGTATGAGTTTACAGGCAGAGACCCACAAAAGGTAGATCCAATAAACCTAGCCATAAACTTCACTTACGCAGTCCTATATGGCATAGTGACCAAAGGGATCGTGGTGAATGGGCTCGATCCATTCTACGGCCTACTCCACACCTCTAAACCAGGAAGAACATCATTAACATACGACTTGTCAGAGATCTTCAAGCCGATAGCAGTCCACACAGTTATTCAGGCTTCGAGAAAGGTCAACATTACCACGTTCAGGGGTTCAAGATTATTGAGACCTCGCACGATTGAGGCTCTAATAGCACGACTCTACAATAAGTTAAGTGAAGAGTCCGAGGCTTTATATAAGAGGCGGTCCATCTGGCAATTACCATTACGTGAAGTAAATAAGTTCAAAGAGGCGGTCTTAAAGGGCTTAAATTATGAGCCCTACACATATAACCCTTCATCCTGATGGTCGGCACCTCACGTCCTCTAATGACACTTCCGGAGAAGTGGGAGAAGCCTTTTAAAACCTCGACGTAAGAGGATGAACGGAAGCAATAAGAAAAGACTGAAAGACCGATAACACCGCAGGTCTAGTCGTCGCGTTGTTCAAGGGCGGAAGACCCGAAGCAATAAGAAAAGACTGAAAGACTACTTTCATTGCAACTTCGACATCTTCTAACGTTATGCTGTAATCTTCTTGAAGCAATAAGAAAAGACTGAAAGTTCGCAACATCCCTTGGCGAGACATCCTTCTTCCAAACTTTATTAACTGGAAGCAATAAGAAAAGACTGAAAGTGGGGGATCTGGGCCCTGATGGACTTGATGCGGCACGGAGAGGTCAGGCCGGAAGCAATAAGAAAAGACTGAAAGGACGGGTGGTCGCGTTGGCGGTGAGCTGTCCGGTCTGCTCCCGCTCTTTCGAGAAGCAATAAGAAAAGACTGAAAGATTACACCGCCGATCTGGGGCGTTGAAGTTGGAATAGATGATGGAGCAGAAGCAATAAGAAAAGACTGAAAGTATGGGCTCGAATATGGCCTCCGTCCCTCGCCTCTGAACTCGTAACATGGAAGCAATAAGAAAAGACTGAAAGTGGAAGAGCACGAAAGGGCGCCGCCCATGTATAGATGCGAGCTCGAGGGAAGCAATAAGAAAAGACTGAAAGTGGTTGAGAAGGCTTACCGCGAAGTCGCTCAGTCTATCCGAGTCGCAGACCTGAAGCAATAAGAAAAGACTGAAAGTGGTGCACCACGTGTTCTCCGCCA
>Ga0326760_1001224_pt1 | contig 11667 bp, 11 predicted proteins | sample GCREP_S_FD_207668 | JGI IMG/M metagenome (GOLD analysis project Ga0326760, IMG submission 207668) | Hot spring sediment microbial communities from Geyser Creek Basin, Yellowstone National Park, WY, United States - GCR.EP_S | ecosystem: Environmental > Aquatic > Thermal springs > Near-boiling...
TTAAACTCACATACTCTACACTGCCCCCTCGTAGTAAAATTATAATGTTTAACTAAGGGGAGGGTGTTGAAGCTCTACAACCAGGGTATGGATCTTGAGGAGGCTGCAACCAGGGTTAAGAAGGAGCTTAGCTTAACATATGCTATGATCGTTAAAGCTCTCGATCTAGCCTGGGAGGATGTTGGATTAAAGTTTAGTGAAGTTAGGGAGTCAGGTGAAATTTCAAAGCTTAGGAGGGAGGGTGAGGAGGCTTCAAGGAGGGTTCTAGAAGGTGGGGAACGAGCCCACGCTAAGACCACATATCATCCTACCATAAGCCCACTACTAGGGGTTCACCAGAGAAGGCATAAAATTTTTGATCCCCTAAGCTGTATATCCGTTAAACCCTACCCATTACCCAGGGTACATACCCTAGGTATGAGAGTCGCTGGAGGGTTTTGAACCTCAGAGGATGGTGGGGGGCTAAAATTTTTAGGCCCTCTCGTCAGGTTAGCTGTAAGTCCCCGTCGCTAGAACTGTAGATATATCTATCTATCTAGCGTGCTCTCATGCATTTAAAGCCCCTTCTAGGCAACGCACCATCTTTTCATCACCAAATTGCTACAAGGTAACAAGCTTATGAAGCTTTTCTCTCCATCCCCGCCCTGAAGAGCGAGGCTTTCAGTTGTAAAGGCATCTCTAAGAATAGAAATTATGTGATTGTATGAGGAGGGGGTTTCCGTGATCAGAGATTTTTGCCCTCCTCTCTACTCTTCCCTCGACCCTCTTTACGATAATCATCGGCGTTTTCTCTAAGTAGTGTTATGTTCTGCATCAATGGTTTCAACTCGTTTTCTATGTCGGCCTCTAAACTCTTCTTTGCAGGTTCTATCCAAACTTTTCCACGGGCAGAACCTAGGGTGTAAAACTCTACGACTATGCCATTATCATCTATCTGGTCTGTCTCTATATAAACGCGATATCTTGGAACAGCTATTGCTACAGGTAGTCTCGTGTTTATCATTAGGGATAGAAGGTCACCCTTATGCTGCCTCACTTTAGCTCTATTTGCCTTAACCTCAACGAATGTCAATGTCTCAATGTCTATCATGTCTCCTAGCGTAGGGCCTTTTGTCCCAAGTGTAACTAGGTGTTGCATAAAGCCTAGCGGCATAACCGGTCTATTGTTGTACAAATATACATAGAGTACGGAGAGCTCAGCTATTGTGGCCTGCAAGTATCCTTGTAGAAAATCAATAAAACCTTTGAAGTCCTTTTCACCTCTATATCGATGACCAATACTATGATACCAATCCCATAGCTCCTTTTCTAAACTATTCCAGTTGCTAAGGAGTTTTTGAGCAGCATTAATATTATAGGCTATCCAGCCCAGCTTCACACGCCTCCTCAATTCCTTATCCCTAGACCCCCCAGGGCCGTATTGGATATCACGATAAGGCATCATACACAACAATAAATCAATTGAATGATATACGTCATAAAGATAGCTCTCCTTAATATTATCTTGGATATCCGCGGGGAGAAGCCCGTAGCTCTCCTCATACACTTTCCTAACAGTATCTAAGTCAAATAGGAAAGTCGTGGTTTGAAGCCATTGAACTATCGGATTATAACCCATACATAGACACCACAAGTGTTGGTGAAACTGCATATTATAAATCTTTCTTTTAAAATTTTGTGAGGAAATTTTGGTTGAGAGCCTTACCAGGGCACAGGCATATGATTGTTTCATATTCATCCCATATGAATGGCTTCCCGCTCTCATACAGGCTCGCATCTCCATGTTTATACCCGTGCATCCTGATATGAGCTGTGTTAGTGGTTGCTCTCTTCGGTCTTTCGGAGTACGAGCCTCCCGTCTACGCACTCAGCCCATCTATCCCCTAGGATCCTTTCAGCCTCTTCACCCTCTGCTGGTGTGTAGTCTGGGCACAGTAGGCAGAAGAGCCGGTGTGTTAGCACGCTGGGGTAGCAGACCTCGACATCCTTAACACCTCTTACAACACCCCTCCTGCAGTCGATACCCTCAACCCTCCCTATTACGAAATGCTTCATACAGTACCCGTCAGGATCCATGTGTATACAAGGCCTGTATGTCATCCTAGCCTCCATAACATTGCACAGTAGCCTTAGGTCAGCTTCTATGTTGAAAACCTGGGGCTTGACTGCAACCTCAAGCCTAGATGCTAGAACCTCAAGCTCCCTAAGCCTCCTACTAAGCTCTTCAACCCTACCAGCAAGCTCGTGAACCTGCCTAATCCTAGACCTAGGGCTCTCGTAAGGTGATATGAGCTGGTATACCTTGAAGACACTGCAGCCGAGCTCACGGGCAATCCCCCTGTAGCTCAAACCCCTAGACCCACGAGGTTTGCAAGGCTCTAATACATGAGGGGGCGTTGAGGATAGTTAAACAAGTTAAGTACGGAAGAGCACTAGGAGCTATCGCCCTAGTATTAACGAGCCTAACAATCGTAGAGTCATTCTTGTTCTCCACCTCTTCTCACATCACCAGCTACACCAAGTTCCACAGTCCCCTCAACACTTTTAATATACGCAAGCAAACCATACGAATTGAGACGCAAGCTTGTAAAGCTCAGAATGGAGAAGTCCAGCAATCCGAGCATGTTTGTGAAGGGCTCGGATACAACTATGAGGTTGGTGATGAGATCTGCGCTCTTAATTCTTGGAATTGTTTGCTGTGGTCTGATGATGAGGAAAAGTTTTTTCCCTCTGTATTAACACTAAGAGTTTTCTGAGTGAGGTGGGTAGGGGGTATGTCAACAGCTAAGGTTGTTGTACTATTTATTATAGGGCTGTTGTTAGCAGTATTGGTGTTTCCAGTAGCGTTCTTTGTGTCAGCTGCTTTCGGCTATGTCTTTGGTGTTATAGCACTTACTATAGGTGTTTGGCTAGCTGTTAAGAGGGCTGGTAGGACTCTGCCTCTAGTTCTAGGGATTGTATTGGTGGTGATAGCGGTAATCTCTATTGCTGGAACAGCGTTTATCCACATGGCTGCGTATAGTGTTAGTAAGGCTGTTGAGACAAAGTATGTTTCTGGAGTTATTGGGCGGGCAGTAACTGTTGGTAATTGGGAGGTAACTGTGCTGGGCGTGAAGGAGGCTAAGTACCTCAAGAGTGGCGATAGCTACTACGCAGCTGAGGAGGGTCAAAAGGCTATTGTGGTAACGCTGAGGATTAGGAACATTGGGAAAGAAACTAAGACACCTGATATCTGGAATTTCGTCATGGTAACCAACGCCAACAAGAGCTACGAAGACAAATCAGTTTATAGCTTCAAATACCTGCTGTCATGGGACGTAACAGAAGAGGTAAAGAGAAACGCAGTAACAGTGAACATGCTACGCACATTCGCACCCATAGCTCCAGGAACACAGATAGAGGGAGACATACTCTTCGCAATACCACAAAACGAAGAGCCACAGAAACTACACTTTAGAGTAGGTATCCTAGGGCCAACAGAAGTCATAATAACACTGCGCTAAAGTGAACATCGCAAAGCAAACTACTTTTTTATCCTCAACTCACCACTCAATATTACAGAATTCCTCAATCTACGTACACCATCAGAAATAGAACATTATCAATCTGTGTAGATGTCCGTGGGTAGGGATGAGAGTAGTAACTTAGTAATAATTCAAAGCTTGTAGAAGCTACTTTGCATTGATGTGAAGGCCTTGTCTAGATCAAGCCCTACGCTGGAAGCCGGGGGGCTTGACGGAATGGTTAAAACGATACCAAATAATGCTATAGGATAACGTTATCCTAGAGAGCTGTCTGAACTCTATATGCATCATAGGCTTTTTGGCTAGTTATTGAAAGAGGTTCAACAACGATTTAATTAGTCTTCATAGAACCTCCATAAAGATTTTTAAGAAACTCTCTATGAGTCTCATAGAGTGGAGGGAGTGCATGCCTCCGAAGATCATTACCATAGCTAATCAGAAGGGAGGTACAGGAAAGACTACCCTAACAGCACTCTTAGCATATGGTCTGGCCCTTAGGAAGCGTAATGTTCTCATGGTGGATTTAGATCCTCAAAGCCACTTATCATCGTTCTTTCTTAAAATCAACGAGATAGAAAATGTTGAAGACGGCGTTTTAGAATTAGTCTCAACAGAGCGCTCTAAGTTTAGAATAAGGCCTGTTAACCTGGGTATCGAGAAGGCAGGAAAAGTCGGCTTAATTCCCTCTGGTGTTAACTACATGATAAAGATGTATTCAGGGCAAGCACCAGCATGGAGAACTCTTGCTCTGTACTCACGTATAATCACTGAACCAGCTATAAATAGAGACTATGAATACGTAGTGTGCGATACTCCTCCTGAGCTATTTCCGCCAACACTGTGGGAGCTTTATGCGGCTGATTATCTAATTATACCCACAAACCTTGAAGAGCTTTCTCTTGCTGGAATAAAGTTATTACTCAAACACGTTATTCCCGATGTAATAGTAAATGGTAATAATAGGCTGAAGGTGTTGGGAGTCGCTGTAATTAATGTCACAAGGCATGTGAAACCAAAAAGTATAAAGAAATATGAGGATTTATTTAGGAGGTTCATTGAAACCCTGCCAGCCGGTATCTACAATAGAATATATAAGAGGCCGTTCTTCACGACAATAATATACAGGTATGGCGAGCTAAGAGACTTAAGCTATAGACCTAAAAGGTGGAAAGTACCACTTAGTAGAGTCGTTAATAGACAGAAAGGACTAAAAGAAACAATAGAGGGTTTTGCGAAGGAGGTTGAGGAAAGGATAGAGAACCTTGAGGGTGCATTGTGATGAAGAAATGTATTGAATTGCCCGAAGAGCTGGTTGAATGGCTTGAGAAGTTCTCTAGACAGATTGGAATGAAACCAGATGCTTTTATAGCAGGCGTTTTATACAGATACTATGATGCTTGGAGAGCTGGAAAAGAGGCTAAACTTGATTTAGACGAGATAGTCAACGAGTTTACCAACATATACAAGAAATGGCGTCATAGTCATATAGTTAAAAGCTTCGCTCTATGGTTGAAAGATAAAGGTCTAGAGATTTGTAAAGTAACAGAGGATCACATTAGCGAGTTTCTCCAATACTATGAAGCTACACACAAGATAAGTCCAGCCACGCGTTACACATATAGGAGGGTCTTAAAAATGTTCCTAGCGTTTGCTAGAGAGAAACTTGCCAGCTCATGCAGATAAATGCAAATTTTCTCCATGGACGTCGACTTCAAGGTTTTATAGTTAAACCATTCTATAGGGATCAATTCTTTTCATGCTTATACCCGAAAGTCAAAGTATTAGGCGCGATAGGACAGAATTTGACCCGAACTTTCTAAAGCAGGGACGCCCGCCCCCTAAAGAAGGGTTAAAGTTAAGGGTACGACCCGTTATGGTCTTAATTCAACGAGGTTACCTTCCATGTAGATCTAGGATTCTAGACAATGCCTTAGCAGATCCTGAATGAGTGCAACTTCCAGAAAGGAAGCTACTTTAGCTCTATCCGCTCCACTCTCGGCTTTATGTCGAGCTTTCTGTAATCAATGTTAAGGGTAAAAGGGATGCTAACATGCTCTCTCTAATTCCTCTAAACCCCAGATTTCAATGGACTTACCCCTTCTAACGTTTGTTACCAGTACTAACCTTACTCCTGCCTCCTCGTATCTCACAAGCTGATCTAATGGTTTAACCTCCACTAGAAGCCATGAGCCGTCCTTCTCAGCAATTACATCAGGTGACCCCACCCTCCTAATGAACTCAGGTGCCTCATCCCAACCCACAATCCTGTAACCCATCCTCTTCAACTTCTCCTCAACAATAACCCTAAGAACCTCATGTAGTGTGAGAATACCCCTAACCTTCAAAGCCTCCCCGACACTACCAGTCCTATTGTAAACCTCACGAACCCTATCCATCGCCTCGAAAACATCCTTAACAGAGGGTATCATCATATCACCTCTAGTTAAACAGAGGGCCGTCCAGCTATTTTAAATTAATTAGACGTAATAAGGTTGAAACCCGATATAAACGTGGGTTTGAATATAGGTTATTTAAATACCCCCCATTAAACGTTACTACCTGAGCGAGGTGTTAGGTCTGAGCGTTCAACCTACCACCTCAACATCTACCGATGTTGAAAGAGTGAAGGCAATCGTGGATAGCTTGGTTAGAAAGGGGGTAGCCTATGCTGTTGGACTCCACGCATACCTTTGTAACCCCTTTTGGCCCAATATTGATGATACCCTTAAACCAGCTTTTGGAGAAGCAGTTGCTGAGGATGTAAGCTCAGAGGTTTATAATGCGTTCAGGGGCATCGATATGTATGCTAAGGTGAAGGTTGAAGGTGTAGAGGTAGAACTAAGAGATTACCTCCGAAGGTACATCCTCGGAGAGCACGTATCTAAGATGATCCTCAAGGAGGTTGAGAAACGGTTTAACCAGATGCCTGAAGGTGAGAGGAGAGTTCTATCAGTAGCATGTGCTATCATCAACGCGGTTAAGGGTAAGGACTATCCAGCATTTAGTGTTAGAGAGTCCGAGGGTTACCTATCAGTATACTCGTCAGATGGAGAGTACTTCTCTAAGGTGGTTTCATCAGTCTTAGGCTTCGAGGTACCCGATGTCAGATCCCTATTCTACAACTACCTTCTAGGTTTCCAGTGCGATGGATCATCACGCCGACACGTGTGGTTTAATTTAAAAATATATCCCTTCGTAGAGGCGTATATTGAGAAGCTTGCTTCAGAGGCCCAAAGGTATATTAGGATCTTCAATAGACGTGAGGTTGAAGAGAAGCTTAACGAACTCTACAGGAATGGAGATCTTCTAAGGTTGTCTGTAATACATGAAATGGTGCGCTCTAAGCCTACTTGGGAGAGTTTAAACTTCCTATCATACTTTAAAGGTGTAAGGTATGAGGATCTATGTAAGTGGGCTAAGGTTGAGGGCGTAATAAGCGATTGCTTCGTAAACCCGCTAGTTTACGATTACGTAAAGGATGCTATGAAGATCCTTCATGATAAAGCTTTAAGTGAGCTTGTGGAGTCGTTTAGAAAGGTCTTTGAGAGAGCAGGGTACGAATCTATATGTGTGAATGAGTGTTGTACTTTTACCAAGGCTTTATCTAAACCAGTTTACACGTGCTTCTCACCATGGCCTAAGGAAATCTCCGTACCCTATGTACCGGAGGGTGTGAGGGTCGTAGTTATTCAGGGGGTGCCAGCACAATCGATCCTCAAGTACCTACAGGAGCGTCGGAGAGAAGAGTTATGGGTTTTTGTTAAGGGAAACAGGATATTCATTGCACCAAACACCTATAAAGCTGAGGATCACCAGGAGGTTGTAAGAGTTTTTAGTAACAACTTTTCTGTAGATTTCATAAGGCCCCCCACTCCTCCCCCTGTGGTGCCTATCTCTCAGCATGTTGAACATCTTATCCGTGCTAAGCCTTCTCGTGAGGTTCTTGAGGGTATTGTTGCCTCTGTCCTCGAGGATCTAGGGTTCAAGGTTTCAACTAACGTTAGACTTGAGGCTAGGCGTGGTAACCCTATTGAGGTTGATGTCTGGGCTCAACGCATGATAGGTAGGACTAGGTTCTCCATATACGTTTCGTGTAAGAACTGGGATAGGGCTGTCGATAGAAGTGTTGTCGACGAGGAGGCTGGTAGGGTTATAAACCTAAGGGATATACCGCAACTCAAGGTGCTGATAGCCAAGGAGCTCACTGAGCCTGCTAGGGAGGCCGCTGAGGCCAGCGGCTTCATGGTTATAGAGCTTGGTAGGAAGGCTGAGGCTGAGAACTCAAGAGAGATATACGAGATAGTCTATAGGGCTTTCAACGAGCTATTCACAGCAATAGCACCACCAAGGCTAAGAGAGATAGCAGAGAAACTAGCAGAGATAAGAGAGAACCTGAGAAGGGTAGAAGAGGAGATAACAAGATTACTCTACAAATAAGAACATGACTAAAAACATAGGAATGGGTGGTTGTAAATGCCTGAATGGGTTGTGCACTTCTACACAGGTGAGAGGTTCTGTGGTATCCAGAGGGGTGTTTACGAGGAGGTAAATAGGTTCATTGACTCTCTGGGATCATCTCATGACGTTAATAGGGTGATTATCGACGGTCACTGGATCCCCGAAGCTCTCCTCTACCTAGCCTTTGTATGCTATGAAAGGTGGGGTTATGAGGGGCTTAAGGCTTGCTTACACCACCACATCCTAGACTACTCGAAGACATTAGCCTCTGGAGGTCCGCATGGACACATTGTGAAGAGCTATGGACCAAGTTACTCCACTGGCGTGTTGAAGTTCACCTATAAAGTCTTAGACTATATCCAGAAAGATTTCTCAACCCTATCCACTATGCTAAAGGAGGGGAGGGACCCACATGATATCCTAAGGGAGATCGAGAGGTCATGGTTTGGAGGGATAAAGTATCACGATAGCTTCCTAGACGTCTTGAGGAGGGAGGGGCTTCGCGAGTTCATCGACAATCTCCTAAAGGTCGTAGAGGAGTTGAAGACTTGTATGAGCATATCCGTTGGGGAGGTTGCTTGGCTTACATGGAGAGACCAGGAGAATGGCTTATATAGGGATGTATGCCCAGTATGTAGAAAACCCGTAACCTTCCCGAAGGTTTACACCCTGATCCCTAATGAGTATGTTAGGAGGAATCTTGCCTACAAGGTGCATGTTAACTGCTTCGAGCTCCTAAAGGGTAAAGCTAGGGATTTCGCTAAACAAGGGCTTCTAGGAAGGGATATCTTTAGAAGGTTACTCGTGGAGACAAGCGTTCCTCCAAGCATAGCATATGAGGTTTTAAAATCAGAGAACTTAACCCAGGAGTGGAGGGATATATCTTTTCCAGAGGAGGGGTTGCAAAGAGACATTTCAATTGAAGAGGAGGGTTTAAGTGAAGAGTGGGAGCGTCTGAAAAAGGAGTATGTAGAAAGTGTTGAGAGAGCTCTCGCCCACATATCGCCTGCTACTCAGATAATCTCGTACAAGAGGGTTAAACATCTAATGCCTATACCTGAGTGGGTTCTAGAATTCTACATGGGCTTCATTAATCAGGTTAGCTATGTCCACAGCTTACCGTTTTTCTCGGCTACTACGTGACGTCATGTAGGGTGTTGTGGTCTAGTATGCCTCGTTCGCCTCTCTTGCCAGCCTGTATACGTGGTATCTTCTTGTGTTCTTCGTTATCGTTGCTATGTGTTTGAGTACTCCTGTCTTGAAGGGGTGTTTGTAGGCTTGTATTCTTGGCTGTGGCCCTCTCAGGTCTACTATGTATAGCCAGTAGTCTACGCCTCTCCTCTCGCAGTCCTCCGCGTACTCCTTCTCGCTGTTAGTGTAGACTACTATGCTGCCCACCCTGGGGTCCAGGTGTTTCCACGTTTTAACCTCAACTATCCTATGCTCCCTAGGCTCCACAGGGCTCCTCCTAACCAGTAGTAGGTCGTAGGCCCAACCCCTATCGTGTACATCCTGGATCTCGAAGTCCCTCGATAGCTTCCTCTTAAGAGCCTCCACAGCCTCCCTCTCAACCTCAAACTTCCTAACATCATACTCACCCACAATGGCCTCCACCAGCTTCAAGACATCACCTCTAACCCCACCCCCATACCTTATGCTGGCTAGGAGCTCCGCATTCAAACCGTAATCCCCTACCCCCCGGGGGCTCCAGTCGCTATGGCTGGAGCTCAAGCCCCTAGCCTCGACCCCGCGAATGTACTCTAGGAGTTCCACCACGGTTATCAGCATGTTTGTCGAACTCCCCTCCATACACACGCTCTTGAAGCCTCCTAGGCCTTGTCTATAGGTTCACCAGCAACTGTTATAACCCTCATCCCGTAGCTGAGCAGACTCCCCTAAAGCTACATTAAGGCTCGATATGGTTGCTATGAGGCTATTAACGTAGCTTTGAAGCTCGACCTGCTCACCTTGGGTAAGCTGCTCTAGCCTCGTATTGGGGATTCTTCGTGTATTAACCAAAATGCAATTGACCACCATGATATCTTAGTTCGGCTAAGTTGTTTTATCTAGGAACGAGCTCCTAAGTCGAGAACCTCCTCCTCTTTAGCTCGTAGGACACAATTGCTCCTTTGCAGTGAAGGAGGAGGGTTCTTCACCTACACTAATAGCCTTCGCACCTTTAATCATAGCGAGCTACATGCGGGCGTTAACTGAACCAACATTAACATATTTAAAGGGGGAACGGTAGTAGGTTGCTGTGGCTAGGCTGTGGGGGTCTGGGATGCCATTTCCTAGAACTTGGGCTGAGGAGCTTGTAGCTGAATGGCTTACACTCAGAGGTTACCTGGTACTAACCAACGTACGCCTTAGGGATCGACGTGAGGTCGACGTCGTCGGCTTCAGGGTTTTGGATGATGGTGGTTATGAAGTGTTCCATGTAGAGGTTGGAACTGTGTGGGAGAAAGCTGATAAGATTGTGGAGAGAATAGGTAAGAGGTTTTCGGAGAAGTATGTAAGTGATGTACTGAAGGTCTTAGGTTACTACGTTGGACGTGAGATTGAGAATCCAAGATACGAGAAATGGTTTATAGTAACAGGGGGTTCACCTGGGGTTATCGAGGAGGTTAAGCGGAGACTCCAGGATAAAGGCTCTAGTGTAAAGATGATTACTTTGAAGGAGTTTGTGAAGATAATACTAGAGGACGTAGAGAAATGGCAAAAGTACATGGTGAACTCTCACTTAAGGGATCCCGCAACTACTGTAGCAACACCAGAGAACCTGTGGTTAATAGGCATGCTGATCGGCCTTAAGGACATGTTAAACCTGTAGAACACTATGCCATAGACCTTAGATGAAGATGTCACGTGGAGGAGGTTCTGGATAAAGAGTAAAGCGTGGTAAATCACGGCCTTTTAGATACTAGGGGTTCACGGCCTTTACTAGCTTACGTTATGATAAGGTCTCCGCCACGTATAGCTTAAAGTATCTAACTCTCACAGTTACCACAAGGTAACTACTATTAGAGTGTGAAGTTGCCGATGTCACGTACTTATGGCATGTGGTTCCTTAGACTCTGGTGAGTAGGAAAACTTGGGTATCCTATTCTGAGAGTTTAACAGCATGTAGAGACTGTTTGTCACTAGATTGCTAGTTTAATGGGGTAAAAGCCTAATGGGTATTTCTAAACAGGTATTAATACTCCGTCCTCTGGATATCCATATTTAGGCTTTCTATGGTGGATGTTCTATGAGAAGGCTTATTGAGAGCTGGCTTCCATTAAGAGAGGTTAACGAGGATGCCGGTCTTGAGGTTGGTTTTAAAAGTACACGAGCTTACTTTGATCCTAAGTTAAGGAACGTTCACACATGGTTTGCTAGGAGGCCTGCTGGTGTTGCTAGGATCTTAACGCTTGCAGGCATCCTAGGGGACTCTGTTCAGCAAAGCCTGTTTGTGGATGTAGTTGGGTTCAATGCCCGCGAGATAGCTAAGAAGAGGGGGATGCCACCTCTACTCTTCTACACTACGCCTAAACGTAGCACATTGGACTCCTTGGTGGAGAAGTTTACTGGTAGGAGCTCCAGGGATGTGACAGTCGTTGACCCCATGGCTGGTGGGGGTAGTATTCCACTGGAATCCCTTAGGCTGGGCTTTAGGACTATAGCTGTGGAGTACAACCCAGTAGCA
>Ga0326760_1001225_pt1 | contig 11665 bp, 4 predicted proteins | sample GCREP_S_FD_207668 | JGI IMG/M metagenome (GOLD analysis project Ga0326760, IMG submission 207668) | Hot spring sediment microbial communities from Geyser Creek Basin, Yellowstone National Park, WY, United States - GCR.EP_S | ecosystem: Environmental > Aquatic > Thermal springs > Near-boiling...
AGAAGGGGTGTTAAATTTTTTTATCATGCATGACTGAGGTTTTTCGGAAATATACCTTATTTTCGGGGGAGTATTACCTTGACTAAAATTAGAAGAATACTTATATTTAAAATAGTTGAGCTTTGAGGTTTCTAATTCACCGTGTGGAGTTGAAAGGAAAACCAAGCCCGGGCATACTACCCCCTCCAAGAAGGTTTCTAATTCACCGTGTGGAGTTGAAAGTTGACGTGCTCCTTTTGACTAAATCTACAATGTAGTCTTTGTTTCTAATTCACCGTGTGGAGTTGAAAGAAATGGCAATACCACCAATAAAGCCCTCTCCACTGGGTGTTTCTAATTCACCGTGTGGAGTTGAAAGTCTCAAAAGCTTTAGAGACTGGGACCCTTCACTTGACGTTTCTAATTCACCGTGTGGAGTTGAAAGAGAAAAACTCACAGCATTTTTGCAAATCGTTCAGTTAAGGTTTCTAATTCACCGTGTGGAGTTGAAAGGCACTTTTTCACATCATAATAAAACCCTTGAAACCTTGTTTCTAATTCACCGTGTGGAGTTGAAAGTCTTTCAAAACCTTATACTCAAAACGCTGAGGAATAAGTTTCTAATTCACCGTGTGGAGTTGAAAGACTGCCATCTATAAATTTACCTTCTGCACTTTTACTTCGTTTCTAATTCACCGTGTGGAGTTGAAAGCACCGTGCACAAATCCCCACGCCCCTTCTCAACATATAAGTTTCTAATTCACCGTGTGGAGTTGAAAGCACTAGGTTAGAATAATTCTAAATTAGCAACAATTCGTTTCTAATTCACCGTGTGGAGTTGAAAGCACCGCTGAAACGGAAGAAGAGCAGCAATATAATAAGTTTCTAATTCACCGTGTGGAGTTGAAAGTTGTGACCTTGAATGGAAATTGAGGCGTGAGGGGTTGAGTTTCTAATTCACCGTGTGGAGTTGAAAGCAAGTTATATGGTTATAAAATCCCAGTTTCAGAGAATAGTTTCTAATTCACCGTGTGGAGTTGAAAGGTTTTTGCCTGAAAAGCCCGTTTTTTCTCGTTTTTTCGTTTCTAATTCACCGTGTGGAGTTGAAAGTTTTAACGACGATGTTTTAATTCCAAGTTCTTTAGCGACGTTTCTAATTCACCGTGTGGAGTTGAAAGTGGGGAAAATGGACATGTTTATTACAATTTTGAACATTCAGGTTTCTAATTCACCGTGTGGAGTTGAAAGAAAAAAAGCAACGCAACTATTGTTTTGGATTTATCAAACATGTTTCTAATTCACCGTGTGGAGTTGAAAGATCCTCTTCGATGAGACAGCTTTGGTATCAGATAGGTTTCTAATTCACCGTGTGGAGTTGAAAGTTTTTCTCTTTTCTTTCATCTTCTCTTTCATCTTCACCGTTTCTAATTCACCGTGTGGAGTTGAAAGATTAAATTTGATTAATAGCTAAAATCCCCGAGGCTTAAGTTTCTAATTCACCGTGTGGAGTTGAAAGACCGATTGTCCTCATTGTTGGGATCCTGAGTATACTTTGTTTCTAATTCACCGTGTGGAGTTGAAAGTACTTTGCCCCACGCCAACTACTCTTTCCCCAAATCGTTTCTAATTCACCGTGTGGAGTTGAAAGAGTCTTAGTCAACAAGTCAAAGTCAAGCCTGAACTTGGTTTCTAATTCACCGTGTGGAGTTGAAAGTCATCAAAGAAATGCAACATACCAAATAGACCAGTTGTTTCTAATTCACCGTGTGGAGTTGAAAGATGGCGGATTATCTCTGTCTTACATGCCGAGGACGGGGTTTCTAATTCACCGTGTGGAGTTGAAAGAACAATTCAATTCTCGCATTCTCAACTAAACAATTCAAGTTTCTAATTCACCGTGTGGAGTTGAAAGTTCATAACAAAAACTACCTAAAAAATAACCGTTGCTGTTTCTAATTCACCGTGTGGAGTTGAAAGTTGGTTCTGGGGCAAGGCATACCTTTGAGGCAACTCTTGGTTTCTAATTCACCGTGTGGAGTTGAAAGATGTCAACCTGCTTAACCTCTGCGGTAATGCTCTCGGTTTCTAATTCACCGTGTGGAGTTGAAAGGCTAATTAGGAGGTAGCAAATGGCGGACTTTAGAGGTTTCTAATTCACCGTGTGGAGTTGAAAGGTTCATAGGCTCACATAATAATTAGATTTAGTCCCAGGGTTTCTAATTCACCGTGTGGAGTTGAAAGTTTCTACAGCCTTTTGTCTGGCTATGGATTCATTTACGTTTCTAATTCACCGTGTGGAGTTGAAAGAACACAAACTCAGATGCCTGTTTCACTTTCGGCACTAGTTTCTAATTCACCGTGTGGAGTTGAAAGTTCAAGGAGAGGCAACTATTTTTTGAGTTTTTTCCTGGTTTCTAATTCACCGTGTGGAGTTGAAAGAGGAGCCCCAAGCTATAACTGACTTAGATCATATTCAGTTTCTAATTCACCGTGTGGAGTTGAAAGCACAATTGCCGAATGAGCAAGCAACGGAGCATCGGAGTTTCTAATTCACCGTGTGGAGTTGAAAGTTATTTCAAACTTGCAACTATAAAAATTCGTGATGTAAAGTTTCTAATTCACCGTGTGGAGTTGAAAGTTAAACACAGCTATTTATTCCGAAGTAATTGAATATTGTTTCTAATTCACCGTGTGGAGTTGAAAGTAATAAGTCCTTCTGGTGTTTTTCGTTTAGTAAGCATTTAGTTTCTAATTCACCGTGTGGAGTTGAAAGTAGTGATTAAGAAGTTGAAAACCTGTCAAATCCATAGTTTCTAATTCACCGTGTGGAGTTGAAAGTAGGGGGTCCCTGGGGTTTTTTATTGTCTTATTCTTTGTTTCTAATTCACCGTGTGGAGTTGAAAGTCACTAACTAGTTCATCAACTAGCTCGATTATATCAGTTTCTAATTCACCGTGTGGAGTTGAAAGAAATTTTGGCATAATTCATAAAGTCCACTCCATTTAATGTTTCTAATTCACCGTGTGGAGTTGAAAGTGTTCTGGATGAAAGATTTCTATACAATTACCGTTCGTCGTTTCTAATTCACCGTGTGGAGTTGAAAGAAAACTTGATCTGCAGAAAATAAAAGAATAAGACAATAAAAGTTTCTAATTCACCGTGTGGAGTTGAAAGTACAGGATCCTGGGATTTTTTATTGTTTTATTCTTGTTTCTAATTCACCGTGTGGAGTTGAAAGAGCTAAATAAGATGCTTTGTGCTCGTTCTTAAAACTCGGTTTCTAATTCACCGTGTGGAGTTGAAAGTGGATTAACTTTTATTCCCAAATGAGCCCTCTCAAAGGTTTCTAATTCACCGTGTGGAGTTGAAAGAACCAGTTCTGTTAAATGTCTCACCTGATTTTGAGCCGTTTCTAATTCACCGTGTGGAGTTGAAAGGCCTTTGACAAGCTCCAGGACTTGCTTCCCATCTTTGTTTCTAATTCACCGTGTGGAGTTGAAAGTGTTATTCTAAACGTATATTTATTGCCTTTCTGCCAGGTTTCTAATTCACCGTGTGGAGTTGAAAGTTGCTTTAAACTAAAGTAAACTTTATCTTCTTTAATTAGTTTCTAATTCACCGTGTGGAGTTGAAAGGTGGAAACATTAACTCTCTACTACGTTTGTATGCTTTGTTTCTAATTCACCGTGTGGAGTTGAAAGTTAAAAAGGCCAGGAGTGGAATTTGCTATAGCATCATAGTTTCTAATTCACCGTGTGGAGTTGAAAGAAAATTGCTTCAAATACCACCCAAAAACCGCTGCGATGTGACTGTTTCTAATTCACCGTGTGGAGTTGAAAGCCCGGTACCCAGAAGTTCATCAAAAATTTCGTCTGTTCGTTTCTAATTCACCGTGTGGAGTTGAAAGTTTTAGTCTAATTTAATTTAATCACAGGGAAGAGGGGTTTCTAATTCACCGTGTGGAGTTGAAAGGTGTTTTTTTGTCTTTCTACCTACAAATATAACACAGGTTTCTAATTCACCGTGTGGAGTTGAAAGACATCTTTAAGATTGTGCAATATCAAAAAAGCAATTTTCGTTTCTAATTCACCGTGTGGAGTTGAAAGAATTAAAGGGTTCATGAAGGAAGTTGCGTTATATCATATGGTTTCTAATTCACCGTGTGGAGTTGAAAGGTGCAATTATGCTATACAAGTCGTTGCTTGAAACTTTGTTTCTAATTCACCGTGTGGAGTTGAAAGTCCTCCTTCTCTTTTCTTTTCCACTCCTCTCAAGTCCGCGTTTCTAATTCACCGTGTGGAGTTGAAAGTGACTCAAATCTTTTTATCAACAAAAACTTGTTTTAAGTTTCTAATTCACCGTGTGGAGTTGAAAGCCTCCTACAAGAAAATTCTCTTTACAGGTCTATATTCAAGTTTCTAATTCACCGTGTGGAGTTGAAAGAGGGAAAATGCAGTTTCGAAGGCTAAGTTAAAACGTGTTTCTAATTCACCGTGTGGAGTTGAAAGTACTCTATGTATTTTTTGCTCAAAAGTCTGAAAATATCGTTTCTAATTCACCGTGTGGAGTTGAAAGCAACGCCCTTAATGTCAAGCTCTTCATCAAAGACAGGTTTCTAATTCACCGTGTGGAGTTGAAAGTTCGTATACTTGTAAGGAAAATACAATGCATTTGCTTGGTTTCTAATTCACCGTGTGGAGTTGAAAGACTTGTGATTAAACTTGTATCAGAAATTTTTGAGCTCAGTTTCTAATTCACCGTGTGGAGTTGAAAGAAGTGTCATGTTCACAAACTTTTTAATTTGCATCAAAGGTTTCTAATTCACCGTGTGGAGTTGAAAGTTATATACACTCATCCAATCTTCCGTTAACCCATTAGGTTTCTAATTCACCGTGTGGAGTTGAAAGTTTTTTGAGATAGTGCTCTGCGATTTCGAAAGCTTTTGTTTCTAATTCACCGTGTGGAGTTGAAAGAAACAGGACGGATGTTTGGTATGTAGGGACGGATATGCGTTTCTAATTCACCGTGTGGAGTTGAAAGACCGCAGAATCAGAATCATTTATCACAACATAAAAAGTGTTTCTAATTCACCGTGTGGAGTTGAAAGCAAAACTTAACAATTCAAAACTTAACTTCTCAGCTAAGTTTCTAATTCACCGTGTGGAGTTGAAAGAAGAAAGGATTAATTGTTCTTTTGCTTTCTCGCTTTGTGTTTCTAATTCACCGTGTGGAGTTGAAAGAACAAATACCCTCGCTTCAATGCCTTAAGCCTTGCCGTTTCTAATTCACCGTGTGGAGTTGAAAGATAACTCATAATCCATGACCCTATGACCAAACTCATGACGTTTCTAATTCACCGTGTGGAGTTGAAAGTCAAAGCGGGGACCAAAGGGACCAGAAGCTAAAAAGGGTTTCTAATTCACCGTGTGGAGTTGAAAGTAAAATCTATGCAATCGAAAACCCCCTAACCAAAGAGTTTCTAATTCACCGTGTGGAGTTGAAAGATCGTTAACTTTGGAAAATACTTTGAACGCAACGGAGTTTCTAATTCACCGTGTGGAGTTGAAAGCTCTTTATGCATAGCGTCCACCCTTTCGATTTTTACTTGTTTCTAATTCACCGTGTGGAGTTGAAAGACGATTTCATTATTTTTATCAAAAACTACATAGCAGTGTTTCTAATTCACCGTGTGGAGTTGAAAGAAAAAACAAAAAACCCTTGCATTTGCCTCCCTACATGTTTCTAATTCACCGTGTGGAGTTGAAAGTTCGTTGTAAATCTTCTTTTCTAAGTTCTTCAAAGGTTTCTAATTCACCGTGTGGAGTTGAAAGTCAATATCATTAATACATTGTTTGATTTCTTCTAAAGTTTCTAATTCACCGTGTGGAGTTGAAAGTCTTATAATCTCCTGTTTCCTCAACTGGACAAATATCTACGTTTCTAATTCACCGTGTGGAGTTGAAAGTAGAACGGGTAGACTTCAAATCTATAACCAAGCAATCCGTTTCTAATTCACCGTGTGGAGTTGAAAGTGCCATAACTTCTTCTAACCTTGTTCCTTCGATCATGTTTCTAATTCACCGTGTGGAGTTGAAAGAGTTAGAACAATTCTAAATTGATAACGAGTCCAAGTTTGCGTTTCTAATTCACCGTGTGGAGTTGAAAGTTCTCAATCGATCTTGCTCAACAACCCTTTTTGTCTTTGTTTCTAATTCACCGTGTGGAGTTGAAAGAAACTTTTGGCAAGTTCGTTTAAACCGCTCCACCTTGTTTCTAATTCACCGTGTGGAGTTGAAAGATCGACTATCATCTCATCTTTCCAATAATACTCTTCAGTTTCTAATTCACCGTGTGGAGTTGAAAGAATTTTTTCAACAATATAAACATATCTAGTGCTAGTTGTTTCTAATTCACCGTGTGGAGTTGAAAGTGACCAAACCCAAACCCTTGACCTAAACCTAAATCCATGTTTCTAATTCACCGTGTGGAGTTGAAAGAAATCAGGTAAAGCATAAAGCTCTAAAGCATGAAACGTTTCTAATTCACCGTGTGGAGTTGAAAGCTTCCCACTCGTTGCATTAGCCCAATCCTGCCACGTCGTTTCTAATTCACCGTGTGGAGTTGAAAGTCCCGAAGAGGTTCGGACTCTCCGGGAAGGATTGTTGTTTCTAATTCACCGTGTGGAGTTGAAAGATATATGATGTGCTCTTTGAAAGGGTAGACAATGCTATGTTTCTAATTCACCGTGTGGAGTTGAAAGTAAAAGTCAAGAATTAGATATTTTTACAACAACCAGAGTTTCTAATTCACCGTGTGGAGTTGAAAGATGAAATGGGTCCTATAGATAGTGTACGTATTGGTTTTGTTTCTAATTCACCGTGTGGAGTTGAAAGGATTTAACAACAGCAAAAAGAATAACCAATATAACAGGTTTCTAATTCACCGTGTGGAGTTGAAAGCAGAAAAGGGAAGGGGTTTTTCCCCTTCCCTTTAAACAGTTTCTAATTCACCGTGTGGAGTTGAAAGAAAATAACAGACATAGATTTATATAAACTAATTACAAGTTTCTAATTCACCGTGTGGAGTTGAAAGTTTTTGATTTTTTCTCCAGTGATTGTTGTATATAAATGTTTCTAATTCACCGTGTGGAGTTGAAAGCTAATCCTCTGGCCGCCAACATCGCTTTTGCCTGAGGTTTCTAATTCACCGTGTGGAGTTGAAAGAAAAATTAAAAGAAAGGGGGTGGCAGTCATGAAAGGTTTCTAATTCACCGTGTGGAGTTGAAAGTTTCTTTCTTGCGATCGGAGACCCGCCAGTTCTGATACGTTTCTAATTCACCGTGTGGAGTTGAAAGATCATCTTTAAACCTGATGCAATTCTGTCATCAACTTGTTTCTAATTCACCGTGTGGAGTTGAAAGTAAATGTCAAAGCATGCGGACAGGGAGTCCTAACCGCAGTTTCTAATTCACCGTGTGGAGTTGAAAGTCGTTAATTTTGGAAAGTATTTTAAGCACAATGACAGTTTCTAATTCACCGTGTGGAGTTGAAAGTTTTTCGATTTCAGCTTGCCAGACGTTTTTGACGACGTTTCTGTTTCTAATTCACCGTGTGGAGTTGAAAGTTTGTATCCTGGGGTCCTGCGCAATAGTCCAGGAACCGTTTCTAATTCACCGTGTGGAGTTGAAAGAATATTGAACTTATGCCTTTAACTTCTTATGGACTCGGTTTCTAATTCACCGTGTGGAGTTGAAAGCTCACTGGAAAAACAAACTCCTTCTTCTCAATTAACTCAGTTTCTAATTCACCGTGTGGAGTTGAAAGCTATTCTTTTTGATAAACCACTTGACCAAATTACAAGTTTCTAATTCACCGTGTGGAGTTGAAAGATTGTTCTTAACCATTTACTTCTTGGTGTATCCCTTCGTTTCTAATTCACCGTGTGGAGTTGAAAGTCTCAGGTAAAGTTTCAGCATACCGCCGAGTAGTATTTATGTTTCTAATTCACCGTGTGGAGTTGAAAGAATCCTGATAGATATTACTATATTGATTGCTGCTAACGTTTCTAATTCACCGTGTGGAGTTGAAAGCTTCTTGCTGCTTCAGCTAACAATACCGACCCTATTTCGTTTCTAATTCACCGTGTGGAGTTGAAAGTTAAAAACAATCGATTTTCAAAAAACATTTATGATAAGTTTCTAATTCACCGTGTGGAGTTGAAAGTTTGAAGCTCGAGCAATAGATAAAGTGCAATATTTTGTTTCTAATTCACCGTGTGGAGTTGAAAGTTTTTTATATCACATGAGAAGAAATCTCGAAGATCTGTTTCTAATTCACCGTGTGGAGTTGAAAGGTCCTCTCCTCTCGAAGGCATAAAATTAATAGTCTGTGTTTCTAATTCACCGTGTGGAGTTGAAAGGAAAAAAAGCAATGTCCTTCAAAGAGTTTCTTGAAGTTTCTAATTCACCGTGTGGAGTTGAAAGCAATAAACCCTCATCCTCAACCTCATCCTCAAACTCGTTTCTAATTCACCGTGTGGAGTTGAAAGTTTAAATATCAAAAAGGACACTTCCAAGGAGAGTTTATGTTTCTAATTCACCGTGTGGAGTTGAAAGCTGCCTCGTCAAGAGAAAAGAGCAAGTTACTTTGAGGTTTCTAATTCACCGTGTGGAGTTGAAAGACTTTTGACTTGTTGCTTGCAAGCTTGTTTTTTGTTGGTTTCTAATTCACCGTGTGGAGTTGAAAGATTAAAAAAGGATACTATTTAGATAGTGAGTTAAAGTTTCTAATTCACCGTGTGGAGTTGAAAGAAGCCTAAGACTTCCGCTTCTTCAGAATATTCAACTGTTTCTAATTCACCGTGTGGAGTTGAAAGTTCTAATTTTGGAAGGGAAGGGGAAAAACCCCTTCCCGTTTCTAATTCACCGTGTGGAGTTGAAAGAACCTATTTTACTGTATATAGAGTAGAAACAGCTTTGTTTCTAATTCACCGTGTGGAGTTGAAAGACACGTGTTTCATTCGACAAAAATCAGTTAATGGGTTGTTTCTAATTCACCGTGTGGAGTTGAAAGGAGAGACAAGCTATTAATGTTTTTAGGACAAGTAAAGTTTCTAATTCACCGTGTGGAGTTGAAAGCTTTTATTCTGCAAACCCTTATACACTTCCAATCTCAACAGGGTTTCTAATTCACCGTGTGGAGTTGAAAGAAAGATAACACAATTTGTTTTCTTTGTCAAGTCCCCGTGTTTCTAATTCACCGTGTGGAGTTGAAAGCTATACCGAACGGGCTCCATATATACTCTTCATTATAGTTTCTAATTCACCGTGTGGAGTTGAAAGAAGCTTTTCTCGTTTTTTCGCAAGTTTTCTCGAATTTGTGTTTCTAATTCACCGTGTGGAGTTGAAAGCATAAGTCGGAGTATAACTATTTGCATTCAAAAGCTCGTTTCTAATTCACCGTGTGGAGTTGAAAGAAGACAGGTTCGTTTTTGCAAGATATTCCTTTATTCGATGTTTCTAATTCACCGTGTGGAGTTGAAAGATGAAGGAAGACTATACAACGTTCGCCCCCTCACGGGGTTTCTAATTCACCGTGTGGCGTTGAAAGAAGAGCTTGTGAAAAAATTCACAAGCAAAGCTCAAAGTTTCTAATTCACCGTGTGGAGTTGAAAGTTTATCATGAAGTAATTATTCCTCTGGCTGGAGAAGGTTTCTAATTCACCGTGTGGAGTTGAAAGATCTTGATAGCAATTAAATTCAGCAAATCGTCTTGACGTTTCTAATTCACCGTGTGGAGTTGAAAGACTTCTCCAGCCAGAGGAATAATTACTTCATGATAAAGTTTCTAATTCACCGTGTGGAGTTGAAAGAAAAAATAGATGATATAGTAGATAATCAAGAATTAAAGTTTCTAATTCACCGTGTGGAGTTGAAAGACTACTGAGTTTGCTATAACTTCATAGTTAAGATGTGTTTCTAATTCACCGTGTGGAGTTGAAAGTGCACTCCTAATAGTCAAGAAACAGCATACCCGATTAGGTTTCTAATTCACCGTGTGGAGTTGAAAGATTTCTATTGGTAGCGTTCTGGATATTTCTATGTTTTGTTTCTAATTCACCGTGTGGAGTTGAAAGATTTTTTCTAAAGTGTTCAGCTCGTTAAAATCTTTTTTGTTTCTAATTCACCGTGTGGAGTTGAAAGGATTACATTTTCATAGCGGTAAGAAAAGAAAATTTAGGTTTCTAATTCACCGTGTGGAGTTGAAAGTTTTTATGTCTTATCATAATTACATATTTTACTATTGTTTCTAATTCACCGTGTGGAGTTGAAAGAACATTACATATATTGCATCATACGAAAGAATTCCCCGTTTCTAATTCACCGTGTGGAGTTGAAAGAGATATTGCAAGAAATTCATTTTTACGATGTTCACGGTTTCTAATTCACCGTGTGGAGTTGAAAGGTAGAAGCACTTGATAATCAAGGTCATTTTGCTTAGCAGTTTCTAATTCACCGTGTGGAGTTGAAAGAAATAATTAGCAATTTTTGATGATATTTTTTTAGGTTTGGTTTCTAATTCACCGTGTGGAGTTGAAAGCCCTCAGAATGAACCCCATCGTCTCACCATACACAAGTTTCTAATTCACCGTGTGGAGTTGAAAGCTGCTTCCTCAATTTTCTTTTTTACTTCGTTTAGAAGGTTTCTAATTCACCGTGTGGAGTTGAAAGAAGGTCTTTTTAAATTTTTAAATATCCCCTTCCTTGGTTTCTAATTCACCGTGTGGAGTTGAAAGTCATATGGCTACCCTCCTTTAAGGTTAAAGATAATAGTTTCTAATTCACCGTGTGGAGTTGAAAGTCGTATATGTAATCCGCTTGCGCGGGTTGTTGGGGTGTTTCTAATTCACCGTGTGGAGTTGAAAGTAAATCTTCGTCAAATTTTTTAAGCTCAATTCTACTAGTTTCTAATTCACCGTGTGGAGTTGAAAGCTGCTCTGTATGCCTCAGGAGCGGGTCAAAAAGATAGGTTTCTAATTCACCGTGTGGAGTTGAAAGAATATTTCAGCGAGTCCGGACAGACCTGCAATGTTTTGTTTCTAATTCACCGTGTGGAGTTGAAAGAAAAGAGAGAGAAGGACTTGACAAAGTTGAAAAAGAGTTTCTAATTCACCGTGTGGAGTTGAAAGCCTTTAAGGTTAAGAATAATACAGTTCTGTATTTTGGTTTCTAATTCACCGTGTGGAGTTGAAAGTAAACAGCGTTTCTAAGTATTTTGTGTTCTTTCAAGTGTTTCTAATTCACCGTGTGGAGTTGAAAGTATAGGGATTAAGTCGCTAAAAAAGCTTGATCAGGGGTTTCTAATTCACCGTGTGGAGTTGAAAGGTCCTCTACCTTCTCAAACGGAAACCCATCTCCCACTAGTTTCTAATTCACCGTGTGGAGTTGAAAGTATATCACACCAAAATTAAACCCCTTCGCACGCCGCCGTTTCTAATTCACCGTGTGGAGTTGAAAGTGTTAGTAGTCTGTTATAATGAAAAGGTCTTTATTGGTTTCTAATTCACCGTGTGGAGTTGAAAGCAAAACAGCATGAAGTCGTAAAAAAACTCCTCGTGGAAGGTTTCTAATTCACCGTGTGGAGTTGAAAGGTCCTGCGTGTTTCGCAGTTGTATGCAATGAAAATGT
>Ga0326760_1001227_pt1 | contig 11651 bp, 10 predicted proteins | sample GCREP_S_FD_207668 | JGI IMG/M metagenome (GOLD analysis project Ga0326760, IMG submission 207668) | Hot spring sediment microbial communities from Geyser Creek Basin, Yellowstone National Park, WY, United States - GCR.EP_S | ecosystem: Environmental > Aquatic > Thermal springs > Near-boiling...
TTGGGGTTGCTGGGGGCGGCGCTACTGGTCCTACCCCACGCGTCGTAGCCCAGCGCCACCAGCACCGCCATCGCCGTGGTGGTGCCGCCTGGGATAGACTCGCCGAGCACCACCCGCCCAAGCCCCGCCAGCTGGCGGCCCAGCAATACGCCGTTTTTTACAATCCTCTCCGCCGCCTCCCGCGGCAAGGCCCCCCTCCTTACGTCTCCCCCAGGCACGCCGCCCAGCACCACCCGCGGCACCTGCGGCTGGACCCGCGCCCCGGCGTCCACCACCAGCTTAGGCACGTCGCTGGTCAACGCCCTAGTGACGAGAGCCGGCGTGGGGATGCCCTCCGGCGTAGCCGGCACCACGTCGAGCGTAATGGGCCGCCCAGCGAGGAGGTACTCCACGTCCAGCGCAGGCGTGAAGTGAGTGGCCTCAGGCGACGGGCCAGCAATGGAGATGCCAGGTATCAAAGACACGTCGCTGGTACCGACAACCACCACCAACACATCGTTCATAAGCTCCGAAAAGAAAGACATTTATAAAGGTTGATCACCCAAAATATAAAGTTGAGCACCGCCGGCGGTCCCCGCCGACCTGTTTAAAGACTCGACAACGCCCACAAGTCCTGCGCTTGGCAACGGGGTCGCGGCAGGTGCGAAGATGTTGACAGGATAGATACGTGTCTTTCTCCGAGGCCGGGTTGATAAAGGTCGCGGACCGCGACCTAACGGGGCTGATGAAACACGCCGCTACTCGTGGCTAGGAAATCGCGTAGACGGCCTGCGTCAAGACTCGACACAAGATCGAAATGGCGCAGAGCCCGAGGGGCAGGTCCTTGATGGGCGGTTAGACGCGGCTGTCCACGAGACATCCGGCTGGAGAGATGCAAGGGGTGCGCGCCGTGGACGCTGTCAGCGATATGTCGCTGTGGCGGGGATGTCGCGCCGGCGGCTAGGGCAGAATTACGCTCTTGATCTCAGGCAACCTCTCCCAGTCTCTGTCCCTGGTGATCACCACGGCGTCTAGCCTCCGGGCCACGGCCGATATGAGGGCATCGCCGGGACTCACGCCTCTTTCGAGAACCCACTTGACGGCGATATCCACGTCTTCCACCGCGACCCCATCCACAACTCTTATGTCAAGCTGGCGGAGGAGGCTGGGCAACAGCTGTAGCAACCTAAGGTAGCCGCGCCTCCTCGGCTCCGCCGCCTCCTCGGCCGACCTCCTAGCCCACGTCATGTACTCCAGCAGAACTACCGAAGTCACGTACCGCTTTGCGCATTGGAGCACCGCGTCGAGCCGCTTAGAGATCAAGACCGAGGTGTCGACGACGCATCTCTCCATACGGCCTCCTCCACCGCCCTCTCGATATCCTCTGCAGTAGGCTCGCCGACTAGGTCAAGCAGTCTGTAGTAGACCTCTAGAAGCGCCTTGACGCCGAGGGCCCTCGCCCTCTCGGCTAAGTCCCTATCCAGCGTCACCACCAAGCCGCCCCCAACCTCTACGACATAGACCGTCTTCCCCGCGTAGTTTCTGCCGAGGAACAGCCTCCCCCTGCCGTCAACCTTCCTCATCACGTCCCACATGTCCGTCCCACTTTATATATTTTCTCCTCCGCACGGAGACGGACCCAACCCGCCGCCTAAACCGCAGACGGCTCGATGAAGGCCGATTGCGCCGCCGACCGACGGCAGATGCCGCGGCGGAACGCCAAGGCGGAGATTACACGCAATGCAGAGCCCCCGCCGCACCCCTTGTCGGAATGAATTCACCGAACGCCCCAACACCTTTACCGACGCTCTCTACCCTACTGGAGATGTTGATAGACGAGAATAGTAATAGATACCCTTTATTTATTGCCGCATGGCTTCATTGGCGCATTTCGCCGAGCCGATAGGGCTACGCGCGTCGCCTTCACCGGCGGAGCGCAATCCCCCGGGGGGTCGGCCGCGTCACGGCCTAGGCCACACTACGACGATGCCCATGGCGTTGGCCACGGCGATCACCGCGTCGGGGTTTCTGTCGTGAATAAACGGCGTAATTACGTAGACAGCGTCTACCTTTCTGCCGGTAACGGCGCTGAACAGCTCCACCCTCCTCTTTATCTGTTGCAAGTCGCCCCTCCTCAAAGCCGACGTTATCTCAACGGCAAACGTCCTACCGTCCCTAATTATTATGTCTAGCTCCACCTCGCTTGGGTAGCCGTAGACGTACCCCCTATCGTCGTAGTAAATCCACCTCTCCACGGCATACCCCGCATCCCTAAGAAGCTCCCTCACGCCGCTCCTAAACGCATCCTCGCTAAGAACCCCCCACCTGGCGCCCAGGGCATTCAGCGCAAGCTCAATCCTCCTCAAGTCCTCCCTAAGGGCAGTCTCGACCCTTTTCAGCTCCTCCTTGGTGGCCATCTTCTCCTCAACCATGCCTAACCTCTCCTCCAATCCCTCAACCCTTTCCTCTAATTTGCCAATACTTTCCTCGACTCTCCTCAAGTCGTCCTTGGTGGCTAGGTTTTGCCAAGGCATCAGCTTAGCTAAAGCCTCGTAGACGATCTCCGGCTTAGCCGTGAGGACCTCCACTAGAATCTCCGGATGCTCCAACAAAACCCGCTTGATCTCCTCAGCCAAGCTCACGTACAAATATGTCAGTAAACTTATAAATCTTGCCACTACCGGCGGCACTTAACAGAGCGACGAATTCGGCATGGCCGCCAACGCTGATAAGCCAAGCTAGCGGAGCAACTGTTGCTGTGAACCCCGTCCTACCTCTCGACATGTTTAAGCACACCCTTTATGTTGAGACAGCAGAAAGCTTATTAAAGCCCAAAGCAGATGTAACGTGTCCACAGGTATGGCAGTGGCGTTGTTTCTGCTCGGTCTTTTTCTCGTGTTGATGGCCTTTCTAGCGGCTTTTGTGGTTACTGTAGTTCTCGGCTACATCGTGGCCGCCGCGGCGTTGGCCGTCGGCATATACATGGCGGTTAAAAGAGGCGGGAGGATCCTCCCCCTGGTCTTAGGGGTAGTTTTGGCGGTTTTCTCTCTTGCGGTCCTCGCAGTCGTAGCGGCGGCACAAATCGCATATCCTGTTGCCGAGATTAAAATCCAGCATTCGGCTTGAAGTTGATATTACAACCCACTAAGAGGTCGTCGAAAGTGGAGTTGTACAAGACTTGACTTAGGGAGTAGTGTCGCGTCTGGCACCCACACCGAGGGCCCTTGATTTATCTAAATCCCAGAGGGAGGAATGGCAGAGAAGCTAAAGTGTTAGCCCGATCTCTTTGCCAAGCCGATCACCACATCGTAGCTTTCAATTTCCTTCTGTTTCTATTGCCGAACCCGGAGATCTGCAGAGTTGATAAGTTGTAGCCATGGTTATGTATCGCGTCTTGAGCCGGCTGGATTCCGCCGCCTTACAGGTCGACTCCTGCAGTTGCGGCAACAATGCGTAGCAATTTGCCTAGGAGCCTTGCCTTTTCCTGGCGTTGTATTTGTACTCTATGCCGCGGACTGTCTCAAGCGTCCACTCCTTTTGGAACTGGGCGAAGTGCTGGCAGGTCAGCTCCACGCATTCGTCGCCGTCTGTGTAGGCGATATACCCGTGCGGGAGGCGGAGTCTACCACCGTGGAATTTTACGGCGCGTTACCCGCCTTCCTCGGCGCCTTCTGCCGCCTCCTTCCACTTCTTCACCAGCATCGATGCGATGTCAATAAGCCGGACTAGGCTGTTCTTCCTGTGCTACGTCTAAGCTTTTACCTCTAGGTTTAGCTTCTCTTTTAGGTATTCGCCTGGACTTAGTATGTGGAGCCAATCCCTGACCCTTTGCCTATACTCTAGGGCCAGTCTCGCCACAGATTCAAGTTCATTTTTGTCAAACTGCATATTTGGAAATAGGAGTTTCATAAGTCCACTCATTATTTTCTTAACAGCTTTCTCATCTCTAATCTTGAATTCGCTTGAGAATTCAACATATCTACTCACCTCGCCCATTAGAGATGTTTTTCTCATCGTGTGGATGGCCTCTGAAAAGTAGTCCGAGGCCACGCCATATCCCTTGGCTAGGTGTATCTTCGATTGGGATATCTTGGGCAACTCCCACCCAGGCAGTAGGCCGTGGATCCTGTCGATAAAGGCCGAGTCTCTCATCGGCATGGGGAGTACATATGTCAAGTCCTCCACAGGTATGTAACTCTCCTCAACTGTGTTGGTTCTCTCAACCTCAACATTGCCCATGAAGACCAGAGACGCATCAGACGTGGCCTTCTTATCGCCCCTCTCATACTGTCCGCTCTCCATAAAATCCTTAAGCTTCCCCATTATCTCATCAGGATTAGGAAACCTAACCTTACTAACCTCGTCGAACACCACAACATCCTTCACAGCCAACTCGCCCGGCACACGAGTCCTCAAGTTGTAGAAGAGCGTAGCTGGAGTCACCGTCCCACCAGATATTATCCTAATGTAATTACTCACATTTCTATATAGGTAGGTCTTGCCGGTTTGCCTTGGGCCAAACTCCATCATGTTAACATTGCCCTCAACAAGAGGCACTAGACGTGACAACAAGAGCAACCTCTGCCTAGGGCTATACACGCCTGGATCCAGGCCTACTGTAGTTACTAGGACGTTAATCCACTCGTCGAGCGTGAAACAGCTCCTAGCCTCTTTAATAATGCCAGAGTCGGTTTCCGGCGCCTGGAACGGCCTAAACTCTGTTACTGCAACTGAAACCTCTCTACCCCAAACCTCGATTGGGCTAATCCTCTTCAGTGTTATTAACCCCCACATCCCGTTAACGAGCATAGCTCTATTCCTCCCAACGATGTCCACCGGCACATCAACCCATATGTCAAGCGATTGAAGAACGCCGACGTGGATGCCGGTGGCCACGTCGACATAGACCCTCAGCTCGTCAATAACCTTCACCGAGCCTTCGGTTACGAGCTTGTGCTTAACAACCTCCTTCTCCTCGGGCTCATGGTAATACTCCTCAACAAACCTCCTCAACTTGCCCTGCCAATCGCCGCCGCTGGATAAAAACTCAGAAATTAAGTACTCGGCCACGTACCGCGGCAATTTAGTCAACTCAAGCTCGTAGGCAAGCCTCTTATCCACCGCATAATCACCAAAACACCTCTGCACCTTGTTATTAAGCTCGCTCATACAACCTAAATGTCCAGCAAAGTCCTAGGCCTCCTAGGACCCACAGGCTCAGAAACCTCCACCTCGACCTCCCTACTATACTCCCTGCCGCGCCAAACCCACCTAACGACACCCCTATACTTACCTGACTTAAGCGGTGGAAGATTAATCCTAAACTTCCCCTCAGCAACCTTAAAGGAGCCCTTACCCCACGGGAATTCATACGTAAGCTCCACCTCTTCACCCGATGGATTAGTCACATCAACCTCGATATAGGACTCAACACCAGGCTTAACCAAGGTGTTTAGAACATTAACAACCGGATCCTTTGGAACCTCAACCACATCCTCAACAAGAACCTCCTCACCCGAAAGTATAGCCATCAACCTCCTAAACTCCTTAAGCTCACCCTCGGGAACCCCGTACAGCCTGGCAACAGCCAAGTCAAGCTCATCCTCAACCTTCCTAAGTTCATCCCCAGCATTAACACCAGCGCAGTAACTAGGCTTACTTCTGGCGTAAACACACCTAGCCAACTCATGAGCCCTCCTAGAAAGCTCAGCAATCCTCCTATGCAACTCATTATTCGGATCATATTTAGGTATTTTGAGATTACTTATGCTCTCAACAACAGCATACTGTAAAGCAAACGTTATAAGCATAGAATTAAGAATCCCAGCGAAGTAATACGCCTCATCTTTATTCCCAGCAGGTATCAACACCACCGTGTGATCCGGAATAACCGTTTTCTCCCCCAGGTATTTATCTTGCAATGGTTCAATAACAGCTACATGAAAACCACCAACCGTCATCCTCGCAGAAACTTCTTTCCACACAACCTTATAAGGTGCTAGACTTGTGCTAGCATTAAAAACCCAGTAGAATGGTGGTGCTAACTTCTCGGCTCTTTCTAATGGCAAGTTCTTATACGGCTTTAGCTTAGACTTGTAAGGTTCTCCTCCTCTGCTTATTAAATCATTAAAGAACTGGTAAAAATATCTGTATGCATTGGGATATTTAATTCTCATAGTAGTAGGACTTAAACTATTGCCTTTAGAATCCGAAGGCAAGATAATGTACCTATCCTTAAACTCCACATACCATTTCTTCACATCCTCACCCCTAATCAACGGATAAACGAGATCAGGCTCAACCTTAGCCTCGACTTGCTTGACTTTTTTCTTTTGTCCACTTTCGGGTGGGTTTGTTATGATTAACATGCCGTCAGAGGTCCTCTCAAGCACCTTGACGTAATAAACTTGATTAAGGGCTGTGTTCACTCCTTCATATGCCTTGTAGTACCGACTCTCGCCCATTACTTTCCTAGCCGCATTTGCAATGTTAGGTGTAACTTGCATCCACGGCGATGCTAGGTCGTTGGGCATTAATGGTATCATGACTATCTCGTAGCGTCTTACTGTCTTCAGGACTTCCTCTAGCGGCGTATCTGGGTCTATTTGTTTACCGACCCATACCACATTCCTCACTCCATTCATGTTTGATTTCCGCACCTCGACAATCGCCTTGCACGTATTCCCTCTGATTCTATCTAGGTCACATATCTTCTCCACAACAACAGCTCCTGTCCTGTTTGTGGCGCCTTCAAAGGGCATTAGGGTCACTAAGTCGTGAATAACATGTATCTTCGTATTCCTGGCTAGGAAGCTCCTGAAGCCAGCTCCAGCCTGGGTCTTGAACGCCGTGAATGTTATTAGGAAACCCAGCTTACCGCCCTCCTTCAGGTAGCGGTCAAAGCTTCTTGCCAGAAATAGCATAGCTAAGTCTTTCTTGACCTTGCCTAGCCCGGTCTTTCCCGTAATCTCTGCTAAGCCGTAGTTCTCCCATAGGCTTTTACTCACTTCCCGGTACTGCTCCGGTAGGTTTTCCCAGTTGACCCAAGGCGGGTTGCCGACGACTATGTCGAATTTGCCCTTGAGTATCGGCGCGAAGGCGTTTCTGAGGATTGATACCCACACCTTATCCTTACCTTGTCTCTCGAGGTCCAATAGCTTATTGTAGAGGTCAAGTAGTATTTCAACGTCAGTATGGTCTAAGTTATACAGTTTAAGCCTTTGAGAGAAGTCGGAGGGGTTGCACATGTTCTCTAGGCATGTTCTTACTTCGTCTATTACTTTCCTTAGTAGGTTGGGATTACCCGCAATATCCTTTGGTATCCTGAATTCGCCGGCTACGGTTCTTAGCACATATACGTCTTTGCCGCCTTTAAGCTCATACCTCTCTTCTATCATTATTGAGTCGGCTAGATAGATTGGAATTTCGACAGTCCCCCTAATATATGCAAGTAGGTCGGCGACGGCTAGTAGGTAATTCGTCCTTGCTGATAGCACGGCCAGTGGGTTTAGGTCATAGCCGACAACGTTCTCAAGTACGTAATTCGGTAAAGCATCGACTAGGAAGTGTTCTTCGGCGTATCTTCTGAGCCTGCTGATGTATAGCACTAGGAATGTGCCCGAGCCGCAGGCTGGGTCCAGGATCTTGACCTTGAGAGGTTTTAGTGGGTCGTTCTCGCCCATCTTGTTTAGGTTTTCTAGGCTTAACCCAACCTCGTCGAGCATCAGCTCAGCGAGCCAGTCGGGCGTGTAGTACTCACCTAGGCTATGCCTTATATCCCTCGGCATGAGATTTTGATAGAGCCTCTTCAGCAAGTCCCTGGCGGACTCGGGCTCCAGCTGTGGCGTCGCTATCTCGTAATCCGAGAGCCTCCTCGCAATTTCGGCGATGGCATCGGCCAAATCTCTATCTATCTCCTCTAGGTACCAAGAGAAGTAGTCGCCCTCTAGGAAGTTCTCGATATTCAGGAGCCTTCTGAAGACTCCGCCGTCCTCCAGCTCCTTTAACACGTTCGCCACTCCTTCAACGCCATGTTTGACATATGCATCGTCAAGCTCCGCAACGTACGACCTGTAGAACCTGCCGCTGCCATATAGGTAAGCCACCTCGGCGGCCAGGAGTTTCATTATCAATGCGTAGTAGGTGTGTACTGAAAATATGAGCGCGTCGTAATTGACGCTAGACACGCCTAGGCCGTACTCCTCTACCAACTTCTTAAGCTCCTTAAGTTTATTTGGGTCGTAACCCGTGGCTTGCTTGAAGAGCCTCATCCAGTCCTCGAAGAGTATGCCAGTCCTCTGGCTCTTGGCGTTGAGTAGCTTCGTGTAGAGTAGCTTAATGGTCCTCTTGGCTATTGGCGAATCGGGGCCGAAGTTGGCGACTATGTTATTTACGCTTAGGCTCTTCCTCTTAAGTCCCCTCAGGGCTTCGATGAGCTTTATGATTACCTCGCGCCTAACCTCATAAGGCCCCCTAAGTATCCACGCGCCGCTCCTCCTATCATACTTAACAAAGGCAATTTTGTCGCTAATGATGACACCGAGGTATCTATCCCACAATTCCTTGCTACCAGCCTCGCCCGTGATGTACCTTATGACCTGCTCCTTAGCCTTCTGGATATCGGAGTCTCTTAAGAGCTTGCCAGGCGCCTTATATTCAATTACAACATGTCCATACAACGCGTCGACCCTTGCACCTGAGATCAACGTATACTCGTATTTCCCCACTTGGGTTATACCCAGCGGCCTCAGTATCTTCTCCTCGATACAATTCGAAACTCTAACCCTAACGTCCTCCTCGGTGTGAGCCTGAATAATAGCGTTTCTGATACAGGTTAATATCTCGTCGATATCGATTTGGTTATTGATAGAGGAATTTATAGAGGACATACTAGAGTGCCGGTAGGAGTTGAACTTCGCCGTACATATTTTCGGAATAGTTGAGGAATAGCTTCAATGTCTGGTCCACCTCTGCCAGAAGCAGAGCTGTCGGCGGTTGTGGCTTGCTTGACTTCTTTTCTTGTATAGAGTGCTCGTTAACGGCACCTACCGAAATGCTCTGTACCAGAAGAGTCTCCATGTATATCTCTGCGTCTTAAAAGTAACTATTTCAGCCGTTATCAATAAATTTCGGATATAGTGCTAATCATATGAAGTGTCCCTACTGCGGCTCTTCTAACGTGGAGAGGGTGAAGGAGTGGGACATGCCGAAGATGGGGTACCACGTGACGCATTGCATCTGCAGAAACTGCGGCGGCCGCTTCAACTACTACGTGGGCAGGTGGAGGGAGTTCGTGTTGAGGGTGGGGTTCAAGCAGAGGAGGTAAGGCCTTTTGAGGGGCTCCATTACGAGCCTGCATAGGTATCAAGTCTCTTATAGTCGGTGCCGGTTTGTGCCAGTCCTTTATTATGGCCTTTGATTGTTGCGGCTTGTTCGTCGTCAGTAATATTTACCAAGTGTGTTTTTTGGCTATAACGCTTATATGCGCTTGTGGCGTTAAATATGTGCAACTGCGGAGGGCTTCCGGTTCTCCTGAAGTTCGTTATTCAGGTGGATTTAAGAGCACGGCGCGAAACAACGTAACATACAGATTATACAAATTGGTGAGAGCACCGACTCTCGAATCTGAGATCGCGTTTTGTTATGAGGTGAAAGCTGTTGAATGCGCAAAAGAAGTCAAGAGACTGCTAAATAGGAAGGGGATTGAGGCTCGATACATCGTCGAATATCCCGACGTCTATGCTATCAGGTTAAATGACGGTAACTTGCCGGAGTGGTTTCGCAAGTCTTTCAGCGAGATAAAGCCCAGGTCAGTAAGAGAGGTGTTGGGCTTTGACGAAGGCGACCTTCGCTATAGGTTCGGTGGTAGGGGTCAAGGCAAGTGGCCTTATGACGTGCGTAAGCGTAAGCCATATTGGTGTCCTGCCTTGCGGCGTCTGTCTATCGAGGTCTATTATGAGAGGCTCGAATATTGGAAGGCGTTAGAGAGATTGTTCAATAGGCATGTTGACGGAGTAGTGCGGGAGTTTGTGGAATTGGTTCCTAGGAGCTTGAAGGACATCTGGGATCTAGATAGGGGCGGTGTTAAATTGGCGCTGTTAGACGGCAAGACCCTGAAGAGCAAGTTAAGGGAGATCGCCGAGATAAAATCGCGGAGTTACAATGGCCTCTCTACGCTTCAGCTGGTCAACGGAGACACGTTGCTGGAGGTAGTAGGCGGCCGGGAAGCGGAATACATAGCTAATTTGCTTTCGGGACTTCTCTTCCGGTTTGGTTGTATCCCCTACTACGTCGAGTTGCCAACCACACATGCAGAGTATCTTAAGTTGCCAAGGGCGCTGTATGTCGGTGTAGGGCTGAAGAAAGTCGGCGAGGAGTATGCGAAGGGCCTTGCCGTGTTGATGACTGGGCGAGGAAATGTGGTGGGGTACGTGGACAAGGAGTTCCACGTAAGGAGTAGATCGATGGAATTTCTTGAGGAGAGGGAGCTTGACGAGTTTGTCAACGAAATAAAGGCTAAGCTGGAAAGCTATCGGAACAATATGAGTAAAGACCCAGAGCTCATCGTTGTTGTGCGGAGCAGGAGATTTCATGAAATAGAGTGGAGGACGTTGAGGAAGAATTTCGCAAGTCACTGGCTGAGACTGTCGTCGAAGGAGTTGCTTCTCATGTCGACTTTCAAGCTCAAAAACATTACAATTGGACCGGGGAGAACAGTGGAGGTGGGCAGGAGGCTGATGAGCGGCGGTCTGCACGGCGTGTGGCTTGTACAACTCAGCAAGTTTAAGTCTGCGGTAAAGGTGAGCTACTTCTACACTGGAAATGACGCCACTCTGCCGTTGGCGGCTTATATTTACCTCAGATCGCTCGACTTCACAAGCTTGACGCAGAACCGTACCTCGTTGCCGCCTGTGAAGTATGCACGGAATTATCTGAAGTGGATGTATCTCTCGCAGTGACGTGGAGAAAGCGATAGACGCAATCGTTCAGTGGCTTCGTGGGTTATTAAGCAGGAAGTGCTTCACAGTGTTTGGCTTGTGGTGCACTAGGCAATACCGTAAGACTGTGATGAGAGGGCTTTCTCATCTTTTTGACAGGGGACTTCTGGAGACCTGTTTTAGAGAACTGGCGACTCGTCTTAGGCGGGAGGAGGATGAGCTGTGCAGGGTAGCTTTGTTGGGGTGGATGGATTTCGTGGCGAGGGCACACGGCGGGGAGCTCTATCGGCAGTTCAAGGAACTCCTCCCCAACGCCCTGGGCCTCAGAAGGTCCGACGGCTCGGTCCTCATAAACTGCAGAGAGAAACTGATATGCAACGAGCCTTTGCTCTGCCTAAAGGCGTACCTCTTTTGTAAAAAGAGGTGGATGGAGAAAAAGCTTAGGTCGCTGGCCGCGGGGACACCCTACGCTGAGGTGGCGAGGGTCCTCTTGGGCGAGGGGGACATACCTGAGGAGTGCGGGGGGCGGTCCGAGAACTGTGCGATAAAGTGTTGAAATGGAGATGCCAATCGGCGATTGACGTCACGTCTCCTGGAGGCGTGTGCCGCTTCGGCGTGGAAAGTTGTTTGGTGGGGGTTCTCCGCCTGTGGGGTCGCGGGTTCTTGACGCGGGGTGCGGGAGGGGCGTCTTTGTGGAGGCGTTGTTGTCTTATCTGGGGGGGGGCCGCGGCGGCG
>Ga0326760_1001228_pt1 | contig 11648 bp, 8 predicted proteins | sample GCREP_S_FD_207668 | JGI IMG/M metagenome (GOLD analysis project Ga0326760, IMG submission 207668) | Hot spring sediment microbial communities from Geyser Creek Basin, Yellowstone National Park, WY, United States - GCR.EP_S | ecosystem: Environmental > Aquatic > Thermal springs > Near-boiling...
GTAAACGCGAAGGACAAGGATGGAGCTACCCCATTGCACTTCGCGGCCTCGAAAGGCTATCTGGATATTGTTGAATTGCTTCTCAAGAGTGGAGCGGATCCAAGCATCGTAAACAGTTTAGGCCATACACCAGCCGAGCTAGCTGAAATAAATGGGCATAGAGAGATCGCAGTGTATATTAGAGACTGGTCTAGGAACATTCTGAGTGGAACCTTCGAGAAACCCAGAGAAAACCTAAAGCCAACTGAGCCTATGAATAGACAAATATCCGCAGGTGGCAAGATAGAAATAGTTGACGTAGATTCCTCTAGCGTCCTTAGGGTTGGCGAGTGGAGTAAGCTGAGGATAGTACTTAGGGGTAAAGGCGTTTTCACACTGAAGCTTGAAGGAGACGTAGACTACATTTCAGAGGATTTTTACAATGTTAATGCTGAAGCCGGTGTCGAGTTAGCCGTAAAGCCTAGGATGCAGGGAGAAGTACCAGTAAAGGTAATAGCTGAAGGCAATGAAGCAAAAACCTCCAAGCTTATATGGCTAAGAGTAGAATCTCCCAAGGCATGCCCCAAGTGTGGGGCACAAGTAGAGCCAGGAGCAAAATATTGCTGGAGGTGTGGGGCAAGGCTAGGTTAAAGGGCTCGTTACCTCTTTACAGGTGCGTTTAGTAGTATCAGGATGCCTTAATGTATTACTCCAAGCCAAAGGGGATGATGAAGATTTGTCCAAGATGCAAGAAAACCTACCCAGATTTTACTAGAGTATGTAGATTACCACACTGCCCTAACTGTGGTTCAACAAACTTGGAGAAACCAGACTATTTTGAGTTCCTAGTTGTTGGTCTTCTTATGGGACCTTTTATGGTGTTGGGAGTATTATTCTTGCTTTTTTTGATTCTTGGTATTTTACCATCTAAAGAGGTGTTTATGGGAACTAGTCTCCTTGGGGGTCCTATTTTTTTACTAGTTCTTGAACTGATCTTTGAAGGGAAATGGCATTGTAAAAATTGTGATGAGAGATTTTATTTTCCTGTGCGAAATGTACCGTTAGTAACCTTAACTAATACGCAGGTACAGGGTTCAGGGATAGACGTGAAAGAAAATGTATGCCCCGTTTGTGGTGCACCTGTTGAGCCTGGTGCGAAGTATTGTTGGAGGTGCGGGGCAAGATTGAGTTGAGCGCAGGCATCAATATGCTTGGGTTGAGAATTTTTACTACCTTTTGAGCGATATTTATAAATATTCCTTGCTGTCATTAGGAGACCACGCTTCTTGAGGAAGTGGTGGGTAAAGATGAGGAGCTGTACAAACTGTTAAGGGAGAGGGAAAAGTGTAAATGGGCTATTTCTCAGGCTTCGAGGCTTCTCAATGAGAGATAGATTTCCCCTACAACTTAAAGGGAGATAACGTAGAGGCACATGAGGAGGCTTTTTGAGTTGTCTGATGAAGTTGAGCGTTAAGTCGTAGGAGCTTCATCAAACAATTTGGAATGCTTCGCGTGAGGCGCGGAGAACTGCAGAGACTCGTGAAACAAAACAATAGATTTTTAGGTTGTCTGTTGAAGTATTTTTTTCTTTTTTGGTTTTCAGAATCTTCTTCAATGATTGCATGTATTTGCTAATTATCTTTGAGAGAGGAAAATTTTTTAAATTGTTTCATAGATTTTTATTTGTATGAGTGACAGTTATTCCGTTCATCTGTCAAGTGTTACTTCTGCTATACGTTCTCTTGAGAGCGAGATAGAGGGTCTTAGGCGTAGCGTTGGGGCGCTTAGTGGCACAGTCGAGGATTTGCGTGATAGTATTTATTCTTTGTCTCGTGATGTTGGCCAGTTAAGTGAACAGGTCGCCACGCTGGCTAAGCGGCAGGATGCTCTTGATTCTAGGTTGACTTCTCTTGGGAAGGCTGTTGAAGGTCTTGAGGGGAGCCTTTCGCGCAAGATAGATGCAGCGTCGGAGCGTATAGCCGATAGGCTTGATGTGTTTGAGGAATCGGTTGAGGGTGTTAAAAAAGAAGTGCAAAGGGGTAATAAGACTCTGCAAGACGTACGTGGCAGAGCCGAGGAAACATTCAAGTTGCTTGATGCCCTAAGTAATCTTGTTACGGGTCTTGAAGAAGAACTTAGAAGTGGTCTTGAAGATATTCATAAAGCCTTGAATACACTACATGAGAAGAGCGAGGATCTGTCAAGGAGTTTGGAGAAATCAGAAGAGACCATACAGATGTATATAGATAAGAAGAATAGCGAAGAGGTGGGGGTCATTACTAAGGGTTTCGGAGAGTTGATGGACAGGCTTAAGCTTCTTAACGCATCGCTTGACGATTCTAGCAAGAGAAGCCTTGAAAAGCTGGATTCTGTGCGCGGGGAGCTAGCAGGAAGGCTTGAAAAGCTTCTAAGTGAGACTGACACTCTCTACGAAGAGATTTGGGAGCTAGTAGCACTTCTCGAAGATTCAAGGCTTGAGCTTATCAATCTTCTCGACTCGCTTGGAAGCTCAGTTGATACAATAAAAGAAAATGTTAATTTAAAACTCACAGAGGTGGCGTAAATGTCTCTCGATACTGTCCGCGAAAGAAGCAAAAAAGAAATAGAAAAAGTACAGAAAAAAATAAGTGAGGGTAAGGATCTTAGTCGAGATGAAGCAACCCTTGCACTTATAGATCTATCTTTCCCGTTTATTGAAGCAAAGTGGAATTCCGTCAGCCTTGAGGTCTCTAGGCTTGGAGAAAGCGTCAAGACTTTGTCTACATCTGTTGACTCGCTCAATAGGAACTTCTCAGAGAGAGGTGAAAATCTACTCCAAAAGGTTCAATCCTTAGCCACAAAGTTCGAAGAACAAGCTAAGAAGTTACTTGGAGACCTAGATAAGAGAATTGAGACGGCGAAGAAGTACGAGGAAAACCTTTACTCAATGGCTCAACGTATACAGGGACTTGAAACTCGGGAGGCTCAAGTAGATAAAATGCTCCAGGAAGCTACACAGCTTAGATCAGCCCTCCAGTCCTCGAAGCAAGAACTTGAGACCAGGTTGAAGGAGTTCTCATCATTTTTTTCAGGCATACAAGAAACACTAAGAGAGTCCCACGGAGTCCTTGCAAAGCTTTCTGAGAGAGCTTCAGCAACGCTTCGTGATGTTGAAAAGAGAATAGATGAACTTAAGGTTTTGCAGACAAAGCTAGATGCTGAGAGAAACGATCTGGAAGCTTACAGGAAAGAGCTGATGCAGAGGGAGGCGGATTTAGTTAAGCGTGAGAAAGAGTTCCAAGTCATATCTGCGAAGTTGGGTGAAATGAGAGAAGAGATATCTAGGCTTGAAGAGGCTAAAAAGAGGCTTGGCCAGGAACTAGAGAGCCTCGAGAAGAATATTCAGGAAAGACTTCCATGGCTTAACAAGAGAGAAAAGGATTTAGCTGATGGAGAACAGAAGGTTATGGAGCTTCTCGAGAAGCTATCCGCAAGACAAGAAGATTTAAGGAAGCTGGGAGAAGAGCTTGAACGAAGACGGGTCGAGCTTAATGAGAGAGAGCTTGCCATTAAACAACACGAAGCCGAGTTGAAAAATTGGGAATCAAACCTGATAGAAAAAGAGAAAGAAGTTGAGAGACATGAAGCTCTACTTAAAGAAAAGGAAAAAGCCTTATCAGAACGTGAGAAAGCCGTTGTCGCTGACGAGGAAAAAGCCAAAAATATGTTGCAAGACCTTTCAAAAAGGCTTGCATTTATAGAGGAGAAGGAAAAAGCCCTAACTGAGCGTAATCAGAAGCTCCAGGATTGGGAAAACAAGTTAAAAGAGTGGGAGGAAAGACTCAAGGGATGGAGAGAGGAACTAGATCATATGAGCATTAGCCTTAATGAGAAAGAAAAGAGACTACTAGAGCGAGAAAAGGTGTTAGACGCACGAGAGGCCAAAGTCGAGGGGCAGATGAAAGAGCTACAGGAAGCAATGTTAAGGCTCGAGGAGGAGAGGAAAGCTCTTGAACAGGCTAAAGAAGAGCTTCGTAGGGGAAGAGCTTCTCTTGAGAGGGAGCGAGAAGCTCTGCTCTCTTCTTCGTTGAGGATTAATGCTAGGGCTCGTGAGCTGGACGAGAAAGAGCAGAGGCTCCGCGAGTTCGAGAAATCCCTAAAATCCAGGGAAGCTAGTTTTAATGAGCTGGAAAATCTAGTGAAACGTTTGCAGGAGGAAAGGGAGAAACTCACCCATCAGCTTGCGGAGTGTAGGGCTAAAGTAGAGCAAGTTGCTAAAGCCTAAATAGTTTTGTGCTAGTGGATTCTCAATAGTATTTTTTCTATCTTTTCTAAAAAGATTTCCATTGTTGGGGGATCCTCGGAACGTGCCTCCAACACTATATCTCGTATTTGGTCAGGTAAGTTTCTAGTATCGTTTTCGTATAAACCAGAAACAAGGTCGAAGAGAACCCTCCCTAGGGCGTATACATCGGCTCGGCTATCTGGGGCAGGATGATAATAATGAGGTGTAAAGCCCACTATGTTTTGCGTTAATCTTTCACGTAGAGCTGTTTGGAAGTCTGTCAGCACAACTCTTCCCTCGTTATCAATAAGAATGTTCTCAGGTTTTATATCGCCATGCTTCATGAAAACACGTCGCTCATAGCATTTCTCAAGGGTTTTTCCAACTTGAAGCGCAACAATCATAGCTTCGCGAATGCTCAATACTCTTTGTTCAGCGACATCCTTTAGGCTACCCTTTGGACAGTATTGTATGGCAATATATGGAATCTCAATAGTGTCCATTGCAGTTCGAACATCTGCAATATCACTCTCGTAGAAATCGACAAGGTGCAATATATGCTCGGTCTCTCTTATTTCCTTTATCTTTTTCAGTATTGACACTTCTTCTTCAATTAGTTTTTTGCTAATTTCTCCTGCTGTCAGAAATCTTATATTAGCCCCATTGACTAAGCATATTTCCTTGGGGATCTTGAGTGCTGCTTTTAATCCCTCTCTTTCTGCTAAAAACACTTGGAAAAAGCCTCCCTCCCCAAGGTGTCCAAGAATTCTCCATCCATTAACTGTATAGATTACAGTCATCCTCATGTATTTTGCACGTTCAGGGAGCTTTGCTAAAGACTCTATTGGCCTGTTCATGTATAATTGTGATGGCAGAGGACCTGTAACTTCCCGAACAGGCGCCTCAACAGTTACGACCCCCTCGATTCCTATTCCAGGAAATTTGTATACAACACGGGCCGTCACGCGTTTGTCATGTACAAATACACGTGACTCCCACTTTGCAATGGATCGGGGAGAGACTTTGAGCCCTGTTGCAGATTTTAAAGGAACTGCGCCCTCTAGCGTGATTACTGCCTCAATTGGTAAGGGGGTTGAGTTCTCTATTAGAATTGACACTTTACCTTCTCCCCTCTCAGCTAGACATTCAACTGAAACACGAGGCTTTTCTTTACTAGCTTCCTTTGCCAATTCACTAATAGCTTTCTCTAGCTCATTAATGTTCCTGAAAGTTTTGCCCCTGAGTGCACCGATTACATTATCAATTCCTGGTCTTTTAAGGAGACTTTCAGCACTATCCCGAGCTTTCTTGATGAAATTTATTATAAGTTTTTCGTTGCTTCCATTACTCATCATCTCTTTAACGCTTTCATCATAAAAGCTGGTATCTACCGGTAGTTTAGAAAGCGTTTTATGAAGTCTCCATAGCTCAATCGACAAAAGATAAACATTTCCCTTCCATCCATAGAGTTCCGCTAGCCGAGTATACTTTTCACGAAAAACGGATAGCCCTGCAGAGTCTGTCTCCTTCATAAATATCCAATCAAGTAATACACTCACAGAGCAAAAATTTTTCGATGTTAACATTTTTCTCGAGCACACGCAAAGTGTGCAACTCACTCGTAGGTGCACGCGTCCCAAATCTCAGCGGGAGACTTAGCGCCGTTAGAATGAAGCAAGAGCTTTCTTCGGTGCCAGCATTGCTCAAGGCATAGCAGAGTAACCAACAAGCATATGAATGCTGAGCGTGTGCCACATTTGGTCTGTGGTGCTATCTAAGCCTCAGCGGTTTTCCGCCTTTTAAGGGCTGCTATTTTAACGGCTTCGCGAAGCACCTCCAATAGCTTTTCAACTCTCTCTAAGAGCTCGGCAAGCCCCCTTATGCGCCTCCACGTCACTATTCTGGAGTTTCCGGTCGAAACCCTCTTCTCGTTAGAGGGCTTTGAAGCCTGGGTTGGCGCCCAGATGCACCCCTCTCGTTCCTTCGAGAGCGTAACGTACTAGTAAGGCATTTAACATCTAACGCTCATAATTCAGATGATGAGTGATCGAGAAGAATTGCTAAAAGCGACTCGAGAAGGAGACGTCCAAAAAGTTGAGGAACTATTGAGTAAAGGTGTCGATCCAAACGTTAAAGATGAAAATGGGCACGCGAGGCCTGAGACTGTTTGGAGCTCCTCCAAGGCGGTGACCAAGCTAGCGGAAGTCAAAGCCGCGCGGCTAGCAGAGGCAAAGGCTATTGTTAAGGGCTTGCCCGCAAGCCCTGGCGTGGCCTACGGCAAGGCGAAGGTCTGCCCGACGCTGGAAGACGCGAAGCAATTAATGCAGATAGGCGACATTCTAGTTACTAAGATGACAGATCCAGATTGGGTCCCGTACATGAGACTTGCTTCAGCAATCGTTACGGATGAAGGTGGAATGACTGCGCATGCCGCCATTGTCAGCAGGGAGTTGGGCATACCCTGCATTGTGGGAACTAGGGTGGCCACCATGGTCATGAAGACTGGGGAGTACTATACCGTGGACGCTAGAGCAGGGATTGTCTACGAGGGCTACGTTGAGGATCTCTTGGGCAGGAAGGAGGAGCCGGTTGCGCTGCTACTGCCCCCGAGTATCGTCGGCGTTGAATGCTCAAGGCTCCGCGTTGGCGAGTGGGGTAAACTCATCGTTAAGCTTCGTGGCTCGGGTACTGCTTCATTGAGCCTTAAGGGCGACGTGGAGTGGCTGGATCCTGGACGTGTCCAGCTTTCCGGCGAATCCGTGGTAGAGGTGCCAGTGAAGTCGAAGACAAGCGGTGAGCTACCTGTAAGGGTTGTTGTCAAGTCCCCGAGCGGGGAGGACGCCAAGATAACATGGTTGAAGGTGGAGGATAGGGCTGGAAAGTGCCCAGCCTGCGGTGCATAATTAGAGCCAGGAGCAAAATACTGCTGGAGGTGCGGAGCGAAACTGTCATAAGGGCAAGGCTTTAACGTTCAGGGAGAGGAGATTTTGCCCTTTAGTTAAATGTATTCTAGCTTTATCCCTTTGTCTTGTACTATGGCGACGCATCTCTTTACGCCTTCGTAGGCGCTGCTTGTGAAGACTGTGAGGACTCTGCCATTGAAGCCTCTCGGCGGCTTTGGCCCCAGCATGGTTTTCTTGCTTGGGGTGGGGAAGCTGAACCTGTAGCCCTGCTCTACCACCTCGTGGGACCTAATGATGCCTGTGAGCTTGTTTTTCCTGAGGAACTCCTCGAGGGGCTTCCTGCCGAAGAGGTAGATGCCTTCTCCCCTGTCGCTCGGCGAAAAGGTCTCGACCTCCTCTGAGGGGTCGTTCCACAATAGCTGGAAGGCTTCCTCGCTTGAGGGTATAAGGTCCTTCTTGGGGAGCCTGGCTATCTCTTTGAGGCTTGGCAGGCTGGTGGGTATTCCTCCGTGGGTGAGAAGTAGCCTGTAGGGCTTGAGGAGAGCGGCGTATGGCAAGGCGCTCATTGTCTCGTTGAACCTTACGAGTAGCTCGAAGGCTTTTCGGCCCATCTTTTTTACCAGCTCGTAGTAGAAGCCGTAGCTCTGGTTCACAAGTATAGACTCGTGGTTCCCCCTGAGAAGGAAGACTCTCTCCGGGTGCATGAGCTTGAGGGCAAGGAGGTATGAGGCTGTCTCGATTGAGAAATTTCCCCTGTCAACGTAGTCGCCAAGAAAAACCAGATTGTAGCTGTCTAGGTAGCGTCCCGTTATCTTCAGGACCGCCTCAAGGTCCCCGTGCAGGTCTCCAACTATGACCGCTGGTTCCTTTAGGGTTAGAATCTGGGGTTTCCTCAGCAAGACCTCTTCAGCCGCCTTGAGGACAGGCACAAGGTTAGTATAATCGGGCGCAGAACTAGACTTGCAGTCTTCGAGAACTTTCTTGACATGATGTGAAAGACTCATAAGCTTACAATATGCGAGGGTTATTAATACTATTCCTTGAAATAACTTTGCTCCACGAGACTATTATGCAACCTTAGCCCCACAGTAACCACAGTACTTCGCACCAGGCTCTAGCGGCATGCCGCACCTCGGGCACCTTAAAGCTCTATGGGAGGATCTGGCAATGTTAACCGTAAGCGTTCCCTCAGGCTCACCGGAACAACTTGAACACTTGAGCATGATGCTTGCTTCGCAGCTAAGAGGTACCTTATAGCTTAGAGTGGAGCCACCCTTTACTCTTGTTGAGAGAAGATTTCTTTTCCCGTCAATGATAGAGATGGTTAAAATGTAGATATTTTCGGGGTCTGCGTCAATCTCAACATTAATAGTATCACCAACTTCGATTCTGCCCAGGATAAACTCGGCGTCGTCACCTTCATCAAGCTTAAAGGGTGCAGTTAATAGGCTTTCCTCTGCCCCTTCTTCCTCCTCCTCGCTGCCCATGACTGTTTTGCTAGGCTTACCTCCAGATCTGCTAACAAATTCTTCGATTATTTTCACAACATCTTTGCGATTGCTCTCGCGAGCAATGTCTAGGGCAGTCTTCCCATCGCTGTCCCTAATGCTTGGATCAGCACCATGCTTAAGCAATAATTCTACCATATCAGCGCAACCACCTAAGGCAGCTAAGTGTAAAGAGGTTAAACCTTGATCATTAACATTTGCATCCGCACCGTTTTCCAGTAGCACCTTGGCAACATCAACATTTCCATGCATGGCAGCCAGATGTAAAGGAGTTAGACCTTGATGATTCCTCGCGTTTACGTCTGCACCATGCTCAATAAGCAACTTAGCAATGTTAGATCTATTTACATCTGGTGCTACCGCGCCTGCTGCTACCCAGTGCAAAGGAGTGCCGAATGCACCCTTTGCATTTATGTCAGCGCCGTTCTCTAGTAAAACATTGATAATTCTACTCTTACCAAAGGCCACTGCCCAGTGTAAGGGAGTGACCCCCTTCTCATCCTTAGCATTCACATCTGCACCGTGCTTGATCAATAACTCAGCAATATATGCACCAATCTCATCGACATAAAGAATAGCGACATAGTGAAGAGGAGTCTTGTGTGAGTCATCTTTAACATTTGCATCTACACCTTTTTCCAAAAGCTCTTTAACCTTAACAACATCGCCATTCTTTATAGCTTCAAGGAGCTCCTTACTTAGATCCACGTAAATCTAGGAAAAACGTTCCTATTTATATTTTTAGCACGCGCTATTAAATTCGCAGAGTAATAGGGTTATTTTTGTTCTTTTGTTGGCGGAGGTGTCGGTGTTGCTGGTGCGAGTACTAGTCCTATGAGTGCTATGCCTATTGCTGCTGCGAGGCTTGTTGAGCCGAAGATTAGGGCTAGGGCTAGCAGGACCGCGAGTATGCCCACCCATTTCCCCCTGTCCGGCTGGGTGATGGGGACGGGTACTTTGAGCAGTGAGTAGCCTATGACTGCGATCACCGCTCCGAGGATGATCCATATCGCTGCTAGGATGGTCCCGCCGATTGGTATGAGGCCTATTATGCTGGATGCTCCTGGGAAGAGCGTGCCGAGTAGGGCGGAGATCCCGTGTGAGAAGAGGAGGATGATTAGCCCTTCGACTATCTTGGATAGCCCTAGTATGAGCGCGATGATTGCTCCTATCTTTATGAGGAGGGAGGATACGCTTGGAAGTATTTGCTCCATATGAAAATGCTTACACAATTTAGATATAAATTTTGCTATCCGTAGCGCACGCTGTTAGGAGCGTATGAGAGAGTGCTACTTAGCTCGTTCTAAGAAAGTGGACCCGCACCTGCTAAGTGAGGTTTTCACTCAAGAGAGTGGCTATGATTTGTGTTTTGTTAAACGGATCCTAAAAGGGTTGTTTAGAGGGGTAAATTTCTGTAGCAAGATATTTTGCTAGTGTGTCTCTTATTTGCTGAGCGCTGGGTCTATCATTGGGGTTTATCCTTAGGCAGGACTTTACGAGTTCGTCTATCTCTCTTATACCAGTTGTTTTTATTGTAAGTTCTCCTCTTTTAAGCTTTGCTAATGCCTCCTCGTATCCTACATCGTCCATAGGCATTAAGGGTTCGCCCAATATAGCCTCGTAGAGTATAAGACCTAGGGCCCAGGAGTCGGTTTTCTCTGAGAGTTTCCCTCCTCTGATCTGTTCTGGCGCGGCGTAGCCTGGAGTGAAGCCTGGCTTAGTTCTTGATATCGCTGAGATAGCTTTGGCAGTGTTGAAGTCTGACAGTTTTGGCACCCCATCAGAAGTAAAGAGTATGTTTTCGGGCTTGATGTCTCCATGTATGTAGCCTTTTGAGTGTAGAAAGACCAGGGCGTCAGCTATCTGTACGATAACTTCGGCTGCCTTTACAGACCCCAGGCCCCCTTGCTTTAAAACGTCTCTCAGGGAGCATCTGCATAGCTCGAATACCAGAGCCGGCGGTGAATCAAGGAAGCGTTCAAAGCGGACTATACAGGGATGAATCGAGGCGTTTCTTAAAACATCCACTTCTCTTAGGAAAGGCTTCAAGTCAATTTCTATCTTTGTAGGCGTTTCACTAGCTAATAGCTCGAGAAACACCTGGTTAGGCATTTTTACAGCGTGGCTTATACCAAGATCATCCATACAGACAACTACTGTGGCAAATCCCCCTGTACTCAGATATCCCCTGCATTCGAAACCGCCGAATCTTATTCTCTTTTCGAGACGTTTTATGTTAAGTGAAGGCAAAACCATTTGGACTGGTCTGCCAATAAGCCACCTGAGAAGGAGCTCTACCCGTGTACCTACTCTTAGGATAACAAGTTTTGAATCTTTTCTTCCATAAGACTCGATAGTAACAGTCACAGGAACTTCTCCTATGGATTTTGGTTTAACGGGGATATCGATTGTTGTTTCGCCTGATAAATCTACATAATTGGAGGCCTGAAACACTACGTCTCCCTCAATTTTTATGGTTGCCTTTCCTGAGCCCCTAACCTTGAGAATTATCTTCCCCCATTCATCTAAGAAAAGCTTTCCATGTTCAACCCCGATAATCGCCAGAGACGTGGCACTAAGATACTCCTCCAGGACTCTGACTATATCTTGATAGCCCATTTCCCGTGCAAGCTCTAAGGGGGTTAGACCATTAATCCCACGGATATTTGGGTCAGCTCCGTTTTCAAGCAAAAGCTTGACAACGTCTGTTCGGCCAGATAGAACGCTAAGGTGTAGAGGGGTATTGCCCTGTGCGTCTCGAGAATTCACATCCGCTCCATGAGTAATCAGGAACTTTATAACCTCAATGTTGCCTTTCTCGGCGGCGAGGTGTAATGGTGTGAGTCCGAGAAAAGTCTTAGCATTTATGCTTGCGCCGTGCGAGATTAAGACTTTAGCTGCATCCAGGTATCCCTTTTCAGCTACATAGTGCAATGGTGTCCAGCCGTCTGAGTCTCTAGCATCAATGCCTGAACCATGCTTGATTAATAGCTC
>Ga0326760_1001229_pt1 | contig 11646 bp, 9 predicted proteins | sample GCREP_S_FD_207668 | JGI IMG/M metagenome (GOLD analysis project Ga0326760, IMG submission 207668) | Hot spring sediment microbial communities from Geyser Creek Basin, Yellowstone National Park, WY, United States - GCR.EP_S | ecosystem: Environmental > Aquatic > Thermal springs > Near-boiling...
TAATAACGTTTATCTACTGGTTTACTAGGGATAGTATTGAGAAAGCTGTTCTATTCATGGCATCTGTACTAGCTGTTACATGTCCATGCCCACTAGGTATAGCTATACCGATGGTCTACGCAATAGCGGTATATAGACTTACTAAACTAGGTCTACTTATTAGAAGAGGAGATGTATTTGAGAAAGCTATAGCTATAGATACCGCTATATTCGATAAAACAGGTACTCTAGCTATCGGGAAACCTTCTGTTGATAAGGTATTAGTATTTAACAGCTCCGAGGAAGAGATTATGAAGATTGTGTGTAGTGCAGAAAGTAGAAGTGAACATCCACTAGCTTCAGCGATCATGAGGTACTGTAGAGATAGAGGGTACGTATACAGCGAACCTAGTAAATATGATCATATCCCTGGTCTAGGTATAGTAGCTGAAGTAAATAACTCTGAAGTTGTTGTAGGTTCTGAGAAACTGGTTACAGAGATGGGTATAGCGATACCCAAGGATATAGAGAATCTTGTAGTAGGGTATAGAAAACAAGGATACACTGTTATCTTCATCGGGTTGAACAAGGTTTTATCGGGGGTGATACTTCTGAGAGATAGTGTTAGAGAAGATGTTGTAGAGGTAATCGATTTCTTGAGGAAGAGAAACGTGAAGACAGTTATAGCTTCTGGAGATAGTAGAGAAACTGTTGAAGTAATTGCGAAGAATCTCAATATTGATGAGTTCTATTCAGAGCTTACACCAGATGATAAGATAGAGTTTGTAGATGAGCTACAGAAGAAAGGTTTTAAAGTGATGTTCGTTGGTGATGGTGTTAACGATGCTGGTGCAATTAGCAGATCTTTCCTCGGTATAGCTATGGGTAGCGGTTCTGATATAGCTAAAATAGCTGGAGATGTAGTTATAATTAATGATAAGATAAAGAGTTTAAAGATCTTGGCTATGTTTAGCGAGAAAGTTAGAAAGAAATCTATTGAGAACTTGGCATGGGCATTTATATACAATCTAACCTTAGTCCCAATAGCTATGGGTGCTCTCTATAGCATCGGTATAACTTTAAGACCTGAGTTAGCAGCTTTAGCAATGATAGCAAGCGATATTTCGGTTGTGTTAAACTCTCTAACATTAATGAAGAGCAGTATGGGGTAACGAAAATATTTCCAAAGAAAGATTGTATACAGAGGTTAGATTTCAAAACATTGATTATTATTGAAATACTATAACAGGTTTTACATAGTGTTTCCTCGGTTTTCCTCTTAGAATATCTAGAGCTTCCTCAAGATCTACTCTATTAACTATATCGTTGAACTCTTTAACGTTTCTCAAGATATCTACTGCTCTATACATTGTGAATGGGTTTACGTAGGAACCTATAATCTTCACCTCTTTCCTGTATATAAGGAATGGCTCGATCTCGACTTTCTTATTCGGTGGTGCTACACCGAATAACAGTATTTTTCCTGTTGGTGCTACTAGATCTAGTTTAAGTATTCTAGATATAGCGTCTATACTACCTGTTGCATCGATAATAATATCGAATCCTCTTCTATCTGTAACCTCATCTACAATTTTTAGAAGATCTATATTCAGAGGATTTTCAGCTATATCTGCACCTAGCTTCTTAGCTACTTCAAGTCTATAGCTAGATACCTCGAATACAGCTATCTTTGCAGATGTTATTCTCTTCAACAGTATAAGGAATATAAGACCTATAGGACCAGCACCAAATATAGCTATGTTCCGTGCATTGTATGGAGATACAAGATCTATTCCGTGGAGAACACAGGATATAGGTTCAGCTAAAGCAGCTACTTCAAACATTATATCCTTCGGTATCCTGTAAACAGCTTTAGCAGGTACAACAACTTTCTCAGCCATACCACCATTCCTAGTAACACCTATACCCTCCCACCTTTCGCAGAAATGAACATAACCTTTTCTACAGTAGAAACAAGAACCACAGTAGATATTAGGATCAACAACAACATGATCACCTATAGATACACCATCAACACCTTTCCCAACATCTAAAACAACACCAGAAAACTCGTGACCAGGTATAACAGGGTATACAACTCTAGGCTCTTCACCTCTATAAATATGGATATCAGTACCACAAACACCACAAGCTTTCACACCAACAACAACATCACCAAAACCAGGTTTCGGATCCTCAACATCCTTAACATAAGCTTCAAAAGGTTTATCTATGATAAGAGCCTTCATAATAATTTCCCCAAGTCTTTATATAGATCGTATTAAATTACGTATCGACCCCCTATAAATACTTTACTATATATGCAGTAAGATTTTTAACGTTTAAAATTTATAGTAAGTTAAGGGTTCATTTTATGCCTTTACCTGAAAACCCTATGTTTCATGTAGTTTATGGTCGTAATTTGTTAAGATCTTTAGCTGAAACAGCTAATCCTCCTTATCTAATTGTGACAATGCCAGAACTTTTGAGTATGGTTAAAGAAGAATTTGAAGAGAGGAACATTGGTTATGTGCATTTCGCACTTTCTCTAGATATAAATGATTTAGAGAACCTTGCTGAAAATCTTCCACAGCAAATTAATAGCGTAATAGGTATTGGTGGTGGAAGAGCCTTGGATGTTGCTAAGTATGTTGCGTGGAGAAAAAATCTCCCACTTTTCCAATTACCAACAGCAACTTCAACAAATGCTGCTTTTACTCATCGTATAGCTGTCAGAATTGAGGGGGTTGTTAAATATATTGGATGGGCTATTCCTCAAGTTGTTTACATAGATTTCGATATAATAAAACGCGCTCCACCACACCTTAATAGAGCTGGGGTAGGTGATGTTTTTTGTATCCACACAGCTCTCTACGATTGGAAACTTGCAACTGAGCGAAGTATGGAGAAGCTTTGGCCATGGGATCCTGAGTTAGCTGAAGAAGCGAGAAAAGTTCTTCAAACTGTAAGAAATTATGTAGATGAGATAGCTAATGTTACTGAGACAGGTATAAGGATTTTGACAGAAGCACATAGATGGACAGGTGCAGTATATCATAATGCAGGCTGGAATCCACGTCCCATAGAAGGATGTGAGCACTTCTTCTACTATACGCTTGAATATATCACAAGAAAAGCGTATATACATGGCGAAATAGTGTGTCTAGGAATACTGTTCATGTCAGTACTTCAAGATAATGATCCTGAGGATATCTGGAGAAGTATAAAAGCAGCCAAAGTACGTATAAAACCTGAAGAAATAGGGGAGGAATGGAGCACCATAGAAAAAGCATTGAAATTAACAAGAAAATACGCTATAGATAACAAGTTATTTTATACAACAATACATGAACGTGAAATAACAGATGAAATCATTAAAAAAGCAAAGGATCTATTATATAGCTCTCAATATTCTAGTGTCTAAATTTTTAAATTTCGTAATTCTCTTATAATCTGCTTCTCATCAATGTATCAAAAAATTTATAAACCCCTGCAATGCTGAGATTAGATGAGTAGGTGAAGTTAATGTCTATGCCTATGTCTAGATCTGTTGTGTATTTGTTGGTTGTGTTGATTGTGTTGTCTATAGTATCTATAGCTCTTATAGCTACTATCCCTAGAGTTCCTAGTGTAACTACTGTTACTATGCCTATAACAATACCTACACTAAGTATTGTTACTGTTACAGCACCAGGAGCACCAGGAGCAACAATAACAGTAGAAAGAACAGTAACATTAGAAAGAACGGTAACAGTTACAGCCCCAGCTGCAACACCTGCACCTACTGTACCACCATTAGCTGAATGGTTAGCAAGTGCTGCAGCTCCATATAAAGGAGCTACTGTGAAGATGGTTACAGAGAGTACTCCAACAGGTTTATTTATAAGAGATGTTCTAGCACCCGAATTCGAGAAAATAACGGGTATACGTGCAATAGTTGAAACTGTGTCTTGGGATGAAATGTTTAGAAAATCAATATCTACGGTACAGGCTAAAGCCCCTGATTATGATATATTCTATGTAGAACAAGATATTGTAGCACAATACGGATATAACGGCTGGTTAATGCCGTTAGACGATTTCATAGCTAATCCTAAGCTTACATATCCAGGATACGATATAAATGATATATTCATTCTCCACGAATACATATATGAAGGCAAGATATTAGCTATACCATTCGAATCCTTCCTAAAGATATACGTATATAGAAAAGATCTCTTTGAAAAATATGGGATAAAATTACCAGAAGTTTTAACATGGGATTTTGTGAAAAAAGTTGCAGAATTCTTTGGTGCTGGTACGAGAGAACCTGGAGTATACGGTTGGGTTGCACAAGCGGCGTATCATCCATGTCTGTTCTATGAGATGGTTGAAAGTGTTTGGCCAACTTTCGGTGTTCAGTATTGGGGTATTACAAACGGATTAGAGGTCACGTTCAATAATACGTGTGGTAAAAAAGCCTTTAGAACATATGTAGAACTATTAAAATATGCACCTCCAGGAGTTACATCATATACATGGGATGAAGTGGGAGCAGCTTTCACGAGAGGTGTTGTTGCACAAGGGTTAATGTATGCAGAATTCTTCGGCACCATATTTAAAGAGAACCCAGCTATGATAGGCAAATACGGAGTAGCTTATCCACCAATAGATCCTGAATGCTATAGAGCAGGTTATATAGGGTACTTTGATATGGGTGCTATGGGTATAAATCCGTATTCTAGAAACAAAGAGGCTGCATGGCTATTCATACAATGGGTAACAAGTAAAGAAAACGTAAAGAGAATTATGGAGAACATAAATACAGTAGTAAGATGGTCGGTATTAGAGGAGTTAGCTGATAAAGTCGATGCAAAATATGGTCACGGATACTTCGCGCTTGTCAAGAAAGCTATAAAGGAAAGAGTATTCAGAGGAGCTCCACCATTCCCATTCCATCTCGATATATCACAACAAGCGTATGCACCACTTCATAAAGCTGTTACAGGAGAAACAACACCAGAAGCAGCTGTAGATGAGATGGCTGCTCTCGTAAAGAAGATCCTCGCACCTTGGAAAGAAAAACTAGGAGTTATACCTCCATATACATAAAATAAATAAAAAGTAAAAGTTTTTTAATGCTATATCATATCACATCTTGTATTTCATCTCACATAAAAAGCGTTGTACCAATCCTTTGCCTTTTTAGCTCAAGCACTTAAGAGTAGTTAGTAATGTAAAATCATAAAAATTTATAAGTGAAACCCTATGTTAATTTTTTAGATATTGGTGTAGGTCGTCTATGAACATCAGTAAGAGGGAGAGGTTATATCCTTTAATCTTTACATTACCTGCACTAGTTGTATACATAATGTTAGCTTTTATTCCATTAATTTTCACGATATATTTATCCATTACCAATGTTAGACCAGGGGTGGGTACAGGAGAATTTGTTGGAGCTAAAAATTTCGTTGATGTGCTAACTGATGCTACAACATTGGCATCGCTTAGAATAACTGTGATATATACAGCTATAGTGGTTGCTATAGAGCTGGTATTAGGTTTTATAATAGGAGCATTAATGTATGAGAGCATAACTATTAGAAAAGTATTGACACCACTACTTGTCATACCACTAGGTTTACCTCCACTAACTGTAGGACTTATATGGCGTTTCCTTGCTCATCCAGATTTCGGTGCTTTAACTTATTATTTAAGGAATGCATTGGGTATAAACTTTAATTATTCAGTAAATGGATTGCAAGCCTTTACACTTACTATATTGATGGATATCTGGATGTGGACTTCTTTAGTAGCATTCATAACTTTAGGTGGAATGCTATCAATACCACCTGAGTACACAGAGTCATTTTTAGTTGATGGAGCAAGTTTCTGGCATAGGTTGCGATATCTATACTTCAGAATGATTAAATCAAATATAATATTTGCAATAATATTAAGATTTATGGATTCTTTCAAGGTATTTGATCAAGTATTTATGCTTACACAAGGTGGACCTGCAGGAGCAACATACTATATCAGTATTCATTTATATAGAATAGGGTTAACGGTATGGGATTTATCAAGAGGTGCTGCATTATCTTTAGTAATATTGATAATAGTTATAATAATGAGTAACATTATAATTAAGGTTATGAGGAGGTGATAGATTATGAGAATGAAGACCATAATAAATATTGTTATTATAGCTATCATAGCATTAATAACGTTATTCCCATTGTATTGGTTAATAATAACATCACTTAAAAGCTATACAGAAATCTATGCCAATCCTCCTTACTTATATCCTCCAAATCCAACACTTCAATACTATATTGAAGCTCTATATAAATTCTATGGTCTGAAATACTTAACAAACTCGTTAGTGATAGCCGTGACTAATGCTGCAATATCTACGTTAGCTAGCCTCCTAGCAGCATACGCCGTTTCACGTTTTAATTTTAGAGGTAAAGATAATCTATTCTTTACATTTGTATCAATGAGGATGGCTCCTCCGGCAATATTCGCTGTAGCATATTACTATATCTTCTGTAGAACCCTTGGATTAAGAGATAATATACTTGCATTGATAATATTATACAACGTATTCAATATACCGATAGCGATATGGCTCTTATTGTCAGCTTTAGAAGCTATACCAAAAGATTTAGACGCTGTTGCACAACTTGAAGGTTTAAGCCATTTCAAGATACTATTCAGAATACATGTCCCAATTATAAAAGGTACTGTTGCGGTTTCCTACTTACTAACATTTCTCAATGCATTCAATGAATACTTGTTTGCATCATTTATAACTAGTACTGAAGCAAGGACTATAACAACAGCTTTACAAGGTATGATAACAGTTGCCGGTGTTTACTGGTCTCAAATGGCTGCCTTAGGAGTATTATCAGCTTTACCAGGCATAATAATAGCTGTAATAGCTAGAAGATACCTAGTAACAGGATTGACTATGGGCATGGTATAAAAGCATAAATTTTTCTAAACCCGATTAATAAAGTTGGTTAAAAAATCATGAAATTAGAGTTACTTCATGTATCTAAATACTATAGAAATATTAAGGCATTAAACAATATTAGCATAGAATTTGAAAGTGGAAAAATCACAACAATCTTTGGTCCTGCAGGATCTGGCAAAACTACGCTACTAAAAATTATTGCAGGTCTAGAAAAGCCTGATAATGGTAAAGTAATATTTGGGGGTAGAGATATAACCTTCTTACCGCCACACCAAAGAGAAGTTGCTTTTGTATTTCAAACTTATGGATTATTCCCACATTTAACGGTTTATGACAATATAGCGTTTCCATTAAAAGTATCTAAGAAATATTCACAATCAGAGATAGATAGAAGAGTAAAGGAAGTAGCTGAAATGTTGAAAATAAGTGATGTCCTTCAAAAATATCCAGCACAGTTGAGTGGTGGTCAAAGGCAGAGAGTAGCTATAGCAAGAGCTTTAGTAAAAGATTCAAAGATTTTATTACTAGATGAACCTTTAACGAATTTGGATTACAAAATAAGAGAATCTATGAGAGGTGAATTAAGGAAGATATTAGCACGTAGCAGTGATAAAGTAGTGATATACACCACACCAGATCCCATTGAAGCTCTATCTATAGGTGATTACGTAGGTATCTTAATTTTCGGAAATTTACTCCAATTTGGAGAAACTATGAGTATATATAATAATCCTCGAAATATTACTGTAGCGCAGTTCTTCTCCTATCCACCCATGAATATGTTTAGCGGATCTCTTTATTACGAAAACGGTTCATGGATACTAAGCATACCTGAGATCAACACCTCCATTAAATTAAGTGAGAAGGTAATTAGATTAGATACAAGTTTCAAAACAAAAAGTGTTGACGTCGTAGTAGGCATAAAACCACGAGACTTAACTCTATACTTCAGCTCTGAAGAATATGAAAAAAGTAAAAGGAATGGATTAATAGCATTGAATGGCATAGTAATAACCAGTGAGGTGTTAGGTTCCGAGACATTAGTACATGTACGTATTAATGAGAAAAGTAGAATAAGTATCCTCATACCTGAACTACGGCCAATAGAGTTAGAGGTTCCTGTGATAGTAGCTTTTAATCCGTTAAACATCTATATTTTTGATAAGAAGAGTGGAGATCTTATGTACAGTCCTTACCAAGAGTTTTAGGGGTGCTCCCTCTAATGGTTGAAGTAAGATTAGAAAATGTAACCCATATATATGTTACTGAAAAGGGATTGAAAACTGTAGCTCTTGATGATGTAAGTATTACATTCCCGAGCGGGAAAATAACCGGTGTTCTTGGTCCTTCTGGTTGTGGAAAGACGACAATGTTGAAGATTATTGCAGGACTTTTGAGACCCACAAAGGGTAAGGTGTATTTTGATGATAAAGATGTAACAGATTTAGATCCACAGAAAAGAAATGTTGCTATGGTTTTCCAATTCCCAGTTGCGTACGACATGAGTGTATATGATAATATAGCATTCCCATTAAGGATACGCGGAGTACCTAAGGATATTATACATAGAAAAGTTATGGAGATTGTCGACATCTTAGGAATAGATCGTAATATATTGAACAAAAATGCTAAAGGTGCAGACCCAGGTCTAAGACAAAAAATAGCTGTTGCTAGAGCCATAGTTCGCGATGCAGATGTTCTTCTGCTTGACGAACCTCTAACAAATCTCGAACCTTTAGTAAGAATTGAATTGAAAACCAAGCTTAAAGAGATTACCCAAAAAATGAAGATTACAACAATATACGTAACACATGATCAAGCAGAAGTGCTAACCTTAGCTGAAAGAATAGCTGTAATGAATATAGGAAAGATAATACAATACGATGAAACAACTAGAGTTTATGAATATCCTATTCACGAATTTGTTGGATATTTCATTGGAAACCCTGGCATGAATTATATTGAGTGTTCGTTAAATGAAGAAAAGTCTGTATTAGAATGCAAAGGTTTTGAATATACACTAAATAGGAATGAAGTTGAAGTATTGGTAAAATATGGTAAAGAGTTCAAGCTAGGAATAAGACCAGAGCACATCATTATAGATGAAAGTAAAAGTGACAAAGGTATTAAAGGAAAGATAAGCTTAGTTGAGCGAATAGGTACAGCATTTCTGTATCATGTAGAAATAGCTAAAGAGACAACAATTATAGCGAAAACATACAAACAGATAGGCTTACGTGAAGGAGATACTATTAGTATAACTTTACCAAAAGATAAAGTAAGAATATTCGATAAGAAAACAGGATATAGAATACTCCCTTAAACACTTTTACTTATTTTAGATCACCAAAGATTTATAACATATATTAATTTTCATAAAGATTTATTATTAAAATCTATAAAAGGATTCTAGGACGAAATTATGTCTATAGAAGGACTATTAGAAGAGCTAAAAAGTATTTCCTTTAAGAAATTATTTGATTTAAGCGGCAAAAAAGCTATCGTTACTGGTGGTGGGGGTGGCATATGTAGTGCTATTGCTTATGGTCTTGCTGAGTTTGGAGCTGATATTGCATTAATAGATATAAATGCTGAAAATCTTGAGAAGGTGAAAAACTTTCTCAAGGAGAGATTCCCAGAAAGAAAGGTGTTAGCCTTTGTAGCTGATGTATGTAGTTATCAAGAAGTATCCAAAGTTGTTGAAGATATAGTTAAAGAATTTAATAGAATAGACATACTAGTAAACTGTCATGGCATAGGTCAGTGGGTTCCAGCCGAGATAATGAGATTAGATGACTGGGATAAAATGATACGTACAAATCTTACATCTGTTTTCATAATGTGTCAAATTGTTGGAAAATACATGATAAAACAGAGATACGGTAAAATAATAAATATAGCGTCTATGTCAGGACATATAGTAAATACACCACAACCTCAAGCACATTACAATACATCTAAAGCTGGGGTAATACATCTAACTAAAAGTTTAGCAGCTGAATGGGCTAAATACAACGTATATGTTAACAGCGTTAGCCCAGGATATACAGTTACACCACTTGTTGAAAAACTACTTAAACAAGAACCTAAATACGCTGAAATATGGAGATCTATGATACCTTTAGGTAGATTCGCGAAACCTTACGATATAGTAGGTGTAGTAATATTTCTAGCATCTGATGCATCAAATTATATCACAGGAGAAGATATTATTGTTGATGGAGGTTACACAATACTATAAAACATGGTATCAGTAAACCTCATACATCATATTAATTTCATATTTTTATCTATGTAAATGTTATAATATATAATATTAGAACCTCAACAAGCGTTTTTATTAAATATAAATAATTGTTTAAATTAAGGTCCTACATTGTATCGGAAACGACTTAAATATATGCCTAAAGTTAGAAAAATTTTTATATTTAAATATTAATACTGAACTACAGGGTATCCATATGTTTGAACCTATAACAACGTTTTCCACATTCTATATTCGTGGTTTTAGAGCTCCTGGGATGTATATACAGGGTAAGGGGGCCTTAAAGTATTTAGGGAGGTTGGTTAAGAGATTTGGTAAGAAAGCCCTGGTTTTATCTGATTCTGATGTTAAGCGTATTGTTGGTGGTGTTATTGAGAAGAGTTTGAAGGACTACGGTATAGATTATATCTACGTTATCTTTAATAGAGAGTGTAGTTGGGAAGAGATTAGGAGGGTTACTAAGATAGCTTTAGAGAATAACGTAGATATGGTTATAGGTGCTGGTGGTGGAAAAACTTTGGATACAGCTAAAGCTGTTGCTATTCCTAACGAGCTTGCAGCTGTTATGGTTCCAACAATAGCTTCTACAGATGCACCAACATCAGCTATCTCTGTCATATACACAGAACCTTACCCTGGGGAATTCTTAGAAGTTCTTAATTATCATAAGAACCCTGATATGGTTGTTGTAGATACAGAGGTTATAGCTGGTGCTCCTCCAAGATTTCTAGCTGCTGGTATGGGTGATGCTGCATCTCATTACTGGGAAATTCGTTCGCTTTTCCAAGCTAATAAACCTGGACATGTATTTCTAGACTATGAGAAGATGAAAGGTGTAGAACCGTTAAAATCGTTTGATCTACCTCTTCACATAGCTAAACTTCTATGGGATATTCTTCAAAAACACGGTGTAGCTGCTATAGAATCTGCAAAACTAAAAATTGTGACACCAAGTCTAGATCTAGTGGTTTACGCAAATACTTTGTTAAGTGGTTTAGCTTTTGAGAATGGTGGAACAGGTTTTGCTCATGCTATAGGTAACGCTATGAGTGTTCTAGAGAAGAAGATGAAGCCTATGCAATACCACGGAGAAATGGTTGCTTTCGGAACACTTGTAGAGATACTTACTGAAGGAATACTTGAGCAAGCAGTTGAATATATAAAATGGGCTCATTCAGTAGGTCTACCAGTTACATTTGAAGAACTTGGGTTAAAAGAAGTAGCAGATGAAGATCTATACAAAGTTGCAGAAAAACTAAAAACAACTACAGAATACATGAGGTTACCATACGAGATAACAGAAGACCAGATCGTAGCATTAATGAAATTAGCTAACGAAATAGGTAAGAAATACGGACAACTATACCCACGTACACCTCTATAAACTCATAAAATCGAGTTTTTAACCCAATAATCTCTACATAGATTAAGCTATATAAAC
>Ga0326760_1001230_pt1 | contig 11645 bp, 10 predicted proteins | sample GCREP_S_FD_207668 | JGI IMG/M metagenome (GOLD analysis project Ga0326760, IMG submission 207668) | Hot spring sediment microbial communities from Geyser Creek Basin, Yellowstone National Park, WY, United States - GCR.EP_S | ecosystem: Environmental > Aquatic > Thermal springs > Near-boiling...
GGCAAACTGTGAGCACAACGCGCGCAGGAGCAGGTGCAACCAGAAATGCTCGTAGCCAGTAGCTCTGCAGGGTGCGCGTTAAGTCTTGGGTGTGCATTGTGAGTAGCAAAGTTAAATTACTAAGTCTCTAAAATGGACTCGTGCAGCCTGCTGGGCGTGTGGCTGAGATCTACAGAAAAATGATTCACTTACTACTTAGTTTTTTACTGCTCTTGCCATTTATCGTCCACCTGCCATGGCCTCTGACTATACAAAACTACTACTCCCTCGGTCTCTTCATGGCTGCCTTCTTGAACAGCCTAGTTGCACGGAGAGTTAAAGTTTTGCACGAGCTTGAAGAAGCTAGGGAAAACATTGAAAGCCTTATAAGTAAAGCCTGGGCAGAAATTAAACAGCCTTTATTCATTATCGAGCACACACTCTCCAAGCTCCAGGAGTTAATTGCCAGCCAAATATCGCTGTTGGAGAGAGACTACGAGAAAAGGGAGGGCTACGTTGGTTTGCTTTACGGCATGATCGGGGCGACGCTGAGCATTCTCGTAGCTCCTGGAACAACGATCTACGGCATACTAGCCCTGGCAATTGTTGACACCATACCGGCACTGCACGACTTGCTTTTCAGCAGTTCCAAGAAGTCTCTCCGCGGGTCTACCCTGGCGCTGGTGGCATACTTCTTTGTCCTGATAGCACTCGGCGCCCCCTTAATCCAGTCACTCCTCCTCTCGATAATAGCATGTATAACCGAGTACATTTCACCCGAAGACAACTTGACAGTTCCCCTCGTGTCCACCCTCGCCGCCTGCTACCTCGGCTTACCCCCAAGGAATCCTGCTTAGCGCGCTTCCGCGGCCCGCATCGCCCGCTCTTAACAACAGAGGTCACCTTAATTGCTGTGTTTACGTCTGTGAACGTCTGTGCCCACATAGCGCGCATATGACTGCTTGCGCGTGTTGCATTCTGGAAAACCTGCTGCAGTTTCATGCCTTATGGTGAGTACTGCGCATGCTTCGCTCCTCGTGAGAGGTGTAGCTCCCGGGAAGTACAAGAGTGTCTACGGGAGCGGATTATACGTTTCGCGTAGCGCGCGCGCACCCTCATAGCGCCCGTCATCTTTGGTCGGGGTGCCCCTCACCGCGCCCCAGTTGTTGCTCTGGGGTGCTCGGGGTGTCATGGGGTCTGCCCGTCGCCGGGCTTCACCCCCTCCTCGGTCCCGCGCGCGAGAGCCCCTGGAGGCATTGGATCCTGCCAGCCCCCAGGCGAACGGTGCTAGTAGGCGAGCGCGCTTTCGTGCTCCTCCAGCCATTCCCGCAATGAAGCTAGCACCCTGCATGCCACCGCCGTGTAGTCGTCGCACTCCTCCCTCACCATCCCGGCGAAGTAGCTGTAGCGCGCGCAAGAGCTACGCGCGCTAAGGTCTAAGCGTTAAAGCGACGTAAGCTATGGCTGAAGCCAGGAAGAGTATCAGTATCAGCATCGAAACTATCCTCTTCAGAGTCTCTCTCCTCATACCTACCGCCTATAGCTAGCCATGCTAAGACTAAGAATCCACCGAATAATATTAGTGTTTCTGATCTGAGTATCGTGCTTATGGGCGTGTTTAGTAAAGAGGTAAAGTTCCCCAAAATGCTTATCACATTTTTGGCAGCTTCTAATTCTCCCCGGGCACCCATTCCTTTAAAGACTACTTTCCCATTGGTCAAAACTAAGACTGTTGGAAAGACTGAGACATTAAACTCGCTTGCTAAGTCATTTTCGTCGCGTGCAACGATCCACGTAACATTGTTTTCCGCAATGTACCTGTTGAGGACACTAGGTGTATCGAGGGGCGACACTGTGAGTGATATGACAGTCACGCCTGGAAGCTTTGAAAGGTTTCTAAGAACAGGAACCAGGTACTTGCATCCAGTGCACTGTGTATAGAAAAATTCTATGACAAGAATCCTGCTTTCCTGGGCGGCGTTTAAATCTAGCCTTGTTGAGTTTAGCAGGGTAATTACGGGGAGTGTTTTAAGGCTTGCATTTGGCTTAGAACTTTGAACCATGCTCTTCTCTAAAAAAACTGTCACGTTTTGCACGTGTATAGCGGAGCTTTGCAGAGGTTTGCAGAGGACTCTGACTCTGTAGTTTGAGGTCCCATTTACCACGTTTAGGATTGAGGGTGATGCTGTACAGGAGTAATTACTCGGCGACTTAACCTGTACCTGGTAAATATCCACGGGTAGGGAAATGTTAGTGCTGGGGACAAGCATAGCTGTATAGTTATTTTTTGTCATTGATGAAGCCACGACTATAATGCCTCCCGGCAACCTCTCTGGGGATTCCAGGAATACGTTTACCTTTTCAAGTTCAAGCCTAACTGTAAGTGTGCTCATGTTAGCAGTTACTTCGAAGTCTCTGGTTAAAGACTTGTATTTTGGAGCATTAGCGATCAGGGTGTACTTTCCTAGTGGTAGGTTTACAAGTGCCTTCCCGTAGGCGTCAGTGGTTACAGTAATGTTTTCTCTACCGATTATCTCCACTTTGGCTTGCGACACGGGACTGCCGTCCTCTCCAAGAACACTTAGTTGCACCTGTTGCCTCTGCTCCTGTCGACGCGTAATTTTCAAGGTGATGCGAGTATCACTTGTAATGTCTTGTGTGAGTGTTACCGGTGTATAGCCGACTTTTTTAACACTTATCTCGTATGATCCGGGAGTCAACTCGATGGTCACTGTGCCGTTCTCACTTGTTATGAAAGTTTGAGAGGGCCCAGCTCGTGAGCTAACCTCTACTACAGCTCCCCCCGCGGGGGCTCCACGATCATCTACGACTGCTAGAGCCAGTTTCACGGTGGTAACTTTTAAAGCGGCAATTAGCATGCTGTCGCCGTAGACGCAGTAGAAGCTGTCCAACGAGCCGAGGGCGATCCTCGGAGGGCTGGGAGCAGCATCCCACGCAACACGGTAGTAGGCAATTCTCGAGGGTTTGCCAGAGATTGCATATACCTCGACCTCCCCAGTTTTAAATATAGCTATGTAGGTCCCATCGCTGGCTACTACGGCTCTGCTTGTTGGTACTGCTACCAAGTCGGCGCAGTCCAGTTTTAAATTGCACATCCTTAATGTGCCGTCGGAGAAGACTGCTAGGAAGGAGTCGTTGTTAAAGGGTATGAAGCTTTGAATTTTTCCCAGCACTTTTCTGGTCTCAATGCTCAGGTATGGAAGCCTAAACACGTAAGTTAAATAGCCATTTGTACCATTCGGCTGAGCCCTCTGTGCAACTAGAAAATTGCCGACAATTAGCTTTGAAGTCAGCCCGCTTTGAAAGGATGCTATTTTTTTCACGGTTTGCTGATCGACGCGGTAAACCTCTATCCTGTTGTCTGTCAACTGGCACAGCTCACACTTAGTGTCTATGGTTTCAGCAACGAGGTAGTTTCCCCAAAAGTCTATAGAGAAAACCTCCACGAGAACATCGTCCTTGGTGTTGAGATCACGCTCAAAAATCCTCTTCTGTGCCGCCGTATCTATTACTGCAAGCCTTGTCTCAGGGTAGCTCCTATCACCCACCTTAACGTAGTACCTGGAACTGACTGCCAAGTATCTGCCGTCCCCGCTAAGTGATGCTAGAAGAAAAGAGGTCTCATCACTCTTCTTCGCTAAAAACGCGTTCATGATTGCGAGGGTGGAAGTGTTTAGGAAGTATACATTCCCGCTTCTATCAACAGCTACCACCGAGCTAGAAACGTTTAATCCAGGTTTCATGTAAAAGATTTCTCGGCCTGGGCTAATCAGCTGACTAGCTGCGGCCCTCTCCTGCCTATCAACTATGCTGCACGTACCATCGCTAAAGCACAGGAGTACGCCAGCACCGGGTAGAGCTGTTAGCGAAGTTATTGTTTTCGTAAACGTTTTTTGCAGGAAAGCATAGCTGGGCTGCGGAAAAACGGGGATGAAGGCTAAGTGTAGGATGAGTAAAGCCAGTGCTAGGCAGTATATCCTCTTCATGGTTACTCTGTCTCCTTCAGTAAGATCCTGACCGGCACTCCATTCAGTATCTGAACAATAATTGGTATCCCCTCGGCTCCATAGCTAGAAGATAAAGCGCTACTCAACTTGTAGAGCGCCTCCCTAACGCTAGTGAGCGATTCTAGGGTGTCCCGCTGGGACTCTATAGTCTCCTCTAACACGCTTAGCTCGTCAATTGCCCTGGCATTGACGACGACCTTCAGACCCATGTAGTCTATCTCGTTGAGTGTGGTGAGCTTCTCACCCATGAGGTCTTCTAAAACTTTCTCGATCATCCGCATCTTCTCAGCCCTGGCTTTAACGGCTTCATACCTCTGCTCCAGTTGGCTTAAAACCTTCTGCAAATTCGCAATTTGCGAATCAATGTACTTTAAAAGTTCATCGAAGCTATTGAACTGGTAAAGATTGTAGGACACTTATTGCACCTGAATAGCTATACGTGTTGCTGTTTAAAAAATTTAGCTAGGCAAGTCAGCGAAGCATGCAAAAATGTAGTGAGAGTGTTACGATCGTATTTTGTTAGCGCGTATGCGCGCCTGCCGTCGCCCCGCCTTTTGTCGTGGGTCAGCAGCCGCCCCTTTTACTGGTTTCATTCCGCTGGAGTCACCGTGCAGCTTTCTGTCTTGAACCTCGTTGGTAGCTGTCCCCGCGTTTTTAGAACGTTTAGTGCGGCGCAGAAGTCGCTGTGCATTGAATGGTCATGCGGACAACGCATAAGTCCTCGAGGCCCTCTCCTCACTCCTACGTCTAGTTAAGGACAGAGCTTCGGTGCGAAGTATCCTGGAACAGCGTACACCGCGGTGCCATCGTTCTCGGCGGCTGGCGCTACTCTATCCATGAGCCTCCGTAGTTTCAGAGGCCCACGTTGCTCTCCGTGCGGCTTGATTTGCAATTTTTGTGGGGATAGCCGATGTAGACCTCCGACGCTCAGAGTTGCCTCAGAACCTCGACTACGTGAGATGCAAGTTTTTAAAGGCTTCCTCGACGTACCTCCTCCATTTGTACGCCAGCGCGCTGTTGAATATTCACCCGCCCCATCTCCTCTTCCTCGACTGGTACGTCCTCACCGCTCTTAGTAGATCTATCTTCCTAAAATCGGGCCAATAGACGTCGAGGAAAACGAGCTCCGAGTATGCTATTTGGTAAAGCAGGAAATTGCTAATCCTCAATTCTCCCGATGTGCGTATGACGAGGTCTGGTTCAGGGTAGGGAATATCGCCTGTATAAAGGTACCTCGCGAACACGTCTTCATCAACTTCGTCTACTGAGAGCTTGCCTGCACAAATTTCTCTGGATATCTTCTTGACAGCGTCAACAATCTCTCTCCTCCCGCCGTAAGCTAACGCGATGTTCAAGAACCTCTTGTTGTACTGGAGAGTCTTTCTCTCAAGCTTCTCGATTTTCTCCCTAAGGCTTTCCGGCAACAGGCTCGTGTCCCCTATCACCTTGACTCTTACCTCGCGCTTCCTCAGCTTCCCCGAGGATTCCACCTCGTCAATCTTCCTGTCGAGCAAGTCGAATATGTGTTCCAGCTCTTCCCTGGGTCTATTCTTTATATTCTCGGTCGACAGAACGTAGAGCGTAACGATCGAGATGCCTAAATCGTAGCACCACTCCAGGACATCCTCAACTTTGTCTGCCCCGAACTCGTGCCCGAGCCATTGTGGGAAGCCGTGCTCCTTTGCCCAGCGCCTGTTGCCGTCAAGGATAAACGCCACATGAATAGGAATGGCGCCTTTCCTCACTTCCCGCTCAAGGAGAAATTCGTAAACCTTGTAGACTCCTAGCGTCTCCGCGATTCTACGCCACATGGCCACTCAACCACTAAGTTTTTACGGCGCGGTTACATAAAAAACAGGTGTCTTTAAAATCTGTGTTTAGAAGAGAGATGTCCGCGGATCCCCAGCAGCTGAGGAAGGAGATCTCCTCCATAATCGATCACACAAACCTAAAGCCGGATGCAACTGAAAAGGAGCTTGAGGCAACCTGCCGGGAGGCAGTAGAGTATGGCTTCTATGCCTGCTGCATCCCGGGTTTCTACGTTGAAAGGGCTGCAAAGGAGTTCGGTGGGCAAGTAAGGATCGTGACGGTCGCCGGTTTCCCCCATGGAAACTCGCACTCATCCGTGAAAATTAGGGAGGTTGAAACAGCCTACGTTAAAGGCGCAGTCGAGGTCGATGTGGTTGCGAACATTTCTCTACTTAGGGCGGGTCTCTATTCTGAAGCCCTTGAAGAAATTAAGGAAATGCTTGACATTGCTAGGAGTTACGGAGGAATGCTCAAAGTAATTGTGGAGACAGGCTATTTTTCCGGGGAGGAGATATTCAGGATAGCCAGGGAGCTGGCGCACGTGGGCGTCCACTACGTAAAGACCTGTACAGGCTTCGGTCCGCGCGGAGCAGCACCAGAAGATGTCCTGACCATTAAGAGGGCGGTCCAAGGAACAACCACCAAAGTGAAGGCCGCTGGAGGTATACGTACTGGGCTTCAGGCATTGCTCTTCTACCTCCTGGGAGCAGACAGGATAGGAACATCCAGCAGCGTTAAAATACTCAAGGACTTAGAAGGTTCGTTCATTGTCTAAACAAAGCGCGCGCGGTGGGCGCTTCTATCTGTTCCTCCCCGACTTCACTTTTCTCATAACCCTATGCTTGATGAGGCCCGGATAGAGCTGACGGGCTACGGCAAAGAGGGTAAGAGGTCCGTCTACAGGGACTACTTTCAGGATAGATATCGAGAACTACCAGGTTCCCCGGTCGCAGACCTTGTGGTCATCAGCGACTGCAAGCTAAACCTGAGACTCGGCGAGGAGGTAAGCGTGGAGGGACAGGTAGACGAGCGTTAGCAGGACGAGCTGACCGATGATTAACCACACGAGCCAGTTCAGCACTACCACGGTAGCCTGCTGGGGCGCTTGCAGGTTGCTTATGACTCGCTCTATCTTTGCCAGCTCCTCCTTTGGGAGGAGCTCGGCTACCTCTATCAGCTGCTGGGCGGTTATCACGTCCCTGTACTCCGCCCTGTCCCCGCTCACATCCAAGAGCCTGCCCCTGAGCGCCTCTACCACTCCCTCCGTGAAGTGCACAGAGTGGGAGGGGCGCTCAGCTTTAGGCGCCAGAGGCTACACCTCGATGCACTCTCAGGTAAAAAAATCCTTCGCTTAGCCACGCTCCCCACTTCACCCCGGCCAGCAAGTCGGGGTCGGGAGAGTCGAGCCTCCTCTTCACCCTGCCTACGTTCTCCAGCATCCGCGCAATCTCGCCCTCTACCTCCGCGCGCCTTAAACGGGATATCCCTTCTCACCCCCTCCCTGTATGAAGCAGCACTCTTTAAAGCGCGCTAGCACGCTCCAGTTCCTACGATGGGTTCCCGTCGTAGGATGGAGTTCGTTGATTGTTCAACAAAACATTGACATTCAACGATAACCTTTTTTACCAGGGGAGTTTTTACGAGCGTGACTCCAAAATGCCGCCACTTGCATCCGTAGTGGGCTGGGGCGCTTACATTCCCATATACAGGATTGAAACCGCCGAAATCTCCCGGATACATACAAAGGGGGGCGAAAAGGCCCCTGTGAGGCAGAAGAGTGTTCCAGGCTTCGATGAGGATTCCCTAACTATAGCGTTCGAGGCTGCGAAGAATGCTTTGAGGAGGGGGAGAGTTGATCCAAGAGAGGTAGAAGCCCTGTATATTGGTTCGGAGAGCCCACCCTACGCGGTTAAGCCATCAGCGACTGTGATCGCCGAGGCTCTTGGTTTGAGCAGAAGACTCTACGGGATAGACATGGAGTTCGCGTGTAAGGCAGGCACCACAGCTATGATCAGCGTTGCGGGACTTGTCAACTCGGGCATTATCAACTATGGCTTGGCGGTCGGGACGGACACCGCTCAGGGAAGGCCTGGCGACGAGCTCGAATACACTGCAGGCGCGGGCGCAGCAGCCTTCCTCATTTCAAAGCCCGGGAGGGATTCTGCCGCAACAATAGAGCACGTGGTCTCCTACGTAACCGACACCCCTGACTTCTGGAGGAGGGAGGGGGAAAAGTTCCCAATGCATACTTTCAGGTTTACTGGGGAGCCCGCATACTTCCACCACATCGAGACTGCTGCGAGAATGCTGATGGAGGAGACAGGCCTTAAGCCGTCAGATTTCAGCCACGCGGTTTTTCATCAGCCAAATGTGAAGTTCCCTCAGAGGGTCGGTGCCTCGCTGGGCTTCCGACCTGAGCAGTTGAAGCTTGGCTTGCTGTGTAATGAGATCGGAAACACCTACGCTGCCTCATCCCTCATAGGGTTAACAAACGTGCTCGACCACGCGAAGCCGGGGGAGAGAATACTCGTGGTCTCTTTCGGCAGCGGTGCGGGCAGTGATGCCATAAGCCTTGTTGTCGAGGATGGGATAGAGGAGCGTAGGGGGCTTGCTCCCCCCACGCTCTACTACGTGAACAGGTTCAGAGTGATAGATTACGCAACCTACCTCAGGTGCAGGGGCTTTATTGAGAGGTGAGGGGGATGAGTAGGGTGTATGTTGCAGGCGTAGGGGCTACGAGGATCAATGAGCACTGGGACAAGTCGCTGAGAGACTTGATGGTGGAGGCCTCCCTTAAGGCTATCAATGATGCCGGTCTATCCAGGAGGGATATCGAAGCAATATTCGTCGGGAACATGTCTTCTGGGTACCTTCAGGGGCAGGAGCACTTAGGCTCGCTACTTGCTACTTGGCTAGGTATTCCCGGGGTGGCGGCGAGCAAGGTTGAGGCGGCATGCGCGAGTGGAGGGGCTGCGGTTCACAACGCTTTCCTTGCTGTAAGGTCGGGCGTCTATGACTGCGTGCTGGTAGTGGGCGTTGAGAAGCTGACGGACGCTGTAACTAGCGATGCCACAAGCGCATTGATAATGGCAGAGGACCAGGAGTACATCGCTTTTACCGGTTTCTCCTTTGTCGCGCTCAACGCGTTGGTTTACAGGGCTTACATGAAGAAGTACCGGGCGAGACAGGAGGAGATAGCCAGCTTTGCTGTCCATGATCACAAATACGCGGTTAACAACCCCCTAGCACAGTACCCTAGGCCAATCTCCTTAGAGGAGGTCATGAGGTCGCCGGTGGTAGCTGACCCGGTGAGGCTTCTTGAGAGTGCACCACTAGGAGATGGCAGCGCAGCACTTGTTCTCTGCTCTGAAAATAAGCTCAAAGAACTGCGTGACAGAGATGTTCTAGTGGAGCTTGCTGGGAGCAGCATTTCCACGGAGATATTCAGCGTGCACGACAGGACTGATCTCACGACGATAGGTGCAAGTGTCAAGGCTTCGAGAAAAGCATACGCTATGGCGGGCGTTGAGCCAAAGGACGTTGACGTCGTTGAGGTTCATGACGCCTTTACTGTTCTAGGCGTTATACACCTCGAGGACCTGGGATTCGCTGAGAAGGGTGCGGGCTGGAGGCTTCTGAGCGAGGGGCAACTTGAAAAGGACGGTGACGTACCCACAAACACTATGGGTGGTCTCAAGGCTCAAGGTCACCCCGTCGGTGCGACAGGTGTTTATCAGATATACGACGTGGTTGCTCAGCTGCGGGGAGAGGCTGGCAAGAACCAGGTGGATGGTGCTGAGGTGGGATTAGCTCAAAATGTTGGAGGGGTTGGTGGAACAGTTACTGTCCACATCTTGAGGAGGGTGAGATGAATGTCGTACCTGAGGAGCGTCCCCCGTGTATGGAGGGAGAGGAGGGTAAAATACCAGTTGATTGGAGGGAGGTGTAAGGACTGCGGCAGGGGCTTCTACCCCTATAGGCAGATATGCCCGGCTTGCGGCTCAGCAAATGTGGAGCAGGTAAAGTTGCCAGAGAGGGGGGTTGTAGAGCTATTCACCGTTGTCAGAACGCCACCCGCAGAGTTTGCCCAGTACGCACCATACGTCGTAGCTATTGTCAGACTGGAGGATGGAACCCTGGTCCCCGCCCAGTTGACGGACGTGGAGCTAGACGAGGTCTACGAGGGTATGGAAGTTGAGGCTGTCTTCCGGAAATACCGGGAGCAGGGACCAAGCGGAATAATAGAGTACGGCATAAAGTTCAGACCAGCGAGGTAGAAGAAGAGTTTAGGAGGGGAGCCTACAACCCGAGAAAAAAATACTAAATTTTTTTCCTTAGAAAACAAAGATAAAGAGATTTGCCTTTACGAGCTTACAAGTTATCTCTGTCTAAAGTCGTCGGACTAGCGCGCGCTAAGCGCTGGGAATAAAGGCCGAGCTGCCGAGCACGATCACGATGAAAAGCTTTTTACCAACCCCTTAAAGATGGTAACCACAACCCTGCGATAAGGCGGGGTAACGGGTGGCGCGCGCTGACTGAGAAAAGTTAGTTTTTCATCATCAGCGCGATAAAGAAAGCTTCTGATCTCTGCTTCTCCGGGAAAAGCCTTGTAACGCTGTGGGCAAATTCGTATTTCGGATAGCCGGGTTCAAAGTAGTGTTTTGGACGCAGAAGCTCTGCCTGTCTGCTTGCAAGAAGACTGGCTATGACTTCTTCGCCCTCCTCCGGGAATAGAGAACACGTAGAATACACAACTTTTTTCCCTCGTCTCAGCATCCCCAGAACACTCCTCAGGATGGCTCTCTGCCTCTCGGAATACTTTATGACCTGTTCAGTGGTGAGCCCCCAGAGGGAGAGACGAAGACCGGGGTCTGCACCCAGGGCTCCACTGTTGGTACATGGGGCGTCTACGAGCCCGCCGTCGAAAGACTTTTCTTCACGTAAAGCAAAAGACCTTGAATCCGCACAAACAATATGCGTGGTGCTCCAGCATTTTTTGAGGTTTTGCATGGACTCTTTTATACGGCTAAGTGAGACATCTACGGCTATTATTTCTCTTGGACCCTGAGGATGGCTACAGATGATTGAGGTTTTCATGAAGGGTGCGGCCGCGGCATCAATAAATAACTCTGCGTCCTCCAGCCCCCCTACTAGTTCTGCTACAGCGGCGATGCTAGCCTTATCCTGGTATACACATAGGGAGCTGTCGATGTCGGGTAAGGGCTCGTATTCTGGGACAAGCAGTTCAAAAAGAAAGCTGAAGTCCTGGTCGCGCCTGTACCTGATGCCCCTCCTCTTCAAGAACTCTTCCACATCGTCTATCTTTTCCTCCCCCAATGCCCGAAGCCAAATATGCCTCCTGCCGAACGACGCGGCGGCTCTCTCCGCCCCTTCGCAGCCAAAATAATCGATAAGCCTCCCCGCTAAAAGCGGCGGGATTGAATACTTGTAGGAAATCTTATCTACGCATGTAAGGTGCTCGATTTCCTCTTTTTCCTTTTCGAGGAAGCTTTGAGAAACATACCTTAGCAGCGCATTGCTCAAGAGCCCTCCCCTCAAAGCCTCAACCCTTCTTTCCAGGTGAGGAAAACGGTTAACTAGAGAAACAGCAACAAAGAATGCGCTTCGACGACGCAGGGGAAGGTTCTTTCTGCCGATCCTTTCCAGCACGTAGATTGAAAGACCAAGATCCAGCAATGCATTTTTAGATAGAAAAAACACTGTTCTAGTCTCCTTCAGAGTAAGGTTGAAATCTTCCCTAACATTGTTGAGGACATAATCCAGCGAGGCGCCCCACCTAGAAATTTTCTCAAGAACTAGAGCACTGGC
>Ga0326760_1001231_pt1 | contig 11643 bp, 12 predicted proteins | sample GCREP_S_FD_207668 | JGI IMG/M metagenome (GOLD analysis project Ga0326760, IMG submission 207668) | Hot spring sediment microbial communities from Geyser Creek Basin, Yellowstone National Park, WY, United States - GCR.EP_S | ecosystem: Environmental > Aquatic > Thermal springs > Near-boiling...
TGAAAGAAGGTACGCAGAGAACAGCGGGTAGAGATGCACTAAGAATTAACATATTGTCAGCTAGAGCTGTAGCTGAGATGGTTAAAACTACATATGGACCTAAAGGCATGGATAAAATGCTTGTAGACGCGCTTGGAGATGTAACAATTACTAATGACGGTGCTACTATATTAGATAAGGCTGAGATTCAACACCCAGCTGCAAAAATGCTTGTTCACGTAGCTAAAAGCCAAGACAGTGAAGTTGGTGATGGAACTAAAAGAGCCGTAATCTTTGCTGGAGAGTTATTAAAATACGCAGAAGAGCTCTTAAACAAAAACATACATCCCACAGTTATAATTTCAGGTTATAGGAAAGCAATGGAAGAGGCCTTAAGGGTACTTGAGAGTATAGCTATACCAATTGATATAAATAATGAAGAAGTGCTTAAGAAAGTTGCTAAGACGGCATTGACAAGTAAGGCTGTGCACGATGCTCGAGAATACATGGCAGAACTAGCAGTTAAAGCTGTTAAACATATTGCTGAGCAGCGTGGTGATAAGATCTACATTGATATAGACAATGTCCAAGTTATTAAGAAATATGGAGGATCATTAATGGACACTCAACTAGTATATGGTATAATTCTCGATAAAGAAGTAGTTCATCCAGGTATGCCTAGGAGAGTTGAAAATGCTAAAATAGCTCTTCTCGATGCTCCATTAGAAATAGAGAAGCCAGAAATTGATGCTGAGATTAGAATAAGTGATCCAACACAATTAAAGGCATTTCTACAGCAAGAAGAAGAGATACTCGCAAAGCTAGTAGATAAGATTACTGGAGTAGGTGCTAATGTAGTCATTACACAAAAGGGTATTGATGAGGTTGCTCAACACTTCCTCGCTAAGAAGGGTATTTTAGCTGTGAGGAGAGTTAAGAGGAGTGATCTTGAGAAGCTTGAAAGAGCTACAGGTGGGAGAATTGTGAGTAATATTGATGACTTAAAACCAGAAGACTTAGGATATGCAGCATTAGTTGAGGAGAGAAAAGTCGGCGAGGATAAAATGGTGTTTATTGAAGGCTGCAAGAATCCTAAGTCCGTAAGTATTTTATTAAGAGGTGGATTAGAAAGACTTGTAGACGAAGCTGAGCGTAGTTTAAGAGACGCTCTTTCAGCTGTGGCTGATGCGATTAAAGATGGTAAAGTAGTAGCAGGTGGCGGGGCTATTGAAATAGAGCTTGCTAAGTACTTGAGGAGGTTTGCCGTTAAAGTTGGTGGTAAAGAGCAATTAGCTGTAGAAGCTTTCGCAAAGGCTCTGGAAGGACTTGTAGTCGCACTATTAGAAAACGCTGGTTTAGACACGGTTGAAATGCTTATGAAACTTAGAAGTGCTCATGAGGCGGAGGGTAATACTTGGATTAGTGCTGATCTGGGTACGGGGCAACTCGTTGACATGTATAAGTTAGGCGTTCTTGAACCACTCTCTGTTGTAGCAACTGCTATTAAGGGTGGAACAGAGGCTGCGACTATAATTTTGAGAATAGATGACATAATAGCTGCGAGTAAATTAGAGAAGAAGGAAGAAGTTGGTAAGAAGCCAGAAGAGAAGAAGGAAGAAGAGTAGTCAACTAGGTTATTCTATTCTAATTAATATTGGTTTTTTTAAACTAATTGTACTATACACAGCCTCTCCTACCTCTAAATAGGGAATTAATGATAATAGTGAATGCTCCATGTATACTGCCTTCTCAATAACTTCGAGATCTTGTTTAGATTTAATCGCGTGAATTATCTTAGTATTAGTATTAGCCATAACATCTTCTACTAGTTGTGATATTGATTGAGCAACTACAATTAACCCAATATTGAACTTCCTAATTTCCCTGAGCATTTCGCAAATTGGTTTTATTGGATTTTGTTTTGATAAATAATTTTGGGCTTCCTCTATAATCACTGCTAATTGTTTTAAGTTCTTCGTAGCATAGTTAACTATGCGCTTCACTAATAGTGATGCGTATAGTTTTTTTATAGATAAATCAATTATTTTACTAACATCTATTAAGAGAGGTTTATCTAGTTCTAAAAATAACTTATTAAAAGTGACATTTGTAGGTTCATAGAACTTGAAAAGATCACTATATTCCTCTCTGGAAAGAACACTTAATTTCCTATGTAATGACAGCTTAGATTCTCTAAACCAGGTAGATTCTTCAGGGAAAATTTCAATAGTTTCTAATAATCCATCTATTGTCTTTAATTTTACAAAGTCTTTACGTTTAAGAATTTTCTCTAAAATGTACTCTTGAGGTGGTGTTAATTCAAATATACTTGTTAATATACTTAGATCGTCAGGCTCTCCTGTAAATAATTGCAGTGGAAACTCGCGAGGATTCAATGTCGTGTGATATGGCAATAACTTTTGATATTCACCATGCCAATCTATAATTACAACTGGTATTTTTAAATCCCTACTTAAACGATCAGCTATTTTCGAAGCAGTATAAGACTTACCTGAACCCGTGGTACCGGTAATTAAAATGTGTCTAAAAAGAGCGCTTTTATATAGCTTAGCAGAATACTCGGGAATGCTACTTAATACTCTCCCTAGAATTATATGTGGTTCATTAGTGTCAAATTCTTCGACAGGCACTTGTTGCTCAGGATATTTGACACGTGATTCATAAATAGGGGGAGTAATATAGCCTAGAGGAGTTCTTCTCAGAAAAAATTCTTAATACTGCTTATAATAGTAGAAATAGGATTTCTAGACATATAGGTTTCAATATCTATTGATTTAAAAGCTGATTTTACAAGAGTAAGTATTAATTGAGACTCTTCTCTCACGTTTTCTTCTCTACCCCTAATTACTATTAAACCTTTTACATCACCTCTGCTAATTTTAGAAATAGTGATGTACTCGACATTCTTACTTAATTGGGACCTTGTTTTTATAAGTTCGCTTAATTCTCTTAACTCATTTTCAACATCACTATCTTTACTATTTAATACTCGATATAACCTTAACACAATCTCACGGTTGCTCATTTAAAACACCTGTTTTTAAATGTGTATACTTAAATCGGCTTTCGGAAAAATGCTTAAAACAAGTTTTTGAGAGAGTTGAGTGAAAGAAATCCTAGCCTAGAAGTGATTTAATTAGCTAATATGGGCATATAAATTAGTATGGGATTCTATGAAAATTCTATCCCTATATATACGTGTTCCATGTTTTTTAAATCTATAGGCTTCGTGCTTTTTAAAACAACTAATAAACCATGTAGTGATATAATAGCTCTATGTGTTTCTCCAATAGTGGTGTTTGATAAGACATAGCCGTGTGCACAGAAATAGTAGTTTAGACAAATCTCTCTACTATTAGTGATGTTTATTATCATTTTTACGTTCTTACTGGGTTTTTTGATCACATCTTCGTGAAGTTCTATTTCTAATTGCATCTCTTCACAAATACCTTTTACTCTATAGACTCTGGGAATTCTTAGTGGAGTTATATCTTCTACGCGACATTCTAGCTCCAATGTAGACCCCTATACACTGCACTGTTAAATAAGAAGAATGTGTGTTTTAAATACGTATAGGAGATAGTAACCATGGGTGGTTTGCGTGTCTGCAGTAGATGCATCTAGGAGATTAATAAACGAGCTTGTGACGCTGTTAGATCGGAGGATTAGAGTAGTTTTAGTTAACGGTAAACTCTATGAGGGCGTATTAACGGGGTTTGATCACCCTTCTCTAAATATCCTGTTGAGAAACGTTACTGATGAAAGTGGTAATAGATACTCTAAAATAATTGTTAAAGGTGAAAGGATTTCAGAGATTATAGCTATGGAAGAGCCTCTTTTTAATCCTGAAGAATTTAAAGAGTTCCTACTAAAAGAGTTAAAACTTCAGGAACACGCAGTGAGAGTAATCCCGGAGGCTAGAGCAGTGGAGGTTTTAGGCAGATATAGGGTTAGCGAGGAAGGCGTGAGTGGATCAGGCGCAATGGCGGAAACTCTTTATGGCATTTATAAAAAATATATAGAAATTAAGAAAAAAGGTATACAAGGTTAGTTAGAGGTGTTTTTTGAAGTTAAAAAACGCGACTTGGCAGGTAGAATTGGTAAACTCATCACTAGACATGGTATTTTAGAAACTCCTGTTATTTTTCCCGTGATCGATCCTCTAAGGCAAATCCCTGATCTAAGTAGTATTAGTAGTGTGGGATTTAAAGGCATAATTACTAATGCGTATTTGTTTTATAAGAGAAATAAAGGAGTAATTAAAAGCATTCATAGTGAGCTTAGTTGGAATAATATAGTAATGACAGACTCAGGTGGTTACCAAATATTATTATACGGCAATATAGATATTGATAATAGGACTATCGTCAATTATGAGAAAGCCATAGGATCTGACATAGCAACTATACTGGATATACCAACTGGTAGTACTATGAGCCGTGAAGAAGCGGAAAGAGCTGTCTTAGAGACATATAAGCGAGGACTCGAATCTCTCCCATTAATAGAGGACAGCGAACAATTATGGGTATATCCTATTCAAGGAGCCCCATTTAAAGACATTTTATTGAAATCTTGTGAGCTAGCTGTGAAATTACCTTATCACATATATGCTGTAGGATCCCCGACAATTATGTTAGAGAAGTACAGGTATGCGGAGTTAATAGAAATAGTTGCTCTTGTCAGAGTAAATACGTCACTAGATAGACCTCTTCACGTATTTGGCGTTGGACATCCTATGATAATACCGTTCTTAGTAGCTATAGGTGCTGATATGTTTGACTCTGCAAGCTATATACTTTATGCTCGTGATGGACGATATCTGGTTGAAGAAGGTACTAAAAATATACGAGAACTCGAGTATTTCCCATGTGCATGTCCAATATGTTCAAAGTATACACCACAAGAACTACTACAAATGCCCCCCTCCATGAGAGAGAGACTTTTGGCTTTACACAATTTACACGTGATCTACAAGGAGATTAAAAGCGTGAAACAAGCTATTAAAGAGAATAGATTGTGGGAGCTATTAGAGTGGAGGGCCAATGCTCACCCTAGTCTTAAAGAGGCTTTTGCAGTTCTACTGAAATATATGAAATTTATAGAGAAATTATCGCCACTAACAAGTCCGAGCGGTAGGGCTTTACTAATATTAAGTGAGCTCTCATATTACAATCCTAAAATCAGTTTAAATATTAAGCGTGTTAATGAAATCTTAGCTCGGCGAATAAAGGATAGAATCATCATTGTTTTGCCTGCTTATAGAAAACCATATATTTCACAAAAAGAATACGTAGAGCTTTCTGAGAAATATAAGAGTAATACATGTGTTAAAATACTCTTTTTACACCCAATACTAGGCGTTATTCCTCCGGAAATAGCCTCGACATATCCATTCTATCAACACGAATATCGTATTTCAAAATACACAGTTAGCTTAAAATTACTAAAAAAACACATTAAAGAACTCTTAGATAAAAAGCCACGGAGGGTAGTCTTAGTCCTATCTGCCTGGCTTAATGAGGAGTTAGCTAATAAAATCGTAAAGAGACTTGGAACAAGAGGTGTCGAGATCTCTATATGTAGGTTATACGAGGTCTTCTCTCTGATTCCTCAATAGTCTTTTCAATTCTCTCCCTCTCAGCCTCAATAGCCTCTAGTAAAGCAGCCTCTTCTATTAGCTTCTCAGTTCCTATTTTAACTCCAAGGATATGTGAAATAACCTCTACAGCTATTGCACTAGCACGAGGATCTGGTTTAAAGGGTTCAGTAAATGGAAGTAAAACCACACCCCTAAGACCATAGGCTTTCATAAAAATCATTGTAAGAGCTAAGGGACCTACAATATATTTGTCTTCTAATATGCTGGCATCTAGCTTAGTGGTAGGGTCATTTAGTGGAATCCATCTATATTTCTCCTCGGAATTAGCTCTATGCTCCTGATCAAGACCACCGATCAATATAACTTCTCTAACAGCAAGTTTTCTCGCGAAGCGTGCCAGAAACTCTGCATATTCAGCCCTCTCAACTTCGCTTGGAGTGGCATTATTAACTATGATAACTACTCTATTGTTATTTACAGTACCAGCATATACTTCAAAAGGATAAAGTAAGTCGAGATCTCTAGTATACATTGTGAACTCGGGCATATATTTTGTCTTAATAAAACCAATTTTGACTAAGCCGAGTTCTTTAGCTAAGTAACGTGTTGTAATGTATCCGATTAAGCCATAGCCTTGATAACCGGTTATAAAGTAGGAGTTTTTTACATCTTCTATTCTAAAAGGTCTAGTGAAAGGTATAAATTTAATTTTTCTCAATTTCACTAACACCTTCACGTATTTTTACAGCTTCTCCACGCTTATAATAGACAAATTCGTGGCCTGCTATTAAAGACCTCCCCACGGCGAGGAGATTGCCAGCAGGGTCTACAACAAGTACCTCGTCATCAGGCTTAATCTCAGGGTCAGCCATTAAAACGTGTTTACAGAAAAGTGTTTTGCCCTTAGCTATGAAAGACGCATACTCTTTTTTAACATAAACTCTCATGTGTGGGTGTGTTATATTGTTATTTAATACGATACCGGCGGGAATATAGAGGTTAAATCTATAATCACGGGCTCTTAAACCGAGATACTTAACTCCAGACCTGAACACTATACGTATCTTATTTGTATTTGGACTAACAGCTACATGTATATCTTCAGGTATGAGTACATCTCCAGGTACTCTAAACTGAAGTTCTGCAATGCCTCTAAGCTCTATGAGCTCGTAACTTGTAGGGCGCCTAATTATCACTAAATATACACCTACTTATAGACAAGCCTTGCTTCATGTCTAATAGTATCGTACATTATATTTCTTAGCGTCCTCTTATTCTTTACCTTCTCAACACCTTTAAGAAGATCTTGGAACACGATATAACTCCTACCTTCCCTGATTGCAAAATATCCAGCCTCCACTACAGCTAATTTTATCTCAGCTCCACTAAAACCCTCTGTTATCTCAGCTAAGAGGTCATAGTCTATAGCCCCCTTGATCTTTACTCTTCTTAGGTGTATTTTAAATATCTCAACTCTACCACTTTTACTCGGTAATGGAACCTCTATAATGCGATCTAGTCTACCGGGTCTAAGCAAGGCCGGATCTAATATGTCGATTCTATTGGTAGCTGCAATCACCTTAACTCTATCAAGTGGCTTAAAGCCATCTATTTCAGCTAATAATTGCATAAAAGTTCTCTGAACTTCTCTTTCTCCACTTGTTCCAATTTCAAGTCTGCGAGAAGCAATAGCATCTATCTCGTCAATAAATACTATTGTAGGGGCTTTCTTCCTAGCATAGTTAAAGAGCTCTCTCACTAAGCGAGCTCCTTCACCAATATATTTTTGAACTAATTCACTTCCAACTAGTGTAATAAATGTAGCATTACTTTCAGTAGCTACTGCTTTAGCTAGTAGTGTCTTACCACATCCCGGTGGACCATATAATAAAACCCCCTTTGGAGGCTCTATACCCAGCTCGGCGAAGAGTTCTGGTTTTTTCAATGGTAATTCAACGACTTCTCTGAGTTCTTGTATTTGCTCACTTAACCCCCCGATATCACTGTAGTATACACTTGGTTTTTCAACAATCTCCATTAGCTGTACTAGTGGGTCTACACGATCAGGCAGTACCTCGACAATCGATGATCCTCTCTGGTTAAGAGCAACTCTACTACCTGGACGTAGCCGCGATATATCTACGCCATTTACTATTGTAACGATTAAATTTGGTCCACTACTACTTTTAACTATTACCCTACCGTCTGGTGTTAAATCCTCAACATAGGCTTCTATAAGGGGAGGTGCAAGTAATTTCTCAATTTCACTCCTATAATACTCTACTCTACGCAATAGTCTCTTACGTTCTTCTTCTAATTGTTTGATTTTCAGTTCAAGGTATTTTACATAATCCTCATCGCTATTAATAAGTACATTGATGTCGTCGCGCTCTACAACTCCACGATCTCCAAGACCATTACTCATAATAAGGCCCGTGAATATAATGGTCTAATAGATGTGTTTTAAGAAGGGGGTAGTGTGTCTTACTATTGTGAAATGTGTGGTAGAGAAGTAGATGTTAAAGTAGCTAAAAGAATTTTGTTTGAGGGCTCGCAGATAATAGTGTGTCCTGAGTGTTATTCTAGGTTATCAAAAAGAAGTATTGTACGTGAAAGTGCTAAGAGAAGTACTAGGGCGTTAGTAAGTGCTACAAGTACTAAGGTGAAAGTAGTAGGTAGTGGGAGAAATACTAGTTTAAGTCAATTTGAAAAATACGAGGTTGTAGAAAACTATTATCAGGTAATTAAGTCTGCAAGAGAAAAACTGGGTTGGAGTCAAGAAGTCTTAGCTAGTAAAATAGGTGAGAGTGTAAATATTATTAAGAGAATTGAGAGTGGTAAATTAAAACCTAATTTAGAGCTAGCTAAGAGATTAGAAAGAGTATTAAAGGTTAAATTATTAGAGCCAGTCGTAGTGGAGGTGTCGAAATACACACAGCGAAGTAGTAGTGAAGATCTTACGGTGGGCAATTTGATTACTATGCAGAAACATAGTGAGAAAGAGAATAAGGGGTCTTAGTGAGAGTTTATGTTGTAATTCCTAAGAAATATAGTAGGTTTCTCGAGGAAGAACTTGCTCTTGTTAGAACAATATATAGAGATATTTTAGGCTATGAAGTAGTTGGAGGGAGAAATCATAAAACATATTTGTCTACTGAGAAAATAAAGAAGTTGAGAGAACTACACTTTGACAAGTTAATTATCATGGATAGGTTAAAGCCTTCTCAGCTCATTAATCTTGTGAGAGAAATTAGGAGAGAAGTAGTTGACAGAGTTCTCTTAATACTAGAAATTTTCGCCACACATGCTGGCTCACGAGAAGCACTTTTACAAATTGAGCTCGCCAAGCTCAAATACACTTTACCACTAGTAAAAGAAGCTATAAGATACGCTAAGCTGGGAGAGCTACACGGCTTTCTAGGTGCTGGTAGATATGGGTACGAGAAGTATTATTTGTTATTAAAGAAGAAAGAAGCTCGTTTACGCCGAGAAAGCGAGAACTTACGCGTAGTTAGAGAAGTGCATAGGAAAGCGAGACGAGATCTGGGCTTACCTCATGTAGTTATAGTTGGATATACTTGTGCTGGTAAGACAAGTTTATTTAATGCTATTACTAGGTTGATGAGACCTGTAGGTCCTGAACCATTTACTACTTTAACACCCAAAGCTTTTAGAGTTAACTATAAAGATGTTAGTTTCATATTAATTGATACTGTAGGATTTATAAGAGATATTCCACCAGAGATCATAGAGTCTTTTTATGCCACATTAGAGGAGGTTGTTGAGTCAGACCTTATTGTGAATATTATTGATATTTCTAAACCTTTTCACAGTATTATAGAAGAAATTAGCACAGGCAGAGAGATCTTGAGGAGGATAGGTGCTCAAGGAAAACCAGTGATATATGTATTAAACAAGATCGATAAAATAGCCTTCAATAATGCCACTCTACTTGAAGAGATTAGTAAATATATTGGAGACAATGAAGTAGTTATACCGGTGTCTTGTACAAAGGGTATAAACATAGACTTGTTGCTGGAGAAGATATATATGAAGCTCAATAAGAGGTAGATCATGTGAGGAGAATTTATGTTTTAAGATATGGACATAGGCCAGAAAGAGATAAGAGAGTTACAACACACGTAGCTCTAGTTGCAAGGGCTTTTGGAGCTAGTGGATTTATTCTAGGAGATGTAGCTGATGAAAGTGTTTATAAGAGCATAGCAAAGGTAATAGAGCTTTGGGGTGGCTATTTCCACGTAGAAATGGGAGTTAAATCCGAGGAATATTGTGTTTCATGGAAGAAGAATAATGGAATTATTGTACACTTAACCATGTATGGCTTACACGTAGATGACGTTATTGAAGAAATAAGACGTGATAGCAGAGATATACTCGTCGTAGTGGGAGCAAAGAAAGTTCCTAGGTTCTTTTATGAAATAGCAGATTACAATATCGCTATTGGACATCAACCACACTCAGAAGTAGCAGCACTAGCAGTATTCTTAGATAGATTATACCAAGGAAGAGAGCTATATTTGAAATTTAATAATGCAAAACTAGAAATAGTACCATCACCAAGAGGCAAACTAGTCAAGATACTAAAAGCACCTAATAAAAATCATACCTAGTATATAGTCACATCCTATGTTATGCCCAGTCAGGAACAATAATATAAGTTTTAATTTAAATAGAGTTACTTTGTAAAAGCGAGCAGAGAGTTAAGGGGATTTTAATGTGAGAATTAGAGAGGATATTCATAGAATTCGCTGCTTCAACTTTTTACCTACATAAATTCGCCGTGTATATATCAATCGATCATGTTATTACACTCTCGCATAGACTTCTACTCCTTGTTTTGCCGCGGCTTCCTGCGCGTTTCTATCTATAAATGGAGTTATTATGACTAGTCTCGGTTTAACCCCTGTGACTCTTTCATATAATTTTCCCTTTCTCCATAGTGTTGAGACATCTCCAATAGATACGCTCGCCTTTACCTCTACAAGTATGTGTAGACCATTCTTGATCAACACATCTACCTCCACTTGTGATGGATAACCATAGACTTCACCATTTTTATCGAAGTACACCCACTTCTCTACTCTACCCTTACCAAGAATCTCCTCTATAATACCCCTCATAGCCCTTCTAAAAGCCGTCTCCGTATGAATACCCCATCTAGCCCCGATCGCCGTTATTCTCCTACCCAGGCTACTTACTCTTCTCATCAAAGCTTCGAACTTTTTATCGTGCTCTAGTAGCTTTCTCTCAATAGCTTCAAATCTCTTATATGTCTCCTCCCACCTTCTATTATTCTCCTCCCATCTCCTGACTTGCTCCTCCCACATTTTCTCCTGTAATTCCACGAATTTATTGAAGTCTTCGCGTAGCTTTCTAAGCTCGCTCTCCAGCGCTTCAAATCTCTTATATGTCTCCTCCCACCTTCTATTGTTTTCTTCCCGCCTCTTAGCTTGTTCCTGTGTGAATAATTGAAAGTCTTCGCGTAGTTTCTTTAACTCGTTGAGAATAGTGTCAAATCCAAGTAAACCAGCCACAGCGAGTCTAAATTCCTCATCCTCCTTAAGCAGCCTTAGAACTTTTCTCTTTAACTCAACTGTTTCCACATTAAATCCCATATGTGTTTAAATGACAGTGCTTAATATTCTTAGTGATCAGGGCCTCCACAGCAAAACTAAGATAACCCGATTGACTAAAACCCCGGCCTGACCTCTTCATCGCTCTAAAGTGGTGAGGCTGTTTTGGTTTTGTACATACCTATAGTACTCATATTTGTTGGTGTTCGAATTCTCTTGGTGCTGTGGAGCGTAGCTATGTAAATCTCCTCGACACTCTAGGTATATATGCGGCGTTGCAGCATTAATGTATCGGCCCTTGAGGAGTGCACACTGTTCATCTCAATGTCCAATGAACCCGCCCTTGAAGTAGTAGTGTCGCCAATGAAGGAGTGGGCGAGAAAAAGCCCCTAATGCTCATTCTCATTAATTTATTTTTACTTGTTGCATCTAGGAGCAAACAGTTATTTT
>Ga0326760_1001233_pt1 | contig 11635 bp, 15 predicted proteins | sample GCREP_S_FD_207668 | JGI IMG/M metagenome (GOLD analysis project Ga0326760, IMG submission 207668) | Hot spring sediment microbial communities from Geyser Creek Basin, Yellowstone National Park, WY, United States - GCR.EP_S | ecosystem: Environmental > Aquatic > Thermal springs > Near-boiling...
TCGGTGTTGAAGTAGAGAAGCTAGCAGAGGATATTGCTGAAAAGACGCAGTCTCAGCTCTATGGGGTGCGGGGCTTCACATTTATGCTTATAAGGAGTAATAAGAGCTTATAGCTATGTGAGAAGAAGTGTGCTCACTAAGAGTAGTAAGTTAGGTGTGTTTTCATGGTGACGGCCCTTGAGGTTCCAGCTGAGAAGTTGATTGAGAAGCTAGCAGTGTACTTAAAAGAGAACGTGCCAGAAATTAACCCACCGAAGTGGTCAGTATTTACTAAAACTGGGTGCTTTAAAGAGAAGCCGCCTGAGAACCCTGACTGGTGGTATTATAGATCTGCGAGTATTTTGAGGAAGCTCTATAAAATGGGTAAGCCCGTTGGATTGTCAGAGCTCAGAAGAGAGTATGGGGGTAGAAAGAGGAGGGGGTCTAAGCCTGAGAGAACCTACAGGGCGCCGGGCAACGCTATAAGAAAAATTCTGCAGCAATTAGAGGCTGCACAGTTAGTTAAAAAGACACGTGAGGGGAGGGTTTTAACACCTCAGGGTAGAGCCCTACTAGATAGATTAGCGCTCGAAGTCTCCATGGAGTACGCTCGCGAAAACCCCGAGTACATGAAGTACTTGTCGCCCTCACTAAGACTAGCCTTAGTTCAAAAGGGTGCTTAGTATTGAGTGAAGAGAACATTTACGACGAGGAGCTCGAGGAGCTAAAACTTAGAAAAATAGCTGAAATGAGGAAGAGAATAGAAGAGGAGCGTGAACGCAGAGCGCGTATAGAGGCTATTTTAAGGCAAATTCTAACACCCGAAGCACGCGAGAGACTATATAATTTGAGGCTCGTTAAGCCAGAGCTTGCGAGAACTCTAGAAGAACAGCTAGTCCTCCTAGCACAGAGCGGCAGAGTGCCTATTCCCATAACAGATGAGTTTTTAAAGAAACTTCTCTCTGAATTACATGAGCAGACGCGTAGAGAGACGCGTATAACGTTTAAGAGGAAGTAGCTGGGAGTCGTGGTGGTTTAGAGTGGCTCGCTTTAAACACCTAGCTAGGAAGCTCAGGCTTGCATCTGCTTTTGAGAGTAATAAGCCCGTACCCGTGTGGGTTACTGTTAAGACGAGGCTAAGGATTAGAAGGCCGTTTAGGCTGAGACACTGGAGGAGGAGTAAACTTAAGAACGTATAGGAGGCCTGGAGGTGGTTACACAGTATGAGTAAGGCGAGTATTTTGAGATCAATACACGTCATCCCCCTTAGAAGAGTGTACTTTGGTCGGAGAGCTAATAGAGCTGATCGAGCTGTGAGGCTAATCAGGCAGTACGTGGCTAGGCACTTTAAAGAAGCTGAGAGAGTAGTGATCGATCCAGAGGTTAACGCGTACATATGGTCAAGGAGCAGGAAGAAGCCGCCTCGCAGAGTAGTCGTTGAAGTGAGGTTTGACAGGGAGAATAAAGTAGCGAGTGTACTACTTGTGAGAGAGAGCAAGTGGAGGAGCGTGAAGCCAGGAGTGGTGAGCTAATGGAGATTGTAAAAATGAGTTTTTTCGGAAACCCAAATATTGGTGTTTACGCTTACGCTAATGACGAGATCCTTGTTCTCCCCTCCGGGATAGGGAGAGATGATATTGAAGAACTAGTAGATACACTAAAAGTAGACGCGGCTATTGAGACTAAATTAGCTGGTACTATTCTCATTGGTGTATTAGTAGCGGGGAATAATAGGGCAGTTCTACTCCCACACATCGTCTTCGACGAGGACGTAGAGTACTTAAAGAAACAAGCGAGAGAAAACGGGTTAGACGTGGATTTTATAGTACTGGAGAGCAAGTACACGGCGCTAGGAAACCTCTTACTGTGTAATAACCGTAGATGCCTCGTAAGCCGGCTCTTTAGCGACAAGGAAGTTAAGGAAATAGAGAAGGCGCTGGGGGTAGAGGCTGTTAGGGGCGGACTCGTGAACATGGATCTCCCAGGTAGTGTAGCAGTAGTCACGGATCGCGGCGGCATTATACACCCCGACGCCAGCGAGGACGACATTAAAACAGTTAAAGGAGTTCTCGGAGTCACAGTGGAGAGGGCTACTGTAAACGCCGGCGTTGTGTACGTTAAAAGCGGGGTCATAGCTAATAATAATGGTGTAGTTATAGGTGGCAACACGACGGGCCCTGAGGTGCTTAGAATAAAGCGGGGTTTTGAGGGTGGTTGATGTGAGTAGTGAAGTTAAAATATACAGAGTTGAGGGGTTAATGTTAATTAGCCACGACAGATACCCGACTTGGCAGAAGTTTACTAAAGAAGTCAGAGCGCTAAATGAGAAGCAAGCTCTTGAAAAAGTCTACTCGATTCTTGGAAGTAACCACAAGTTAAAACGCCACCACATTCAAGTAGAGAGGGTCTATGAGATAAAGCCGGAGGAGGCAACTAATAGGCAGATCATACACATAACTAGGGTAACGAGGCTTATTGAGAAATGAGCTCGGAGAAGCCAGCGAAGAGAGTAGTTACCCTTGAGGAGCTTGTTGGGAGGGCTTCTGAGCTAAGAGATCAGTTGAACTCGCTTAACACAGTGCTAAACATGTACTTGACTCAATACAGAGAAACCCAGTTATCAATTGAAACTCTAAGGGGCTTACCAGAAGTCAGTACTGAGAGCTTTGTAGTTTTAGATAGACTCTCATCGGTCTTTATTCCAGTTAAAATAGAGGGGAATTGGGTTAATAGCGTACTCGTAAACTTGGGTTTAGGCTACTATATGAGGACAAGTAGGGAGAAAGCCGTGGAAATACTGAGTCGCCGTGCGAGAGAGCTAGAAAGAGTGCTCAGCAACCTACAGGCTCAGCAGAAGGCGCTACTAGAAGAGTACTTGACACTAGAGAGGCTAATATCCCAGGTTATCGAGACGTATAGGGCTAAGGCTACAAAGTCTACTTAAAGTGACCTATAGTGTTCTCAAAACTACGCGAGGTATTCAGAAAGTTCATTGATTCAGCGACCTCTCTCCTCACATCTAGAGATAAGTTAATTGAGCTCATCGAGGAGCTCAAATTAGAGCTTGTTAGTAGAGACGTCGCCTACGAGGTTGCTGAGAACATAGCTAGTAAGCTCGCAGAGGCCGTTGAGGCAGGGTCTATTAAAACAAGAGATCAGCTGGTCAAGACTCTCCGGGAACTAATCGCCGGCTACTTCACTAGCCTAGAGAACATTGACTTAGCTGACATCGCGTTGAAGAATAGGCCTTTTAAAGTAGTTTTTCTAGGAGTGAACGGAGTGGGGAAGACGACAACAATTGCTAAAGTCGCTGTGTACTTAAGGGATCTTGGTTTTAAGTCAATAATGATAGCCGCGGATACTTTCCGCGCGGCTGCACAAGAGCAGCTCAAAGTGCACTCAGAGAGGACTGGTATACCCGTGTTTCTAGGTAAATACGGCGCTGACCCTGCCTCTGTGGCCTATGATGGTATACTGTACGGTACGAGTAGAGGGTACGATGTTTTCCTCATAGATACAGCTGGTAGAATGCACGTAGATGTAGACTTAGTTAATGAGCTGAAGAAAGTTGTGAGAGTTGTAAAGCCCAATTTAAAAATACTAGTAGTTGACGCGCTAACCGGAAACGACGCTGTTGAGCAAGCTGTCTTCTTTAATAACAGTGTGGGTGTTGACGGCGTAATTATAACTAAAGTAGACGCGTACGAGGAGGGGGGTGTTCCACTAACACTCGCCTACGTGCTTAAAAAGCCCATATTGTTTATTGGAACAGGGCAGGGATATAGAGATTTAAAAGTCTTTAGTCACCTTGAATACGTAGATAAAGTAATTCCACAAGTAAAATAGCTATCTAAGGGTGTGGTCTGTGAACTTGAGAGAGCTCGTGGACTCGTGGAGAAAAATACTCGCAATTTTAACTAAACCCGCGAGAAGCGAGTACATGGTGGTGTTAAAAATAACGCTTGTAGGGCTAATCGCTATTGGATTAATATCGTTTATTGTGAGAGTACTATTTTACACTTTCCTATTCCCCTATATGAGCTGATGGCTGTGAGTCAACCCCCTATTAAAACAGAAATAGTGGCTATTAGGACAACGAGTGGTAGAGAGCTAGACGTTGCGCTGATAGTAGAGCGCCGCGTAGTAGAGAAGCTGAGTAAGGGGGAGAACCTCGGCGTTAAGAGTATTCTCGTTATTCCAGGTATAAAGGGCTTTATCTTTATTGAAACAGCGAAGCCTAGTGTAGTTCCATCTCTCGTCTACGGTGTAAAGTATGTTAAGAGTAGCAGGTACTCTAAGATACCTCTAAGCGAGGTCTCTGAGCTAATAAAGCCGAAAGTAGCTGAGGAGGTTAGTGCTGGTGAAGAAGTCGAGGTTGTTAAGGGACCGTTCCGCGGAATGAAAGCAGTTGTTGTAAGTGTAGATAAGAGTAAGGGCACTGTAACCCTAAATATATTAGAGGCGGCTTTCTCAATACCAATAACAGTTCCAATTAGCTACATTAAGAAGAAGGGTGTGTAGAAGTGGTTAAGAAAACTCTGAGATTCATAATTGAGGGTGGTAAGGCGACGCCGGGGCCGCCAATAGGCCCAGCGCTCTCGCCATTTAAAATCAACGTTATGGAGGTAGTAAACGCTATAAATAACGCGACGAGAGACTACGAGGGCTTACTCGTCCCAGTAGAGGTTACAATTGACACTGATACGAAGAAATTTGATGTAAAAGTAGGTATACCGACTACGACAGCTTTACTAATGAAGTACGCTGGTGCAAAAGAGCCTACAGGAGACCCGGCACACAAGAAGATTGGAGATGTGAAATTCGAGGACATTGTTAGAATAGCTATTATTAAAAGAGAGCAGTTAACAGCGAAGACTCTTAAAAACGCCGTTAAAACAATTCTAGGCACGGCTAGCGCGGTGGGCGTTACTGTTGATGGTAAAGACCCTAAGGATGTCTCTAAGCTCCTAGATCAGGGCTACTACGACGAGTTAATAAAGAAGTATGAAGATGAGTGGAGTAAGAGCTAGAGGGACGTGCTCGGAGACTAGGTGAGTCTATGCCTCTACCCAGCAGAGACGTGCTTTTAGAGTCAATTAAGAAGGCGCTTGAGGGTGGTGGTAAGAGGGGTTTTAAGCAGAGCGTAGAGCTAATTGTAACACTAAAAGACATAGACATAAAGTCGCAGTCCGCGAAGATAAGGGAAACAGTATTTCTGCCTAAGGGAAGGGGTAAAGAAGCGAAGATCTGCGTAATTGGGGACGGAGACCTCCTCGAGGCGGCAAAGGAGGCTGGTGCGTACTTGGCTATTTCTAGTGGCGACTTGAAGAACATTAGTAAAAAGCAGGCTAAGAAGATTGCCTCGACGTGTGACTGGGTTCTCGTCAAGTCGGACTTAATGGGACTAGCAGGCCGTGTTCTAGGCCCAGCTCTGGGTCCGCGTGGAAAAGTACCTGTTCCCACACCACCAGGTGCTAACATTAAAGTGCTTATATCAAGGTATAAGAATGCCGTGCTCGTTAGGACAAAGGATCAGCCTCAAATAATGACTGCTATAGGGACAGAGGACCTCAAACCAGAAGACCTCGTTGAAAACGCACTAGCAGTTTTAAGTTTAATTGAGAGTAAACTCCCCGCGGGTAGTGCTAATATTAATAAGATCTACGTTAAGACCACTATGGGCATACCAGTAGAAGTGTTGTAGCAGGGTTGTGAGTATGAGCGTTGCAGTGGCGAGATCTAGGGAGATTCCCAGCTGGAAACTCGAGTTGGCGAGAGAAATAGCTGAATTGTCTGAAAAACACAGAGTTATCCTAGTCGTTGACCTCACGGGTGTTCCAGCTAAGCACGTTCAAATGGTGAGGAAAAAGCTAAGTAATGTAGCTGTGATGAAAGTTGTAAAGCCGAAAATAGCGTTTAAAGTCCTCGCGGAGAGAGGTAAGCCCTTAGAGAGCCACAAGCAGTACCTCACTGGGCAAGTAATGTTAATATACTCGAATAAAAACCCCTTTGAGCTAGCGAGCACTGTGGAAAACCTGGTTACGCGCGACTACTACTCTCCAGGCGAGGTCGCCGAGACGGACATAGTCATACCCGAGGGCAATACAGGTATACCTGCAGGTCCTGTGCTCAGCACTTTTAGTAGGCTTAAAATACCCACTAAAGTAGAAGGCAACGTTATACACGTAGCGAAGGACACGGTTGTCGCTAAGAGAGGCGATGTCATATCCCCTGACTTAGCTAGTTTACTGCAGAAACTGGGCTTAGCGCTCAAAGAGATCAGGTTAAAGATCAAGTGCGCGGTCGACGGGGACCTCGTAATACCGGGAGATAAGTTAAAGCTCAACATAGCAGAGTACGAGGAGGACTTTAAGAGAGCCTGCGTAGACGCGTTTAAACTAGCAGTAGAGCTCGTTATACCAGAGCCCCCAGTACTCAACTACGTTATTCAGAGAGCTCATAGAGAGGCAGTGCACTTAGCTATTAGCGCGGGCTACATAGCGCCCGACACAGTTGAGCACTTAATTAGAAAAGCACTAGTAGACGCCAGTATACTAGCCGCAGTAGTCTCCAAGCAAGCACCTGATCTCGGCTTAGGCGTCGAAGCGAAAACAACTACTCAGCAACAAGAAGTAAAGGAGGAGAAGCCGAGAGAAGAGAAAGAGGAGAAGAGAGAGACTAGTGAAGAAACACTATCAGAGGGCTTCGCGGCGCTTTTTGGATAGTATTATTTAAAAACAGGTTATACATTTTTAATCCAAGAGTAGGCTCTGAGAGGTGGTGCGTATAGAGTACATATACGCAACTCTACTACTCTACAAGGCCGGTAAGGAGGTAAACGAGGAGAACTTGAAGAGAGTACTAGAAGCGGCAGGCGTACAGGTAGATGAGGTTAGAGTCAAGTCGCTAGTAGCGGCAGTAAAGAGTATTGACATAGGAAAGGTGCTCGAGCAGTCAATGGCTATGCCTATTCCAGCGGCAACAGCCGCACCAGCCGCCACAACACCCTCAGAAGAGAAGAAGGAGGAAAAGCCTAAAGAGGAGAAGAAAGAGGAGAGTAAAGAGCTCAGTGAGGAGGCTCTCGCTGAGGGATTTGCATCACTATTCGGCTAGAGCACCGCACTCATTAATAGACTATTTTTCTCAGTGACGCTACACGGAAGAAGGGCTTACAGCACTTACTTACTGAGTCCTTCTTTAAAAATGTAGCAAATATTACTCTGTGTGCTATAAGACATTTTAGCTGAGAGTAGAACATGCTGGTGTAGACGAGTGGAGGAGCACAGTAGAGTTGTCAACTTCGACTACTTAGTGAGAGAGCACGGTTACAAGCGGTATAAGTGCAGAGTGTGTGGAGGCTACTTCTGGAGCCGCGTTCCACGAGAGACTTGCCCTGACAGGCCATGTAGTAAATACGAGTTCCTGTTTAAGACCTACCCTAAAATGCCTCGTCTAAGTGTTAGAGAAGTTAGAGAGAGATTTATAGATTACTTAGTGCGTAGAGGACACGGCCCCGTAGACCCCTATCCTGTTGTCGCTAAGTGGAGAAACGACTTGTACTTAACAATTGCCTCTATAATTGTATTTCAACCACACGTTACAGAGGGGCTTGTTGACCCACCACGCAATCCACTAGTGATAGTTCAGCCTTCAATAAGACTAACAGACATTGACAACGTCGGGTTAACTTTTGGCAGGCACTTGTCGAGTTTTGAAATGGGTGGAATGCACGCTTTCAATAAGCAGGGGAAAGTGATCTACTGGTCTGAGGGGATATTCGAGAACACACTGGGCTTTTTAACAGAGGCTATTGGTCTTAGCCCCGATGACATCGTATTTAAAGAGGGGTGGTGGGAGGGGGGAGGTAACGCCGGGCCAGCACCAGAGGTTCTCGTAGATGGGATTGAGGTTGCAACTCTAGTTCACATGTCTCACAGAGTAGTAAATGGCCGCTATGAACCCAACCCCGTGCTAGTAGTAGACTGCGGTTTTGGAATAGAGAGGCTCGCGTGGCTGTCTCAACAAGCACTTACAGGCTTTCACGCCGTCTACGGTGACTTGTTATCGAAGTACAAAGAGATCCTCGGTGTTGATGAGCCCTCTGAAGATGTGTTAAAGAGTGTAGTCTACGCTCTAAGTAATGTAGAGTACAGTGGCGTAGAGGAGTTCACTAGGCAAATCGAAAAGCACGGCTTCTCCGAGTACTCGAAGAGCCTGGTTAAAGTCATTTACCTCTACAGCGTACTCGACCACGCTAGAACACTCTCACTAATGCTAGCAGACGGGGTTGTACCATCTAACACCGGTGAAGGCTACTTAGCGAGGCTAGTTATCCGTCGACTTCTACGAAGCTTGTTAAAACTAGGAATTGAGTACTCTAAACTAAGAGACACACTAGTAGAGCTACTCGCTAGGCAAGCCGAGTACTGGAGAGGAGACTACATTTACGGCAAATTGGAGAAACACCTCGAATACATCACGAGTGTGAGTGAAGTCGAGGCTGAGAAGTTCATAAATAGCTTAACTCGAGGCGTCGAGGTAGTCGATAAACTCGTTAGGAGGAAAAGAAGTTTAACCCTGGATGACCTCGTTGAAATATACGACTCGCAGGGCATACCCCCGGATATAATTGCTGAGAAGCTAGCACAGCACGGTATTCAAGTGCAGATTCCACCAGACTTCTACTCTATAGTCGCCTCAAGGCACAACGCTCCGGGACAGCTCATCAAAGAGAGGGAGACTCAGCTACCAGAGAACATTGTGAAGTGGGCATTGAAGTACCCTGAGACCAAGAGGATCTTTCACGAAGACCCCTACTTAACGAGACTAGCCACGCGTGTTCTCGGAGTTACAGGGAACTACGTGATACTAGAGAGCACTATTGCCTACCCGTGGAGTGGAGGACAAGACCACGACGAGGGGGTTATTAGGTGCGGTGAAGACCTCTATAGGATCACTTATGTGGGTAAAGTAGGCGACGTAGTAGTCCACGTTCTAGATAGGGCTCCAAGACTAAGTCCGGGTGACGAGGTGATAGTAGAAATAGACTGGGAGAGGCGCTATAAGCTAATGAGGCACCACACGGCAACGCACATAGTACTGGCTGCTGCTCGGAGGGTTCTAGGCGATCACGTGTGGCAGGCTGGCGCCGAGAAGACTACTGAGAAAGCACGCTTAGACATTACTCACCATAAGCCTCTTAGTAGCGAGGAGATCGAGAAAATAGAGGAATTGGCTAACGAGATCATTAACATGAGGATACAGCTGAGGTCTAACTACTTAGACAGGTTTACAGCGGAGTCAAAGTATGGCACTAGGATATATCAGGGTGGAGCAGTGTACTCACCTGTAGTTAGAGTTGTTGAAATTCCGGGTTTTGACGCTCAAGCCTGTTTTGGAACACACTTATATAACACCTCGGAGACTGGTGGAATTAAAATCATTAACGCAGAGAGAATACAAGACGGCGTAGTGAGACTCGAGTTCATAGCTGGAACAAGGCTGGCTGAGTACCTTAGTCAGCTCGAAAAGGAGAAGCGAGAGGCGCTAGAAGCCCTCGGCGCTAAGCACGGAGACCTACTAGTATCTATTAGGAGACTACAAGAAGAGTATAAGAGAGTAGTTGACCTCGCTGAGAACTACCGTAAACTAGTTGAGAAAACCCTACTGGAAAAAGCCCTCGAGGAGAAGACAACGCTCTGTAATATTGACTTCGCGTACATAGAGCTACCATTTAGAGACGAGAAGCTAGCCAAGTCACTACTCGAGGAGCTCTCATTGAGGAGGAAAGTACTAGTAGTACTCGTCATGGAGGATCTCCTAGAGGCGGCGGTAGACCCAGACCTCTCCAAGAAGCTAAAAATAGACTTGAGAAAACTAGTACAATCACTAGCACAACTAGGTGCAAAGGGGGGAGGAAAACCAGACCACATCACAGTAAAAACCCCTGTGAGAGTAAACCGCGAGGAAATACTCGAGTTAGTAAGGAACACCCTGTGCTCAAACAAGTAGAGCAAATTAAGCTACAATTCACCCCCTGTTAGCGGCAAACATTTTTTACTCTCTACTACCAGAATACCACAGGGAGTGTAAGGGCCCGTCGCCTAGCCAGGACAGGGCGCCGGCCTCCTAAGCCGGAGGTCCCGGGTTCAAATCCCGGCGGGCCCGCGGCTTCTCTAAGTATTCAAGTAGATTCTACGTATTTGCTTCTCGCGGTTAACGCTTTCATGGAGGGTGCGTGAACTAGTAAGGTAAAGGTAAAATAACCTGTTTACTTCCACGTATATGAAGATTAGCGTTAGTGCTCTCAGTTGTGGTGTAAAGAGGTCTTATTTTCAGCTCACGCCGGGTTTGAATGTTAAGTAAACTGCATTATCGCTGATTAAAAAATAATACCATGATCCTACTACTATTATATTCGAGGTGCACAGTTGTATGACCAGCCGTGTATTATTAATAATGACCTTACTTGCAATTCTAGTATCAGCGGCTCCAATCCCACTCACTTCTGTAAATGGAAAAGTAGACCCAGACAACACTGTTTTGAAGAGATCACTGAGAGTAGCGATAATGTGGGATTACGCTGGTGCTCTAAAGAGGTTCTTCGAGTCAAGAGGCTGGTACGCTGTAGACTACACTAATTTAACTCAGTTAACACTCGACATACTAGCTGGAATATACGACGCTGTAGTATACGCAGGATACTACGGTGTACCATTCCCAACCTCAGCGGAGTTCTATGCATTCCTAAATGCAACTATGCAAATGGGTGTTGGAGTACTGTGGATGGATAGCTATGGAGCTTATGGATATGGAATAAAAGTATTAAGACAGTACTTAAACGACCCGCCGACAGTAGGCTATAATTGGAGGAGCGGCGAAGTCTACATTAAAGTCACGAGTTCACACCCAATACTAAAGGGTTATAGTATAGGGGACGTCATAAAGATCATTGCATATACAAGTGCAGACTTCTCGTGGTTCACCGGGTTCTCAGGGACGCCAATAGCAGATACTTATGTTGGAGGCACTACGTGGGGTAATGCAATAGCGTGGAAGGTGTTTGATAATGGAGTTAAATGGGCACTATTATCTAGCTTCGCCCCGACAAGCTGGAATCAGCCTCACTACTTCACGAGCAATGCGTGGAACATTATATACAATGCAGTAGCATGGGTTGCAAGTAGGCCTCTAAACGTCACACTTGAGAATCCATACTTACACGTTGGAGACCTCGGCGTACTCTACGTTACTGGTGGACCAGCTTATACAACGCTCTACGTATACCTAGATGGATCACTACTTGCAACTGTAGAGGCAGATGAAAAAGGCTCTGCAACAGTACTGTTCACCGTTCCACTAGTACCTGGAGGTGAGCACCTGGTCGAAGTAATGACGAGGGACATGCAGTACCATGGATACACGAAACTATACGTATTGACAAAAGTCGATGTAATGCCAATAGTAACTCCAGCACCGGGAAGAGTTACAGTTGTAGTGACTGGATTACAGCCTTACCAGCTAGTCTACGTATATCTCGACGGAAACTACTTAACGATGTGGAGAGCCAATGCGTCGGGAGCATTTAGTGTTAAAGTAAACATACCGCTAGTTGAAACGGGAGATCACGATGTATTAGTAGTAGACCCCGTGACAG
>Ga0326760_1001234_pt1 | contig 11631 bp, 9 predicted proteins | sample GCREP_S_FD_207668 | JGI IMG/M metagenome (GOLD analysis project Ga0326760, IMG submission 207668) | Hot spring sediment microbial communities from Geyser Creek Basin, Yellowstone National Park, WY, United States - GCR.EP_S | ecosystem: Environmental > Aquatic > Thermal springs > Near-boiling...
TTACATCTACAACCCTACTATTCCTCCGTAGTATTGATGAGCTAGAGCTAGTGTTCAATAGTAAGAACAAAGTGTTTAGGAGGGAAAAGAGAGAAGAAAATGAGAATTACACTATCTACACTCTGAAGGTGATAGAGAACGGCATTGAGAAGGAAAGCAACTGGGTGGTATTCCGTAGAGTAGTTAAGGTTCCAGACGAGGTTAAAGCGGATAAGTATACTAAGGATTGGAATAGGGATAAGGTTGAATACAGGGAGATAGCTGTAGCATTTAAGCTAGATAATACCGGCGACTTAGAACCAATACCAGGCACGGTGAAGTTCGGGGTTTTCAGCTACGTACCCCTAAAGGAGGAGCCGATTGAGCTACTGTACTATATCCACGCCGACTTCCTAGTAGCGCCTGGGCGCAACGTTATACATAGAGAGACGTTGTGGAACCGCTGGATACTGCGCGAGGCAGCGAAATTCATAGTAGAACACGTCATTAAGGTGTTCGAATCGCATGAGAAGTGGAAATACTCGTACATTAACATACTCTATAAAAAGACATATAGAGAGCCCTTCGACGAGTGTTTAGTAAACCCCATTATAGAAGAAATTGAAAATGGGCCTCACTTTGTTACCATCGATGGGAATTTAGCAAGGCTCTCAGAAGTAGTTAGAGTTGACCAAAAGGTTCTAGAAGCCTTAGGCCCTAGAGGTGTTCTCCTGGTAGAGAGACTCACAGGCAAGAAAGTACTAGATCCAAAGGTTCTATTACCCTACGATCTCGTTTACAAACTAAAAGAGTCTAATAGCTTAGTTGAGGACGTAAAGGACTCGAGGAAGTACCTAAAAGATCAAGACCTAGAACGTCTAAAAGAAAAGCTTAAAGATGTGTGGGATCTTGTTATAGAATGGATACTGGGACCCTCCGAGCTCGTTAAGAGGCTCAGAGATCCCTCAACTAGTGATCAAGAGAAAATAGCAATAATTAAGAAGCTTAAGGAGCTGTGGAAGAAGAAAGCAGTAAGTGCCGAGGATCTCATTAAAGAGGGGTTTGTGATTAGAACTAAGAGTGGCAATTGGATTGAGCCACAGAAGGCTTTGCTACCGTCTGAGTATGAACCGTATTATGAACCGCATGAGAATATTGAGAGGCTAATTAAAGCAGGACTCTTAGATCCGAAGCTAGTAGAATTTATAGATCCTATCTTCATCAAGGGTGCAGGTAGAGATGAAATAGTTGAGTGGAAACAGTTCTTATACGAACTTAAAGCAGGTAGTGATGAGAGCATGATCAGGAAATTGGTCGAGAATATAGGCATTAAGGTCGCTCTAAAGTATGAGAGAGAAGTACTTGGAGTTAAAGATGCACGTGTATTAACCGAGCCTGAGAGGTATAAGGGTTACGATATCGAGTCCAGGATGCCTGATAGCTCCCCAAAGTACATAGAGGTTAAAGCATCAAGAGATTGGCTTCCAAGCATCGAATTAACTAGAAATGAATACCAGCACATATTAAATAACCCAGAGCGATCCTTTGTCTACGTGGTCGCAAGTGTCTTCAGCGACCCCACGCTACATATAATACCAGGCACCGCTTTAAAGGATCTTATACCAGCGAGAATAACTATTTCGTGGTCTGACTGGTCCTCGAAAGTCGAGGAGAAGTGGAGACCCCCGATTTAGTGGGGTTTGAGGTTATTCCTTGGCTCTAAATTTCTTCAACGAACTAACGGGGTCTAAATGTCGTTTTCAACTTTGAAGCTTAATACTTAATTAGGAGAGATTTTGTGTAACTTTTCAACCCCTATTTCTACCTAGCTTCAATGAGTTTTCAATCTTCCTTCTGAATTCAGCTAGTCTCCCCAACTCCGTGGATACGCTTAAAAGCCTCATATCTATTAGCTCTACTTTCTCTTCGAGTTTTCCATGTTTTTCTTCAAGCTTTGATACCTTATCTTCTAATTGCTTCACATGTCCTAATAGATTTGTGAGTGTTCTGATCTCCACACCACCAGCAGTAAGCGTAATACCAAGCCTAAATATTTTATTTCCAAGTTTCTCTACGTGTTTCTCGATGTCTTGAATCATCTTCATTCTATCGTTGAGGGCTTCGTCGAGATCTTTAACGATTTTCAACCTTCTCCTCGTATTCTTTAATTTTCTCCCTAATCTTCTCCTCTAACTCCTCAAATTTCTCTGCGTATTGCTTAATACTCTTAATGAATCTCTCGATTCTCATAACAGCGTTTATAGTGGACTCTAAAGTGAGCTTCTCGTTCTCCACAGCCCTGTTGAATAGCTGCTCAGCTACTTCCAACGGTATCTTCAGCTTCATCACTAAGTCGTTGGGTTTCTCGCCTCACCAGACCTCACAAGCTCTATTGCTTTAGCCTGGACCTCGACGTCTACCTTAGGCATTGTGGTTTCCTCCATGGCTTTCTCAGCCTCCACTCCACCCTTAACCGCTTTAGTCACGTCTCTAGCGCTCATCGCCAGTAGCTCGCAGATCTTCCTGTATGGTAGCTTGAACTCGCTGTACAATATCCTTGCAAGCTCCCACTTATACTCGGAGGGTATGCTGAGAGGGTCTACACCTATAGCCCTGGCGAACTCCTCGCGGCTAAGCCGCTTAATCTCCTCTCTACTTAAACCCCTCAAGAACTCTCTAACCCGGGAGACTAATTCGCCCCTATTGATACCGATCGCTACCATCTAGAGCCCTATGTTACCATATGTAATACCTCTTAATTAGCGGTAAAAAGTGTAAGAGCCCGTGCACGGTATCATCCACGGCTGAGGTAGTATTGGTTCCCAAGGTCACATTTTAATCTAGTAGCCACGCCAAGTTCAAGTGAAAAATGTTCCAAGATGAAGCCTCGTCAGAGCACACCCAGCTTCACCAAATGACACCACGCTACCAGGGTTGAATACACTACCACTTTAGCTACAGGGCTCTGAGTCTGTGTTTACAACGACTCTCCTAGTAGCTCCTCCTAGTTAACCTAGCCGAGATCCTTAAACCCAGATCCCTCCTAGCCAAGTACCTGAGTATATTGAGTAGTGTGCTACGGAAGAGTGGGTCGTGTAGAGCCTTACGAGCGAGAGCCTTGAACACTACGTGTGGCTCAAGCCTATACGGTGTCTCAACAAGCCCCATTCTCACAAGGCTACACGTCTCTAAAAGAGCCTCTAGCGCCTCCTCAACACCATACTCTATTGCTAAGCCCCAGACCTCCTCGTTCAGCCAGTTCCAGAGCACCAGGCAGTCCGAGAGTAGGACCAGGTGCTCCTTATAGATTGCGTGGGCAGCTGCAACAACTACCTCAGCATCTCTAGTTAGAGCATTTGCTTTCACCCCATCAATCTCTATCTCCTCAACACAGCACTTCAGGAGCCTCCCACCATCCATGTAGACAACCCAGGCGAAGAAGGGATGCGTATAGAGGTCAACGATAAACCCACCCCTAGCAAGGGTAACCGTGTATGGCTCCCAAACAACAACCCTAAAACCCCTAGAGACCAAGGCTTTAGAATTATCGAGGTATTCTCAACCTTAACGAGTATGTCTAAATCTACTGAGACGCGTTTAAAGATCTCCTTAAGTTTTCATGTGCATAGTCTCAAGCATTATCTCTAAATTCGCGAATTAATGCCACGGGAGTGGTGAGGAAGATGTTTGTGAATTACTCCATAGCCTTGCCGGGTCTTGTAGAAACCAGCAGCAAAGAACTTCAGGGGCTCCTAGGACTTTACTGCAAAGAAAAATATCAGAGCCTTAGCAAACTAGCATAAAACTTCACCATCATAATACCAGCTACATTCTCGAATGAGTCATGACACTAAGGTATTAAGGCGTAGTGATGAGAGCGCCTATACACGTAACAACATTGAGCCAGTATGCACAACAATACCTGTGCTAATAGCTCTAAATCTCCTGAGACAACACAAGAGGAAAATAGGTGGGTTTAGAGAGTTATTGGAGAGAAGGTGATCTATGGGCTCTCCGTATAGGGTTATAGTATGTGTTAAGAAGATGTTAAGAAGATTGGGGGGACTGTGCTATGGACTATAAACTAGGTGACTGCTTTACTATAGAGAGGTTTACGTATCCGATGTGGGGTATGTATACACGCACTAAGCTCAATGCTAACACTATTATCACCATTCCTCAAAGGGGTATCAGCAAAAGTTCTCGGTATTAGTGAACATGATGTGGGTTATGTTGATGTTCAGACCCTGGAAGATCCTATACGTGTAGAGGAACAGTTGTATTCGAACTTGAGAGGGGAGAGAACGGAGGGATAGTACAGAAGGGGTTATAGTAGAGGTTCATAGTTTTCTCTGCTACGTATATATAAATCGGCTCGTTCATCCCTGATACGACCATAGTACTCAGTTTCCTTAAGATTCCTAGCGACAGGAGGTCTGTCGGGGGCATGTTTCTCTAGGGGGGTCTATAGGATACCCGGGAAGAGACCCCTTACCGTCAGGGGCACCTGTCAAGAGGTTCCATGGGCCTATGGTCTGTGGAGATCCTCGTGGCATCTTTCCAGGTAGAATTCCACGGGGATCAGGCCCTAGCCTCGTGGAGTTTCCCGGTTCTGTCGAGGAATCCGTGGAAGCGGGATTCGCGGAAAGCGACCTGCTTACACTCTTTCCCAGAGGTCTGGGTTCTACGGTATTGCGGGTGCGGGTGGTTGTCTTCTGTTGCGTGATATTCTGTAGACTAGTTGTCTGCCCTCTCTACTATGCTGTCTTCGTCTATGGTTAGGCTACTTATGATTATTCGTCTTACTGTGTGACTATCCTCGTATTCTATTACGAGTGCGCTTTTGCCACTTACTTTTTTTCGCTGGGCACATATAGGTGCTATCATGTGGTATGTAGTGGTATTCTCTGTAGATATAGAGGAGGGCATATTACGCACTGGGGAGACTCCTTCGTAAGAGCAACATAGTCGCTATACAAACACCGCTCTCATATCTCTATTATCATCCTCTCCAACACATTCAAAACATCAACTGTGTAATGAGCTACGAGTTTAGCAACCAGCCTCCGACCACTAATGTAGAGGAGCTGGGAAGGAAGAATGCTATATAGGGTTTTAATGAACGTTCAGTTTGTTACCTATACTAGAAACAATGTATACGCGCCATTATTGTAGACCAGAGCTATTCCATTTCCTAGCAAGAAGTGAAACGGTCTTTTATACAAACTATAATACCTTATGGGAACTGAAATAATCCCGCCCTTTAGGGGTTGAGGAACTATGACCTGCTTGCCCAAATAGCTTCTTATAACATCTATAATGCCTTCAGGACTAGCTACTCCAGGAGGCGATATAAAGCCATGTCTTGGTATTCTTGGAGTCTGCCACATTAGATCACAAATACCAAAGCTGATATATGGCTCCAAACAAATAAAATATAGATTCCGATCATATGCTGATACGAACAATACTGGATGTAAGACGAGGTCGTTAAATATACCACGAGTAGGATTCACATACGAGTCCTCACCTGATCTTACGGTAGGCTGAAATGGTAGTCCGAAGCTTGCTATAAAACCTAAAACTGTTAACAAAATCGTTGGAACAGCAAATGCTGTTTTTTCTGCTAAAGATCTATATAACTTTCCATGTGTTAAAATAAGATTTAATATCAATAGAAAAGAGATTAAAGACAAGGCCCTATAACCTTGTATAAACGATCCCACCCCGGCCCAACCAATCAACCACATGAAATATGAAATAAATAGAAGAACAGAAAATAATTTTTCATTATTATTTAAAAAACTATATTTGGTTAGGAGTATAATTGTGTAAATAAAGCTTAACCCTAGAATGATGATGATCTTGGCATAGGTGCTTATCAAATACCGCAGAAGATCTATAAAAGTTACACCCTTTACTTCCATAGCAGTCAACGCTATCATTATTTCCTCTACATACAGCGAATATATTCTACGCAAGGCTCCTTTTAGTGTCTCGCCAAGTAAAAATGCATCTACGTACGTTTCGTAAACTACGAAGACAAGTATTATCATTAAGAAACATATAATGAGTTTTCTTAAAATTCCATTATTGTCACTAAATAACTTACTGAATTTGCCCATAATTAGTAAAGTTAATATGACTATGAACAAGTATGCAGTTACAATTATAGCTGTAGATAAGTGCGTAGAAAGTAAGCCCAGGAATATAATTACCAAGGACATTAAAACCTTGAAGGATGTAGTCTTTTTTGTTATCAACCTTGAGAGAATAAAGAGAACGCTACCCGCGTATATATATCCCAATCCTTCACCCCGATAATAGCTATACTGATTAATTACCAATGTAAATAGAGCATATAACCACAAATACTCGTTCATATGCTTATTTATATTCCTAATGGAGAATCTAGGTTCATCGATCAACGCCAACCCAAGAAGTATATAGCCTAAATACACGGTCACAAGCACAACGTTCATACATAAGCCAAGATCAATTGATGATAACAAGCTTAGTATTGCCGGTAAGATGCCATTGCCAGGGTGATAACCGTACTGCCCAGAATAATAAAGGTTTCCAGCTGTATCAACATGACCATTAATAATAATCCATTTAGCAAACGAATAATGGGCTACGCTATCCCATGCACCTACAATATTTAATGCATTAGGGTACTTTAGAACAGGTATGAATATCACTAAGGTGGTCTGAATAGTTAGGGGAATGATCACAGAAGCTCTGATATCAGATGAAACTAAATATGAAAGCAGGCCAATTATAACAATTATTATAACAGTCTCCCAGAAAATTCCCTCCAAAGGCCATACTTCTATAGACGAACTAGAGTTCCAAGTCACAAGTATCATGTATAGGACAAAAATAATAGATATCAATAGAACGGCAACGGTTCTCCTTTCTCTGAGTATCAAGCTCGCCAACTTGAATGAGTTTTACTTATAATTGGTTGAACTCGTCTAATTTAAGCTGTTTATCATATGGGCTCTTAACTCATTTATGTGTGAAGGTTTGATCCTATTTTCGTATTTTCTGCTACCCTCCATAGGGAATTCAATCACGAATGCTCGTTGCAACGTTTCAGTAGGCCAAAAGCCGTGTAGACCTATAAGTTTGTGTGTCACAGAGTAAAAGTTTGGGAAGAATTCTTTGCACGGTCTAGTTTGTACTATTATATCTCCATATTCGCCATTTGCAAAATATATTCCATACTTCCTTAATGTATCTTTGTCTTTCTCTACGTCAAAAATTAATATCCTATTACCCAGCTTCTTAGTTAAAAGTTCTGATATTAAATCTTTGAGAGGACTCTTGTACACGCGAATAAAAGCTAGTGTTGCATCAATAAAGTAGCCAATAGATTCTCTCGGTAGTTTATTTACTAGCAAACCCTCTAGATCTATATATTCGTCCGCATTGCACATGCCGTGATCACTGAACACCATAACCTTTATTCGTCTACTAACCGTTGAAAGATCTTTGTAAATCCTGTAGATAAAAGTTTCTATGAGCTTTAAAACATCAAACCACTCTCTAGATGCCACTCCTTTTCCGTGTCCTATTCTATCCAAATCATCAATGTATTCAAAGAGAAGTAGTTTCGGGGTCTCAGCGGCTTTATGGAGTATTGTTGATAGCCCCTCAATATTTTTACTTAATGAATGACCAAGATAGTGGACCCTTATATCGAAATTTTCTTCTAAATGCTTTTTAAGTGCAATGAAAAAGGGATTTTCGTTCATATAGTAGTAGGGGAAAACAAGGATTTTTCCGAAGTGATCTGGCGGTAGCCCGAGGAGTTTAGCACTTTTTGCTCTTTGAAAGGTACTTACATATAGCGAACCTTCATATAGGAATCCCATAGCTCTATTTTTCTTACTGCGGAAGGTATATAAGAACTTCTTAGTTATATCATTGCAGATTAACGGATTATACTCGCAAACGCTTCTTAGGAGGTTGATGAGTTGAACTTTCTTATCTGTTTTAAACATATATGGCATCCAGTGGAGAGTATCCTGGGGAAGCTTACCTGAAAGGACTGTGGATTGTATACCAAAAGAATACCCAGGAATATTCTTTAAGACGTGAAAAGACCCCGAACACATCAATTTGAATAGATGCGGGGTAGCATTTGGATTTACGTACTCTAGTGGTAAAGCATCTACATATATGAATGCGTATACCTCTTCGAATCTCTTCAAGATCTACACCATATACTTGTACCAGTATTCAACTAATTTCGCAACAGCTAATCTAAATAGTGGGTCTTTGCCTATTCTTCCTCTACCATCTGTCAGAACTTTCAACATATGGTAGAGTATTAGTAATCTAAGAAGGTCCCCAATTTTCATTCTGTAGTGGAGTAGTACTACCAGTTTCTCTAGTATTGCTCTTGAGTAGTTTCTTTTGAGGCACCTACTAGCAAAATATAACGTAGAGTAGAGTACGACGTAAGCAAAGTACGTCTTCCACGAAAGTGTCCATCTTTTACGCAACATCAGTATTAATTGCGTGGAGTTGGCGCTATTAGGCATATTTTTCGAAAAATGCGAGAGGAACATGCGGGTGTATTTCTCGAAGAGATCGAGAAGTGCTTGAGTAGTAATCACAGATGCGTAACGACTATACACTCCCCCCGTTTTATCACTCTTTATCTTTGAACAAATCCCTAGGAGGGGTAAATCTTCGTCATCGATCAGCTTAAATCTCTCAGCAAGTGAAGGTGCTTCGATAAAGCTGGATGGGTTAAGCCCCTTGTATAATTCTAATGCATATAGTACACTAAGAACCCTCTTAGCTAGAGTGTATAAAACTTCATTAGTATCTACCTGATCCCATTTCAGCAATATGGCAAGGTAGTCCGCCATAGAACTTATAACCAGGTTTAATGTATCGTAGGGATCAATCATAATGCTACTTCGTGTCTCCACGATGAAACATTTTCTCTCATTTCTAAAACATACAATTGGTTTTGCTTCGTATAAGTCTATAGTATTGGGCTTAAGAAAGCCGATTCCGTACAACAGATAAGGGAAGAACGTGACGGAAATACGTGTTCTTATGTTTTTCTGGGATAGAAAACGTGAAAGGTACCTAGATGCATACTTATGACAATCCAGTAGTATGCACTTTACGAAGGATGTAGTATCCGCAAATACCATTAAATCGAGATCGCTTATTTCAATATATTCATTCTCTATGCAGTATTCTTCGTTCTTTGCGAGACTACCGATAACGTATATAGCTATGTTCCTTAAACCAACGAGTTCAAAAAGAATTCTGATGGCCCACAGTATTTTCCCATAAAGCTCTCGGAGCTGTAATTTTCCGCACAAACTCATAACACTATTCCTCGGTAAAGACCCTAAGTATTTGAGACTCTATAGTTCTTAAATTGAAAACTTTAGCTATGTGATCCCTAATATCGTATCCGAGCTCTCTGATTACATCAATTACATCAGTATTCTTATTATTAATCAACAGTAGAACCTTATCAGCGAGCTCTTCTACATTACCTGGAGAAAACAAAAAATCGCTTGCTGGCGAACCTGCAAGCAGCTCTAATACTCCTCCTACTTTGGATGCTATTGGTATCGTGCCCAATAGAGAGGTCTCTATGATGGCATATGGTAGCGGCTCCTCCCATATTGAAGGAAACAGTAGGGCCCAGGTTTTCCTGTGTAGTTCTATAAGCTTGCTGTACTCTATTCTTCCTAGTACTTGTATTTCCAGGTTTCTGTATTTGTCGCTTAGTTGCTTCAGTAATTCAAGACTTCTAGGGCTGTATCTGTTTGTGAGGATGAACCTTGCTTTTACTCCCTGCTTACCTAACTTGTTGAGTGTTTGTAGTAGTATGTGAAACCCCTTTATGTAGCTGTCTCCACCGACATACAGAAATGTGGGCGTATTATCAAGTTCTTTCCTTGGCTCAGCATTGATTATTTCCGGTGGTAGCGGATTGTACGCAACCTCTATTTTGTCCCTGAGCTCTGGTGCTCGATAAGCTATTATCTCTGCTTGCCTTCTAGAAACACAGATAATTTTATCTACTTGCGAAACCCATTTTTTGCTTTGTAGATACAATGTGTATGATAGGGGACATAGTAATGTTCTTAGAATTCTTTTTTGAATGTGGAATTCGTGGGAGATGGCATACCTAAATTCTTTTATCGTGTCTATGACCTCTGGTTCGAAGTAGTATTTAATGGAACTATATCTGATCGGTGCATAGTTATGGAGGTGCACTACTACTTTTAACCCATTCCTTTTTGCTAATGGTATTAATGGGTATGCTGCTAAAGGTATGTACAGTATGTCGTGATTATTCAGCATTTCCTTGAATCTCTTACCTAGTCCAAGCATCCCCATCCTGATCCATTTGACGATCCTATTCGATGCTCTTAGATAAGGAGTTACGTAATACCTTGCACTACGTATCTTAGCAGGATTTTTTGTTCCCGTAACTACAGTAATACCAAAGTTATGTTTGGCAAGTATATTTAGAATGAGGTAAGTTGCTAGTTCAGCACCGCCACCTTCAGGCCAAAAAAGCTCGCTAACAACAAGTATTGAAGTCATTGCTAGTACGCCTTATGTTAAAAGCTTATTATGATCTAGGATCTCTTTAAGCGCATTTACCATATCTAGAGTAGCAACACTACACAACATAACGTTTTGTGCTCTAGAGGCTTCAGCAACTCTATTTTCATAAACGATCCTAGCTATTATCCTAGCATATTCTTGCTCATTCCTAACTAGGTATACCTTTACTCTCTTGAGGTGCTCTAAATTTAACCCAGCTATGCTTGAGGGAGAAGCAATTATATCTAGACCTGCTGAAATATATGATAATACCTTAACAAATGTTCCCGTCGCATGACTAAATATTGATGCTAGCCCATAATCAGCTATTGCTAGCAACTCCTTCAACTTCTCCTTTGTCACTATCCCTACAAGCTCTATGCTTGGATTTTTCACATATTTCTTCATGTCTTGCCAAGGTCCTGTAATATATAATTTGAACTTATTCGGTGGAAGTTTGTTAAAGATTTCAATTGTTAGTTTAACAGCCTCCTCATTAAAGTCCACTCTAGAACCAGCTGTTAAAATGAAATATTGTCTGCTATACTCCATTCGTAATTTTCGTAAGCTAAGGTACTCCTCCACACTATCAAAACATATTGGTGAGGGGTTAGGCACTATAAAAGTGTTTGCAATTCTGAACATTTTACTAGCGTTATCTGCGTCTATCTTACATGGGTATATTACTATGTTTGAAGATCTTAACTGAAGTTTATGTAGAGCCAAAAAGAGGCCATATCTAAATAGTTCCCTCACACTTCTCCTAGATTTTAGATATAACGTTTGCGCATGATTTCCAAATGTATCATATACTATCCTTATATTTCTCAATCCGAGCAATCTTAACATAAATGACATTAGCGACATCGAGCCAAATACTACTATTTCGGATATGTCTTTTAATATGTTATATAACTTGATTGCTATTATCAATTCGTCAACATAATGTGTCAGCTTAATTAAAGTGTTGAGATCGTGATAACCTCTCCATTTGAGTATACGTGCAACGAATTTATAGAATTTTCTCGGAAAATTAACGTATATCACATAGTC
>Ga0326760_1001237_pt1 | contig 11614 bp, 9 predicted proteins | sample GCREP_S_FD_207668 | JGI IMG/M metagenome (GOLD analysis project Ga0326760, IMG submission 207668) | Hot spring sediment microbial communities from Geyser Creek Basin, Yellowstone National Park, WY, United States - GCR.EP_S | ecosystem: Environmental > Aquatic > Thermal springs > Near-boiling...
TGGGGTCCCTACCGAATAAGGTACAGCATCAATTTATACCTTAGCTACCTAGTTATAGAGTTTAGTTACCTCTACTTAGTTTAGAGATTACTGCAGTACTTATAGCGTTTCCCCTCTAACGGTACTTAATGGTATCTGTAAATACCTGTATTTCCGTTAGAGGGGTTGGGCCTCGGTGTGGGCTCACCAGCTTCACCCACACCCCATGGGCCCCCGTCGAGCCCAACGCCACGGGGCTCCCATCTGGGTTCAGGTACTTCAACCCGATGTTTACTGCCCCTACGACGTGTCTCTCGAGGACTCTCCCACCAACCCGTGCTACTCTGAGGACTGCCTTTACTACCTTCACTCTCCCGAGCCCCTTCACCGCAGTGCGGATCACCAGGGGCTCGAACCTCCCAATCCTCCTACCCGTGAACGGGTCTCTAGATGATGTACCCCTCTCGGAGACCTTAATAACGTACACGGGCTTCTCATCGAGTAACTCAATTAACTTCCTAACACTCCACTGGTGAATCCTGTGCCTCAGCCTACTACTAACACCCTCCTCCATCCTCCCCTTAGCCTTCTCATCAATGTTGCCAACTACTACAGTAGCACTGTTCTCGACAGCGAGGCTCTCTATGAGCTTAGCTGTCTTCCTCAGTACATCTAGCTTCCTCTCCCTCTCACGAAGTCTCCTAAGCTTCCTCTTGACCTCTCTAGTCTTTGTTGACCTACCTTGCGTTATCCTCTCCCTCCTCTCAGAGTAAGCAATAACAGTTCCCCCAAGACCAGTCTCAACCCTGTAGACATCTGCGAGAACACCACCCTTAAAGAGGGTAACAGTAACGTTGTTCTCGTTAACATCTACAGAAACAACGTTTCTAAGGTCATAGCCAACCTCGAACTCTCTAGTGAAGGTTAGATATGCAATTACCTTCCTGCCTAGGATCTTGAGTCTCAACTCGCTAGCTAGTCTCCAGCCGCTGTAGAGGTATCTGTGTAACTGTCTGTGGTTTCTGTAGTGGAGCTCAACCCAGCCCCTGTGAGTCCTAATTTTTATGGCCCCGCCCTCAAGTCTCCAGTCCTGTGAGTCTGAGTACGTTATTGTTACTCTCCTAACCTCCGGCATATCCTTGTACACCTTACCCTTCTTCCTACGCTCTCTAAATGACTTCGCCCTTCTAACAGCATCCCTGTAGGCACCCTTAATCACCCTAGTCGGAAGCCAAGGATACCTCACCCTAAACTCCTCGTAGAATACCTTATGCAGAGTCTCCTGGGACGCTCTGTACTTAACGGCGTACTCAACCATCTCCACGAGCATCTCCCTGTAAGCTCCCTCAATTTCCCTGAGAGCCCTCCTAGCGTATCTATTTGCGTAGCACTCGAGGACGACGGTTCTAGTCAGGGTCTTCGACAGCTTCTCCAATACAGCCCACCACCTCTTTGTACTTCATAGACCTCTTACCGTAGATTCTAGATGCAAAGGAGGTTACTATCTCTATGAAGTCCTCAACAAGTTCTTGTACATAGTTTTTCGGCTCCTCCTGGAACACTACGTAAACATCTACACCAAGGGTATTGAATAGTGTTTTGAGGTACTCGAATCCAAACCTGGTCAACCCGTCTCTGTATGCAACCACTACTGCCTGTATCTCCTTCCTCTTAGCCATCTCGATTAGCTCCCTCAGCCCCCTCCTATCCTCATTCAAACCACTGGCAACATTCGCGACAACAACGTATTCAGCGTTCGGGAGGTTCTTGGAGACCCAGAGCTTTAATACATCAACCTGTCTCTCCAAATCACCTCTCTGAGTATTCGGGGAGACTCTAGCGTATATAGCTACACGCCTAACCCTCTGAACACCCCTAAGAACCCTCTCAACCTCACTATAAGGAACCCTCCACCTACCATGGACACTGTAAGCAGTAATCCCACTACCCTTAATCCACTTAACCACACCAGCCCTCGAAACACCCAAGAGCTCCGCAAACCCCCTAGTACTAAGATAACGCTCACTCAACGCATTATACTAAGAATTCACAGATATTTAAACTTATCGTCAGATCTGCAACAGCCTCTCGAGGAGACTATCTAGGTGTTGAGGTCGGGGAAGTTTAGCCCTTCGCGACTGTATTAAGTTTCATAGAGGTTTATAAGGGTTGTCGGTGCTTCCCTTATTGGGGAACCGCCCGGGATGCGGGTATAGACCTAAGAGGGCGGGTTTGAGGGGGAGTCAGGATGCGGGGGTTCCCCCATAGCGATGACCTGGAGAAAACAATGAAGGGGGGCTGTGGGTAGGGGTTACCCCGAGTGGGTGGAGCCCTGTGATGCGGATCCCGATGAAAGGGGTCCTGAGGACTGTGAAGTCAAGGGTAGAGGACTTGGTATCAAAGAATATCAAGCCCTATGAAACCTGAACCCCAGCGGTACTCACCCTCTTCAATCTCGAACACATTCTCCTGAGGAAGAGCCTGTTTACCTCTACATACTCCGTGAAGATCGTTCTTAAAGCCTTGAGAAGCCCCTTCTCGGAGTAATTGAAGGTCACCTTCGACCAGTCGATCTTCAGTATGATTAGACATAGGTAAGCCGTTACGAGGGCCACCGCGATGGAGGCTACTGGGTCAGCCATGAAGTCCTTGCCAAGTACATGTACTATAACCTTGAAGTACGTTGATGAGAGCCAGACCATTATGAACTTACCCAAGAAGACTCCGGTAAAGTAGTAAACTAGGGAGTACCTCGATAGTCCTAGAGGTACGTAGAGCAGGTCGTCCGGTGCGGGTGTGGCAGCAAAGAACACTACTAAAGGTAGAGCCAGTCTCTTGGAGAAGTTAGCAAACACCTTCAGATTCTCTTTGGTCCTACTGCTAAGCTTTAACCTAAAGCTAGCTGCTAAGAAGTATACTACTAACTTACCTAGAGTTGCACCTAAAGCCGAGAGGGTGATTAAGGTTAACTCGACCGGCAGTCCAAGCCTTACAGCTTCCCTAGCTATGTACCCAGCTACGAAGAGTAGATAAGGTACTCCTAGGAATGGTACTGAGTTAGATACCAAGCTTATCGTAAATACTCCTAGGTATCCACCAAACGGTGATACAGCTCTCAGCAGAGCTCTCAGGACTTCTACTATCACAGTACCTCCAGACAGAATCTCCTATCGAAATTATAAAAACGAAGTAGGAAAACTACCTGAGGCTAAGTCAAGTTGGGTGTATCTGTAATGACATCGGATTATGCTTCCAGTGGTGGAACACAGTCCATAACTCTGCTCAGTAGGGAGGTTATAAGGTGTCCTCAGTGTGGTTACGAAGGGCTTGAGATCTCGATATACCTATACAACGCACCCTGCATTGGTAATACCATCATAGAGACCGGTAGGTGCCCATCCTGTGGTCTTCTCTATAGAGATATCTACGTAGCTGAATACGGCGAGAGAAGGAGGTTCGAGGTTAAGGTCACTAGGGGGTCCGACGACTACCTACTCATAAAGTCCTCCTCAGCTACTGTGGTAATTCCTGAGCTGGGTGTGGAGATAGCTCCCGGACCTGCAGCACTTGGCTACATCACAACAGCTAGGGGTATACTCGAGAAGGTTCTTGAGGTACTCTCCATCGCGTGTACTGAGACTACCGAGGAGTGTCAAAGAAGAATGGAGGACGTTAGGAAGGCACTAGAGGGAGAGTTTGAATATACTCTAATAGTTGACGACCCATTAGGTAGAAGTCTTGTCGTTAAGTTAGGGGAGAGGGGCTGTGAGACGCGAAGTCGGTAACCTTAGCGGACGCAGTGACTTGTAGGCATACTTAAGTCCTGAGGAGATCGATCGAACGCTATCAAGAGCTTTTAAGCCTCCCGCAGAATAGTCTTAACGGTGATGAGGTTTAGCTACGCCCGTGCATCTTAAGCGGTTAGATGCTCCTAGACTGTGCAGCCTGCCTTGCCTAGGGTCCGGGTTCTCTAATACCCTGGGGTGATCCCGTGCCCCACCCCTGGATACCTAACTCTTACATAAAGGACCTCATGCTTAAGGAGTTGGGGATATCCTCGGTCCTAGAGCTATTCAGTGACATCCCTCAGGAACTACTACTTAGAAGAGAGCTTAGCGTAGGTTACGGCGGCCCCCTACCTGAGTACAGGCTTAGGAGGCTATTTAACGATATACTCGGTAAGAATAGGTTCAGGTACACCGTACCACCATTCCTAGGTGGTGGGATGTGCCTTCACTACGTACCTGCTGTTGTAAAGCAGCTGGTTAGCAGGTCTGAGTTCTACACATCCTACACACCTTACCAGCCCGAGATAGCTCAGGGGTTAACCCAAGCACTCTTTGAGTACCAGAGCCTTATGGCAGAGCTCTACGGCGTGGACGTAGTTAACGCATCTATGTACAATGGTTCCACAGCGACGGCCGAAGCCGTTAGATTAGCTGTTAGGGTTACAGGTAGGAGAGCCGTGGTCTTACCGAGGAACATACACCCAGAGATCCTGGAGGTCGTTAGGACGTGGTCTGAGCCGGTCGGTATATCCCTAGTTAAGGTTGGCTACGATAGGGAGAGCGGTGGCGTTGACCTAGCAGAGGTAGAGAAGGCTATTAGGGAGTGGAAGCCAGCTGCAGTAGTTATTCAGACACCTAACTTCTTCGGAGTTATCGAGGAAGGTGTTGGAGAGGTCGCTAACTTAGCTAAGGAGCACGGCTCCCTGATGATAGTGTACGAGGACCCGATATTCCTAGGTCTGCTGGAGGCCCCTGGAAACCTAGGGGCTGATATAGTTATCGGTGACACCTCCTCCGTAGGTAGTGGACTAAACTTTGGAGGTCCTACAGCTGGTATACTCGGGATAAAGGATCCTGAGGGAAGGTTGCTAAGACAACTACCTGGCCGCCTCATAGGTTACACCAGAACAGTAGATGGCTACGAGGGGGGTTATATGATGGTTCTCCAGACTAGGGAGCAGCACATCAGGCGCGAGAGGGCGACCTCCAACATCACCACGAACTCGGCTCTTGAGGCAGTTAAGGCAGCAATACACATATCACTACTAGGTCCCCAAGGCCTTAGGAAACTCGGGGAGGCTATAGCAGGTAGAACCGAGTACCTAGTAAGAGCCCTTAGTAGAGTGGGTCTCAACCCAGCCTTCGAGAGAGGGGTATACCTCCGTGAGGTAACTGTACGGCATACTAGGATAGTTGAGCTCAGGGAGTATCTGAGAAGTAGAGGGATATACATAGGCCCCCTCCTAGCCAGGTTCTTCAAGGAGTTAGGGGACTGTAGCTTGGTGTGTACTACAGAGCTACACACTAAGGAGGACATAGACCTCCTAGTAGAACTCGTGGGGGAGTTCCTTAAGAGGTGATGTACGTGAACTTCAGGCAGGCTAAGTGGGACGAGCCCCCGATCTTCGAAGTCGGCACCTTCGCTAGGGAGGGTGTTAAGGTAGATGAGGAATTCTTGAGCTACACTAGCGAACTCCTGAGTAGGCTCCCCAAGAGGCTCCTAAGGGGTAGCCCTCCGAGTATACCATCACTTAGCGAGGTAGAGGTAGTTAGACACTACACGAGACTGTCCCAGATGAGCTACGGTGTAGACCTAGGTCCGGTCCCTCTAGGTTCCTGCACCATGAAGTACAATCCTAAGATCTGCGAGGAGCTTGCTGCAGATAGCCGGATAGCGGAGGCCCACCCCTACCTAGATGAGGAGGATGTACAGGGGATCCTCGAGATCATCTACACACTACAGAAGTGGCTTGCCGAGATCGTAGGTATGGATGTATGCTCAATACAGACACCCGCGGGAGCTTCCGGAGAACTCGCAGGGGCCCTCATGATAAAGAAGTACCACCTAGATAGAGGTGATGTAGTTAGGGACGAGATGATAGTACCGGATAGTGCTCACGGAAGTAACCCAGCTAGTGCTGCGATGGCGGGGTTCAAGGTAGTTAGGATACCTACGGATCGGAGAGGTAATACCGACGTAGAGGCCCTGAGGGCTGTTCTAAGTAGCAGAACTGCGGGTATCATGCTAACCAATCCAAACACTCTAGGTCTTTTTGAGGAGTACATACTGGACATAGCCAGGGAGGTCCACGGAGTAGGGGGTCTACTATACTACGACGGAGCCAACCTAAACGGTATAATAGGATACGCGAGACCCGGTGATATGGGCTTTGATGTAGCTCACCTAAACCTACACAAGACCTTCGCAGCACCTCACGGTGGAGGAGGACCGGGAGCCGGGGCCGTATGCGCTAAGGGAGTTTTAGCCGAGTACCTACCAGTACCCCTAGTGGACTTCGATGGGAGGAAGTACTACTTCAGGTACGACCTACCTAAGAGTATTGGAAGGATAAGCTGGTTCTACGGTAACATAGTCCCAGCCGTTAAGGCCTTCCTGTACATAGCGGCCCTCGGACCCAGCATAAAGGAGGTAGCCGAGGTGTCCACCATAAACACCAACTACATGCTTAAGAAGCTGGCGTCACTACCGGGAGTAGATCTCGTGTACGGACACAGCAGGTGGAGGAAGCATGAGTTCGTAATAAGCTTTGAGAAACTGCGGAAGGAAACGGGTATCGGAGCTGAGGACGTAGCTAAGGCGTTACTAGATAGGGGTTTCCACGCACCTACAATACTCTTCCCCCTCATAGTCCCCGAAGCGCACATGATAGAGCTGACCGAGAGCGAGACTAAGGAGAACATAGACCACATGGTTAAGGCATACGAGGAGATCGTGAGGGAGGCATACAGTAACGCCGACAAGATTAGGAGCTCCCCAGTCAATACCTCGGTTAAGAGACTCGACGCAGTCTACGGGAACCTGCCGAAGAACATTACCCTAACATACAAACAGTTTAAACTTCGGGAAGTACTAAAAGGGGTAGGGAGTTCATAGGGCTTTATGCTTGTTTAATAGGCTCCCACCTTCACAACTGGAAGCCCCGCCTCTCAAGGCGGTGAGGTGGAAGCTTATAGGTCTCTGCTCCAAACCTCTTGGTGTTGGGTGTGGGTGTGTCTAGCAGGTTGTGAGCCCGCACATCCCCGAAGCTGGCGGCGGGGCCTGAGTAGTGATGCCGTACCCGTGGAGGCTTCCGATAGATGGGGGAAGGCCCCAGAGGGTGTAGAGCTCCCGCCCTAAAGGGCGGGGAGCCGTCAGCTCCATATTCCCCCTAACCCGCTCCTCAGGAGCTAGTTTCCCTTAGGAGATATGTAGAGATCTTCCTCAAAGCCTTTTCATTCCCCACAACTACCCATAGAGTTCGTATTGAACTCCTCAAACACCAAGTAAACAACATAAAACCACATACAGTATATATAGACAATCAGTAGCTTTTCTCTTTCGTCCCGAAGGTCGCTGGTACTTAAGGTCAGATTTTTGGAACTAGTCCTTATTTTAGTCCTTCTAGGACTAGACTACAGGGGCTTCAGTGTCAGAAGACCCTAGGACTATAATTCAACGGTGGCTTTCTGCCGAGGGCTACATTGTTGTGGGAAGGTCTGTTGAGAGAGCTGATAGCTTAGATAAGGCTCTCGGGCTAGCCAAGTTCGTCGAGGACTTCTTTGAGGAGGGCTATCTACTTGCAAGGGTAGCGATATCTAGGGTACCGCACGCTAGGATACTTAACATCGATACTGAACCAGCCTTAAGGATACCCGGTATCCTGAAGGTACTCACATACCTAGATGTACCGGGTGAGAATCAGGTAGGTTACGCGATCCCGGACCAGCCCCTCCTTGCCGAAGGTAAGGTCAGGTACTTTGGGGAGCCCCTAGCTATAGTTGTTGGTAGGGACCCGGACGCACTTGCGAGGGCTGTTGAGGAGGTTAGACCGAGATACGAACCCCTCCCAGCCCTCCTAGACCCCCTAGAGGCTATGGAGAGGACCGACGTACTAGTTCACGAGGAGTTCGGGAGCAATGTAGCGTTTAGAACTAGGGTTAGAAAGGGGAATGTAGAGGAGGGTTTTAGCAAGGCCGATGTAGTGGTGGAGAATACCTACAGAACACATCACCAGGAACACCTCTACTTAGAGCCTGAGGCAGCTCTAGCTATACCAGACCTAGAGAATAGAGTAACCGTTTTAGCTACTATCCAGTACCCCCACCTAGGGCAGAAGATTATAGCTAAGGTACTGGGGCTCCCAGCTGGGATGGTTAAGGTCGTGGCACCGTACATAGGAGGAGGTTTCGGAGGTAAGGACGACGAGGGACCCCTCGTAGCTGCTAGAGCAGCTCTAGCTGCGTACCACCTACGTAGGCCCGTCCTCCTGTTCTACACTAGGGAAGACTCCATTCAGATACATCCAAAACGCGAGGCAACCGTAATAAGGTATAAGTCCGGTGCTACTAGGGACGGTAAGCTGATGGCGATAGACGTTACGATAATTCACGATACGGGGGCTTACGCCAATAGAGGACCCTTCATACTGTGGAGAGCTACCATGCACGCCTCCGGACCCTACGTAGTCCCGCACGCGAAGATTGACGGCTACTGCGTATACACAAATAAGGTTCCGCAGGGTTCCTTCAGGGGCTTCGGCAATCCATCTATACAGTTCGCTGCCGAAGCACAGATGGACCTTCTAGCAGAGGAGCTGGGGATGGACCCCGTGGAGTTCAGGCTGCTCAACATGCTAAGACCAGGTAGTACTACCCTGACAGACCAGGTACTAACCTCATCAGTGGGAGTACACGAAGCCCTCAGGAAGCTCGCAGACTACAGCGGGTGGTGGGTTAAGAGGAGGCAGTACAGGGTTGAAAGGACAGGACGCTTCCGGAGAGGTATTGGAGTAGCTGTTGCATGGCACGGGAATAGCACTAGTAGAGCTGTACCGGACTGGTCTAACGCATACATGCAGGTAGCCCGAGATGGATCGGTAGTAGTGTACACGGGTATAGTCGAGATGGGCCAGGGCTCGCCGTCAAGTTCACACCGCCAGATCGTCGCGGAGGTCCTCGGCTGCCCCCTGGAGAAGGTTAAGATAGTCTTCGGGACTACCGAGGCTCCGGACGCGGGTGCTACACACGCCTCTAGAGGTACGAGCGTTGGAGCTATCGGGATCCTCGTAGCTGCGGGTAGGATAAGGTCTAGGCTTGAGAGCTTCCTCTCCGAGTACTTCAACGTACCACTAGAGGGTATCCAGATACGCGATGGTAAGGTCTACGTAAGGGGTGAGCCTAAGATGAGCTGGGAGGAGCTGGTCACCCTAGCCTATAGTCGGGGTGTAGACCTCTCGTCAACAGGTTACTTCTTCCTCCCAAAGGGCACTTTCCAGGAGGATATTGGGAGGGGATTTGCCTATCCAGCCTATAGCTTCATAGCCGTAGTAACTGAAGTAGAGGTAGATACATATACGGGTAGAGTGAGAGTGCTCAGGGTGTATCCAGCCTTAGCTGCGGGTAGGATAATTAACCCTGAGGCTGTTAAAACACAGATCGAGGGGGCTGTAATTCAGGGACTGGGCTATACTCTCATGGAGAGGCTTATCTTCGATCATAACGGTAGGATAGTTAACGATAACCTGACAGACTACGTAATACCGACATCGCTGGATGTCCCAGAAATTGAGGAAACTATATTCGTGGAAGATCTATGGGAGTACGGTCCTCTAGGAGCTAAGGGGGTGGGTGAGATGGCGCTTATACCCATGCCGGCATCTATAGCTAATGCTGTGAGCCACGCCATAGGAATTAGGGTTACTGAGCTACCTCTGACCCCTGAGAAGGTGTATTCCCTAGTTAAACACTTAGAGAGGTAGGGAGAATGTACTATAGGGTCCTCCAGATTAAGTACTTCAAGCCCCGAACTCTAGAGGAGGCCATAGAGCTACTGACTAAGGTCCGCAACTCTAGGGTACTTGCCGGGGGTACCGACCTGCTGGTAGACCTAAAGACCGGGAGAGTTAGTGCTGAGGCACTAGTAGACGTAGGGGCCATTAGAGAACTTAGAGGTATAGAGGACTTAGGAGACCGCATCAGGATAGGTGCAGCTACAAAGCTTCAGGAGCTCGTGGAGTCCGATGTAATAGCTAGAGAACTACCACTACTTAGGAAGGCTGTTGAGAGCATGGGGTCATGGCAGATAAGGAACCTAGCAACTGTGGGTGGCAACCTCTGCAACGCTTCCCCAGCTGCTGATACAGCACCTCCACTCCTAGCTTACGAGGCTGAACTCATTATTGTAGGTCCTAGAGGTACTAGGGTAGTACCGGTAACTAAGTTCTTCACTAGCTATAGGAGGGTTGCCCTAGAGGAGGGTGAGATACTCAAGGAGATTGTGGTTAGAAAAAGCACTTGGAGTGGATGGTCCTACATTAAGCTCGGTAGGAGGAGCGGTTTCACTCTATCCATAGTATCGGTAGCTGTTCTTGCCTCCACTAGAGGTGAGGTATTAGAGGATGTGAGGATCGCACTAGGCTCAGTGGCCCCGACACCCATTAGGGCGTACAAGGCCGAGGAGTACCTTAGGGGTAGGGAGGTTGGTCTAGGGGTCCTTGAGAGAGCTGCTGAGATAGCTAAGGAGGAGGTCTCCCCTATAGATGACGTTAGGGCATCTGCTTGGTATAGGCGTGAGATGGTTTATAGACTTACGCTAGATGCCCTCAAGACCTCTCTCAGGTGGTCCTGAGTTGCGGGTAAGCTTTAGGTTAAACGGGAGTTGGGTCTCGGTAGATGTGGAACCTGGGGAGATATTACTGGATACCCTAAGACTTAGGTTGGGCATTAGGAGCGTGAAGAGGGGTTGCGAAAGGGGTGAGTGCGGTGTGTGTACGGTACTCCTCAACGGAGAGCCTGTAGTCTCCTGTCTACTACTAACTGCCCAGGTAGATAGTATGGAGGTAACCACCGTCGAGGGACTGGGGTCAGACCCCCTCTTTAAGGACCTAGCTGAGGAGTTCGCTAGGAGGTTCTCTATTCAGTGCGGGTACTGTACACCAGCAATACTCTTAACGACCTACGCATACATTAGGAAGGTTTACGAGGGTAAGAGGAAGGCATCTGTTGAGGAGATAGTTAAGGCTATTGAAGGAAACCTCTGCCGATGCGGGACCTACCCTAGGGTAGTTAGAGCTGTGGTCAACACGCTAAGTAGGTTAACCACGGCTCCCTAATACCAGAGGGGAGCTTCGGTAATTACAACCGAAAGCCTCGCCTTTCAAGGCGGGGATGAAATATTAAAAGCTTATAAACTTTCTTTGTTTAACTGCTCTTGGTGATGAGTATTAAGGTCTTTGAGCGGTTAGCGATGATAAATAGTCTATGCATAGCCCCGAGTCCCGTTTGGGATAGGGGTAACGGGCCGGAGACCCGGCCCGGGATTGAACCCCCGAGGGGGGATGTAATCCCAAACCTCCCCGCCTCCACAAGAACCCTCGCCATTCATGGCGGGGAGGAGGTCAGATAGAGGTTAAGAGCTTTGAGAACTGCACTGATACTGGCCGCTGGGTTATCTACACGGTTCCCGGGTAATAAGTTACTACACATAGTCGAGGACAGGCTAGTGGGTAGGGACAGCATTGTTAGGGTCGTAACTAAGAAGTTTCTCAATTGTGGGTGTTTCGATGAGGTAGTTGTTGTAGTGGGTTACGAGTTTGCTAAGATCATCGATGTACTTAAGGACCTGGATG
>Ga0326760_1001240_pt1 | contig 11593 bp, 8 predicted proteins | sample GCREP_S_FD_207668 | JGI IMG/M metagenome (GOLD analysis project Ga0326760, IMG submission 207668) | Hot spring sediment microbial communities from Geyser Creek Basin, Yellowstone National Park, WY, United States - GCR.EP_S | ecosystem: Environmental > Aquatic > Thermal springs > Near-boiling...
CTCTTACTGAAATCAGTAGAGAAGTGAAGAGCCCTAACGCCCGCTTCGAGGACTTGACTTGGGTTAGCTAAGGAAGTTACCTTTCTGACATGAGAACACCATTAGGGAGAGGCACATCGCCCGAAGGTGTCCACCCCTCTCCCTCCAGGTACTCTCACGATAAGCTATATTAGGGGAGGCAGGAGAGACGTAAAGTGAAGGGGCTGGCCGAAGAAGCCCCTATATAAGCTTTCATGAATCTCATGAAGAGAGAATTGAAAGTTGAGCTGTTTGGGGACGTAGACGTGAACCTCGTCGTCGAGGAATCTCATGAAGAGAGAATTGAAAGAGCCCTGCTCTTGCCTAGGAGCTGGGCGATCTGCGTGGGCGAATCTCATGAAGAGAGAATTGAAGGGTTAAGGAGAGGAGCCACCAAATCTGAGTTTTAGATGTGTTAATGTCTTATCTATGGTTAATGATATTTGTCAGAAGTCGAAGCAAAGGAGTGCTATTGGTTGGAAACTTACATGGCAAGTTCGTTTTTAACCAGATGATGCATTCTTAAGCGCTAGACTCCGATTTAAGTAGGCTTACTGGCGAGGCTGACGTTGAGAAGAGTGATCGAGGAAAATATCGTGAGATGCTCGAAGAGCGTGTAAGAAGGAGGCAAAAAGATAGAAGCGGAATTTTTATGACCAGTTACTTATCATAGCCTTTTGTCTGCAAACGTAGGCAGTCTTTTATCGACCTCCTGCTCCTCTAACTTTTCTAATGCCTTTGAAAGTGGAAATTGGTGAAGGATGTAAGGGAGGATCACTACGGACTAAAGACCCCCATGGCTATAGGGGATTGAAATGGAAAACGATGCGTTCTCCAGAAGTATGATGGTCACCCACACATTGCGGTCTTTGAGTTTTAAGAGGCCTACAAGTCTTGAGCATTTTTTAATCAATCATGTTGATAAGCAAACCAGCGTTCTCGAGTTCTTCTCCAAGCTTTGAATCTTCAATCATGTACCTTAGCTTCCCTTCTTCTATGATCACAAACTCCTTTTGCAATCCAGCGTGGGCAATCATGACCCGTTTATCCAAGCGTTTTTCTCCCGGTTCCTCGTCTAAGAGTTCAAAGAGCTTGATCTTTTTGGGATGACCTTTCTCTCGAAGTTTATCCACTATCCTGCCCAGCTCGTCCATTATTAGATAGTAATAGTTCTCGTTAACTGCTTGATGGAGCTTAGCTAGCTCTTCCAACTTCTTTACGTCGGTCGGGTAAGTAACGTCTAAGTCCTTAAGTCGTCTTGCAACGCCGTTGCTCAAGAGAAGTGCATAAGCACCGTCGGGGTTCAGCGAAAGCCTCCTGCGTACCTTGCATCCCTCCACCATTGTGTGCTCCAGCCAGAGCTTAAGAGCATGCTCGAGCACCTCAAGGCTTTTAAAGGCCTTCTCCTTGGAAGTGCAGAGCACAAGGGGCATTGGGTGGTGGAGCGCCGAGACGGCGAGTCTCGCTGCCTCTACGTAGTGTCTGTTCACCTCTATCACCCTCTCATCGTCCAACTTCTCTCTAGGCTTTAGCAGGTTTCTAGGTAATTCGTGAGGCACATGGACTGACTTGATCCTCGCCTTGGCGATTTGGTTGATGCGCATGGGTTTCGAACCAATGGGGTCGCTGTTGTACACGAGTAATTCCACGCCTCTCTCGAGCAACTCAGCGTGCGCTGTTAGGAGGATCCCGGCTAGCTTCTCTGCGAGCCTCAGTGTCAGTGCCGGCATGAAGTTGATGCCGTGTGAGAGGTCAAGCACTATTCTCTCGTAAGGCTTTCTGGTGCATAACTCACCAAGCTTGCATAACGCCACGGCTTCAAAGTCTGCGGCATTGCCTTCAAAAGCCCACGTACCACCTGGACTACCAACGGCTGGGGCCACGACCACGTGAAGATCGTGAATTTTCTCGCCACTACGTTCCGTCAGGCATGTAACATAAGCCTCTACGAATCTTTTTACTCCTTCTCTCAATTCATCGTAAGATTTAGAAAGCCCAGCTCTTCGGACTAAGTCGCGTAACTTGTCATAGCACTCATAGCATGGGCTCTCGCGCCCTTCTCGCTTGTACTCGTCTACTAAGCTATCTAAGACGACTAAAGCCACGTCCGCTTTCTTGAACTTCCTTAAGAGGAGAGGTAACGTGGTACAGAACTGATACGGCTCACCTTCGAGCTCATAAATTACGTTTTGCCATTGGGCTGGCATGCCCCATGGCGCGATAATAAGTGTTTTCTCACTCATTTTTGCAAAACCTCCTTCAAAAGTGCGCGTCTACTCTGAGCAATGAACCGTAGCCTAGGCAGCTGAGAAGGCCCACAGCCTTGGCGCTAGAGCTCTTTGGCTTGAGTAGGGTACCCGGAGGAAGTGCTTGTAATAGAGGCCTACGTTGCTTGCAAACCTCGCTAAAGCCTAGTCCCACGGTCACGGTCCTCAGCTTGACGGCCCTTGAACTTGGGATGCCAATGACGTCTTCTACTTCTCGGAGGCCTTGAGTGGAACCCGGTATGGCCTCGCCTTCAGCGTAGAAGAGCACTGGCGACAAGGCAATTGCGTAGTCGCCCCTTCCCAAAAATAAGTCAAGAAGATCCTTAGACTGGTCCGAATCTAAGAGGGAAAGGCCAGCTACCCTGCCTTCCCCGCCTAGCCTCACCAATTCCTCCATAGATCTGGCGACTATATTAGCTATGTAGAGGAGGGACGCTGGGTAGGGCTTAAGATCATAACCGTAGAAGTTGGCCCTATACGCGTAACCCGGCTCGGCCACTCGACCCTCGCTAAGCTTGAGGCCGAAGCGCGTGCTCGGCTTGAGACGATGATCGGCCTCAAAAACTTCGTTTTCCAGCGTAGTGGATGCGTGCTTCCTCAGTACATACTCTAGCGCTTTGCTCACGTAATTCCTCCGCCTGTTCACGTCTATTAGGTCGTTCTCCCTAGCGAAGTAATAGCGGCCTCCTGCCTCGATCAAGGGCCCCCATAGGAGAGGCTCTTCGCTGCTCTCGGCGAAGAGGTCTACGGCCTTGTAGCCCAATTTCTCGGCCAAGGACTTGAGATCATCAAATGGCTTCTCGCAAACGCTCTTGTCTAGTTGGACACCTAGCGCGGCGCCTAGAGCACCGAGCACCGTGGAGGGCAACGGAAGGGCGTGGACGAGTTCCTTGGAGTAAACCTCAACGCCTCCTGTGTGGCCAGCTGCAAATCTCAACGCCTCTATTATCTCGAACTTAACTATCTTCACGGGTACCCCCTCATAACTCGAAATGCCTCAATCAGCCAAGATAAAACGCTACGTTCAGTCTTTTTCTCGGGCTCCTCTTCATACGGTATTAACGCCTCTCCAAGTGCTGGTTGCTTTAGCTCGCTCACAAATTGTAAGAGCCTCTTGAACAATGGGCTCTTCGATTTGTCATAGCATGCGTTTCTCTCTAGGGTGCGTTGCAAGATCTCGAACGCCAAATCCCATTTCCTGGCTCTAAGGGCTGTCTCGACTATCTCCTCCACACGCTCGTAGTCCTCAGGGAGGTTTGCGGATAGGACACCGCAGAGGTGGGCGACCCACATCGCTTCAAGGGCTTTTAGGCTCCTGCGCCTGTCGCTCAACGGCAACAGCGCCACGCTACCACCTCTCGATTCTGAGAGCACAAGCGTGTCCTTCTCGAGTTTATCGCCATTGCATGTCCACACAGCCTTTTTCGCTGTCTCCTCAAGCAGCTTGGCGCACTCAGCTATTTCATCAGCCATGAGATCAAGGATGCCAACAAACCGAAGAGAAAAGCTCTTCCCATAGACCGCCGGTGCTGGCACAACATAATTGCCGATCTTGTGAAAACCTTCTTCCCCGTGGTATATGGCACGTAATTTCTCAACTGCGGCTAAACCAGTTTCAACCGGCAAGAGCGCTAAGTCGTCGTCACCACCGCTAAAGACAGGTAACCCTTTAAGCTCGTGCTCGACGATGATCGTGCTCTTTAACGCAGTCACCATGAGAGCGGTCGAAAGCGCCAACGCATAAGTCGGGCTTGGGATCAGAAGCTCCCTCTTGTTGACCTTCTTGGGCTTGTTGAAGAGAACTTCGACTATCTCCTTTGCTTTACCAAAGGCATTGGCTACTTCCACTTCTCCTCTTTCCTCAGCTTCCTTTCTTAAGTCTTCGAGTAACTCGAGGTAGCTACTGACTGGAACTTCGCCTTGAGCGAGCTTCCTTACGTTATCTGCGTCGGCCCTGAGAATGCAGTAGTAACTTCTGAAAGATGTCAAGAAGCTTTCGGGGAGAACGTCGAAGTCCCCAATCCGATAGATCTGAGAAAGCGCCTTGGATAGGAACTTTGTATGATTCTCAATATCCTTTCCTGCTCCAGGACTTCTCTCTGCTAACTCGCGAAACACGCGTTCATAGAGTGCCCTAGCTATGTCTGCGTTCTGGTTGAGCGTTTTTTCATAACTCTTTACCTCTTCCATGATATAGCTCTTAACCCTCCTCCCCTCGTCTCCTAGTTCCTCGAGTTGTTTTTCCTGCGCCTTCACCAGTCCACGGAGCCTTCCTATGACAAAGTTTAGCGCCACGTCTTCCGTACTTTCAAGCTCAAGTTCTAGCGCTCTCTTCATGGAAGAATAAAGCGCCCGCTTAGTCAGGCATAGCGGACCCAAAGATTCGCCGGGCTTCACGCTGACTTTCAATTCCTCGATCTCCTTATCAGTGAACTTCAAGTCCTCGAGCATCCTTCGTGCCCTCTCGCTATAATCAGTAATAGTTGCACGTTCTACGATCTTCGACAACTTCGACAACCTCAGCACGGCCGGCTCGTTGCCACACGTGGAGCATGTGATATAGCCGACGCCTTTACCGCTATCGTAAAACCTCTCGAACTCTGCGAGGGGCTCAAATGTATGGTTCTTAAGAAGAAACCACGCTTTCGGCGTAACAAGCCTCCTCGCCGCCTTTGAGTTTAACTCTGCGTAAAGGAGCGCGAAGAACGCCTGCCATGTAAGCCTCTCAGCGATTTTCTCTTCATCGACTTCCAGCCTCTTTGCAAGCTCAGTTCTTGCCATTGCCAAGTCCTTTAAAATGTCCCTCGCTCCTCCCGTCGCCTCGGCCTCACCCTTAACTACCTTGAGCCACTCCTTGTACAGATGGCTTACGTCGACCACGGCAATGCGGGGTCTTAGCAACTCCTCAAAGGCTTGGGGTTCCTCGCCCTCGACTATTTTGAACAGCTTCACGACGGCACTTTCTCGAAGCTCTCGTAGTCTTTCAACCCTAAGCAGTTTGAAGAACGCCGCATAAGGTTCCTCGCTCGTTACTTCCTCTCCTGAAGCTAATGCAAGTAAGAAGTCGTAGGCCTTCTCGAAGCTTCTTTTCACTTCTTTCTCGATTAAATCTATCCCAAGCTTTTGTCCATTTGGACGGGCCTTTGGGAGGACTAGACATGCAGTCCCTGGTATTAATGGTTGTCTAACCATGTGCTCGGGCTTGAACACCTCTTCTGGCTCCTTTAGCTTTTCAGCTGGTAAGTCGATGAGGGACAAATATAAAAGAGAATATAATCCGGCAAAGCTCTTCCAAAGTTGAGTGCTACCCCCTAGCTGGGCCGACAAAGTTGCATGATAGTACGGGTTATAGCGAGGTGATGGCTTTAAAAGCACATCGGCGCCAAACTCCCATACAAACGGCCACAAAGTCAGCCACGTAACTGTTGAGATCATCCAGCTCCCCACCCAGAAGTCGCCTGTCTTCCTAGCCGCCCCCACTATCTGCTGAATGCTCGGGATGTCTATCATGACGGCGTAGCCTCCGACCCTACGGTCAGGCCACAGTAAGTTCAGCGCTAACGTGGTGGCGTAGACATGGTCAAACAACGTGTGAGTGGGAGCTCTCGTGTCAGCCAAACTAGGTGGTAGCCCTTGTCGGGCCCACTCTACCTCGTATAGGGTATAGAGAGCGTGATAGGCGCGACGCGGATCAGCAGTAAATGGCTTTAGCTTTTCGGCTAGACCATTAAGGAAGTTCTCGAGCTCTCCTCGCTCTAACCGACTAATCTCTATTGAATGTCTTGGATTGAAAATGTTATGGAGCTTCTTGTACTCAAAGAAGCTCCGTGCCTTAGCGAAGACGAAGTTCGTGATCCACCTATCCGATGTAGAAGCCATGTCGTCGGCTTGTTGCACAATATCTTCGCTCTCGCTTGGGTCACCAAAAGCTTCCCTAAGCCCTAATCGCTTCCACACTTCTAGTGCTTCTTCTTTATGACCCCCTCCGGTAAGACTTAGAGTTCCGCCGAGGACCCACATCTTATGAGGTGGATCATGGAGAAGAGCCCAAGCCTTCGCGCAGAAGAACTTTTTCTCCTCTTCGAGGTCTTCAACTTTCACGTCTAAAAAGTGTAGCAAAGCATATATTAATGATTTACTCCTATGACTAGGGTATGAGCAGTGTAGCTAGGCTATTATTCATTTACGCACTTACCCCATTACATCCAGGTGCGGGAAGGGTTGCCGTTGGTAGTGGCCCTGTAGACCTTCCGATTCAGCGTGACGAATTCGGTTTCCCCACACTTTGGTCCTCAAGCCTAAAAGGTGTTTTAAGGTCGAGCTTTGAGTTAAAAGCGAAGAACCTCCAAAGTGAAGAGGAGCAAGTAGCTGAAAAGGCTTTTGTGAAAGCAGTCTTCGGACCAGAGCCAGCGAGTCTAGAGGTCTCTGAGTACTCCTCAGCCATCTCCGTCCTAGACGCTAGGTTGCTCATGATACCAGCCCGCTCCTTAGTAGGAGTGTGGGCTTACCTGACCTCGCCACACCTACTCAGCTACTACAAGACCTACCTCGAGGTAGCTTCTAAGTATAACCCCAAGCTAGAGGGACGCCTCAAGGAGCTCGATGAACTTATCAAGGTAATTAAAAGCGCGTTGGAGAGAAAGGGAGTGGAGGCCAACCGGACAGCACTTGTAAGCGACGAGCAATGTGTGATCAAGACTGACGAAAGACATGTAGTCGTACTCAATGAGGAGGAGTTCACGGCTGAGGTGGTGAAGGAGATAGCCAAAATCTGGAACTTACTTCCGATGGACGTTGAGCGGAGGAGTTTAGTAGTCGTAGCTGACGACGTGGCTGGGAGGCTCGTTAAGAAAAGCTTGGTCATTCAACCGCGCGTCAGACTAGATTACGAGAGGAAGACCGTGGCTCGAGGCGGCTTATGGGATGAAGAGTACCTACCACAACGCACACTAATGGTTTCTCTTATTGTGGTGAAACAACCAAAGCAGAACATCGAGAAGCTAGTTCAAAGGGCTACACAAGAGAAAGCGAAGGACGAAACCAAAGCGAAGGAGCTCCAAGAAAAGGCCATGAAGTTGCTCGGCAACCTTGACGTTGCTGGGATTATGGACAGGCTCTCTAAGCAAGGCTTCGCAGTTCTTGGTGGTAAAGAGACTGTTGGCAAGGGCATCGCCAAGTTGCTCTGGTATGTCTAGGTGATAGGGATGAGCACACATACCGCAGATCCCGCGCTCGATTTCGCCTTGAAGTGTGTGGTCACTGTACGCGATGAATACGGCAAGGACGAGAAAGGACGTGATGTGCAGAAAAAATTCAGGACAAGATGTAGGCACTTGATTGAGTCGATCTACTACTCAGGTCTTACCTATACGCTAGCGTACGTGGCGTCTAAGGCTGGCGGTGCCGTGTTCGAGCAAGTGCTCAAGGATCCCAGGCCCGAGGCCATCGTAAGGCATGTAAAAGAGAAAGCGGAGGAGCCCGAAGAGGCCTCCTACGCGCTCTATGGCGCCTTCCTCTTAGCCTTGCTGAAGCAGATGGGAGTTCCGGAGGTTGCCAACGCACACACTATTTTAGACGTGTTAAAGAACGTCAATACGTCGGCGACTGCTGTGATCGCTGAGGAGAGAGCGCTGAAATTTGCTGAATGGTTAAAGAGGCTCGCTGAGAGTGTGTTCGAGGCCGAGCAGGCATGAGCCTTGTAGAGCTAGAGCTCGAATTAGAGACGCCCCTCTTTGCTGGAGGGCACGAGCCACAAAAACTAGATGAGCTGTGGATCCTGAGGCCGAGCGAAGTCAAGGGCGTGTGGAGGTGGTGGACGAGGGCTCTAGTCGCTGGAGCTCTATACGATTCTGGACAACTCAAAGGAATTAGCAAGCGTGGCATATTAAAGGCCCCGACACCGGTAGAAGCGGATAGGATATCAAAGATCGTCGGTATTGACATTGGGCTTGGCTACGTCGATCCTCGAGGTAGGCTCAGTAAAGCATCAAATTACTCGCTAATAGTGGAACCCATCGATGTAGAGAGGTTTAAGAGGACTTATCGAGGTGGACCAATCGCCATCCGACGTGAGCAGGTAAGCTTACAAAGGGCGACCTTGCTCACTCTTGGTAAAGAGGCTGACCGTAAGCACATCGAGTATTTGGCCCCCGGCGCGCGCTTTCGATTGAAGATAGAAGAACGATCACCAACGAACCGTGAGGCCATCGAAACCGCCCTCTTAGCGCTGTCTCTAGCCCTAACCTTTGAGGGTTTTGGTAAGGGTGGCAGAAGGGGGCTGGGTTGCTTCCGAGTCGTTAGGCCGCCTCAAGGTACCTACGCAACTCTATTCGACACAAGAGTTACCCCAGTAGAAAAGGTGCGGCGTGCCATCAGCGTGGTTAGAAAATTGACTAATGTCAAGGCGATCGAGAGCGAAGAGGGGGAGCTCCCACCGCTTCCTAGCATTAGCGCGAGGAAGCTTGTTGGCAACTACATAATAAAGGAACGTGACTTAAGGCCCTTTCAGGTGGTGGAAATAAAGGGAAGCAATACAAACCGACTTCTCGAGGGATTACATAACTTCTTTTTGAGAGGTGTAAGGGCGAAAAAGTTACTTGGTAATCATGCGACGCCGGACATCTTACGACGGCAATTTATTGCGTGGGCTCTTGGCTTGCCTAGGGAGCAACGAGGGACAGGTTACAAGATCCTTGCGAGGGATGTGGACAGAAGAGCCTCGCCGTTGTTGTTGGCAGTCCACGAAATCGCTCGTGAGGGGATCGCGTACCTTTCTATATTTGTTTCTGCGGACTGGCCAGCACAACTTATTTGGAGGGGAGAAACAACGAGGCAACTCACGATCAGTGAGAGAGATGTGGCAACGGCTTTAGCAACAGCCGTCGAGGAGTTCGTTGATTATGCAGAAAAATGCGGATTTAAGGTGAATTTCATATGGCCATGACCTGCCATCTTAGGGAAGCCCTCCCAGTTATGGATATGAACGTCTCTAGTTTCCTCAAATACAAGTTCATCGAGAAAGTGGGAGAAGGGCTAAAATCACAGAAGAGCTTGCACGCTGAAGAGCTTAGCAGGGAGCTGAACAGGTTTAGGCACGACATTGCCAAGGAAATAGCCGACCTCTACTTGCGCGACAAGATCGCAAGCCTTCTAAGTCTTGTGAGAAGATACGTCGACGAGGTCGCGAAAGCCCTCACAGAGCTGGGCTACAATCTCGTGGTAAACGAGAACTACGTTACCTTAACTCCGCTCGCCATCGGCCTGCGAAATCCGTACACCGAACCCTTAGAAATCTCAGTCTCTTGGGATCCCTATATGAACTTGCCCTTCATACCCGGCTCGTCGCTGAAAGGAGCTGTTGCCTCGCTGGCATCCTTAAAGAGAAGCAAGTGGTACGAGTTGCTTAGCAGCAAGGAGCAAGCCTCCCCTATAGTCTTTTTAGATGCGTACCCTGTGGAAGTATATGGCAATGGGTTGCTGGGCGTTGACATCATCAACCCTCACTACCGCGAAGTCGACGGGAGGATAAGCGAGGCGGAGAGTAGGCCCACGCCATTATGCTTTCTTGTCATCTCAAAGGGCGTTGCGTTCAAGGTAGTGGCTTGCGCTACGAGGCGGTGGCTCGCCTCATATAAGGGAGGACCTAGTCTTGAGGAGCTCAAAGCATTGATCGGTCAAGCGCTCTCAAGAGGTGTTGGTGCTAAGACCTCGTTAGGCTATGGTCGCCTAGCGCCGAAGCTATGAGCTTTTTAGCGCGATGTCAGAGCTTTTAAAAACTCACGAAATGCCGCCGAGTATTTGTCAAGGCTGTTGATGTCTACTTTCTCCGCTAGCTTTCTATAGAATTCTTCGCTCTTAATCAGAACCCCTTTACTCTCAGTTACGTGCTCTCTCCTTGCCAAGAACTCCCTTAATCTCTCCTCCGGATCGTCGCACGTCTCAGAGCGCTCAGCACCTAACCCTATTAGGATCCATGACTCTAGCGAACACTTGACGCGTATTACCTTCGCGAGTCCTCTTAACTCACGCTCTATGCGCTCTACTATCTCCGGCTTTCGGTGTTCGTCTTTCAACACCACGACCTTCTCGGCATGATGCGCTTTAACAAGACGGTTCACCTTCTCTGGACGGTTACCACGAACTTTGCGTATTTTTACCGCAACACGAACCCTCTCAGCGATCCCCTTTACGAAGCCAGCGTCGCTGTCCCCCTCCACTATTACGAGCAAGCTCACGTCTCTTCACCAAACATGCCTGCGTACCACGCTTCGCCCAGCGTTCCCCCTTCCCTTAAAAATCTCTTGACGGCCTCCGCTTCTCTCGTCTCGGAGAGCTTCCTCACCCTAGTCTCGAGACCTGTTCTTCCTACCACGTAGACCTCCTCTGGCTCGACGTGGTCGAGCAGGTAAGGGGAGTGAGTCGTGACGATCACTTGAGGCGGTGCGTTCCTCATAGCATCCACGAGTGCCTCGAGGAGCCCTGGATGTACACAGTTCTCCGGCTCTTCCACTAAGACGACGCGGGTGCCGCCGTATAGCGCCGTGGCAAGTGCGATGATTCTGAGAGTCCCGTCGGACACATTGCTGAGGGACGCGTGACCCAGCCCTTCTTCATCTACTTCCAGCTTAGCGTAGTACTCGCCACCCACGAGGGCTATGTCGGGGACGAGCTTTTGGACACGCGGCACGAGGTTCTTTACCGCTTCTTCAACGAGCTTGAAGGTTTTTATGTCCTTGAGGTACATGTACAAAAGCTGTCCAGCTAGCCCCTCTCCCTCGTATCCTAGCCCCTTGGCACTTAGTGGCACTAGCCCCCTTATCCTGCTGGGAGATGGCGAAAGCACTACCACGTCCCTAAGCAGGCCTACAAGCTCAGCGAGCGCGGGATGTGAGTCTGGAGGGAGAACAGAGAGAGCACTCCTGTACACGTATCCCGCATCGTAGTAAGGGCGTTCTTCGTGAACGAAGCCCTTTCTTACGGTCCCACTAGCATCTAGGTAGTCAAAGGATGAGTTAGAGCCCTCGTGATAGAGCAACCGCTTGCCCTCAAGCCGAGCCTCCTCTTCATAGCCCTTGGCGCCGAGCCTCACAACGAAGTCAGCGCGCTTGCCCCCTACAACCTCTGCTTCAACCCCCACCTCCGCCTTGCTCGTCCTGTCAAAGCCGAAGAGCAGGAAGTGAGCTTTCTCTAAGCCCTTGAGAAAAGGGCCCTCTTGAGCGTGAGCGCCGAGCAACGCGAAGGCCTTAACGATGTTGCTCTTGCCACTTGCATTCGGCCCCACGAAGACGTTGAGCTTCCCCAGCTCTACC
>Ga0326760_1001241_pt1 | contig 11588 bp, 7 predicted proteins | sample GCREP_S_FD_207668 | JGI IMG/M metagenome (GOLD analysis project Ga0326760, IMG submission 207668) | Hot spring sediment microbial communities from Geyser Creek Basin, Yellowstone National Park, WY, United States - GCR.EP_S | ecosystem: Environmental > Aquatic > Thermal springs > Near-boiling...
TCTCTATCTAACGGCTCGACAGTTTCTTTCGTTAGATCGAATGTTCTTCTGGCCACCCTCAGCATTGATCTAGACTCTTCAAACGTAGGATCTCTCAGTCTCTTAGCATAACTAAGTATATACTCGCCGCTGCCATAGAGTATGTTGAAAGCTCCCGAGACACTTCTAATGAAATCTTCTCTAAGCTCTTTAGTAGGCTCCACAACAATAACATCAATATTAAATGGTGGAGAAATATCGTCTACAGCATCTAGATAGACATCGTAGTCTTTTGATCTTCGAGTGATCACAAGTATATCTACATCTCTAGCATACTCTGGAGCATAAATAGAGGAGCCGAATTGAATAATCTCAACAATATCAGGATCATATTTTAAAAGTTTTTCACAAATCTTCTTCAGCCACATACCAAGATCTTTGACACCAAAATTATTCATATCAACGCTCTCACAATCACTCACAATTATGATACTGAGAAAACCTTATAAAATAAAACCGGAGATAAAATTATAACTTAGAGCTTATCAGCATTAAAAACGAGGAGAAGCCTGTAATAAGGATCTTGGATTCAAACAAAAAGATGTTTTATCAAATTCGCCTATGGATCCTGGCTTACAGCTTTCTGCTATGAATAAATAATGTTTTGGCCTAAACTTGATAATTGTAAAAACTATAATTCATGATTATTCTATATAAAGTTGTTGAGACGTAGAATGTTAGTCACTATCTGAAAAGCTGATTAAAGATGTACATGATTTACAAGGTGGCTCAAGAGAGATCCTAATACCAGCAAAATTATTTAGAGCCAGACTAGAGGCTTATCATAGAAAGAGATTTGATAGAGATTTTTATAAGAAATATCGTTGGAAGAGCTTTATAGAGCTTTATAAATATTGCCAGATGCTGATGTTCTAGTATATGATATGTATAGAGTCAGAGCAGTAGTATGCAATGAAGGCTATCCCATAGCATTAGGAGAGAAAGAGCCGTTAGAACATATTTAGATGTTTACTCTGTCAAGACCGTGACTGTCGATCCTTCCACTCTCAGAGTCTCGGGAGAAGTGTTAAGATCGGTAAATAGATGGGCATTTTATGTTCAAATTATAAAATGAGATCTTGAGATCTTAATAATGTATCTAATGGAATTTTCGTTAGTATTAAGCTTAATGCTAAAAGTAGAGTAAAATGATTAAGAACAATAAAGATAAGAACTCTTGGATGTTAAAAAGAATATTGACGCAGTAAATGCTTTGGAATACTGACGCTACTATCTTAAGATTTCAAAACTCTTTTCATGACTCTTAATGCGTTGTCGCCAATTATTTTAATTATCTCCTGATCTGAATAACCTCTAGCCACAAGTCCGCGTATTATATTAGTCCACTCTCCAGGGTTTTCTATACCTTCCATATATTCAGCAACTAGCTCCATACCTATTCTAAAAGGATCTATGATCCCCTTTTTAGCTAATTCTCTATGAAATGCCACGTGATCCCCAAAAATTATGTCAGTTCCTATTGCGACATGATTAATCCCTACAAGATTCACTATGTAGTCTATATGATCTAGCACGTCATTTATCCCCTGTCTTTCCTTATTAGATAAAGCATTTGGAACAGCAAAAACGCCTATAATCCCGCCTTTTTCAGCTATAGCTTTAATTGCTTCATCAGATTTTAGTCTTCTATTTCTCGGATTTAATGCACGAGCTCCTGTATGACTACATACTATAGGATCTTTAGATGCTTCTGCGGCTTCTATTGTAGTTTTGTCTCCACTATGTGCAACATCGATCAATATACCTTTTTTATTCATATAATCTATGACTTCCAGACCAAAATGACTTAGCCCTGAGTCAGTTCTCTCTGCACATCCATCTCCTATATAATTTCTCTCGTTAAATGTCAACATCATCATTCTAACTCCAAGCCCGTAGAGTATATCTATTCTATTTAACTGACGTCCTATAGCAATAGGCTCTAATTGTATCATTACAACTTGTTTACCCTCTCTCTTAGCTTGCATAATATCCTCTACACTAAACGCCATCTTGAGGTCTGTATATGTTTTTATAAAGTTGTATATTTCGCCTAACTTCTGTACGGCCTCAAAAAAATCCTCGGAGATAACTGGGACTGCTTCAAAGAAACAATTTACCTTAGAATCCTTAACACCTTGACTATCGAAGTTGGTCACTATATGGGTATGAAGATCTATGATAATAGCCTTCTCAATTATTTGCTCGACACGTTCTTCTTCAGCCTTGCTAAGCTTTATGAGTCTCTCTTTCAATGGTAATCTTAAATATTCTTCGCGAGAGAGTTTTTTTGATAACATTCTCTCACCTTCAATTAAATTCTTAAACCTAAGATAAAAAATATATCTACTAAATTTGAAGAAAATAAATTAAATTGTGTATCATAAATATCTTTGATAATTAGAATGTTCTAAAGATACTATAAAAAGATATTATTGACTTGATTGTAATATTATAACAGACATAACAGAATAGTCCCAAAAATAAGCTTAAATTTTTTGAGTAAATAATCTAATAATGGTGTCATTTCTATGAATATATCTAAAGGGCTTTCTCGTACGTTACTCATAACCACAGTGATAATATTAGTTATTATTTCAGTAGGCATCGTCTATTTAATAACGTTGCAAACCCCTTCGCCGCCACCTTCTCCAACACCATCTCCGACAACAAGTCCCGTGCCATCGCCAACTAGCCCCTCTCCTACTCCATCACTGTCTCCCTCTCCAACGCCTACAGCAACGCCTACTCCTCCAACATACACTCCGTATACAACGCCTATAACAGTAGTCTTAGTAAAAGATACACTTGTTATCGGAGCTAAAGTAGATATAGCCACACCTGATATTCACCGAGTAACAGGCATACCAGCTGTTGCTATGATGAATCACGTGTTTGAGACTTTATTTAGACTAGATTACGATGAGAAAGGCAATCTCGTCATTAAACCTTGGCTGGCAGTGGAATATAAATGGTTAAATGAGACAGCATTAGAAGTTAAGTTAAGAAAAGGTGTTAAGTTTCATTGTGGCGGAGAATTTGATGCAGATGCTGTAAGATTTTCAATTGAAAGATTAAAAGAGATAGGCGGACCAGCCGCGTCGACGATAGAGCCTGTAAGTAATGTGATCATAGTTGATAATTATACTGTCATATTCTTATTAAAACATCCGTTTGCTCCATTGCCTTACGTGTTTACATATGGGCCAATAGCTATAGTGAGTCCTGCTGATCCAACCAAGTGCGGAACCGGACCATATAAACTTGTTAAATGGGAGAAAGGTGTCGAAACAGTATTTGAAAGATTTGATGACTACTGGGGTCCGAAGCCGCCCATTAAACGAATAATATGGAAACCTATACCAGATGATGCCTCTAGAGTAGCTGCTCTAGAGGCAGGTACTGTAGATTATATAGACTCAGTACCACCACAAGAGATCGCTAGACTTCAAGCAAAAGGCTTCAGAATATTAGAAATTCCAGGCATCAGAACAATGTTTGTTGGATTTAACATAGAGAGGTGGCCATGGAATATAACGGAGGTCAGACAAGCACTTAATTATGCTATAGATAAGAAAGCAATAATTGACAAACTCTTCTTAGGACATGCAGAGATCATGACAAGCGTTGTACATCCCGCAATATGGAGCTATAAGCCAATGCCTGTATATCCTTATGATCCTGAAAAAGCTAAGCAGATGCTTAAAGCGTTTAACATACCAGAAGGACTTAAGGTTGAATTAGCCACCTCTACAGGAAGATATTTATTAGATAGAGAAGTTGTAGAAGCTGTTGCTGCATACTTAAGACAGATCGGTTTAAATGTTGAAGTAAAGATATATGATTGGGCTACATATATGAAAATACTTAGTGAAGGTCGGTTCGACTTATACTTCTTAGGAGTAGCAGGCGGAATATATGGTGATCCCGATGGATGTCTATGGCTACTTTTTAGAACAAAGGCAGGCTTTAATGATATGAGATATAGTAATCCAGAAGTTGATAATCTGCTTGACAAGGCGAGAGCCTCACTAAATATCGAGGAGCGTAAAATGTTATATGAACAGGCTCAAGAGATCATATGGAGAGAGGCGCCATGGATATTCCTCTATTACCAGCCAGTCATAGTAGCTTTTAGACCAGACTTAGAAGGTGTTAAAGTATATCCGAGTGAGGCGTTTTGGATAGGTGAAGCATATTTTAAAGCACGTTGAATAGGTAAGTTATAATGTTAAAATATGTATTAGTGAAGAGAATACCACAAATAATATTAGTTATGTTTTTGGCTCTCACTCTCTCTTTTTATTTAGTGAGAGCTATTCCTGGCGATCCTATAGAAGTGATGCTCGGTGAAAGCCCTGCGACGCCAGAGATGAGAGAACATCTAAGAAAAGTTTTAGGACTTGATAGACCGATTCATGAACAATATTTAATATATATACAGAGACTTTTAAGTGGAGATTGGGGCAAATCTATATTTATGGGCATCCCAGTAAGAGAATTAATTTTCTCAAGATTTATCAATACTTTGCTATTAGCTACATGTAGTATGATACTTTCAATAATGATCGGAATACCGCTCGGAGTTATTGCAGCATTAAAACGAGAATCTATTATTGATCATATTATTAGAGGAGTAACCCTTTTTGGATACTCGATCCCAGTTTTCTGGTGGGGGTTAATATTAATATACGTATTTTCAGTTAATCTAAAATTACTACCTTCCATCGGTTTCGGGACGCCTCAGCATCTAATATTACCTTCCATAACTGTTGCAACATTAGTTTCAGCCTCGATCGCAAGAATCACTAGGATATCTATGTTAGAAGTGTTAAATCAAGACTATGTAATAGCTGGGAAAGCTAAAGGTTTATCTCAATATATACTTTTGCGAGACTATATATTGAGAAACGCTATAATCCCTGTTGTCACAATCGTGGGATTGAATTTTGGGACTCTCCTGACAGGATCGGTAGTCACAGAGACAATATTTGCTTACCCAGGTATAGGCAAGTTAATGGTTGACGCCATGTATATGAGAGATTATCCGATAGTAACAAGTGGAATATTCTTCTTAGCATTAATGTTTTCACTTGTTAATTTGTTAGTAGATATTTTATATACTTACTTAGACCCTAGAGTTAAACTAGAGAGATCTATTAGTGTTTAACCATGAGAATTAAAATAAAAATCCCAAGGCTATTAATAGATTTACTAAAAGAGTGTAAAAAAGATCCTGTGCTTACATTTTCTATAGTTTTTTTAGGAGTAGTGTTAATCTTTGCAATAATCCCAGAGATAATAGCTCCGTATCCTTATGCCTATATAGATCTAAATAAGCGACTATTACCTCCATCTTTAGAACATATATTTGGTACCGATGGTTTAGGTAGAGACATTTTTAGTAGAATAGTTTATGGAGCAAGATACGAAATCTTTATCATATTACTTGCTACATTAATAGGTATGCCGATAGGTCTGATATTAGGTTTTATATCTGGATATTTTGGAGGAAGCTTTGACAGAGTAATATCCTTGATCACAGATGTTCAGCTATCTTTTCCTCCATTTATACTTATGATGATAATAGTCTTATTACTTGGACCAAGTCTAATTAATGCTATAATAGCGGTGAGCATATATCTAGTACCAATATATGTGAGATTAGTACGTGGACAAGTATTAGTAGAACGTGAGAAATTATATATTGAGGCAGCGATAGCTGTAGGCTCTTCTTCGTGGAGAATATTAGTGAAACATATTCTACCTAATACTTCAGGCCCTCTAGTAGTTCAAACCATACTAAACTCTAGCAGTGCTATATTAAATGTTGCCGCATTAAGTTTCTTAGGTTTTGGAGCACAACCTCCAACCCCAGAATGGGGCACTATGATGATGGAGGGAAGACCGTATTTCATGACGGCTCCTCACGCAATTTTATTTCCAGGACTGATGATATTTTTACTAGTATTTTCATTAAATACTATAGGAGAAAGATTGAGAGAAATAGTAGATCCTATGTTAAAAATATAAAAGACTTTTTGATATTTTTCTATCTTTTCTCGTGAACACCTAATAGAAGTAAAGGAGCTACTGCTAAAACTTTTGTTGCTATTAATAAATCTTTTATCTCGATATGTTCATCTATAGCATGTGCCATCTCAGTTTTTCCTGGTCCGAATAAAACGGCCTCTTTTAATCCCATTTTATCTCTCCATTCTAAGATATCGCCAAACGAGACTGCGCCACCAAGTTGTAATTCTGTATCAATTAATTTTCCAGCATTAAGCAATGATCTGACTAGCTCACCATCTTCAGGAAAACTAGTTGGCTCTCTCTTCTCTGGTATACTCATCTCAACTATGAACTCGGGATCCTCTCTCCTTAATTTATCGATTAATTCATCAACTCTTTTTATAACTTCCGAGGTCGTCAAATGTCTTCCGAATCTTATATCAAATTTAATCTCGCAAAGGTCTGGAACTATATTTGGCTGAGTACCACAATTTATGACTCCAACATTAATAGTATCTCGTCCTAATAAAGGATCTTCGCCAAGCCTCAATTCTTTATATATTGATTCGATTAGTTTAATCGATTTTAATATAGCATTAATACCTTTACCAGTAGCAGAGTGTGTTGCTTTTCCTCTGACTTTAAAATAGAGCCATACTCTACCTCTAGCCGCTGGACATATTTTCAAATCATAAGGCTCGCCAAGAACAGCATAATCGGCTGTCACGATCTGATTATGTCCTATATATGAGAGACCGTTAAAGAATTTTGCTCCAGTAAATGCCTCTGGCCATTCATCACCATACCAGGCTACTAACACAAGATCGCCTTTTAATTCTATATCACTATCTATTATTGCCTTCATGGCCGCCATCATAGCAGCTAAGCTTCCTTTGGTATCAGCAGCGCCGCGACCATAGATCTTTCCATTGATAATGACGGCTGCCAAGGGATCTACAGACCACTTCTCTTGGTATAGAGGAACAGTATCTGTGTGTGCAGCATACATTAGTCTAGGCTTTCTCTCACGTCCTTTAATGATGCCAATAACATTAGGTCTCTCCCACTCAAGACTTTTCTCACTTTCGATCTTGACCTCTACCCCATAACTTTTAAGCTCATTATAAACAAACTCGGTTATCTCTTTATATTGTCTTTCCATACATACACTAGGTATTTTTATTAATTTTCTCGTTAATTCTATTGCATAACTCTCATTAACATTCTTAAGAACATTATTAATTATCTCTTTAGAAATCATAAATCTTGCCCTTTAGAGAATAAACTAAAAAATTAATATATAAAAATTATATTGAATCCTAAAACTTGTTATCTTAAGGCCTCAACCGGCTCCTTCATTAAGAAGTCATCTACAGATTTTTTATTCAAATTATACTGCATGTACTTATAAGAAAAACATGTCTTGATCGTCTTTTGTTAAAGTATGGGTATATACGATCCAAGATATATTAAGATAACGAAATAGATGATTACAATCTCATAACAGTATTGTTTATTAGTCAAATGATATTGCTATCCCTTTATTGATCTAATGTCAGGATCTTTATTTATATTAACACATATTTATATTTAACGTAATCTTTATATAACTCTTTTGCTGACTATCCGAGATTAATATAATTGCTCTCTCAACTCTCTCGCCTGTAGTATATAATAAAAGAACAGAGATTTCAGAAGTAGGATAAAAATCTGTTAAAGCTGAGATCTATCTAGCAAATACTTACATTGTTGCTTTAGCCATTCCAGCTAGTAAAATTATTGATCCTAAAAAATAGTTAATTGTGATGAAGTTAAAGACCTTGTTTATGTAGAGAGATCACAATTATCGAAGGATATATTCACGTTCTAGACGATTATTAAATACAGATGTAATAATGATATACATCTAATGCTTACAGAACTAAGCTAAGTTGCTAAATACGTTTCAGAAAGCATTGAGCCAGATTATATTAAAAGAGTTAGACTTAGCGATATAATAGTTGCTGGTAGAAATTTTGGTTGCGGCTCATCTAGAGAACAAGCTCCAGTAGGTCTTAAAGCGCTTGGCATCAGCGCTATTATAGCAAAAAGTTTTGCAAGAATCTTCTTTAGAAACGCTGTGAATATAAGTCTGTCGATATTTATAGCTCCTCAAGTTGTGGACTATGTGAACTCATTATTAGAGACAGCAAATGTCATAGGCTCATTCATAAAAACCACAGATATCAAAGCAAGAATCGATGTGGATACAGGAATTATATATTGGTGATAAATAGTTTATGACAACCCCCATACCAAAATTTATCCAAGAAATAATGAGAAGCGGAAGCTTAATAAAATGGGCAAAAGAAAGATTAAGATCAAAGCAGATATTATGAGAAGGATATTCAAAAAATAAATTTTTTAACCTAATTTTAAAAGGAAAAGCCTAGTAAAAAGTCGTGTATGAATGTATCTTAAATAAGATCATGAGAATAACAAAAACGTAAATATAAAGACAAAAAGAAGCTATCAAAAAATTTCTAGGAGCATCTCATAAGTTGTATATTTGGAAGGATTATTCCACGTATTCATAGAAGTTATTGAACATTAACGTATTATTGACTGGGCGATTTATCTATATATATTGATGTTCTTCGCGAAATTATGTTGCGAAATATAAATTACGTTATTAATGTTATTAACAGAAGAGATCTCTGAAATAATATTCTTGATATATTTTTTCATAAAGGCTTTTTAAAGAGTTTCTAGAGGCATGTTCTCTCTCGAAATCCAATGATGTTAGATGTTCTGTTTTGTCTGTAGGCGTCAAAATTCTTGCTATTGATCTTAGACAGTTGTTGAGGAGAAGGCTTTAGCCGGAGAAATAGGTTTTTATATAGTCTCTCACAGGAGAGAAGGATTTGCTTATTATAGAGTTTTTAATGATGAAACAATCAAATGGCTTGACACGTTTATCGATTATTTCAGTCCTAAAATATTGCTAGGACATAATATTGCAAGACGTAATATATCGATTCTCGAGAGCGAAGGCGTCAAAATTAAGATCCCTGTCTTAGACACCTTATCTCAGCTCGATCAGCCGTAGCTACGGAGTTTAAAAAAGTCTATTAGCTTAGGAGGGTCGACCAAAACCCTGAAAGGTCTGACCAGCTTACCCGAGGACTGCTGAGGAGGTAAGGACTGGAAGATGGTCCGCGGTTCGCTAGCCTAGTCTTTCTTTCAGTAGTTGTCTAATACTCTCCAGCTCCCTTATAACCCTCTGAGGTTCTAAATCTGGTACCTCCGGGATATAGCCCTTTCTCCAGGTACCTTTAACCATGCTGTCTAAGATCTTAGCGCTAAGTAGTGCTACCTCGGGGTCGTTTATATTATAGTCAACTACTATTAGATCTAGGTTAGGTTTGGATAGGTCTAGGTACTCTACCAGAGCTTTCAGTAGGTGGAGGTCTGCCACGGGATCGTGCCAGGGCATAGGGGTCTTCTCGAAGATCACTTTACCATCTTTGTAGATCATCCGTTGACAGTATGCTCCAGGAGGGGCGTTCTTCGGTTTAGCGTTGGGGTCGTTATCTATTATGCTAAACCCTTTAAGTGGGAACACTACAACTGTAGGTCCTATAGCTAGGTTAAGCCTCTCAGCCATTAACTTACCTACGGCGTAGAGCTCATCGGCCGTAGCTCTAATTAGGGTAACTAACCCCCTGCTATGTTCGTAGGCGCACCTCTCACGGAATTTCTCCGGGACGGTCTCGGGGCTCCAGAAGTTTATCATGTCGACAGCTCCGGGTAGAACTACCTGCGGTACTCCCTTGAGACCAGCAGCCGTTAGCCTCAGTTTATCACCGAAGCTGGCGCTGAGGACTCCTCCAGCTACTTCATCGACTAGCTCATGCGTTGTTAAGTCTAGAACACCTGTAGCTAGTCCCGCTTCAACTAGTCTTTCCATAGTGTACCCACCGGTCTTTCCGAGAGCATGAAACGGTATCACGTCGTAGCCTTGCTTAGTTAAGTAGTCTTTAGCTACTATCAGGTGGGGTGTAGTATTACCGAACTGCGTAGCTAATATGAGTGGATGCTTCTCGATTGAGTAGGGAGCTGGAGAGGCTGCCGCAACTACGGCGGCAGCAACTCTGTTAAGTACCTCGGCCTCTATAGCGTTAACCCTCTCACCACCAGCCAGGTCTGAGATAGACCATACCGGTACGATGTCGACTCCAGCTATTAGGGAGCCCGTCTCTTCTATGACTGTAGTTACGGCGAATTTGGGTATGAACATAGGTAGTTCTCGCATTATTGAGACCACTAGGGAGAGTCCTGTGGACCCTCCTAACCCTATAACCCCATCTAATTCTCCTCTAGACAGCATCTCCTTAAGTATCTTAGTAGCACCCCTGGCCATTACTTCCTGTGCCTTTGCTCTCTCAAGCTTATCGACTTCCTCAATAGTGGAGCCGGCTGCTTTAGCCACCTCATCATTACTTACGTCTGGTCTACCAAGCTTTGGCGTGTATCTTCTCATTGATAGGTCTACTAATACACCCCTACCTCTGTGAGCCTCAATCCTCTCCTTTAGATAGTAGCCCTCGCACTCTTTAGTATCTAGGGTTACTAGAATAGCTATAGTAGGCCTCTTAGAGAGCAAGAACTATACCTCTACGAAGACTTTATCTTCACTGCCTTAAAGGCCTTAATCTGCTCAGCAACAGCTTTCTCGACTGGTAGTCTCTCGAATGTGGTAGCGCCGAAGAATCCGTGAACTCCTCTAACCCTCTCAGCTATATACCTCCAGTCGTCTAGGTCAGCCACGGGACCTCCGTGGACTAGAACTATTACATCCTGCTTTAAGCTTCTAGCTAGCTCAGCCCACTCCTGAGCCTTTCTAGCGGCCTCCTCTAGAGAGATCGTGGTTCTAGCCCCTATGGTACCCTTGGCCGTCAGCCCGAAGTGTAGAACCACCACATCAGCACCAGCCTTAATCATATTGGTTATGTCCTCCTCATCAAATACGTAGGGGGTTGTAAGCATGTCTAGTTCATGAGCCATCTTAATCATCTCAACCTCCTTATCATAGCCCATCCCCGTCTCCTCTAAGTTCCTTCTGAACAGCGAGTTTTTATCGATGAGTCCAACAGTCGGGAAGTTCTGGACCCCGGAGAACCCCATCTCTTTAAGCTCCTGCAGGAAACTCCTCATTCTATGACCCTGATAGAACGGATGTGTACCGGTAACCCCAGCCAGGACTGGTGTATATTTAACAACACTCAACACCTCGGGGGCTAGCTCTAGAAGTACCTGATGTGCATCGCCATAGGGCATGAGCCCTGCAAGAGAGCCGAAGCCTGCCATTCTATACCTACCCGAGTTGTATATTATGATTAGATCTGCACCAGCAAGTTCAGCAACCTTAGCAATTATGCCTACACCAGCCCCCACACCTATTATCGGCTCGCCTCTAGCTATCTTGTTGTGCATTGCCTCTAGAATTATCCTTCGGGGAATGTATTCAACCAAGCAACCACCATGTTAGTATG
>Ga0326760_1001243_pt1 | contig 11578 bp, 12 predicted proteins | sample GCREP_S_FD_207668 | JGI IMG/M metagenome (GOLD analysis project Ga0326760, IMG submission 207668) | Hot spring sediment microbial communities from Geyser Creek Basin, Yellowstone National Park, WY, United States - GCR.EP_S | ecosystem: Environmental > Aquatic > Thermal springs > Near-boiling...
GACTAGTAATGTATGAACTAAGAAGTAGAGAGGAGTTTATTAGGGCTATTATAGGCAATGAAGTTGTACTCATCGGCTTCTACGATCCAGGAGACTCTGAGAGCAGAGTGTTTGATGAGTCGCTGAAAAGCCTGGAGAGAGTAATTGACCAGAGGATCCTTGTGTGTAGAGTTAACTTGAAAGATCACCCCGATTGCGGTGTAAATGTACTGCAGACGCCGTCTATAAGGGTGTACTATAGGGGTGAGGTGATTTTTGAGCAGATCGGTTGTTTAAGCACTGTAGACTTAAATGTTAATGTAATTAGACGTGGAATAAGAGACGTATTCGCTAAGCGCGCTATTAACATAAGGATTTAGTCAACTAGAAGTGAACTATACTTTCAATTCACGCGTACTTATCTCCTCATTAATCTTAGACACCTCACTCGCGGTCAAGTGCACAGGGTACAAAACAGCGTTCTCGACCCTGGCTCTCGGGGACCTCGGGTAGTAGACCCCCTTCTCCCCTACTAGAACATAGCCGTATTTTAAAACCTCCATTAACTCCGCTACACTCGCTGACTTAATGTAGAGCTCAAACTTCTCGTTAAAACCAAGTGAGCTTCTAATGTAATTTTCTGTGACAACATGTCCGCAAACGCAGCAAGAGTTATCCGGCGTAATGGCGTTAAAACCGCACTTAGGGCACTCTATCATACCTTTTGGTCCATATGTATTCCACACGTGTCTCAGCTGATCAATTAAATCCAATCTACCGAGTTGAACTGCAGACTTGTAGAGCCTCTCGACCTCGGGGATGAGGGCTCTTGAGCCGTGTAGAATAATGTACTCTAGTTGCTGAGGTGTGAACTTTTCAAGTAATTCTAGAAGCTTTGAAGCGGTATACTCGAGTAGAAACTGCAAGTTGCGCCTTGCCTTCTTCAAGATCATATCTGCAGTAGGCCTACTACTGTACTCCGAGGCCAGCATCTCCACGATGTCTTTTACAATTTGCCTAGATATCTCTAGCGGTAAACCGAGGTCATCTGTGAGCGAAAGCTGAGTAAAAATTGGAACGTATAATTCCTCAACGAGTTTATCAATATCCTGTCTTCTCACACCACTAGATCTCCGCTTAGCTCTCGTAGTGGTCTTACTACTCGATGTTCTCGACTGTAACGTTATAGTTTTCTGAGGGGTCTCTTCTACTTTAACCCCTCTACTTCTAGTACTCTTCCCTTTCTCTCTACTTACACCCTGAGATTCCTCCGCGGAGTCGGCGGCTCTTTTCTTTCGAGGGATTTCTCGTCACCAAGTAGTACGGGTTGGTTTAAAATAGATAAGTGTGATAAGTGCTAGTCTTCTTGACTTAGCGCCTTACCAATAAAGTAACTTAATACTAGATTTGCTACATTGCGCTTTGTTTTAAGCTTCTCGAGATATGCTACAATGTCGTTTATGCTGCCTTTACCGCGCAATACTTCTACTTTTATCTCCCGCGCAATTGTGTAGAGGAGTTTCTCGTAGTCTTTATACCCCTCTACTTTGTCGCTATAGTACTTGCTAACGAGGTCGTCAATTATGTCTCCAACGGCACTATCAATGTAGTCTACTAGTTTACGCTTATACTGGCTTCTCATGTCTTTCACACTTATATTAAACCAACGCATTAACTGGTTATTAAAATTCAAGCACTAGGTTTCACCCTGAACACAAGTGGTGTGTATTTCCCCTCTGTCTTGCCTAGTACTAGTTTTAAGACACCAGCATAGCTAAGTCCGTAAACGGTGCTAGCTGTGAAAACGGTAAATACCCGCCCCCCGTGGCGAGTCTCCACGCCATTTACGGCTTCATGTCCTCTTATTATATATGAGCCTCTAATTAGACTAAGTGTTTTTTCAGTCACTCTCTCACCAAATAGTACTCCGGCTCCTCTAGGTGAACTAATATACTCAGTACTGCTCTCAACCGGATCACTCCACAATATGTCCTCTAGTACCGTGTCAGAGAATCTCTCACTGCCTAGTTCTAAAGCCTCTTTCCAACTATTAGCGGTTAGTACTTTACGCGGGGGGCCACCGTGTAGAGCTATAAAGGAGCCTTCGAGAAGTGCTACTAGAGGCAGGTTTTCAAATAGATTTAGCGATATTGTGTAAATGTCCCGCCAGCTAGGGCCGAATCTACTCTCTAAAAGATATGGATAGTCGTGGGGGTAGGGAATTAGCCAAGTTGGAGGCTCGTGATTACCCCGCAACAGTACAACTCTCTCTGGGAAGCTAATCTTAAGGGATAGGACTAGTGCGAGGGTTTCGAGCTGGTGGTCTCCCCGGTCAATGTAGTCTCCCAGAAAAACCACTATACAGTCGCTCACTAAGTCGCTCCACACAGTATTAAGTGCGCTTCGCGCCGCAACGAGATCTCCGTGTAGATCACCTATAAAAACAAAGCAGGGTGCACTAGGTAAAGTAACCACTCCAGGCTTGTGCACACCGCCTCTTCTTGGAGGTATCTTCACATTATTTGCAGAATATTCGAGAAGCTCTCTGTATTTACTGGGATCTCTGGACGCCGCTATGGCGTTTTGTACTAGGTCTCGGAGCGGGCTCTTCAAGGTGATCACGTGCTAATGCCTAGATCAGCACGCTCGTGCTCAGTCACTTGTCCTTAAAAGACTTTTACTTCATCACTTTGTGCTCGGTTAAATGCCTTTAAATCACTACTCATTGCCGGAGGTACTCCTCATCGCTAGTTTAATTTATGTTTAGGAGCTCTTTTAACTTGTACTTGACGCGCTCAGCTACTAATTTTCCGTCTACGCTTCCACGAGCGGTCTTCATGACTTCCCCCATTACAATACTAAATGCTTTTTCAGGCCGTTCTAGTAGTTTACTTCTCGTTTTTTCAATAATGCTGGCTATTAGGGCGTCCAGTTCCTCTACGCTGAGCCTCCTTATTCCTAGTGCATTTACAGCGTCTACTACGCTGACGCCAGGGTTCTTTGCTAAGTAGGCTAAGATATCTGGGATAGCCTCTTTAGCCACTACTCCCTCAGCGAGAAGCCTTACAACTTCTTCAATAACGTCTTCGCTTAAGTTGTCAACGGGGACACCCTCTCTTCTCAGCATTGGTATAGTGTTCACTAGTATAGAGGCTATGACTGAGCACGGAATTTTCTCACAGTACTTCTCGGCTAGGTACTCGTAGAAGTCTAACATTAAGTCATTTAGTAGTGCGCTCGCGAGCTCTTTGCTCAACTTGTGCTTCTCTACGAGGCGCCTGTATTTCACGTCGGGGTGTTCTGAAATGTACTTTGACGCCTCTTCTAGCAAATCTCTCGTTACCAGTACTGGTGGAATATCGGTTTCAGGGTACATTCGCGCGGCGCCAGGCCTCGGCCTCATGTACTTTGTTGTACAGTCTGGGTTAGCGGCCCTCGTCTCTTCTGGTACACCTATAGTAGCGTAAGCGGCTCTCTCAGCGACAGCTAATAGGGCTTTCTCTACTCTATCTTTGTCATCAGCGACTATTACAATAGCGTCTCTAGACGGGTCTGCGCCAGTAGCGTTGTACAGCTTCGCGACCTCAACTTCCGATATGCCGTAGCCTGGTAGTTCATCAGTATGGAAAATCCCCCCTACGCCGCTCCACGCTTTAGCGTAGTCACTGAGCTCTGTTCCAAATCTCCTATTTGGCTGAATGCTCCTCGCGAGTAGGCCTTTAAAGCCCGGTAGTACTAGTGCGGAGACTACTCCCCCCTTCTCGAGAGCTCTTCTAATAATCTTAGACGAGGTGTTCTTGAAGACCTCAGTGACATCTATAATTGCCGGCTTTATGCTCTCTGGGCTTAAGCCCCTCGCTTTAAGCTCATCGCGTATTTTAAGGAGTTCAAGCTGCCTCTTAATCTCGTACTCTATCACGAGGGGTATCATGTAGAGGTGTTGTATACCCTTAGTTTCTGTCTTAGCTCCTCCCGCAATACTCACATTAATGTCTTGCCTTATACTTCCAAGTCCCCATTTGGCTTTCCCAGTTAACCTGACTAATTGCCCGATTTTTAACGCGACTTTGAGAGCCAGTTCTGGCGAGTCGATGTCGGGGCTCGTAGCGATCTCAACTAGCGGTATTCCAAGCCTATCAAGCATGTAGACTACTTCAGCGTCTGTTTCCTCCACTTTCCTAGCGGCGTCTTCCTCTAAACAGAGGGTTTGCACGCCTATTTTTCTGCCTTCAACTTCAATGTAGCCGTTGAGGGCTATTAGGGCTGTTCTCTGGAAGCCGCTTACGTTGCTACCGTCAATTACGATTTTCCTCATAACGTGGATTTCGTCGACAATTCTCATTCTAAGTGCCTTGGCTATTGCTAAGGCGACTAGTAGTGACTCCCTGTCAAGCTGGTGAGGAGGCTCCTCATCAGCCTCTACGAGGCAGGATTCCTCTCTGGGGACAAGGTAGCGGTATGGCTTCCTCTTACTCCACTCTAGTAGAGTCGCCGGGTCTACTTCGCCTACTTCGCTCCTAGCTGGTCTTAGTTGTCTGTGTAATTCTGCGCTGTGACTCGAAGCCAACCTAGTTGGACAGGGGCAGAAGAGCTTTCTCCTCGTGTTTAACTGCACGTGTATTTCGAGCCCTACTCTGAGACCAAGCGACTTGTAGTCCACGGCGTTAGAGCTACTCATGTGTCCACCTCGGGTAGAGTTCTAGAGTGTGCCTCTCATTTAGCTCTCCAGCAATATTTCTCGTAATCCACGATCTTACCTCAACGGGGTCTCTTGTCAGCGATCCGAGAATCCAAGACAACTTAACGTATGAGGTTTCGGGAAGCATGTCTCCACCGGGTATAACTCCTGCTTCTAGTAGTCTACGACCAGTACTGTATACGTTTAAATTGACGCGTCCGAATAGGCACTGACTAGTCATTACAACAGGTATACCGCTGTCAACGGCTCTCTTAATTGAGTCGATTACTTTATTGGCTATGTGACCCAGACCAGTACCCTCAATTACTATTCCGTGAAAGCCCTTATCCACTAGGAAATCAATGATCTCAGACTGTATACCTGGGTAAGCCTTTACCAGAGCGACCCTGTCATCGAACTTGTTTTTAAGAACAGGTGTTTTTCCGGGGTTTCTGTGCTCAACTATTTCGCCTATAATCTTTATCTCCCTTTTAACCGGGTCTACGTAGGCAATGGGAGTGTCGTTTATGGGTTTAAACGCGTCTCTCCTACTAGTGTGCATTTTTCTCGCTTTAACCCCTCTCAGTACTAGTGCGTGAGGATCTGAGCTTGAGGCGTGCATTGTTATAACTGACTCTGCGAATGGGGCTTTAGCCGCGACGAGGACAGCTGACAGGAGATTGAATACCGCGTCAGTGCTGGGCCTGTCACTACTCCTCTGCGACCCGACTAGAACTATGGGGACAGGCTTCTCTTGAATAGCAAAAGCGAGAGCTGAGGCAGTGTAAGTCATGGTGTCAGTTCCGTGCGCGACTACAACGCCACTTACACCACTATTTATGTGTCTATACACGCTGTCAGCTATTTTCTCCCAGTATTTAGGCTCCATGTCCTCGCTGAAAATGCTCATTAGCTCTTCTACACTAATACTAGCGATTTCGCTGAGCTCAGGTATCCACTCAATTATCTCCTCAGCTGTTAATGCAGGAGTTACAGCGCCTGTTTCATAGTCGACTTTAGAGGCAATTGTGCCTCCAGTGCTAATAATTGCTACACTTGGTAGCATTCCCTCTCCGTGCATGGGCCTACTTGTAGTGGGCTCTCTTCTAGGGGGATGTTGTTCTAGTAGAGAGACTTCGAGTATTTCGTCAATTCTAATTCCGGTATTATAGCCGTTTTCAAGCTTAACCACTAGTACTTGTTGCTCACTAAAAAGCCCTGGTCTAGGCATTAATATGCCGCGCAGAGTAGTGTTGTCTCTCAGGAGAATAGAGATCCTGTCTCCGGGCTTAAGGCCTCTCGACGCTAAGAGCTCTGCCAACGCCCCGATATAACCGTAGTAAACTCTCATATCCTATTACCGATTTAGTGTAGAATTGAAGGAAACTATAATAACTTAATTCAAGGTAGAGAACTAAAGCTATCTATTTGACGTAAACTGAGAGCAGATCACTGTAACTGTGTGCCAAAAGATCGCTGAATGGAGACGGCTGGGTATAGTGTATTTAAACTTGAGGAGCCGGTGCCTCCTCTTTTTTAACTACAAATCTCCTGATATACTCTACTTTGTTTCTAATTCTAGGGGGCTTGTTCTTTTTGGGTTTAGGTGGTATTTTTGGAGTAGCACTCCTCACCTTACCCGCTTTTGTTAGTGAGCCGTGTGTAGGCATAGTGTCACCTCACATTATACTTAGTGTAAGGGATATTTAAACACCTGTTCTAGTATCCCTTATAAGGCTGGTATTTATGCAGGGCAGAGTCTACGTAGCGGAGACTATTATAGGCGTTATAGCAGTAGATGAAAATGGAGACATTGTGGAGTACGTGAAGAGCCCCTCAGGACTCGACGACCTAGTTGAGTACGTTATTAGTGTTGAAAAAGGCGATGTAACGCCACAGCTCGTGGAAATCCTAGGCAAGTTAAAAGAGAGAGGTATTAGTGAAGTAGTTGTAGAATCGTATTCTACCGCTAAGGCGGCGTCTTCGCAGGGTTTAACCTCAATAGTCGATCCGAGCAGTATTCAAATACTTCGTATTAGGGAGAAGCTACCCGAGTTAGCGGTAAAACTGGGCTTTGCCTCTGCACCTGAGGAGTACTTTAAGAAGCTACACGAAGTAGCCCTCGAGTGGACTAGGAGAAAACTGAGAAGAGTTGCTCAGAAAAGAGACTTGTTAGCTGTTCAAGCTGTTAGGGCTATTGACGACATTGATAAGACAATAAACCTCTACGTGGCCAGGTTGAGAGAGTGGTATAGTCTACACTTCCCAGAGCTAGATGAGCTCTTGAAGGACCACTTGCAGTACGCTAAACTAGTCTACGAGCTTGGTGATAGAGCTAACTTCACCGCGGAGAACTTGGCTAAGCTCGACGTACCAGAAGACCTCATAGAGAAAATTACGAGTGCAGCTACTACAACTATTGGCGCGGAGCTTAGTGACTTCGACTTAAACTACATTAGAGTACTAGCGGGCATAATACTCGACTTATATAAGCTCAGAACCACCCTCGAAGAATACATTGAGACCATTATGAAAGAAGTCTCTCCAAACATTACAGCACTTGTTGGTGCAAAGCTAGGTGCTAGGCTGTTAAGCCTAGCTGGTGGGTTAGAGAAGATGGCAAAGTTACCCGCGAGTACAATACAGGTTCTCGGGGCAGAAAAAGCGCTGTTTAGAGCACTCAGGACAGGTGGTAAGCCTCCTAAACACGGAGTTATCTTTCAGCACCCGGCGATACATAGGTCTCCGAGGTGGCAGAGAGGTAAAATTGCGAGAGCACTCGCAGCTAAATTGGCAATAGCTGCTAAAGTAGACTACTTCACTGGTAGGCTTATTGGCGACAAGCTAACAGCGGAGTTACAGCAGAGAATAGACGAGATAAAGAAACTATATCCAAAGCCGCCGCCAAAAGTAGAAAGGGCTAAAGTACAAGAGAAGAAAAGGAGAAAAGGTGAAGGGTCCGGAGAGAACTAGTGGGTGGTCTCTTTGAGCTCCGCTGTGTCAATTAAACCCCACGAGAAGTACTTCGGCGTTTATATTGTTGAGCTAGAAGACGGCACGGAGAGGCTTGCTACAAGAAACCTTGTTCCAGGTCACAGAGTATATGGTGAGAGACTCTTTAAACACGGGGGTGTTGAGTACCGCGAGTGGAATCCTTATAGGAGTAAGCTCGCCGGGGCTCTCTTAAAGGGCCTTATTGAGCAGCCTATTAGAGAAGGAGACAAGATCTTGTATTTAGGCGTGGCTTCTGGTACTACGGCGAGTCATATTTCAGACATTGTGAGGCTCCGTGGAAGAATATATGGAGTTGACGTCGCGCCTAGAGTGATGAGGGAGTTTATTATGGTAGCTGATGTTAGGAAAAACCTCTATCCTATATTAGCAGACGCGAGAAAGCCACTAGAGTACAGGCACATAGTCGAAGTCGTAGATGGTATATACGCTGATATAGCTCAGCCAGAGCAGGCAGCTATTGTAGCGGACAACGCAGACGTGTTCTTAAGGGATTCCGGGTACTTACTGTTAGCAATAAAGGCTAGAAGCATTGACGTGACCAAGGAGCCGAGCGAGATATATAAGCGAGAGATGAATACCCTGAGAGAAAGGGGCTTTGAGATCATTAGCGTTGTACACCTAGAACCCTACGATAAGGATCACGCCATGATCTTGGCGCGCTACACTAGGAGAAAATAGTGGTGTGTTTGAAGAACACATTAGACGAGTCAACTTAAAGTAATTTAGGCTCTTTTTACACTTAAATCCTCTAGCAGGCAAGGAGGCTATGTCGAAAACCAGTAAAGTTAATGAAGAGCTACTAGAAGAGACGCTTACGACGTTAAGAAGAGCTGGCTTTACAGTGGACACGATATCGTATCCCCCCGAGGAGAGGGGATTTGACCTAGTTGCCTATAAAGAGGACTCTCGACCAGTACTCTTGAAGGTATCAGAGAGTCTTAAACATGTTAGTAAAATCGAGCTTGAAGACTTGAAGAAGAGTATAAGGGCATATAACGTAATATCGCTAATTGTAGCCACTAGAAGCGGCAATACTAGCTTAGAGGATGACGTAATATACGAGAAGCAGGGAGTTCCGGCTTTAACTACGAGAACTCTTGAAAAGAGCCTCTCTACTAGGGAAAAGCCTATAGTTATTCACCGAAAAGGAGGCTACTTCTTGAAGGTAAATAGTAGAGTTTTCACAGAGAGATTAAGGGAGTACGGGTACTCTAGAGGAGAATTAGCCGAGATTCTGCGAGTTACGAAGAAAACAGTGTATCTATATGAGCGCGGCGGGCTACTAGTGCCTCTCGATAAAGGGTTACTTTTAGCTCAGCTTCTAGGTGAAGACATATTTGAGGAGCTAGATCCAGCTAAGCTCTTGAGTATGCTCAGTGAAGAAGCCATTATTAGTGATACTCCACGAGACAGGATCGAGGAGTCGCTGTGGAGACTAGCTTCTAGACTCAATAAGCTGTTTCTTAGCTTTACTAGAACACCTGTTGACGTAGTCGTTAAGAACAATACTACAACACTGGTGGTTGCTAAGGCCACTTATAGGAATGGATCGCTAGAGAGAAAAATTGAAGATGCGGAGAAAATAGCGGATATTGTGAACGCCCCCCTCATAGTTGTAAAGTCGGAAAGTGATATTAAACAAGTTGAGAGTGCACTATTGAGTAAAAGTAAACCTGGTTTAGTCTAAATGAAACTAGTAATTACAGGTAGACCTGGAGTAGGTAAATCAACACTCTTTAATACTATTGTGTCAACTCTGAGAGACCGTGGAGTAGTAGTTGGAGGGATCATAGCACCCGAAGTGAGAGTCAATAGTGGGAGAGTAGGGTTTAAATTAGTGGATTTATTAACGGGAGAAGAAACGTGGCTTGCTAGGAGGGATAATCCCAGCTCTGTGAGAGTAGGATCCTATGGTGTTTTCGTGAGTGAGGCGTCAAGGCTTGTTGAAAAAGCTCTAAGTAGGGCTTTAAGTGAAGCTCAAGTTGTAGGTATAGATGAAGTCGGCCCAATGGAGCTGAAACTACCTGTTTTTAAACCACTTCTACTAAAACTCCTCGAGTCTAATAAGCACTTAATTCTCGTTGTACACTATAATCTCAGTGATCGAGAAATAAGAGCGAAAATTGAAGACGCCCGTAAAGTTGTTTTAACCCTGAGAAATAGAGAAGCCTTCAGGAGAGCACTGCCTCTAGAAGTCCTTCGCCAGCTTAAATTAGCCTGACAACTCTGAGTAGTTTCGAGATAAGATCTTCTGAGTCGATACCGGAGATCAGTAGTCTCTTGACTTTCTCGCGTGAACCATAAACAATGTCTATTCTTGAAGACGGTATTCTGAGTGATCTGGCTAAATAACCAACGAGTGCGGCGTTCTCTTTACCAAAGCCGAGTTTAATGGGAGTCCTAAATACTAGTTCATCTCCTTCAATAAACAGTGCCTCTTCGTCTCCCTCATCTACTCGTACAGTAACAATTACTCCCTCCCCAGACTCAATAATGTTTTTTCTCAGAGTGGCGGCGATTTTATCTCTTAGTTCCTCGCTCAAAGTTTACACCACAGTGTAGCTCTTAATGTCTCTTAGAAGTTTAAATAGTGTAAAATAACAGAGTCCTAGAAATCACAGCGGACGGTAACAACACGCCTTTGCACTCTTTTTCAGTTATAGTATTTAAATCTATGTAATGAAGTAGCTTCACGCTATCGCTTCCTTTCTCTGTGTAGTTCAAGGAGTATTCTCGATAACTCGCTAATTGGTGCTGTTGTTTTAAGTCCTCGGGGATCCATGTGTGTTCTCGTAGCTTTAAATCCGGCTTCTATAAGCCTATTAATCAATTGCTCTATTTTTGGCATATTCACTCTTAAAGCTCCACAGAGCTTATCTAGTCTAATGTATGGTGTGGAAACCTCGGCTTCACTGTGGAGCTTGCTAAGTATCTGGAGAGTCTCCGGGCTTATGAAACCAGTGGCTTGAGCTTCCCGCAGTAACTCGGTGGCAGCCTCTAGTGTCGTGATATCACAGATCCACGTCTTCCCTAATACATGAGGCTTTAAACCGCTACTGCAGTTGGGCGTGTCGCGAGGGCCTCTGGTAAATCCTCGTTCAAGCGTGTCTGGGCAATACCATATGTAACCTAAACACTCGTCTAAGACACTGTAAGCTCTACTGTAACTCCTCTCAGACTTCGCGAATACTCTCGCGTAGTGCCTGTGAACAAATGAGATGAGGGGTTTAATCGCGTAGCCCATGGCGGCAGCTCTAGCCGCGATGTTGCCTACTAGGAGTCTAACAGCGTACTCTTTCTCAAAGTCAACTCTAGTGCACTTATCCCAGTACCTTACAAGTGTTTTACGTGGATGTGTACATGTTAGTGGAGCTAAGTCCGTAGCAGTGACCCCAATGTAAGCCCTCTTAGCTAGTGGTTTAAACACCGAGTCAATGTACGGTATGGGAGACCCGTATGGATCCACGTCAATGTAGTCTACTAGCACACCTGTTAATACAAGCATGTTTAGTAGGGTATTGGCTTCTTGATTATAAGCCTCTAACCTCTCTTCGAGCTTGTTTACAAGAATGTTTCTCTTAATGTAGTAGTGTGCTCTCGGATCAATATCGTTCAGTAAACCCTCGCCACCAGCCTCTAAGCCTATTCTAATACCCCGAATACCTGTTCCAGATAAGAGGTCTACAAAGAAGAAGCTCTGTCCACTTCTCATCGTAGCTCTTAAGAAGAGTACAGTTAGATCTCTACTGACAACTGCGTGTGGGTTATAGAATACCGGCATCCATGCGGGCTCAATACTTCCATCTTCTCTCCTGTAGAGCTCTATTCTGGGAACAATGATCCTCGCTAAACCCTCGCTAAACACCTCCTCGTAGCTACTTATTAGCTTCGAGTATATGGTCACTA
>Ga0326760_1001244_pt1 | contig 11577 bp, 8 predicted proteins | sample GCREP_S_FD_207668 | JGI IMG/M metagenome (GOLD analysis project Ga0326760, IMG submission 207668) | Hot spring sediment microbial communities from Geyser Creek Basin, Yellowstone National Park, WY, United States - GCR.EP_S | ecosystem: Environmental > Aquatic > Thermal springs > Near-boiling...
AAATATCCTCAAGATTGAAGTGTATTACTAAGACCTTAACACATTCTTCAGCAGCCTTATATAGCTTCTCAGATGCTTGGATAGCGTCTTTATCAATCAACTCCTTACCCTCCTCAAGGTATTTTACAGCAAGTTCTAAACGGACCTCAACCTCTGTCTTAGGGTCTAGGTTTATAGAGTTAATTATTAAGTCGACTATGTAGGACTCAGCATCAACACCTAACTTCCTAACTTCATCAACAACCTTCTTAGGTATGAAGATAGAAGGAGTCACTTATATAAACCCTCAGTTAATACTACCTGATTAAGAGTATTGTCTAAGTGTTTATAAACTCATCCTTATTGGGGATTAATTTAATAGTGTTAAGGTTGGGTGTGGTTAGAACCAACTAATATTGTAGGTCTTGGTTTAATGCTTTAGGAATCAACTGATTAGTTAATATCTAATTCTCTTTGAGGTATATAATTTAGTAGTTATTCTTTTCAAATGAGTAATCTAAAGTTATTACAATTCATTACTTGAGACTAAGGTTAGTTATATCTTAATTTATTATCTATAACCATGTCTCAGGTTTTTCACTTTTCCTTAAAATGTTTTCATCTCTAAATCTCCATATACCTTCACCAGGTCTCTCAATAACTATCATTAATTCATCAGCTAATTTATCACTTATTAATACCTCTACCTCAGTATGTGATATTACTGCATCAGCTATTACTGAAATATCTTTCTCAGGTATCTCTACATTAACTGCATTCCTAACCCTATACACTCTTACAGGCCCTCCAGCAGTATCGTAAATCTCAACTAACGCATCTTTAGGTAACTCAGGCCATAGACTAAGTCTTTCAGCAACTTTAATAGGTAGTAGTATCTGTGGGTTTGGAGTCTCAAAACCAGTATTTACTAATGCTGAAGTCTCTAAAACCTTATCACAATACCTCAACCTTAACTTAATCCTAACAGCCATAAAACCTACTCCACAAATCCAGCTAAGTCCTTAGGCCTTATACGACCTATCCTAGGCCTTACTACAGGTCTTATACGTCCTACTCTAGGTCTCCTAACATCACTCAAAACATCACACCAAGTAATCCTTGCATACTTAATTTAAATATTTAAACTTACAATCTAAACCTTAGATTTAAGGTTGTTAATCTATATCTATGAGTTAGGAAAGCTCTAAGGATTATTTCTCATGAGATATCATAAGAGATCCCCCAACTTCTCCCTCATAGTACTAAACTTGATTCATAACTACATTATTTTAATGATGATAATACATTAACATCCGTCATACGTACCTATACCTACTGTGTAATGAATTTAAATATCCGTAGTTCCAAAACTATTAATTCCCAGCCATAATTATCAGAAGATTTAGTTTGGGGAATATATCTTACTTATAAGAATTTCTTCAATCTCTCAATAAACTTCTTAACATCTTCTATAGCGGCTTCAACATCCTCTTGTGGCATCCAACCTTCATAGAAGTTTTGATGAAGGTTATTAGCCCTCCCCCATAAATGTCTGACCTCAATATCTTGAAGCTTCTTAGCCAACTCATTAACATAACTCCATAAATCCTTATGACTCCTTAACTCTCTACCTTCCTTAGCTGCTAATGCCTTAACTATCTGAGCTGCAGCACCCCAACCCTCCTCAGAAGCCTGAACATAATCACCTCTAGCTAAGAACTCCTCAGCCTCACTCAAGAACTTCTCACAAAGCCTTAAATAAAACTCAACCATATCGGTAGGATCTAAAGAGATATTAAGAGTTTTTAAAACTGCATCAACTACTAACTCCTCAATAGAGATATTAAGTTTCTCAGCCTCTCTCCTCAACCTCTCCTCAAGCTTCTTACTAAGAATTACCATACAACCTCATTAAACATCTAAAATTCATAGTTTAAAACACTTATAATCATTAATAATAGATGGTACCTAGATAGAGGTTATCCCTCTACATTCCTTAAGTTAAATTAGTGTTTTAGATTTATGACTATTAACTTATTAATTTATTACGATATTCATTATATAAAATTTATATTTTCTATCATATTTAATATTTTGGAGGACGTGTTTTTGAGGGGCTGCTTCGGTCTTTATAATCATTTGTAACACTCATATTCATTGATGTTTAAGACCCTTTAATGCTATTAGGTATGCTGATGCTGTGTGTCTGTCTAGTCCAAACCTCTTCATGATTTCGTCATGCTCTTCAGAACTTGTTGTTCCCTTAGGGTCTATGTACTTAGCTTCTATGCCGTATAGTGGTGCCTTCAACACTATCATCTCAATGATTGTGCTCCTGAAGACTGAGACCTTGTAGTTGTAGTTCTCGTGCCTCCTATCGCCACTTCTAATCCATAGGAGCTTTAGCTTACCTAGAACTTCTGGGTTCTCGAGAAACAATGTTTTTACTCCTTGGTGATAGGCATAGTTAAGCATTTCATGAATCTTCACACCTATAATGCTTCTAATACTCCTCCTCAAGAAGCCTCTAGCCGTTACCTCTCTAAACCAGAATGTACGGACGTCTCTAAGCTCTTCATCACTACCAACTATTGCTAGGTTAATTCTATCAACATTTACATCTATACCGCCATAGAGCCTGCCTTTGTTTGCTCTTGTTTTAGCCATGTGCTTGTAGTAGAAGTCTATGGGCACTATTATCTGCACTTCTCCGCAAACCCATAGCCTGTCCTTTCTAATGCCATAGCTCTTTAAAACTACTCTACCTGTATACCTCTGCCTCTCCACCAACACCTTTTCTAGGAGAAGCCTGTAGCTCTTCGACACAATAGGCTTTACAATATCTCTATAGACGTTCTTGCTGTAGTCTATTGTTGTTATGTGGAACTCGAAACCTGGCTTGAGAGTAATGCTTTTAGCTGGATGTTCTAGCTCGCTCTGCTGAAACATTAGCCAATCAGAGAGCTCAACACTCTTAAAATCCACTTCGAGTTGTCTGCAAGACTCATAAATGCCTCTAACAAGTGCTATAACACCGTCAGCATACCTCCTATTGGGAATCACCTCGTAGGCTATCCCCCTAAAAGTGTTCTTCCAGCCAATATCAGTACCAGGAAGAACATGGGACTGCTTAGCAACACTGAACAACCTATGTGTAGCAATCTTGAACAGCCACGCAGTAGATAAAAGCCTCTTCGCGACATCACAACAAACATTAAACGGAAATGCGAGCGTTATGTAAACCATTTGAGGGAATCCCCCAAAAGATTTATAAGCTTCAGAAACTTATAAACATATCAGTGACCCCGGGTTTCCGAGACCCGTAGGGCTTTGAAGCCCCTGGCGACAGGGGTTGAGCTACTACGGTGAGGGGGCTCGGGGAGACCGTTGAGAGGCAGATGGTGGGGAGCTGGAATCAGCGAAGATGAAAGACGATGAACCGCCATCTGCTGAGAAACGGCGAGGGATGATGGTAAGAACTTAGTAGAGCTGGCGAAGAAGCTTGGTTACGTGTATGTTGAGAATAGGGAGGAATTATTAAGTCTGAATTTATTGAATGTTAGTAAGCTTTTAGGTCTCTTTGAGTGGGAGGACTTACCTTATGAGATAGATAGGGTTAGGGAGTATTATGCTGAAATACCGAGTCTTGCTGAGATGGCTGCCGTAGCTATAGAGGTTCTAAGTAAAGATCCTGACGGATTCTTCCTGTTCGTAGAGACTGAGGTTACTGATGAAGCAGCTCACGATAACGATATCGCAAGTGTTGTTTATGACTTACTAGCGCTTGAGAAGGCTGTGAAGGTAGCATTAGACTTTGCTGAGAGAAATCCAGACACACTCATAATTGTCTTAGCAGATCATGAGACAGGAGGTCTTGCAATAACATCTAGATTTGATGCTAATAAGATAAGATTTATAAAAGCCTCTGTAGGTTATATGACTAACTTAATAATTAAAGGTAAAAACATAACTGAAGTAATACTAGAATACACCGGCATAACACCTACAGCAGATGAGGTAAATACTATAAAGAAAGCAGTTGACGAATATTCACAAGGTAAATTAACGTTAAGAAGTGTTATACGTGTTATAAGCTCCATAATAAATAAGTATGTTGGAGTGATCTTCGCATCAACAGAACATACCGCAGAACCAGTACCAATCTTTGCAAAAGGACCTAATGCAGAATTAGTTAAGAACGTTAGAGATAATACAGACGTATTCCACCTCATACTAACCGCCTACCTAGGGAAACCAAACACACCCTTAACAACATGGTCAATAATCAGAATCGTTACATCTTAATAAATAAAATATTTTTCCTACGCACATAACTTTAACAATATCGTTAATGTTTTATTACATATACCTTATTCAATAAAAATTTCAGTATGAAGCCATGCTATGTTGTAAGTATACTAAGGTAATGTTCTTCTAGATAAAAAGAGATTAACATCGTTACTTGAACTTAAACTCCGGAAGCCCTAAGAGAAAGGGGTACGTGAGTGATGTTAAGAGGTGTTTAAGAATATTAATAATGCTCACATTAATTGAAATGACGTTAACAGTAACTTCAAATCAGATTATTTTATCAAAAATTTATATTTAAGTACACATTAATAACTAATGGTGTGTTTCATGGTTTCGCAGACTGCTTTAACTGTTGTGTTAGTTGTTTTGATTGTTGTTGCTGGTGTTGTTGGTTATTTTGCAGGTTCTTCAGCTGTCCCACCACCTAAGACAGTAACTATAACTACTACTGTAGGTACTCCAACAACAATAACAACAACAATAACTACTAGAGTAACTGAGAAAGTAACAGTTACTATAACACCAACACCAACCCCTACACCAACCCCGACACCTACTACACCGTTACCGTATAGGTACACCCTACATGTAGCATGTGTAACTGCTCCTAATCCATGTAATTTGAATCCTTATGGTGAGTGTGATCCGCATAACTTACTCTTAAAGGTGTTTAAGGATGAAGTTGAGAAGAGGACTGGTGGTGCTGTTCAGGTAGTTATCCATACAGCTGGTGAGTTAGGTGATGAGTTAGACTATCTTGAGATGATGCGTACCGGCGATCTATTCCTATCCACGCTCGCTACTTCGAGATTATCAGGGTATACTAATGCGTTATTATTTGCTGATTATCCAGGGCTTTTCAGGAGTTTAGATGAGGTGAGGGCGTTCGCACAGTCAGATGTTGCTAAGGCAAGACTTGAGAAGCTTAAGGATCTAGGATTCATAGGTGTAGGTTTTAGTGTAGGAGGTACTAGGTACTTCATAACAGTACCTGGCAAACCTATAAATTCCGTGGATGACCTTAAAGGAATGAAGATTAGAGTTATGCCGACACCTGTTCATGTAGAAGCTATGAAGTATCTAGGAGCCTCACCGATATCCATGCCATATACTGAGGTCTACACAGCATTACAGACACGTGCTATAGATGGCTTAGAGAATGAACCACCTGCATACCTGGCTATGAGGTTCTACGAGGTAGCACCGAACTATGCCTTACTACCGTGGTTCATAATACAGCATGTCACCTTAATGAGTAAGAAAATCTACGATCAATTACCTCCTGAGGTTCAGAAGATCGTTATGGAAGCAGCTATTAAGGCTACAGAAGCTAAGACTGAGTTCGTCATGAATTTTGAGCAGAAAGCTATTGAGATACTTAAGGAGAAGGGTGTTAACATTACGAAACCTGACCCAACACCTATGTTCGAAAAACTCGCTCAGTTTATCGAGGCAAATAAGGATAAGATAGGTACTGATGTTCTACAGTGGTTAAGTTCCTACAGAGCTTCTAAGAAGTGAGGTGTATAGGTTTGAATCAAGGGAAAAGTTTTTCTTTTTTCTCATTAGTAGATAAGATCTTACTGGTAATTGAAGTACCTGTTATAGTAGTATGTGGGGTCCTACTCATAAGTTTACTTTTATATGCAGCATTTATTAGGTATTTCCTCAGTTCATTCGGTCTGAGCGTACCTTACGAAGATGAACTCTCTAGACTTTTCTTTACATGGCTCTCACTCCTAGGTGCGAGTTACTTACTTAGGACTGGAGATCACCCGGATGTATCCCTCTTTAAGGATAGGGTTATTAGGAGAGGAATTATAGGTAAGGCATATATGTTAATAGTCTACTCGTTAGTGATAGTGTTTCTAGGGGTTATACTCTACGCTACGCTTGACTCACTCCCACTCTACTATAACTACTACTCAACAGTTCTGAGGATACCGATGGTATATTATTATTACGCAGCCGTCATAGCCTTCATATGTATGATAATACGTTATACTATGAAGATAGTTCGATTTATTAGAGGTGGTTAGGATGTTCGTAGATCCTGGAGTAGTTATCACGTTATTTTTCGTTCTGTTCTTCATATTCACATTCTTAGGCATTCCGATAACGTTTTCCTTAGGTCTAAGCGGTTTAATAGCTCTTTTACTAGGTGGTGCAAAGCTCTCACTAGCGTTTAAAGCTGTGTTCATGCCGTACGCATCATTTACTATGTTAGCTATATATCTATTCATGTTCATGGGTATAGTATTTCAGAAGACGGGGTTAGCTTCACTACTTATTGATGCTTTAGAACCTCTCGTCGGTAGGGTTAGGGGAGGGTTAGCTATAGTTAATGTTTTAGCTAGTGCTTTATTCGGTACATTAACTGGTTCTGCAAATGCTACTGCAGCTACATTCTCTAGACTTATGGGTCCTGAAATGGTGAGGAAGGGGTATCCAAAACCTTTTGTAGTTTCTGTAATAGCTGCTTCAGCCCCATTAGGTTCATTCATACCACCATCAATAACAGGTATAGTGTTGTCAGTAGCTACAAATACTTCAGTCTTAACGAACTTCATGGCGGGAGCTGCTATAGGTTTTATAGTGATAGCTGTGTTAATACTGACGATATTAGTGATTGCACATAGAAGTAAGGGACACTCCTTCGGTAGTTTAGAAGTTAGGTATTCAAGGAGGGAGGTCGTTATGAGGCTTATCAGGGCAGTACCGTTAATTACTGTACCGTTAGTAGTGTTAGGTGGTATTTACTTCGGAGTTTTCTCAGTAACTGAAGGTGGTGCTGCTGGGTGTTTAGCAGCTCTCTTACTCGCACTAGCGTATAGGAGGTTAACTATTAAGTCATTATATGAGGTTTTACTGGAGTCTGCTGCAGGTACTGGGATGGTTATGTTGTTAGTAGGTGTTTCATATTTAATGAGTTATACTATGAGTCTTACAGGTTTAAATAGTGCTTTTATAAATACGTTGAGGTATATAGCATCTATATCATCTCCATACATAGCTTTATTAGTGTTAGTAGCTATACTCCTAGCTTTAGGATGTTTCATAGATGTTATAGTCTTATGTATTGCTATGGCTCCTTTCGCAGTCCTCGCATTAGTACCTCTAGGTGTGAATGTATACCATATAAATGCTTTATTCCTTGCAGGTAATTTAATCGGTAATGTCACACCACCAGTAGGTACAGTCCTCTTCATAGCCCTACAATCACTTAATGAGAAGATGGAGAATGTCGTTAAGGCATTAACACCATTCATAGTAGCGTACATCATAGTCTACTTAATGATTACGTTCATCCCTGAGTTAGTGTTGTGGTTCCCGAGGTTGTTAGGACTACCTACTTAGGACTCTTAGATTTTTTAGGTCCTAGTCAAAGTATAGTAAGGGATGTTTACTGAGTCCTAACATCTCAAGACTTGTTAAGGAATTTCAAGATAGAGTACTCAGTTTTAAACCTTCATTATGTCCTGAGAGAGCGTTACTAATTACCCAATCATATAGGAAGACTGAAGGGATGCCTCAGGTAGTTAGGAGGGCTTTAGCTCTTAAGGAGATCCTCGAGAATATGAGTATATATATTTTGAAAGGGGAGTTAATCGTTGGGAATCAAGCCTCTAAACCTAAAGCAGCGCCTCTATTCCCGGAATTCTCAATATCTTTCTTAGTTAGGGAGTTAGATGAATTCCCTAAGAGGTCTTATGACCCATTTGAAGTAAGTGAGGATGTTAGAAAAGCTGTTTTAGAGATAACGTCTTACTGGTATGGGAAGACTCATGAAGATAGGGTGATTTACTTAACAAGGCTTGTATTACCAGAGGAGGTTGCTAAGGCATTTGACTTCAATAGCTTCATACTAAATGATGTTATCTACGCTGGTGTGAGGAAGGCTTCAGGTGATGGTCATATAATACCTAATTACCGTAAAGTACTGAGTATAGGGTTAACTGGGATTTTAGAGGAAGTCAACAATGAATTGAGGAGCCTTAACTTAAGTGATCCTAACTCATTTAGGAAGAGGGTGTTCTTAGAGGCTATTAGGATTGCTTATGAAGGGGTGTTAAATTTCATAAGACGTTATGCTTTATTAGCTAGGGAGTTAGCTAGGAAGGAAGAAGATGTTGTTTGGAGGGATGAGTTATTAAGGATTGCTGAAGTATGTGAGGACTTAACTAAAGGACCTCCAAAGACTTTCCGTGAGGCGTTACAGCTGGTATGGTTTGTACATCTAATCCTACATATAGAGTCTAACGGTCATTCAGTGTCTTTAGGTAGGTTAGATCAGTATTTATATCCGTTCTATAAGAAGGACCTTGATGAGGGTAGAATCACTAAGGATGAAGCTTTAGAACTCATTAAGTGTTTCTTAATAAAGATGAATACCTTGAATAAAGTAAGGCCTTGGTCTGAAACTAGGTATAAATCAGGGTATCCCTTATTCATGACGATAACATTAGGTGGTCAGACACCTGATGGTGATGACGCAACTAATGAACTCACATATCTATTCTTAGATGCTCTCGCAGAGACTAAACTACCGCAACCAACAATTATAGTTAGAATACATTCTAAAACACCTGAGGATCTATTAATCCATGCTGTTAAGACCTTAATCAGACATGGTGGTGGTTTACCAGCATTCTTCTCCGATGAGGTGATAGTTCCAGCTCTAACTAATATAGGTGTACCGATAGAAGATGCTAGAGATTACGCAATAGCTGGGTGTTCAGAAGCTGTAATCCCTGGTAAGAGTTTATCATTTACTGGAGGGGACTGCTACTTCAACCTCCTTAAAATACTTGAGATAACATTAAACGGTGGTTGTAACCCTAGAACTAACGTATGTTTATTTAAGACTAAAGAACCTAACGACATTAAGTCTATAGAGGAGTTCATTGAAGAGTTTAGGAAGCAGTTAGCATATTACGCTCAATTTATAGTTCCGTTAACATCTATAACATCAGCAACAGATGCTGATTTAAACCCCACACCATTTACTTCATCCTTAATAGATCACCGTATTGAGTTAGGTGCTGATGTAAGTGAGGGTGGAGGTCCAAACACTAGGTACTCACACACAATTATACAGGGTCATGGGATAGCTAATGTAGCTAATTCATTATATGCTATTGAGGAGTTAGTGTTTAGGAGGGGGTTAATTACTTTGGATGAGTTAAGGAATGTCTTACTGAGTAATTGGGCTGGTTACCTAGGTGAGAGGTTAAGGAAGGTAGTTCTTAACCTCCCTAAGTATGGTAATGATGTAGATGACGTAGATAAGTATGTTAAATTAATTGCGAGGATGTTTTATGATGAGATAGTTAGGAAGTATAGACCGTGGCGTGGTGGTGTTTTCGGGTTATCACTTCAAGGATTAACAGCTAATGTACCTGAGGGTGAGGTTACTGGGGCAACACCTGATGGGAGGTTGGCTGGTGAGCCTTTAGCTGATAATGCCTCACCACATCCAGGAACCGATAAGAACGGAGTTACAGCGGTACTTAAGAGTTTTGCTAAGATAGACCATACACTCTTCATCAACGGTAACATACTTAACGTTAAATTCCATCCGAGTACCTTAGTCGATCAATTCGGTAATATCGATGATGTGAGGGTGTATAGATTTACTCAGTTATTAAAGACCTTCCTAGTGGATTTGAAGGGCTTTCAAGTACAGTTCAATATAGTATCAGCTGATGTTCTCAGGGCAGCGCAGAGAGAGCCTGAGAAATATCCTAACTTAGTTGTTAAGGTTGCTGGTTATAGTGCATACTTCGTAATGTTAGATAGGAAGTTACAGGAGCAGATCATAGCTAGGACTGAACATATACTTTAACAAAGACTTAAATTGGTCAAGGTGTATAGTAGTTCGGGAGATTTATTTGTTATTAGAGAGTAGTAAGGACTTAAGGACATCACGTATTAGGAGGTTAAGAAGTCAGGTACTTATAGACCGTGAGGTTGATGTGAGTAGAGCTATCTTAGTTACTGAAGCTTATAAGGAGACTGAGGGGGAGCATCCATATATAAGGAGGGCTAAAGCACTCTACAAGGTCTTAGCTAACATGCCGATACATATACTAGATGGTGAGTTAATCGTTGGGAATCAAGCGTTTAAGCCTAGGGCAGGACCTATATTCCCTGAATGGCAGGTAGAGAAGACGTTAAAGGAGATACATACATGGCCTACCAGACCTGGTGATAAGTTCTTCATATCTGATGAGCAGATAGGTGAGTTGAGGAAGGTGCTTGAGTACTGGAGAGGTAAGACGGTAATGGATAGGGTCTTATCGGTGTTACCAAGTGAATGTAGGAGGGCTATGAAGTACGGTGTTTTCAGCGTATATAACTACATGACATCAGGCCACGGCCACTTCATACCTAACTTCGAGAAGGTGCTTAAGGTAGGTCTTAACGGTATCAGAGATGAGGTTATTAAGAGATTAGATAGCTTAGATACTTCAGACCCTGAGTACTATAGTAAGGCGGTATTCTACAAGTCACTACTAATAACCATAGATGCTATAGTGAATTTCGCTAAGAGGTATGCTAACCTAGCTAGGGAGTTAGCTCTTAAGGAGTTAGACCCTAGACGGAGGAGGGAGCTCGAAACAATTGCTGAAATCTGTGAACGTGTTCCTGCATACCCTGCTAGGAATTTCTGGGAAGCACTTCAGTCGGTATGGTTTATACTCCTTACAGCTCAGATCGAGCAGAACGGTCTTTCAGTAGCTATTGGGAGGTTTGACCAGTACATGTACCCGTACTTCAAGAACGACATCCAGAAAGGTGTTTTAGATGAGGATGCTGTAATGGATTTACTGGCTTCCTTCTACATAAAGACTAGTACTGTAAATAAGATCTACGATAATGAGGGTGCTGTAATAAATGCAGGTCCAGCATTAGGTCAGGTAATTACGTTAGGGGGTGTGACTAGGGATGGTAGGGATGCTGTGAATGAGTTAACGTACCTATGCCTTAAAGCTGATGCTGAAGTAGGTTTAATGCAGCCGGACTTCGCTATTAGGTTACATCCTAAGATATCTGAGGAATTCTTAGTATTCCTAGCGAAGTATATAGTTAAGTACCCAGCTAAGGTTAAGATATTTAACGACTCAGTCGTAATACCTGCATTAATGAATGTTGGTGTTCCGCTAGAGGATGCTAGAGACTACGCACTTCTAGGATGTTCAGAAGCTATAATCCCTGGTAAGACCTGTAGTGGCGGTAACTTCGGACAGATAAACCTAGCTAAGGTCTTAGAACTCACCCTAAATA
>Ga0326760_1001246_pt1 | contig 11563 bp, 10 predicted proteins | sample GCREP_S_FD_207668 | JGI IMG/M metagenome (GOLD analysis project Ga0326760, IMG submission 207668) | Hot spring sediment microbial communities from Geyser Creek Basin, Yellowstone National Park, WY, United States - GCR.EP_S | ecosystem: Environmental > Aquatic > Thermal springs > Near-boiling...
TTACGTCCATGTAGTCGTGCTGGAGGTCAGTTAGTGTCGAGTCGACTCCCTCTACGTTGTGATTATAGAGCACAGTAATAGAGCCCACTACTACACACTTTTCTCTAATGCGCAGTTCCGATAAGTACAGTCTAAGAGCCTCCTGCACAATTTGGCTAACACTACCAGCACCTCTCTTTTCAAGTAGAGCTTTAAGCTCGCGTTCTAGTTCACTCGGAATGTAAACGCCAGTTTTCCTCCCGAGCACTAAAACACCCATTAGTAGAGCAAGTAGAGTCAAGTCTTATTTACATTTAAACACTACAATGCCAGTTCACATTTAATTAATTAGCTACTAGTTAGCTCTCTCGCTTAACGAGCTGTGCGCCCACTCGTAACTAGGAGTTGAGTGTCTTGGAGAGAGCCGTGGTTTAAGCCGTGTAGGAATTTAAACTCCACTGAGCTACCATACTGTCTAGGCTTAGTTCTAGAGGGTGTGGATTTTGGTTACTAGTCTAAAAGGCCGCCACGTACTCACTTTAACGGAGTTCTCGCGAGAAGAACTGCTATTCATTATTGACACGGCCTTTAACTTCAAGCAGAGGTATCTAGCCGGAGAGAGGATTATCCCCGTACTCGTCGGCAGGCACTTAGCAATGATCTTCGAGAAGCCGAGCACGAGAACGAGAGTTAGCTTCGAGACCGCTATGAGAGAGCTGGGAGGCGACGCCATATACCTCAGTGCGAGTGAACTCCAGTTAGCGAGAGGTGAGACTATTGAGGACACTGCGAGAGTCCTGTCGAGATATGTGGACGGCATAATGGCGAGAGTCTACGAGCACTGGAAACTAGAAAGACTAGCAGAGTACAGTAGAGTACCAGTAATAAACGGCCTCAGCGACCTGCACCACCCCTGTCAAGCACTAAGCGACGTGTTTACAATTATGGAGAAGAAGGGCAGAGACATAACAAAGCTCAAAATAGTCTTTGTGGGGGACGGTGGAGATAACGTCCTACACAGTCTAATGCTCGCAGTCGGAATACTAGGCGGTAAGATCATCATAGCGTCTCCTAAAGGCTACGAGCCGCATCCAAGTGTAGTGAAGCTCTTCGAGGAGTACGCCGCTCCAAATGGTGGGAGCTACGAGATCGAGAGAGACCCCTACAAGGCCGTTGAGGGGGCTGACGTCGTGTACACTGATGTCTGGGTTAGCATGGGCCAGGAGAAAGAGCGCGAGAAGAGAGTGAGAGATCTAGAGCCCTACAGAGTCACAGTCGACTTAATGAGGAGAGCTAAACCGGACGCCATATTCATGCACTGCTTACCAGCTAAGAGAGGGGAAGAAGTCGTAGACGAGGTAATTGACGGCAAGTGGAGTGTAGTGTGGGATCAAGCCGAGAATAGAAAACACGCGCAGAAAGCCCTCTTAGCTCTAATAATACCGTGAACACTCGGCACTCGATACTAAAGAGTTTTTACTCAACTGCTTTTTTACTCCTACACAGCTCTAAGTGTAGAGTGTAGTGAACTTAGGTGTGTTAATGTGAATTCGAGTATTAACGTGCTCGCAGAGAGAGTAGATAGAGTAGTCAGCTCTCTAGTCGAGCGCGTTCACAGCTCGCAGAGACTACAGAGAGTTCTCGTGGCCTCACTAGTAGCGCTCTCCGCTCTATTAGCGATTATCATACGCGCCGCTCCTCTTGGACTAAACGGCTTTGAATTCTTCGAGTTTGACAGCTACATTGAGTACTGGCAGGCCAAATACGTCTATGAGAGAGGCCCGCTCGCGTGGTACACGCTAACTAGGAGCAACCCTGACACGCACGTATTCTGGTATCCGTGGGGCAGAGACTTCGTATTTACGAGTTACCCGTTTCTCCCACTATGGATTGGAACTACATACCACTTAGTAAAACTACTAGGACTTAGCTTAGAGCAGTGGTCCGCTGTACAGCCAGTACTATTTGCCGTAGCCGCTGTCATCGTGGCGTACTTTGCGAGTAGAGAAGTAAGTAACAGTAGAGTTAGTGGTGTTCTCGCGTCACTACTGCTAGCAGTACTACCCGCCGCTGTTGAGAGGTCTGTTATTGGCTACGTGGAGAAAGAGGGGGTAGCCGCTGTCTTTGTAATGCTATTCGTGTACTTCTACACTAAGCTACTCAGAGAGCTCTCCACTAGTACTCCACCTCCACGTAGTAGACTACTACTGCACACCGCCCTAGCGGCGCTCTCACTAGCTCTCGTGGGGTGGCTTTGGGGTGGATACGTATTCATACTCGGCACAGTGGTAGCTTTCATAGTGATCTCCCCGGTACTAGTCAAGCGGTATGTAAATAGGGACTTCGTGCTGTACAATATACTAGTAGTGATCTTGGCGCAGGTATTCGCACTGCCCTCACCAGCTACTACTAACGCTCTCGGCTGGTATCCACTTAAACTGCGCGGACTAGGAGTACTTCTAGTAGGCTCACTCGCTCTACCACTCCTCTACTACTACCTCGGAGTTGAGTACAGGAGACTAGGTCTCAAAAAGCCTCTCTTGACAACAGGAAGGTACACACTCCTACTAGTAGTAGTACTAGTCGCGGGCGCTGTATTAATGGCTATGGGAGTAATACCCATTAGCGGAAGACTGGCGTGGGCTCTGGGGCTCAGATTCGTACCTGTACCACCACTTGTCGAGAGTATTGCAGAGCACCAGTCACCTCTCTCAAGTACTGGCATGGTTTTACGCATGCTTCACTCGTGGGGCTCACCAGCCGCGGTGCTAGTATTCGCCTCACCACTCTTCATGAGCGTCCTAGGACTCTTCTACCTCCTCTACAAGGGCACACCGGAGAAAGTATACTTGGCAGTAGCGTTCGCTGTAGCTTTCTACTCCTACTTAAACGCCGTCTACATGATTGGGGCCGCTGCGTATTTCGGTGTTCTAGTGGCTAGTCACTTCACTGGATTCCTAGTAAGCAGGCTCACACCTCGAGTAGTGAGTACTACGAGAACTCGTGGTGTGAGAGCGAGGAGAAGTGTTGCGAGGCGTAGTAGAAGTGGAGTCTACACTAGACTCCTCTTACTACTCCTACTAGTAGCAGTACTCGCTAATACGGGGTACACCGCGTACGTCGACTACACTATAAACTCTAAAATGCTCTATACATTTAGAACTGGTCTGAGCGGGGTCAACTACTACACTGACTCCTGGTACAGGGCAATTGAGGCAATTAGGTCCACGCCTCCCGGATCTCTGATTATAGCGTGGTGGGATTACGGCTACGGTATAAGCGTCCCGGGTGGCAGAGCCTCCGCAGCCGACGGCTCAACTCTGAATAACACTCAAATAGGAATAGTCGGGCTAATACTACTCTCTAGCACAACTGAGAAGGCCGCTGAACTAGCTAGACTCCTGCGCGCTGAGAGCAATACTACGTTCCTCATGGTCGTAGAGGGTATTCTAGTGAGAGAGACTGAGAGGGAAATAGAGATCTGGCCCGTGCTGGCTGGAGGGGCGTTTCCGGGTATAGTTGACTGGCCTAAGAGTGTATGGATGATTAGAATAGGGAACTCCGTTGTAGACGCGCTGAGGAGGAGAGGTGTAAACGTAAGCCCTATTGACACGTCTAAATTCCTCTACTGGTATGAGGGAGTGCTCTCACCACGCCTAGATAAGCCGGAGACGACTCCACTAATATACAGAATTGTAGTTGACGCTGCTCTCTACTGGGCTAGTAGTCAGAATAAGACTGCGAAGTTCTGCTGGTATAGTGGAACTGAGCAGCCTCTCGACTACCAGACTAGGAGGTTAATAGAGGATGCGCTGAAAATACGCGTCGAGAGAGCTATTAGAGTTGTAAGTCCAGCTGGTGAGTGCGTGTCGCTGAGACCACTAGCTAATGACGCGTATCTAGAGCCCTACGCGGTTATAGTAGAGCCGTTTAGAGACCCTGTAACCGGTAATCTACTAGTTGTGACTTTTAGAGGTGAGCAGTACACTCTGTACAGCATAATAGTGATATACAGGTTTACGAGAATTCCGTGAACGCGTTAACACCTCGAGCTCACACCCTCTCTCTTAAAAGTACTCCTCGCGGAATAGTCTTAGGGGTGTGCTTAGTGTTTAAGCGGAAAGAGCCTCTGAGAAAAGCCTTCGAGGCGCTCTACACTACGAGGCTATTTAGAGACCGGGTGAGCAGGCTCTACAGTAGACTTGAAGAGCGGAAAAATGAGCTTAAAAATAGAATGACCGCGCTTGAACTCCGGGGAGAGGTGTACTTAGCTAAGAGGTACGCGGAGGAGATCGCTAAGTTAGAGAGCCTGCTGAAAAACCTCGCTACTATACAGCTCGTCCTCGAGAAAATAGACACAGCACTACAACACGCTATAGTAGTTAGAGAGTTTACTACTCTAGTTGAGGGTTTAAAGCCTATACTACGAGAACTCTCGGAGCTACCGGTAATTAGGAGTGTGCCTGACATGGGGCTACTACTAGCCGACCTAGAGGAGTCTGTGAGGGAACTAGCAGAACTACAGCTCTCACCACCCAGCTTCACAGTAAATCAGCCTGGCACTAGTGAGATTAGAGGTATACTCGAAGAGGCCTACGAGGCGCTGAGAAAGAAGCTTGAGCCTTAACACCTCGCTTAAGCGAGTTTAGCGGGAAAGACTCGATTTACGAGTACTCGCTGTAGGTAGCGCGGAGCCCCTCTGGTCTTCAGAGCTGTATCGTGTACTTCCGCTCTTCTCTAATAATAGCGAACTTCACGTTTAAATTCCTGAGGCTCTCTACTATCTCCTGCGGTATTCTCTTGTAGAGCTCGCCTGGGACTAGTATTACGTGCTCCTTATAGTTCTTGTTCAGCAGAGACGAGCCTATAGCGTAAGCTAGCTGCCTGTACTGCGCTGAGAGGGGGAGAGCCGGGTCTATAACCCATATACCACACACCTCCTCCTCCGCCTTCTCGGCTATAATGTCTGGCTCGAGAGGTTTAGTGGTCTTGTTGACTGTCACGTCGTAGCCCTGCTCCTCGAAAATACCCGTCACTTCCTCGAGTAGCTCCTTTCTGCTAATAGTTAGAACTCTCTGCGACCCAATGTACTTTTCGAGGTCTCCGTGCTCCTCGGGATTGTAGAGTGTGTATCTACCCCGCTCAACTCTGTAGAGAAAGAGCTTCTCCGGGTCGCGGTACCTCTCCTTACTACCACTATTAACAGTCACGAGGTCTATTTCAAAGTCCAGGCTCATTTCAGACCTTGAGGGGTCTCTCTTTAAGACCTCGGCCACGAGCTCTTTACGCGTAAAAGTAGTCTTTCCACTCCTGTAGAGGGCTTCAGCGGCTTCTTTTAGTAGTAGCCAGTTAGGCTTCTTCTCCAAGCCCTCTTCCGAACTCACAGTTCTCTCACCTGATTCCTAGGAGCAGGTATTTAAACCTGGACTTTCACGATGAGAGACTACTTCTCAAGCAACCTGATTACTGTATGAGCTAGCTCCCTTATAATCCTTGCTACTTCTCCATTTTTATCTGCCAGGAGGTAAGGGGTACTCTCATCTACAGCTGTATTTACTTCCGGTGCGAGTGGTATCTTGGCTAGCAAGGCTACTCCGTACTTAGAAGCTAGGAGCTCCCCACTCGACTTCCCCATAATACTAGTTTCTCTGCCACAGTGTGGGCACTTAAAGTAGCTCATGTTCTCAACTATACCTAGGAGCTTCAAGCCCGTAGACTTAGCGAAGTTAATAGCCTTAGACACTACCACCTCGCTCAGAGCGTTCGGCGCTGTGACTACTATTGCGTGCGTCTCCGGGGGCATTAACTGAGCTATAGTTATAGCCACGTCTCCCGTACCGGGCGGCATGTCGACAATTAAGTAGTCCCCCTCACCCCACTTAACGCGAGCAGCGAGTTCTAGTATAGCCCGCGCTACTAGTGGGCCGCGCCACACAACTGGGATGTCTGGCGTGTCTAGCATTAAGTTCACAGCTACTAGTTTGACTCCCAGAGGGCCCTCAACTGGTAGAATATCGCCCTCCTCGTCGAGGTAGTGCCTAACCCCCTGTACTCCTAGCAACAGTGGAGCCGAAGAGCCGTAAATATCCGCGTCAAAGAGGGCGACTTTCCTACCCCTCTCAGCGAGGGCTAGAGCTAGCATTGAAGATATAAAGGACTTCCCCACACCCCCCTTACCACTAATTACTAGAACTCTGTACTTGTAGTTACTCAGCCTCCTCCTGGCTCTCTCCTGGAAGAGAGAGGCCACGTTAAAGTGTTGCTGAGCACTACTCAACTACGTGAACACCACGACTCTGTAACTACGATATTAAGAGGGAGCTAATAAGTAGACGCCCTCTAAGCTATGGGTGTGAGTGAGGGGGTTTTAGGCCTTGAAGTGCAGTATTGCCCCAGCTAAAGTACTACTCTTCGGCGAGCACTTTGTAGTTAAAGGCAAGCCAGCTCTAGGTATTGCTATTAACAAGTACGCTAAAGTCTGCGTTAAAGAGGGCTCCCGTAGAGTCTACTCTACTCAGCTAGGAGTGCTGGGAGAGAGCTCTCAGCAGAGGGCTCTCTTCGACGCTGTCTTCGAGCAGGTAGAGAGGTTTACTGGTAGGCGCGTGGACCTAGACGTGTACGTAGACTCCGAGATCCCAATAGCCTCTGGTCTGGGCTCATCCGCGGCTGTGGCTGTGGCGTGTATACACGCGTCTCTAGTACTCCTCGGCGCCGAGTTCACGAGAGAAGACGTGAGGAGGCTCGCTCACGAGGCTGAGAAGGCTGTGCACTACAGGCCTAGCGGTGTGGACACTACGCTAGCTACGCACGGGGGCCTCCTCTACTACAAGCAGGGCGAATTCAGGCTCCTAAGCGACTTGAGGCTCCCCAGCGACCTCGCCATAGTCGTTGTAGATACGGGTGTTAAGAGGAGTACTGGTGTTATTGTCAAGGAGGTACTAGAGAGATATGAGCGGTGCGAGAGAGCCGCCAGGCACATTTACGAGGCCGCTGGCGAGATAGTAGAGCTCGCAATTGAGGCCGTAAAGCGCGGAGATAGTAGACTACTAGGAGAGCTGATGTTAGTAAACCACGGACTGCTCTGGTCAATGGGCGCTTCTAGTAGAGTGTGCGATGAAGTAGTCTACGCTCTGCTAGAACTGGGGGCTCTGGGCGCGAAAATTAGTGGTGCTGGTAGAGGTGGGGTAGTAGTGGGCCTCTTTAACAAGAGCGCGGCGGACCAAGTAGTCACTAAGCTGGCGAGTAGCGGGTTAAATGTATTCGTAGCCGAGCCCGACTACGCGGGAGTTAGGAGTGTAGAGAGCACTAGTACTCAGTGCTAAGTGTACTCCAGCTTTTTAATACTCTCTTCTCCCCACTATTATATAGGAGGTGTGATGAGAATAGTGGTCTCTGAGTAGTGATTGAACTCCCATGGTCTGATCACTATGGCGCTAAGTAAAGAAACCAGCACTAAACTCGTACTGAAGGAGTCGACGAGCATGTTCATTAAACTAAACATGATCTTCGCGGAGATGCTCTCAGAGATATACGAGTACAATAACAGAATAAAGAACACCGGGTACTACTTAAAGCCTATTCACATGACTACGAGGAGACTAGTAGACGGCACAGTACTAAAGTACTACTACTACGGGAGGTACTGGTATAGAGTTGAGAGGAACGAGCGGGGGAGAGTGAAGTGGGTCTACTTAGGTAAAGAAAAGCCCTCTCCAGACCTCCCAGACCCCCCAAAGAACCCGCTTGAAGGAGTCGTAATTAAGAAATACAATGGGAGAGTTGAAATAGAATTTTCCAGTGAGAGCGTACTCAGAGAAGTGTATGAGAGACTAGCAAAGTACGAGAAGAGAGAGCCATCTACTTAGTTCTCGCAGTTAACTCGACTAGTAGTAATAGCGCTTAACTCACCCCGCACTTCTCCTCCTTGCAGGCGCGTTGGAGCCTTTCTCGCCACGGGGCGTCCGTTTTAGTTTTTATTAGCTTTAAGCGAGAGAAATACTTATAAGTTGTGGTATTTCAGAGAGGCGAATAGCGTGGTTAGAGACTACATTGTAGATGGCGCTGTAGCTCTGCTACTAATAAGCGCGCTGAGCTACTCGCTCTTAATTTCAATGGGTATTTTCAGTTACTTCAAGTACAGGCCTCGCCGAGGTGGTGTGAGAGCTAAAAATGTAGAGATTGTTATTGTGTCAAAAGCTGATGAGAGAGTCAAGAGCTCTCTCTACGAAGTGCTGAGATACCACGTGGAGAGGTATGGAAGAGTAGTACTAGTTGTAGACGAGGAGGCCCCACTACTACCGAGACTAAGAGAGTTTAGAGGTGTAAAACTAGTCGTAGTGCCCTCCAACTATAGGAGAGACTTAGTCGGTAAGGGGAGAGCTCTACAGTACTTCGTAGAGTGCTGTGCAGACCCGTCTAAGTGGTATGTGTTTATAGACGACGACAACTTAATACTAGATGACTCGTTCCTCTACGAGATACCCGTGTACGAGAAACTCGGCTACGTCGCTGCTAACGGGGTTCTCGTGCCGCGCCCCGGTAAGAGCACTACTGCCTACATTATGGACTGGATTAGATTTGTAGACGACCTCTTCTTCTTCAGGTTCTTCACAGGTCTCCTCGGGAGGCCCCTCTTAGGGCTGCACGGAGACCTCTTAATAGTTAAAGGCGTTGTGCTCAGAGAAATAGGGTTCTCTAAGAGAACACTCACCGAGGACTTCGAATTCGCTAAAGAGCTTGTTAAAAGAGGCTACAAGACGTGGCAGTCTAGTACTAAAGTCTCGATTAAAAGCCCTAACAGCGTGAGAGACTTAATTAGCCAGCGTGGCAGGTGGTTTAAAGGCGTCGTGACGGGGATGAGGGGGTCACCCCTCCTAATGAAAGTAGTAATAGTTATTAGAGGCCTGACATTCGTTATCGGAGTCCTAGTTCTACTCCTGCTACTCCCGGCGATCTCCTATATAGGCTACTTCTGGTTCATAGTGCCCGCGAGCATTTACTACGCTGGAACCTACATCTACGGCGTGTACAATTCGCGTAAACCACACATGATACTCCTAGTCCCCTTCTTCGGCTTCATAGAGGCCGCGTCGAGAATATACGGGCTTGTAAACGTGAACAGCTACGTCGTGATAGACAAGAACTAGCGTGGGGTGTCTAGTACTGTGGAGTAGTGTTTTTAAATTCAGGTATGAGGGAGTAGAGGTCTTTTTCGGCCCCGGCTCTCTCAGAGAGCACTTCGCTAATAGGATTAAGGGGTATCAGAAAGTACTAGTAGTTACTTCTCGCAGCGCCGCCCGCGTATCCGGAGCGCTCAGCGATGTCGAGAAGACCCTGAGAGAGCTGGGGATCTACTACACTGTGTACAGTAGTGTCAAGCCCAATCCGGATACTACTGTAGCTAATGAAGTAGCCGAGCTCGCTCGAGCCGAGAGAGCTGAGGCTATTATAGGCATTGGTGGAGGTAGTGTAATTGACGTGGCTAAAACAGCTTCTATTATAGCGAAGAGCAACCTGAGAGCTGAGGACTTGCTGTTTAAGAGAGTCCAAGTCGCGGAGACTCTGCCACTCTATATTGTCAATTTAACTCACGGCACGGGCTCAGAAGTAAATAGATTTGCCGTGTTAACACTGAGTGGTACAATTGAGAAAAGGGGGTTTGTGGCTAAGTACCCCACAGTGAGCTTCGAGGACCCCGTGTACACTACTACGCTCAGCTACAAGCAGTCACTTTACACTACACTAGATGCCTTTTACCACGCCTACGAGGCCGCTACATCTAAGAGAGCAAACCTACTAGTAGTGTCTCTCGCGGAGGTAGCTATTGCAAACATCACTGAGTACTTGAGGAGAGCTCTTGAAAAGCCGGGCGACCTAGAGGCCAGAACAAGACTGCTCTACGCCTCAATGATTGCCGGTATGAGTATAGACGTCGCTGGGGGCGCTCACTTAAATCACGCTATAGAACACGGATTTAGCGGTTTAAAACCAGAACTACCTCACGGTGCCGGCTTAGCGCTATTTGGCCCAATGGTCGTGTACTACACGCACAAAGCCGTCCCCGAAGTCTCTGCTAGACTCCTCAAGTACATAGACCCCTCTATTAAGCCCGTGAGTGAAGACGCTGAGAGAGCTATGAAAGCCGTAGAGGAGTTTCAGAGAAGCCACGGATTTAACGAGAGGCTCTCAGACTACGGCGTCGAGAGATCGGACGTTGAGAGAGCCGTGGACTTCGTAGTGAGGTCTATTAGTGAGAGATACCACGTAATGATGCCCTTCCCTGTTAGTAGAGAGTTAATTATTGAAATTGTGGAGAAGGCTCTCTGAGGAACCAGGAACCCCTCGGCTCAAAGGTTTAAAAGGGAAAACTACACTATAGTGAGTGTCTCGGTGGGCTCTTAGAATTGAGTAGAGTGGTGTGGGTAGCACTACTAGTTAATACGCTTTCAGCTATTTTAAAAGTCGCAAGCACGATGTGGACAAATTCTACTAGCGTGTTTGTAGACGTACTTAACGATACTGGAGACTCTGTGGGCTTGGGCTTAATACTACTCGGCCTGAAGCTCAGTAAGAGGTCTAAGAGCGTTCTGTACCCATATGGTGCTCGCAGAGCGCTGTATGTGCTCGGCTTAATCGCGATTTCTATTTTCAGCGGAGTGATCTTCGCGACGGCTGTGTATAGAGTTCTAGCATCCCTACTCGGAGACTACTACGTGTACTCTACGCGCGAAGCTCAAGTACTATTTGCAGCCGCGTTTACTTTTAACCTACTATACCTAGTCACGACGTTTATAGCTGAGAAGAGAGATTCTAATAACCCAGCTATAGAGGGAACTCTAATTGACGCTGTAAGCGACTTTCTCGGCAGTGCACTGGCTCTAGTAGTAGTCTTTACGAGTAGTACTCTACTAGATATTATTGGGGGCCTCGCGATCTCGCTTATTATTCTCATATCGGCACTCACAATAGGCTACAAGTACTACCAAATACTAGTTGGGAGGTCGCCTCCTAAGAGCGCTATGAAAAAAGCTCTAGTAGCTGTGCTCAATATTCCAGAAGTGAAAGACGTGAACGTGTTCAACGCCATGATGTTAACCGAGGACGAGTACATGCTTGTACTAGAAGTAGAGGTGGACAAGGTACTAGATATAGATGACTTGGAGAGCCTCTCAGCGAGAATAGAGAGCGCCGTGAAGTCGGCTGAGCCGAGGTTTAAACACGTAATTGTAGAGTTCGTAGCTGAGAGGAAAGAGCCGAAAACATACGAGTCTATTATACGCGAAATAGACACTATTCAGGAGTAAAAGGGCTCAGTGAGAACAGCACTCACTCACCTTCACGAGGACTATTAGTACTAGCGCTCACAACTCAGCACTACGCGGCGCGAACACCAGTGCTCTGGACTTCAAGAGTATCGTAATTACGCTAATTTTAGTGAGGAACCCGCGCGCCTTCTAATTTAGATTGAGGAGGTGTGTAAAAATCCTAGCCTAAAATGCGCGTTAGCTTCTCCGGGTTCATTAGTGAGAGTAGGGGTAGTATGTCTCGTGTCCTGAGCCCGGCTCTCTTTGCTATTTCTGCGAGT
>Ga0326760_1001247_pt1 | contig 11553 bp, 10 predicted proteins | sample GCREP_S_FD_207668 | JGI IMG/M metagenome (GOLD analysis project Ga0326760, IMG submission 207668) | Hot spring sediment microbial communities from Geyser Creek Basin, Yellowstone National Park, WY, United States - GCR.EP_S | ecosystem: Environmental > Aquatic > Thermal springs > Near-boiling...
GTATTCGTACCGGGGCTTGCAATAGCCCTCCTAGGGGCTGGCTTCACACTACTAGGGATAGCCATAGAGGAGAGGGTAAACCCGAGGCTTAGACGTACGAGGGTGTAAGGACAGCTAGCGAGAACCCTCCTCCCCTGAAGGTCTAACCCTTCGAGATGTGTGGGCTCGAGTCTACAAGCCGACGCGATACCGGAAGCCTTAGGTACCTGTGGAGCTTCTAGGTAGTGGGGGTGCCTCGGGGGTTTCGTAGAATCGCACGTACATCGTTAAACGCTTCAGTGCTACTCCACCCGTGAGTAGCTACGCGGAACTTGGAGGAAGCTCGGCTTTGTGTGTTCGCTACGCACCTCTGACCTCCTACCCGCCCTGAAGTGCGGGGGTTCCCGCTAGGGCGGGGAGGTTCGGGGCTACACCCCCTCTTCCCGAGGGTTCAACCCCGGGCCGGATCTCCGACCCGTTACCCCTACCCCAGGCGGGCTCGGGGTTATGGGTACTCCAACCATCATAGCCCTAAGGCTCACCTAGGAGGGTGAGGCGGTTTAGGACTATAGATGGGAGGGTCATTACGAGAGAGATCGGGGTGGCGACCGTAAGGTACGAGGACTATGAAGGTGATGTTGAGGTGGTGTTCGCGGAGGGGGGCGATGCGCAGGTACTGGGTGTCGCAGCGCTTGAAACCCCCGGACTTGAGGTAGACCCGATCACTGGGAGGCTAAGGTACGTTGGACACCTAGCTCTCCGAACCTAGTGGGTGGGGTGTGGTTAGCTGCGTTAAAAACGGGTCGTTCCTACCCGAGCTTTACCTAAAGAGGTCCTCTTGAAGACCCCTTAAGTGGAATGCACCTAAAAGCTCCTACCGTAGTTCCTTAAGTGGTAAAATAAATAGCACTCTCCACTGGATCGTCTTAGGTAGGGCTCAGGGTGTCCGAGGATCTCGATAGGCTTAGGCGGTTCGACTGGGGTAGATTCGGAGTTGTCTTCTCCATAGTCTTCGGCTCAAGGGTCCGGGGTAGGGGGTTTAGGAGGGATTGGGATGTAGCTGTGTGGGTCGAGGGTCTGGAGAGGGTTGTAGACCTTCAGTACGCACTGGCTAGGTACCTAGGCGTACCTGAGGACTACGTAGACGTAGTCGTCCTAAACAACTACGAGCTCCTACCCTGTACACTCATAGTGGAGATACTAGGTAGGGGGAGGCTCGTGTACTGCAGGGACCTTGAGAGCTTCCTAGATACTAAGCTCAGGGTACTCCTACCCTGCTTCGACTTCCAGATAGACTCGAGGAAGCTTAAGCTCCTGGAAGCCCAGGTAGAGTCAGTGACTAGGGGATGGGGGTACTAGAGAGACTGGTTAAGCAACTCCTCCACTACACATCCCTACTCGACAGACTATCAGTTGAGGACCTGGAGGATGTATTCAGGTACTACGCAGCCCTACACCTACTACAGGTACAGGCGCAGGTACTGGTAAATATAGCCGCTAGGGCCGCCTCCGCCCTAGGTCTCGAGGTGGAGGGATATGTAGATGCTGGCTATAAACTAAGAACCGCGGACATCATAGATGAGGAGGACTTCAGGCTCTACCGAAGGGTTGTAGGGTTTAGAGACGTAGTCGTCCACGGGTACTGCTCCGTAAGTGCTGAGACCGTTAGGGGGGTTATACGGGAGAGGAGGTACAGGGACGTTGCGAGGCTGGGGCTCAAAATATTCGACGAACTACGTAGAAGGGGTTTCGACCCCTAGACACCTCCCGGTAGCTACCCAGCTCCAGCTAGGTACGTACGATAGTCCCGGGACTGCGAGCTCTGACCCTCGTAGCTCGCGGCGGGTCTAGCCCACGCGCTTCGCGAAGACCCTCTCGGGGTCCTTGATGAGTAGTACGACGAGCCACACGGTAAGTGCTACTAGGAGTAGTGAGAACCCTAGTACGAGGGAGTCTAGGCTAACCTCCATAAACCCCTCACCCCTTAGGTAGCTGTAGAGGTGGTCTACGAAGGACATTACCGTAGCACCCCAGAGTACTACAACTAGGTAGTTTAGGCAGAGCTCCCTCCCCCTAGCCCTCCCCACGTACCAGGCCACCGTAGCTACTACCGCTGCGTAGCCCAGTACCAGTAGCCACACGGTCGGGCACCGCTAAGACTTATTAACCTGTGCACATATAAGCTTACTGGGTGCACTGAATGGCGTGCTTCGTAGTACCCGCGGTACTGGCTGTACTAGTATCCGTAGCTAGGAGGGTCGCGAGGGGGGTTGCGGAGAGGGTCGGCCTCGGGCTACTTGAGGGGCTACTGTGGGGCGGTGCAGGTCTACTAGCTCTAGAGCACCTGTGGCACGGTGAACTAGTCCCGTGGCCACCGTTCCTAACAGCCATGCGGAGCCCAGATGAGTGGGCGGTAGCCCTCCACGAGATGTCTACCAACGGGGTCGCGATGACCTTAGCCACGGTGGGTATCTGGGGGAGCGTACTACTGCTCCAGAGGAGGTCGGCGGGAGCCCGCTGGGCACCTGCTGGGAGGAGGGTTACAGCAACTCTCCCCGAGGGGTCCCAGAGCTAGTGCGTGGTACCCTGAGGTAGGTGTGGGGAGCTCCTTTTAGTCTACTGCGGGTGCTGATGCCTAGCCTGGTCACCCCGCACCTCCGCACTCCTGAGGCCGGTGACAGCTATCCCGGTCGTAGCTACCAGTATGGCTGATGACAGTACGTACGGTGCTGCCGGCGCTACTACCTCGTATAGGAGGCCCCCTAGGTAGGGTGATGGTACGCCCACCAGGCTCCTGACGGCGTTTAGCGACGCGAATGCCTCACCGACGTTCCTGAACAACTTAGCTACGTAGACGCTGTAGCCGGGTACCCAGAACCCTATGCTAACACCCACGAGGACCATGGATGCGGTAGCTACGTAGTGGGGTACGGGGTTGACCAGGCCTAGGGCGGCCGCGGCCGCCGTCGCCTCGGATACGGCTAGGGCTACTGAGCTCCCGAACCTGTCGGTCAGCCTACCGGCCAGGGGTGTTACCACGGCCTCGGCTACGTTGGATAACGTGATCAGGGTCCCGATGGACACCTCGTCGTAGCCCCTCTCGAGTAGGTACGCCGAGAGCATCGGGTTCCAGAGGCTCCACGCAGCTCTATCCAGGGACGTGAAGAGGTAGAGCAGGGTCAGCTCCCTACCCGGCCTTAGAGCCCTCCTGTAGACCTCTAGGAGGCTCGACCTGCGACCCCCGCCGACAGCCCCCCGCTCCTGCGATAGGGCTAGGAACAGCAGGGACCCCGCGGTAGATACCAGGGCTAGTACTAGGAACGTAGTTGAGTACCCGTAGGCGCTCACCATGTACCCGCCTACCGCAGGCCCCACGGCCCTGGAGATCGTGAAGGTCAGCGTGGTGAACCCCACCACGGTACCCAGCCTCCCCACACCTACGGTCCTAGCTAGGAAGACAGTCCTAGCCGGCTGGGCGAAGTAGAAGGCTAGGCTGAAGACCGTGTAGCTAGCCGTCAGCTCCACCAAACCCCCGGAGAGTGCTAGGGTAGCTAGTGCAGTAGCCGTAGCGAGACCCGTAGCGGCCGTGATTACCCTACTACTGTAGGTATCCAGTAGGTAGCCGACAGCGGGGGACACCAGGGCACCGGCTAGACTAGATAGGGTTGCTACTATACCTACGCTAGCTAGGGAGTAGCCGAGCCTACCCATGTACGAGGGGAAGAAGGACCTGAACACACTCTCAGCAACACCCCTAAACACGTTGAACAGCGCTAGGGCAGCGGCGTTCCTAAGCTCCCCACCGCGCAGCTACAGCACCTACGGTAGGTTAAAGCTGAGGGACTTAAGCACGGACCACTACGGAGTATGCGGGGACCTCCGGCAACTCTAGCGGCGACTACCCCATGTAAAAAACTCTAGGATCCGATAAAAATTTATTAACTGCAGATGCAAGTACGGCGGGGTGATACAACGAGCTCCCGCTTTGTGGTTGCAGTACTTACTGTAGCCCTACTAGCCAGCCTCCTCACCTCCGTAGTTCTAACACCTACTGCGGAGGTGGTTAAGGGTCCTAGAGCCGATACCATAGTATACGCAGGTGTAACAACTACGGATAAGGGTATTAAGGGTGTCGAAACGGGCGAGTTCGACGCGTTTATGTGGGAGGTCCTCCCGGACGACCTTGAGAAGGCTGGCGCCGACCTAAGTAAGCTCAGGCTGATCCCAGCTATAAGGTTCGTCGACCTACTGGACATCAACGCCTACAGCGACCCGAATGAGATGGGCGCCTGCGGTCTAGCTACTAGACCTAGGGACGGTGTGGTGGTGTTCAATCCCTTCGCCATAAGGGAGATAAGGTTCCAGCTCAACAACCTGATCAACAGGAAGTACATCAGTTACGAGCTCCTGAAGGGCTGCGGCGAGCCCGCCTTCACCTACATAAGCGTTAGCCACCCGGCCTGGAGGTACATAAAGGAGGTCGCCGACAGGCTCGGACTCAGGGAGGAGGGTAACGAGCTCCTAGCTCTGCAGAGGATTAGGGGGGCTATGGTAAACGCCTCCAAGTGTGTTGAGAAGTTCGGCTACTCGATAACACTGGAGAAGGACCCGACCACCGGTAGGGAGGTCTGGACGCTGAGGAGGCCCGATGGGTCTAAGGAGCCGATAAAGATAGTCTTTCTAATTAGGATAGAGGATGAGAGGAAGCTCATAGGCGACTACATAGCCGGTCAGCTGGAGAAGGCCGGCTTCCTCGTTGAGAGGAAGTACATAGAGAGGGCCCAGTTCAGACCCCTAGTCAGGGCTGCGGAGCCTAGGAACCTGGACTGGCACCTCTACACCCACTCAGACACCATGATAAGGTCCGTATGGATCCACGAGGAGGTTGGCTGGTACTCAGCGGAGTTCGCGTCCCTACCAACTACCGGAGGGCTCTGGGAGTACACGGCTGAGCACGCCAAGAAGATCGGGGACTACATACAGGAGAGGGTGGAGCAGATAGCTAGGGAGCTCTACAGGGGGCAGGTTAAGGACATAGAGGAGTACTGGGCTAAGATTAGGGAGGGTACGTACCTGGGGATCTACCAGAGCCTGAGGGTGTTCGTCATAGGTGTTAGGAACTTCTACGTAGTTAACCCGAGAGTTAGGGACATGGTCTACAGCCCGGTCTTCGGGATAACCATCGAGTGGCCGTGGAGGACGGCAATAACCCCGGACTCCACGATTAGGGTAGCCCTATACGCATCTGCCGGAAGCCTATTCCTCTACGAATGGAACCCGATATCAGGTGTCGGAGGGGTCTACGGTAGCTACATATGGTGGTACGTCCGCGACTACGCCCGGCTCAGGCACCCCTCAACCCTAGAGCCCGTACCGGTTAGGGCTACGTGGAAGGTGGAGAGGAGGGACGTGACGGTCCCGACTACGGCCATAATGTACGACCCGGATAAGCACTCCTGGGTCAGCGTCCCCGAGGGTAGGAGAGCCTCCTACGTCCTGGAGTTCAACTTCAAGTTCAGTAACTACCACGACGGGTCCCCGCAGACCCTACTCGACGTACTCACCAACTTCGCCTGGTTCGTTGAGTGGGCCTTCAAGTCCGGTGACGACGACGTATGGTACCACAAGAACATCGAGTCTGATAAGTACATAGCTGAGGACGTAGTAGGTATAGAGATAATAAACTCGACAGCTATTAGGGTCTACGGTAACTACGGCCTATTCTACAGCCTAGACGAGACGGCCACCTACTACCTCGACTACCTCTGGCCCTCGTGGCACCCACTCCTCAGGCTGGCCTTCGAGTACGTAGTCCTGTACAGGGGACCTGTAAGCGGGGTTAAGTACGGCTGGCTAACACGTGAGGGTGAGAGGACCCTAGACGCTATGAACCCCGAGCACGTGGCGGACGTAGCCGAGGCCCTCAGGATCATAGGTAGGGGAGGGTACTCACCACCACACCTTGCTAGCACCATAAAGGTACTGAGAGATAGAGGGGTCCAGGTCCAGGACATAGGTAAGGCTGCGGAGAGCCTAGCTAAGTTCATCACCGAGCGTAGACACATGGCTGTAAGCAACGGCCCGTACTACATAAGTAGGTACGTACCTGAGCAGATGTACATAGAGCTCAAGGCGTTCAGGGACCCGACGTACCCGTTTACACCCGACTACTGGCTCAAGGCCTTCGAGGTATCCCAGCTCAGGGTCGCCGGGGCCATTAAGGTACCGACAATAATCGTAGCTGGCTACAGCGCCGAGGTTGAGGTACCTGTAGTGAAGTACGTGATATTCCCAGACGAGGGTACTAGGGAGGCTGTAGACGTAGGTGCGGAGCTGGCTATCCTAGGGGCCGGGGGCAGTGTGATAGCCACCGTACCGGGTAGGGTTAAGGAGGTGGGACCGCCCACTGTATGGGTATTCACGGTAGGTCCCGACGTAACTAAGAAGCTCTCAGGGCTTAAGACGGTGGACGTAGAGGTCAGGTTCTGGAGGAGGCCGGGCCTCTACGACGTTAGCGAGAGGTTCAGGGTAGAGGTACTCTCAGTTGAGACCCCAACACCTACACCTACGGCTATAGTCCAGACCTTGACTAGGACCGTCGTCAGTACCGTTACCGTAACGACGGTCTCGCCTAGGACCGTCCCAGTTGAGGTTACACCGGTTATAACACCCGCCGGTGCCGGGATCGCTGTTGCAGCGCTAGTTATCGGTATACTGATAGGTACCCTAGTCCTAAGGAGGAGGTAGAGCTGGTAACCCATGTCGGGTACAGCTAGGTTTTTTGCTTCAAACCTCGCTAACGCACTCCTCGTCATCTTTCTTACAGTACTCATAACGTCCACAGCCTTCAACTTCGTCCACGAGAAGGAGGCCTGGGGTAGGGTCTACGAGGCTGTTGAGTCTGAGGTTAGGAGGTTCGTAATAGAGAACCCCAGGGCTACCCCCGAGGATATAGAGAGGTATAGGCAGTACAGGGAGAGCTACTGGATCAGCTTCTACGGTCTGGACCAGCCCATAGTATCGAGGATAGTGATGACTACCTACAGGACCCTGATCATGGACTTCGGTGAGGCCCGGATACTCTACACAGCCTACGGGCACACCAAGGACGTTAGGTCGATAATACTGACGGCCATGGGTAGGACGGCCCTACTATTCACTACAGCAACGCTACTCAACATAGCCTTCGGTATACTACTCGGTATATTCATAGCCTCCAAGGTCGGGACAGCCCTCGACAAGGCCGCCGGGGTCCTAGCTATGGTTACCAACGCGATACCCCTGTACTGGTTCGGTGCTATAATGATATGGCTCCTGGCCTACAGGCTCAACCTCTTCCCGCCAGCCTCCTGGAGGCCTATACCACCCTACGTAGCTGAGAACCCCCTAGAGCTCGTTAGGTGGTTCGCCTGGCACATGTTCATCCCGATAGTCTCGATGCTCATCCTAGGGGTCTTCAGCTGGGCCTGGAGTATCAGGGCGGTCGTAGTTGAGAAGTACTCGGAGGACTTCGTAATGGTGCTCAGGGCTAAGGGCCTCCCGGAGAGGTACATAAGGTATAGGCACGTACTCCGCGCAGCCGCGCCACCGATAGTCACCATGGCTACCCTATCGGTAACCGGCTCCCTCTTTGGTGCCATAGTTAGTGAGGTACTCTTCCAGTGGCCTGGGATGGGGATGCTCTACTACACAGCCCTGAGGAATAACGATACCATAGTAGTCCTAGCCGATACTTACGCCTTCGTAGTCCTCTTCGTAATAGCTAAGCTACTGCTGGACGTAGTCTACGGACTCCTAGACCCTAGGATAAGGATTAGGAGGTGAGGGCCGTGCCACGTAGCTCCAGGTCCAGGTACTCACCCCGCTACCAGCTACTGAGGGTCCTACTAAGGGATAGGATGTTCGTTACGGGCCTGGTGATACTGGCTATACTCGTAACCATGGCTGTGGGAGGCTACCTATGGGTCCCTGAGGATGCTAGGACGCGCTGGTACTACAACGTAAGGTGGACGCTGAACCCTAAGCTAGCCCCTCCGTGCTGGGCTGACTACCTCACAGGTGAGGGTAGGGCCCCCACGACCAACCTAACCTACGTAGCTGTAAGTGAGTACTGGCAGGTGAGGGCTGAGGAGCTCTGGCAGGTGAGGTACAGGGAGCTCACCTCCCTAGGGATAACCGATGAGAGCGTACTCAGTAGGCTGAGGGAGGACCTCTACCAGAGGGTTAGGGAGGAGTTCGGGGGTAGGGGCTTCAGCTACTTCTTCGAGTACAGCTACTCCTTCACTACACCGCCCCAGGACATAGCCCTAGTTGTGAGGAGCCTGGATAGGGACCTGGTAGCTAGTGCTAGCGCCGTGCTCTACAGGCCGGACGGGGCTCAGGTGAGGTTCCTACTATCGGATAGGGTGGAGCTCCACCGCGGTGAGGAGGGTATTGTTAAGGTGAGCTTCTCAAAGGACTTCGTAGAGAGGTTGGTTAGGGACTACATATCGGCTAGGACCGACCCGGAGACCGCTAGGGTCCTCAGCGACCAGATAAACTACGGACTCAGGTCGCCGGTCTCGGTACTGTTCTACGAGGACCTAGGCTCCGGTGGTAGGGTATCCCTATCAACCCCCACCCACGGTACCTACAGGCTACGCGTAGACCTACTCCTCTCAGAGCCCACCGAGGTTGGGGAGCTTGAGGTGAGGCTGAGGGTTATCGGTAGCTGCTACGGTCTGCTGGGAACGGATGACGTAGGTAGGGACAACCTCTGGACCCTACTAGCTGGTTCAGCCATAGCCCTACTAATAGGCCTCCCCTACGCACTAGCCTCCAGACTAGTAGGGCTACTCTACGGAGCTACCAGCGGGTTCTTCGGTGGGACCGTAGTTGACGTAGTTATGCAGAGGATCTGCGAGATAGTCTACGCAATGCCCACCCTACCCTTCATAATAATGATATCCTACACCCTTAGAGAGACTACGGGAACCCAGGTCGGTATCTTCCAGATAATCGGCCTCCTACTACTATTCGGCTGGTCGGGGGTAGCTATAGTCTCTAGGAGCATGGCCCTTAGCATAAGGGAGGAGCCCTACGTAGAGGCAGCTAAGGCCATGGGTGCTAGTAGGGCTAGGATAATCCTGAGGTACATAGTCCCCCAGTTAATGCCCTACTTCTTCGCCTCGGTAATGCTGGCAACACCCGGGGCCATCCTAACCGAGGTGTTCCTGAGCATCCTAGGCCTTACAGACCCCAACATGCCCTCGTGGGGTAAGATGATAAGCGGTGCCCAGCTAACGGTACACGCCTGGTGGTGGATAATACCGCCGGGTATAGCCATAACCCTAACAGGCCTAGCCTTCATGTTCCTAGGGTACTCCATAGAGAACGCCACCAACCCGAAGAGGAGGAGGCTGTAGATAGGGACCTAGGTAGACCCTCCCCGCGGGATAACCTCCCACGGCTCCCCCAAACTTTTTAAGTCCATGGGCCACCCTGTACGGGGGACCCTGGATAGTAGGTTAGCTACCCCACTCCCAGCCGTTACCGTGGTCTCCGCAGTAGCTGGCTACGGACTAGCCTCCGCAACGAGGTCTACGGGGGTGCTAGCTACTACGGAGAGCCTACTCCATTACGTAACCCTACCTAGGACTCTCACGGTGGGGTCTGATGTAGTGGGTCGGAGACCCGGCCCGGGGCTAAACCCCAGGAGTAGGGAATGTAGCCCCAAACTCCCCCACCCTAGGGGAATCCCAGCCCTTTAGGGTGGGGGGAGGTTGGCCTCTGCTTAGCTCCCCAACCTTAACTCACCGATTCCTAGTTAACGTATTTCGTGAAAACTTATTGGAGTAGCTCTTGTTGAAGAAGCGGTAACCTAATTAAGTCCGTTAGCACAGCTATCGTGGTGCGATACGTGCCTAGGCAGGGGGCTCTCTACGCGGTACTCGTCGTAGCTATAGTAGTTGCGGGCGCGGTCGGCTACTTCCTAGGTACGGCCTGGGCCCCGCAGGCTATCACAATTACGGTACCGGTCGGTACTACGGTAACCCGCGCGGTGACCGTAGCTACTACGGCAACCCAAGCGATGACCGTTACCCACGTCTACACCTACGTAGCTACCGAGACCACCGTTAGGACCGTTGTAGCTACTAGGACCGTTACTACCGTGGTCGCGCCTCCGATAGTCCCACTAGGTATCCTAGTGATTATGGGCGGCCGCACCTTTGAGGAGGGGTGGCGGGAGGTACTTAGGGCTACGGGTAAGGAGAGGCCTAGGGTCGGCGTCATACCTACAGCCAGCGGAGACCCGATCGCTGTTGGGATGGACTACGTTAAACTCCTCGGGGACATGGGTGCCGAGGCGGTGCTCGTAGAGATCACCGAGGCTAACTGCGGGACTACGGCCTACGACCCAGCCGTAGTGGAGTTGATCAGGTCCCTAGACGCGGTGTTCTTTACCGGAGGGGATCAGAACAGGGTTAGTAGGTGCTTCCTACCCGGCGGTAGACCCACCCCGGCCCTCCAGGCTCTGTGGGAGCTCTTCATCAGGGGCGGGGTTATATCGGGTAACAGCGCCGGGGCGGCCATAATGAGCGACCCCATGATCGGTGGCGGGATGGACGAGAGGGTCGAGATTACGCGCGGTCTAGGCTTCCTCCTACCCGGTAGGGTTATAGTGGACCAGCACTTCCTAGCTAGGGGTAGGTTCCTAAGGCTTCTGGAGGCCATGATAGCTACGGGCGTTAGAACCGGGGTCGGTATAGACGAGGACGCGGCCGTGGTCTGCACCGGTGGTGGTAGGTGTAGAGTGATAGGTACGGCACCCGTGGTCCTGGTTAGACTACTGGACTTCAACGGAACCCACTACAGGTTCAGGCTAGACTACCTAGCGGCTGGGGACTGGTTCGACCTGGAGTCCGGCGAGGTCGGTGTAGCCCAGGGTAGGAGGTTGGTGGCCTCGGGGGCGCTACCCGGTGGGCCGGCGACCTCCGCTGAGGACGTGGAGGTTAAGACTAGGGAGGGCCTCGCTAGGGCTATCGATAGACTGGTAGCAAGTAGCTCGGTTACCCTGAGGTCCGTCTCGGAGAGTAGGAGGGTTACCTACACCCTAACCCTAGTTAGGGAGGTCGGTACCTCCATCTACGAGACGGGGTACTTTGGCTTCCTACGCTACGTAGCTACGGGAGTTACCCTGTACCTATCCAAGTCCTAGGTACCGTTACTAACTTCAAGACCTTTTTACTCTAGGGCTACCCCTAGGTCGGTGTAGTACTTGGGTAGCGGGCTCCCCCTACCCCCCGCTGTAGACCTACACGAGGACGTATCCCTCTACTACATCCGCACACCCCGGGGCCTACCCCTAGGTGACTTCGGGGAGGATATCCCCGGACGCCACGGCGATATACCTAAGTACGCTAGGGCTAACGTCAGGGTGGTCTTCGCGGGTATAGCTACGAGTGTAAGGGGGCTCAGCTCCAGTAGGGCTACCAGGCTGTCCGCAGTCTACGGTAGCCGCAACACCTGGTCCCCGGTAGCTAAGTACAGGGCACCCCTCGATATGCTGTGGGAGCACCTAGTGACCTACTACAG
>Ga0326760_1001249_pt1 | contig 11527 bp, 9 predicted proteins | sample GCREP_S_FD_207668 | JGI IMG/M metagenome (GOLD analysis project Ga0326760, IMG submission 207668) | Hot spring sediment microbial communities from Geyser Creek Basin, Yellowstone National Park, WY, United States - GCR.EP_S | ecosystem: Environmental > Aquatic > Thermal springs > Near-boiling...
CATCGCAACGAGATTGACAAGAAAGTATGATGTTATTTTACTGTCGTATACAGGTCATCCACTAGCCGGTGAAGTTAAAAGAACTTTAAGAGCTATTGAAGTACCCGTACACAAAGCTATTCATGTAGAGAATCTAGGTCTATATTATACACTTAACACCCCACAGATATACATAACACTAAAAAACATAATTAAAAAAGAAGGCATAGACCTAATTATTCATGCCAATATTCTCCCAAGCTTTATAGCAACAGCTTTAGCTAAAAAGTATGGAATATTCAACATATATGACTTTCTCGACTACTTTCCTGAGTCAGCTTCAGTATACTATACTAGGGCGAAGCACATTATTGAGCTAGGCGTCAAAGCCTTTATTTACCCCGCTTTAAAGAACAGTGACGCTGTGATTACGCCTTCCTTTGGGCTAAAAAGTATCTTAAGGAGTATAGTCCCTGAAAAACCTATATACGTTATTCCCAATGGCGTTGACCCAGATCTTTTTAAGCCCATAAACCGAGATTTTGCAAGAAAGAATATTGGTTTAGACGACGACCGCCGCCTTCTGCTTCTTCAAGGATCTATAGATGTCTGGGTTGATGTGGAATCCCTGCTAAAAATTTTAAGAAAGCTTCGAAGAATGATTGACGTGGGGCTCCTAATTGTTGGTTTCTCGCACGCGAAACATTATTATAAGCTGTTGTCAGTGTACGCAAAGCGTTACGAAATGGATAAATATATCTATACATACCCTCCACAACCATATGAAATGATGCCGTTATTTATCAATGCAAGTGACATCGTTATAGCACCAATAAAGAAAATGGTTATGAACTTCGCTACACCACTTAAAATAGCCGAGGCATTAGCATGCGGAGTACCAGTAATAACAACAGCCATACCAGAGTTCAAGTTATGGTACAAGCAGGGAGTATACTTTTACAGTGACTACGAGGAACTAGAACAAGCAATAGTCCACGTAGTCAACAACTACGAGGCCATCAAAAGAAAACTAAAGGAATATTCCAACTATTTTAGAAAAGAGTTTAGCTGGGAAAGTCTCGTAAACGAATTTGAAAATGTAATAAAGAGAACAACAGAGGCTTGAAATGTCCAGATATGAAACGGTGATGCGTAATGATTAGCACTATAATCTCAACGAAGAACAATGATCTCACAATAAGATACGTATTAACTTCTCTTCTATTTTTAGTGGATAAATTTGATATTGAGCTAATAGTGGTTGATGGGGGATCTAAGGATAAAACTCCTAGAATACTTTCAGATTTTATTGTAAGCCATGGAAATGCTTTTGTCTCAACGAAGATCCTCAGAGATCCTGGTGTTTCACTCTCTTACGCTAGGCATCTCGGTTTCAAGAACTCTACTGGCGATATACTGGTCTTTCTAGATGGTGATACCCCGCTTTCAGGTAGTTTCAAATACTACTTGGAGCGAGAATTAGGAGAGAGTGATTTAATATCGCCGGTATTCGAATGCATTCCTCTAGATGAGGCTACTAGAGTATTCAACTTATTTATAAAGACAGTAAGTTATATTCAGAGCAAAGCTGTTACCCGAGGCAGGGTTTTCAGCGATCCATCAATTCTCCCTCCCGCCAGAATATACAAGCGCAGGGTATTAGAGGGAATAAAGGGCTACCCAGTCAGCTCAAGGTTTTTCGGAGAAGACAGAATAGCCACAGCACTAGCCATTAGACTTGGATTTCGCTATAAATTCTCAACACGACTGAAACTATTCAAAATAGATAAGCCCGGCTACGGGTCATACTGGAAGAAACATTGCAGGTATGTGCTCGGCATCCATAGAGACCTAACATCACTCGGCAAAAGTATTTTAAAAGGCTACATTATTGCACGCCGGCTTAATCACATCAATATTTTATTCCCCATTTTATCCATTCTCTATGCCGGCAGATCGCTTGCTATATCACGAAATATCAGAGAAGCCATTGAGGTATTACTAATGAAATACCTAATAGATCTCGCCATGTTTATAGGCGATCTAAAGGGCTTTATACATGGCGAGAAGTAAAGCATTAATTATTGCCTTCTATGGGATTGATGGAGGTGGAAAAACAACATTAGCGAACCTCCTAGTGACAATACTTAGAAAAAAGCAAACAAGAGTTTATTCTGTCAGATTAAGAGCACACCATACTTTCATGTATTTATTGACGCGTATCTTTTTCTTGCTCAAAGGCTATAATTACAAGTCAATCCAGGGAATGCCCATTTTCCTCAACTACATCGTAAAACAATACTTTGGAAGGCAAAGACTATATGTTGCACTAGAGGTAGTTAGTGTATTAGCTTGGTATATAATGGAGATTCTTCCCAGAAGAATATTTGGAGGAAAACCTATAGTGTTTGTTGCGGACAGGTTTCTTCCAGACTTTATAGTAATATTGCATTATACTAGTGGTATTAGGGATGATAAATTGTTGAAAATATATAGGTTTCTCGAGAGATCAATGCCTCTCGACATTATCTATTTTTACGTTTATGTCGACCCCGATCTCGCTGTGGCTAGGAAAAAAGAGGAAAAACTGCATCCGCAGTTCATACTATACTTAGCTAGTAGGTATGAACGTATAAATGTTCATCTACACCACTATATAATTGATACAACAAACAAAACGCCATCAGAATCCTTATCACTGGTACTCTCGTACCTTAAGGACTTAAAGCATGGGGATTAGATGCTAGAAAACACGCTCCTCCCATATAGAGTAATAATGGATCTTGCAAGGGGTATTAAAGTCACAATCCCGAGTATCTCAGATCTGCTTTTCAGAGTGGCGAAAGAGGGGAAAATTCTCTCGCTCTTCTGCGATTATAGGGACATATTTACAGGACGTAACAGGGAGTACCTCGAGAAGAGGTGTCTATTAACAAAACTATATACCGAGCTCTTAGCCATCATAGGAGAGGAATTAAACACAAATGGAATAGTGTATTATGTATTTAAAACACTTAAACCATTTCCATACGATATGACTGATCTAGATTTGCTATTTATTGACAGGAGAGAGATGTTACACGCTTCTAAGGTACTTATAAAGAAACACGGCTTTAAACCCATCGCCAGAGGTACTTACTCTATATCCCTACGTAAAATAATTAAAGGACTTGATATAGACCTAGACCTTCAAACAAGGATAGCTGCTGGTACATTCGAGTACATCGAAATATCCAATATTGAAAAAATTGTGGATGAGGTAGGATATACTAGCGGAAAACTAAACTTACTCAGACCTGAATTAGAGCTGATAGTAGTAATGGGGCATACTTTCTACAAGGACTTTTCAATCTCCCTGGCAAATACCTTATACTTCAAGTATCTACGAGGAACAATTGATAAAGGCGTCCTCGAAACCATCTTCAAGTACTATCCACACCTGATCAAACCTTTCAAGCTACTTAAGTACCTTATATACTACTTACAGAACGCCATATATGCAGACAAATATCTGACAACTGATAGAACAGAGAATAATCTAGAACATCTGCTCATTAGGAAAAGCGTTCACAAAGCACTTAGAGAAAAACGGGGGACATTTCTATTACCATTATTCACTATAGTAAACAACTATGTAGAAACGACTAGGATTCTCATAGAAAACAATAGGTATAGACAATTACATGAACTCCTCAACCTACCCCGCTCACGAGGAGTTGTACTACTATTTAGGAGACTATGCGAGCTCCCCCCAGAGGAAACCATTAGGATGTGAGAAATGTATCAAATAATGTATACCCGTAGGATTAAAAGCGATAGGAAAACACTTGCATTTCTAACTAGTCATTACTTCAACAATCAAATCACTGAAGGCCACAAAATACTTTCTGATAGAATAATTAATACTACGAGTAATGCAATAGATTGGAATACGCTTGTGATATCCCTAGAGAGAACGGATCTGAGAGAGAATACGCATAGTATACATTATCGTGAGATTAGCCCGCGATACATAGACTGGCTATCTAACACTATAAAGGGCTCTCTTGGTCTTAGGCTTCTTAAATCCGCCGATGTACTACACATATTGGCATACAACAAGATTTTTCCAGCACTAATAAACAGGCTTACGACTACTAGAAGACCTAGGGTAGTAGCGCATCTATATTACCACCCCTTAGCATTCAGAGAGCCTGCATACCTTCCTATAAAACTTCTGTCGAGGTTTCAATTATTCGACGCCATTATTACCACGTCTAAAGCACTCAAAGAATATTTCACCAATTACCTTTTGCCATCCAGTAACAGCATATTCTATATACCCCCCCTTGTTCCGGAAGACTTGTTCCGGTTCAGTTACATTTCCTCTAGAGAGATGTCACCTCAAATTAAAGAGAGGCATGGACTCAGAGAGAATGATTTTGTAGTAACTTATATCGGTCACATCATCCCCCAGAGAGGGGTATTTGAACTTGTTAAGGCTTTTAAAGAGGCATCCGCATGTGATTCCTCTCTCAAGCTGGTTATTTCTCATAGTGGCATAGTCTTCAAAGACTTTAGAATCGACTATTTGACGTTGCTCAAGAGGCTAATTATGAGGTACGGCTTGGAGAAAAAGGTAGTTCTAATAGGCAAAAAAGACCTACAGGAGCTCTATACATTATCGAATATACTCTTCTTCGGCTTTAAAGAGGGCTTTTACTTTACCTATCCACCACTCGTCGTTTGTGAGGCTATGGCTGCTGGGATTCCCTTTATTCTTCGTTCCTCTATGCTCGTCAAAGAAATATTCGAAAGCACTCCATTAGTGCCTGTATATAGTAATATCGATCAACTCGTAAACATATTATGTGGTCTACCAGGTAAAAACGCATCATTGCATGTTGTCTCGAAGAACCTAAAGGAAAAAGCCATTGTGAATTATCATCCCAGTGTAGTCGTCTCAAAACTACTTAAGGTGTATGCCATGGTGCTAAAGGAATGAGGAAAACTATAGTTTTTGTGGGCCCTGGAAGGCTCCGAATACCATGTGACAGGGGCGCCATTGAAGAAGTGATATGGAAGACCTTGTTGGAGCTTGTAAAACATGGTTATAGTGTAAAATTATTCAATCCATTATCCAGAAACCTTGTCACGAGGAGTGCAAAAACGCTCAGATTACATAGAGTACTTAAAGACACGGATAAAAACATAATTCTGCATTTCCACGATATCCTACTATGTACCTCATACTTGTCCACGTTTACAAAATACCATGTAGAGAATACTATATTATCGCTCCACTACCCTCCCTGGGTAACCAGAAGTAGGAAGCGGTTTATCTTGATGGCGTCTCTCCTAAAATACCTGGCTAGTAGAGGAGTAGTGTTCACAGCTCCATCAAAGGCTATTACCCTCTGGCTTCGAAAGATGATAAAAGCAGAGGCCTACACTGTTCCAAACGGTGTTGATGTAGAACTGTTCCATCCTTCAAAGAGAAGCATTGAGCTACGTGAAAAATTGCTTAATGGAAAAGATGTATTAATTACATATGTTGCTAGGATTCACCCTGATAAAAACCAACTAGATTTAGTTAAAGCGATCAGCATACTGATTCGCGAACACGGGGTAAGAAACTTTAAGGTGGTGTTTGTAGGCCCTCTCAGCGGGGCATTTACCCACAATGGTGGAGGCAGTGTAAACCAGTATTGGCTCCTGGTAAGGAGTTACATCGAGAAAAACAACTTAAGAGGCTATGTGGAATTCCTCGGTGAATTACCAAATAAAAAAGAAGTCTCTAGGATACTGGCTTCAAGCGACATTTACATCCACACTTCTCTAGTGGAGGCTGCAATGCCCCTCGCATTAATGGAGGCCATGGCATCCGGACTACCGGTCATTACGTATAGGCTTGTATACTATGACTTCATAGTTGACGGCCTAAATGCTATTACCGTGGAAAAGGGTGATACCTATACTCTGTCAAGGAGGCTCGTGGAGTTAATCGAGGATGAGAAGTTGAGGAGGCACATTGGAGAAATTGCAAGGATGTTTACAGAGCACTACTTGTCATGGAGTAGCATTGTTGAGAACTACTATGCCAAATTATATAGCGATCTCGGTGATAAGCGTGAATCCTCAAAGTAATCCGGATGATACCATCACTATATTTATGTTTCCACTTCCAAGCCCCACAAACTATGCCCTATTAGCTAATCTTGTTACAATTCTCTCGCACGTATATTCAAGGGTAATCGTTGTAACGGGTGGGTTAACTAAAAACCTTCCACACATATTAGATGACTTGAGACCCGCCAATAGGAAAAACATATACATATACGACATAGGAAGCAAATTACCGAGTAGAAGCGAGAAGGTATCCTCTTTCATAAAATTAGTTATTTATATCAAGATCCAGATAGGTCTAATAGTAGGTGCTATTAAGTTACGTAGACTATTTAAAACATCATTAGTGTTCATAGGGATACCGCATATGCTCCCCATCGTAATACTTTTACGCCTATTGAACAAAGTAATAATTATTTATTGAGCCCATGTAAAAGGTGGAAGTGCGTGAAGCTACAAAGAGTTAGCACTATACTCGCGATAAAGCTGGCCGACGTGGTTATATCCGAGATCATAGAGCCCGAGTATGAAGACCCCATCAAACAGAGGTATTCTAGGGTGAGGTTGCCCATAGCGCTGAGATTTATAGATTTAGACAGATTTAAAGTTGTCAAGCCCATTAACGAAAGGACTTACGATGTCGGGTTTATCGCAAGACTAGAACGAGAGAAGGGTTTGCCGGAGTTTTTATGCGCAATTAAATTAATTTACATAGAGGGATACAGTCCCCGCGTTATCGTGGGAGGGGGTGGCTCATTACTAGGATATACAAAGAAGTTTCTAAGCGAGAACGGGATAGAGGCTAAGGTACTGGACTACATTCCCCACAATGAAATCCCAATGATATTAAACGACATAAAAGTACTCGTCTTACCCTCAAAAAGAGAGGGAGTACCCACGATATTGCTTGAGGCCTTAGCGTGCGGAGTAATACCAGTAGCGTCAAAAGTAGGCGGGATTTCATGGTTACTCAATACGGCAAATACAGGAATATTACTAGATAAACCTACATGTCTATTTTTATATAGAGCGTTAAAGACCTTGTTAACCTTAAATACTCCGGAAATGGAAAAGTTGTCTAATAAAAGTAGAAGATTTGTAGAGAAATACCTAGATTTACAAAGTGCTACGATGAGATATCGGATACTTAAGGTGATTGCTGATGACTAAGCTAAATGGATTATTATTAAGAGCTACGATAATATTAATGACAACATTATCGTCGTTATTAACGATCTATGGAGTTGCATGGAATATATATTACTTTGAGTTTGTGGGATTAACTTTAGCAGCAGTGAGTACAATGCTATTAATTATATTTGCAGATGATCTAAATAAAACTTCACTAATTTTTACAGCAACCTTAATCCCTCTAGCGTTAAGTGTCTCATACGAAATGCTTTCTGAATACCTACTTGGTGCAGATGTCCACAGCGAGTATTTTGTGATCAAAAGAATGGGGACAATCACCCAATTGTCGAGTATTCAAGAGGAGTCACGTATGCTATTTGGAATCCCCGGATATTACTCTGAAGTTCTTAATTTAATTTTTTCTTCGAACTTAGTAAGTAAGATACTTGGGGTAGACCCCTTGTATGTGATTAAGTTTATATGGAATTCATTAATTTTGGGTTTAATACCATTGATTGTGTTTATTTATACGCATCGTCTTGTAGAAGATAAAAGGTCCGCGATAATTTCTAGCACATTAATATATAGTCAATCAACATATATATCAACACTTCATTCCACGGTAAAACAAACAGTTTCCCTATTTCTTGCTACCATATTGTTTCTATTAGTGATAAGGATTTTGAAAGAAAACAGAACTAGTAGCGAGTTTCTACTGTTGGCTATAGTAGTAGGTTTAATAGGATATCACTACTTTGTCTCGGGTACAGCTATCATGATACTTTTCATAGGATTAATACTTTTCTATGTAATCGACTTGTTTTTTAAGTCCAAAAACTCTCGCTCATTATCTGGGAAATTAAGAACTATAAACATTGTTGTTTTCTCTTCCATGGCTATTTGGATTACATGGTATTTTATTACCTCCCAAAATATTATAAAGCCCGTTGCAGATCTAATAATATCCTTGTTCACTCTAGAAAAACCTGCATATTATTATGAGAAAATAAATGTACCATTCCCAGTTCTCGTAAATTTGATCAGACTCGGTATTAACGGAGTTATTGTTTTAGGTGTGCTGGTCTCAGGTATAATGGCATTCGTAAATATCCGGAAAGGTAGCTATGTAAACTCAATAATAACTGTGGCATCGTTGTTATTCCTCCTAGGAATACTAGGCGAGTTTGCAGGAATATTAACATTAGGTATTGGAAGAATATCTCTAACACCATTAATATTTGTAGCACCATATTTCTATAAAGCATTATTCTTCGCTATTCACAAACTCTTCAAGCCTTTCTATAGAAAAACTACAATAATATTATTAATAGTAGCATTGATCCTCGCTCTCCGCATGTGTATTTCATTAGGAGTTGCCTCATACGCGTTAGGCGAGATAGAGAGTGCTATATTCTTAGATCCCAACTATAGATATACAGTGAGCTTAATACATGCTGATTTACAGACAGCGAGCTTTATCTTTGATAAAAGTTCTGTAAATATGATTCACATATACTCAGATTACCGGAGTAGAATTCCTTTTGTCTATGCTTATACAGCATATATAAAGGTGTCTCGCACCAATATTACGTTTACTAACTATTTTGTATCATTAAGTGAGAAGAAAAATCTCTGTCATCAATCATGTTTTATATTTTTAAGTTCATATAATGTAGTTAAAAGAACCGTTCAAATAAGTGTTATTGAGTTTAGAGATTTGAATGAATACATGCCATACATCAGGTCCGCGAATTCGCTGATTTATCGAAGTAATTTCACATATGTTTTTAAATAATGTAAATTGTAAATAGATAAAACAGAAGTATCACGCGATGGAAATGCTTACTTGTATGCGATGGCATAAGAAACCACTCTAGGGACAGTAATTTATGCGAAAAGTTGCCGTAGTTGTCCCGGAGGCTTCGGGAGGAGTTAAGGCTGTAGGAGACAAACTGGTAGATGGTTTATTAAGAGAAGGGTTCAATGTTATCCGAATAAATATTTACGGCAAAAAACGTATTTCAAGGGTATTTCAAGATCTCAGCAATGTGGAGAGTTTACGTTTTTTTGATGCAGTTATTTACATGGGATCTATACCTTATCCGAGTAGCTGGTTTATTAAGAGCTCAACTAAGGTTTTAGTGTTTTTACATGGTTTCATAGTTCATGAAATTATTAGTGAACTTTGTGATCCGCACATACCGCTAGGAATAAAAATAAAGAGCTTATATTTGCTCCAATCGTGGAATTTTAATAAGTTGCTAGGACACGCAGATCTTTATGTCTGTCACAGCCTCACTACATGTGAAATGAATGGAATTTACAATAGATTTATTTTACTACCTCAATTCATTTTTCCAGAAGAGGTAGATCAATATATGGAATTCAGAAAGAATATGGAGATCATTAATAAGGCAACTAAGATCTTGGCATATGTACCTTCACGTGGACGCTCCCCTAGGTTATTATCACAAACAGATTTATTGAAACTCGTCTACTGCGCGAGTAAAAGGATAGGGAACAGGATTGTGGAACTATTTATTATAGATCCTAACGCGGAAAAACCTACACATAATTATTGGAATAATTTGATAGTTCATACTGTTCCTTATTTACCAAGAAGAGAATTCATTAAACTCATGCTTAAGTCTGATCTATACATAGACACTTCAATTGATGAGGAACTAAAAGTGTCATCCATAGAGGCAGCACTGTTAGGTGTACCTATAGCAAAGCTTACACACTCCAAGTTTGTAGATAGACAGGATTATAAAGATGAATTTATATGGGCTAGCACACCTAAGAGTTTTATAGATGTATTAGTGGATTACATAATTAATAAAGATCATCTAAAGCCGTATTATGCCAAAAAAGTTCTTGAATTTCTAATATTACGTAGAAACTGGAACATTGTCAGTCAACCTCTCCTAGATTTTTTGAGAAAATACTAGCAGTCATATGTTCGAATTGATTTTGCAAAAATTTTAACCACATAAGGATGTCAGGATCGTAGCATAAACCGATACAGAAGAACCTTGGAATAGTCGGCATGGATACTGCTACATGATCCCTTTGAGTGTGGCATAGAGGAGAGGATATTGCCGGGGCTGACTTTGAAAACTTCTGAATAAGCAGACAAAGTGTTACCTTGCACATGTGCAACCATTTCGAAACCACCGGTGTATTTATATGCCACTATATTCATTAATGCCACTCGACTATTGTGCGAGGCTCTTCCTGGAACTAATGATCTGGAGGTTAAGTTCAGTGACAGGTGCTATCTAGGTATATTATAGGTATATTAGTCGAAGAAGCAGTTTCCCAGCTTATGGTCCATAGCACAACACTCTTCACCCCCGCACAGGCTCCAATCTTATGGAATGAGTATCCCTCTACTTGTTCACTCTTTAATTAATCCTTATGCGTATTTATGAGTGTGTGTTTTTATGTTGGGCCTCTAGTGGGCCAGAAAATACCAGCTTATGTCTAGATTAGAGTAGGGCTGGGAGGTCCTATAAAACACAGTTTTTCAAGTGGGATCCGGGTAGTTAGGTTTCTCAACAGTTGCTGAGGTGTTGTAAGATATTAGGAGTTAAGATTTCATAATAAAAATAAAATCTCACGTTTCTAATGATATTATGTAAGAACATTCTTTGCATACTTCATACGTATATGCAATACGGGAAAAACATATTGATGGAAAGCGTTGCGTTCTATCAGACACTGTACAAATAATAAATGCTTGGAGACAGAAGAGGGGCCTGTCTAGAGATCACTGAGGACAATAAAGTTTTTATATAGAGCACATCATGAATACCACATGCAAACCGATTGCAAGGTAAGTTAGCCCTGTTAGTTTAGAGAACGAGCCGATGAGAGGGCATGTTCTCATGTATGATGAGAAGAAGGTCTTTATACATCCAACGGCTGTGATTGAAGATGGAGCTGTAATAGGGGAGGGTACGAGGATCTGGCACTTTGTCCATGTTAGATCTGGGGCTAAAATAGGCAGGAACTGCAATATTGGGAAAGATGTCTATATTGATGTTGGCGTGGAGATCGGGGATAATGTTAAGATTCAGAATGGTGTGAGTGTTTACAGGGGTGTTAAACTGGAAGACGATGTGTTTGTTGGGCCTTACGCGGTTTTCACCAATGACTTGTATCCTAGGGCTTTTAGCAGGGATTGGAAGGTTGTTCCAACGCTTGTTAAGAGGGGTGCTAGTATAGGTGCTAATGCCACGATAGTGTGCGGGGTGACAATTGGAGAGTACGCCATGGTCGCGGCTGGAGCAGTGGTAACCAGGGATGT
>Ga0326760_1001254_pt1 | contig 11500 bp, 8 predicted proteins | sample GCREP_S_FD_207668 | JGI IMG/M metagenome (GOLD analysis project Ga0326760, IMG submission 207668) | Hot spring sediment microbial communities from Geyser Creek Basin, Yellowstone National Park, WY, United States - GCR.EP_S | ecosystem: Environmental > Aquatic > Thermal springs > Near-boiling...
CACGGCTCCCAGCTTTCTCCTTCCGCTGTCAACCCTTTTACCCTTGCAGCTCATCTTAACGCTTTTCTCATCGAATCTAAGATTCGCTATCTTCGTCCCGGCGCCGAGGTTGCAGTTCTCTGCAATTATTGAGTCCGCAACGTAGTTCAGATGCGGGACATTGCTTTTGTCCATCACAACGCTTCTTTTAACGACTGAAAATTCCCCGACAACGCAACGATTTCCAATTACGCTGCTTTCGATAACGCAGTTCTTTATCTCACATCCATTTCCAATAACTGCTGGCTTTCTTATCACAGCGCTGCTCCAGATTTCAGTGTTCTCTCCAGCATGGAATCCAATCTTCCTGAGCACGTACATGTTCACGTCTAGGTAGTCCCATGGATAGCCGACGTCCTTCCAGAATCCATCGAGCTTAACAGCTTTCACGGCTTTCCTTTGGTTCAGCATCATTATCGAATCCGTTAGCTCGAATTCTCCTCTTTCGCTTTTCTCTGTTTTCTCAAGAAACTCAACGATCGATGGGTCAAGATGGTATATTCCGGCATTAACGAAGCCGCTTCCGTTTCCGCTCTTCTCCCTTATCGCCGCAATTCTCCCATTTTCGATTAAAACCTCTCCATATCGGGAAACATCATCAACGAAGGCGACTGCGATCGAATTGTTTTTTTCCAATATTTCGTCGAGCTTTGCATCGAAGAAGACATCGCCGTAGATTAGAATGAACTCTTCATCAAGGAAATCCTTTGCAGCAAGCAGGGCTGAAGCTGTTCCGCTTATCTTTTCATCCCTGTAGAACTTGAAGTTTTTCGCGTATTTCCTCATCTCTTCCTCAAGGTAGTTCACGACAATTGCTATCTCATCTATGCCGTGAGATTTTAAAATCTGGATATGGTAATCCAGCAGAGGTCTGTTGCAGACCGGAAGCATCGCCTTTGGCTTGTAATCAGTCAAAGGTCTTAGCCTTTCCCCTTTGCCAGCTGCAAGTATTACTGCCTTCATGGGACTGTCACGCTCTTTGCAAGATTCCTCGGCTTGTCTGGATCTAGGCCTTTGAGGACTGCAAGCTCATAAGCCAGCAGCTGCATTGGAATTGAGTGAACAATCGGGCTGAAATCACCACTTTCGGGAACCTTTATCCAGTAGTCGAAGATTTCATGCCTCTGCGAAGAAACACCAATCAAAAAAGCCCCCCTAGTTTTTGCCTCGCTTGCGTTTGAGAGAACCTTTTTGTCTGTCACGAAAGCGATCACTGGAGTTTCTTTTTCTATCAAAGCCAGGTGACCATGCTTGAGCTCCCCAGCGGCGAAAGCTTCTGCGTGGATGTAAGAAACTTCTTTTATCTTCAGCGCCGCTTCAAGAGCCGTTGCGTAGCCTAGGCCGCGGCCGATCAGATATATGTGCTGCTTCTGATAAAGCATTTTTGCAAGATTCTGCAAGTGCTCCCTCATAGCTCTAGAAGTGAGGTTGTAAACATCTAAGTAGAGGGATTTAACCTTCGAGATGAACTCATCGTATTTATCGGCAATTGCATACGCGAGCATTGAAAGCAGTATGAACTGCGCGTTATAGGTTTTCGTTGCAACAACGCAGATCTCGGGGCCGACGTTGAGCTTAAGGAAATGGTCGCTCTCCCTAGCCAGAGAAGAGCCGACTCTGTTAACTATTCCAATGACTCTGCTTCCCTTTCCTTTCGCAGCCCTAATCGCTTCGAGAACATCGTAGGTTTCGCCTGACTGGGAGACTGCAAAAACTAGCGTTTCATCAGTCAGGAAATGCTCGTAGTTCTCGAATTCTGAAGCCAGAACAACGTTAACATGCATTCCTGCTATCTTGGAAAATATGTAGCTCGCTGCAAGGCATGCGTTGTAGCTCGAACCGCAGCCGACGAAGAAAATCCCCCTAGCTTTCCTTATTTCCTCGATTATTTTTTCCAAAACCTTCCTATCCTGATAAATAACCCTCTGCAGGACTTCAGCCTGCTCATGGATTTCCTTCAGCATGTAGTGCTCGAAGCCGCCCTTTTTTACTTCTTCTGCAGTCCAGTCCACCGTATCTATTGGCCTTGAAACTTCTCCCGAAAGGAGATTGTAGACCCTGAATCCATTTTTGTCCGCAATGACTATGTCGCAATCGTGCAGGTAGACAACCTTCCTAGTCCATTCAAGGAAAGATGGAATGTCTGAGGAAATGAAGATACCGCTGTTCGAAATTCCCAAAACCAGAGGGGAGCCCTTTCTTGCCCCAATTATTTTATTTTCCCCTTCCATTATCGCGAGAATAGCAAAAGTCCCCCTAAGCCTAGAGACTGCCCTTATGAAGGCCTTTTCGAATGAGCTATCTTTCTTTATTTCCTCTTCAATTAAATGGGCAATCACTTCAGAATCGGTTTCAGATCGGAATTCATGCTTTTTCAGCATAAGCTCCGCCTTGAGTTCCTCGTAGTTCTCTATTATCCCGTTGTGGACTATCGCTATCTTCCTTCTGCAGTCGAGGTGCGGATGAGCGTTTTCGTCGCAAACCTTTCCATGTGTTGCCCAGCGCGTGTGCGCTATTCCGATGCTCCCCTGAAGTTCCGAGAAGTTCAGCTTCTTGCTTATTTCCGCGATTTTTCCGGCAGCCTTTCTGCACTCTATTCCTGAAGAATTCAAAACTGCCATTCCGGCTGAATCGTAGCCCCTATACTCTAGGTTTATCAGACCCTTCAGAAGATAGTCGCTAGCCTTTCCAAGACCTATGTAGCCTATGATTCCGCACATAAAAAATAGACATCAACCTTAATAAAAATTTTACTCAAAACCAATAAAAAGATCCTTCTCGGATTCACTCAAAAATTCCCAAATGATCAAACTTTTTTCTCAAGCTCTTTAAGCTCTTCTTCTATCTCTTTTTCTATCTCGTTCACAGAACTCGGAGGGGGCGTCGTTGCGATATTAATCCCCACGAGAGCCAAGATCGCAGATAACCCAACCACAACAATAACTACTGTTAGTTTGAGTAGTAAAATATCTAAACCCACATAAGGGGGGGAAAACATTATCCATGTATATGAAATTGCTATAACTATTGAGAGAAACACAAAAACAAGACCTAAAATGCGACCTTTTTCCATACTTTTTAATCTTCCTAGATCATATAAAGTTTTCTTTTGAAAATTTTTCCAAATTAAAAAAAATGAATATCTCTTATATTCAAGAGGATCTAGATCGAAGTCTTTTAGTTTCACTTGTAAGACTTCACTTTTTATCATATTTTTACAAAATTCGAAATTCAACAAAATCTGCTTTATGGTAAGGAAACATGGAAACAACTCTATGTTTTAGTCAAAATAAGTTGAAAAAGCCTTGAAATTGCTAAAAAGTCTTCTGTTTAGAAATTTTTTAAATTACAAAGAATAGAAAGAAGAGGAATTTATAAGGTTTGAATTTGAATTTTTTATTACTTCACTGAATGTTAAGAAATCGACAGAATCTCCGAAAGTATCTTCAATTGCGTCGATGAGTTTTCCTAGTTTTTTGAGATTTTGTTCTGTCAATCCATTTTTTAAAGATACTCCATGATAATCGTTTTCGACATGCATATGTACACTCAATAGACCTCCTAATTGGACTATTCTTAAACCTCTCTCTAAATCATTTCTATGCGGAGTCCAGTTTCGGGGAATGTTAATTAAGTTTGAGTAAATTCGTGTTGGAAATATTAGAGAAACACCTTTTATACCTGCTTCATTTGAAATAGCTTTTAAATATATAGGGGACTTGAAATCCGCAGAGCCAGCTATATAGATAAACCCCTCCTCAGCAAGGACTTCTAAAAGAGCTCTACTGACCCCCCATCCCGGGGGTGCAAATCCTTTCACGAACGGTATGCCAGTTTTTGCTAATTTTTTACATGCTATTTTGACCCTTTTATGTGTTTCTGTTTTATTCAGGTACTTAAATTCTGCAGAATAAGGAGGAATGTTATTAAAATGAAAACAACCATGGACTCCTATTTCGATTTGTTTTTTTCTAACTAGGCTTTTCAGATAAAGGTTAAAAGCTTCACTTTTTTCGATGTCGTATTTAGTAGGCTCAAAAGTTTTAATAAAAAATCTATGGAAAATTTGATCTGATAAATTTCCAAAAATTGCTCTTACAATTTTGTGAAATCTCTCAATAAATGGTAGTTGGGGTAAAAATATATGACATGGGGTAACAAATAGTGTTACTTTGACTTTTGTGTAACTTTGAAGAAAATTTTCGAGCCTTCCCAATGCCCCTTTATCTAAATCTCCTCCACAATCAGAGCCATCTTTTGAAGATTCGGGGTGTACGTCATCGATACCTATTACAATAGCGCTATTTCTTCTTTTAAATTGCATATCTTTATTAAGGCTAGTGTTCATATAACCCTTATGTTTGTAAATTTAGTAGTCTCTTTATTTTTATGAAGTTAGAAAAAATGTAGAAGTGATAAGCTTTTTAGAAGATTTATTATATCAATATAATTAATTATATTATTTCTTTGAAATACGAGTCTTTTTTCAAAAGAGTGAGGTTAAATTAAATTAAAAACTATTCAAAGAAGTTTTGGATAGGAGACTATTTATTTTTAATAGTGCCAAGAATATAACCCAAAGAGAGGAAAAATGTTTCGAGTCCTTGTATAATTGGGAAGAGCAAAATATATTCTTTGAACTCATTTATGTTTATACTTCGGCTCGATAACTGATATATCGGATAGACAAAAGCGAAGAATACTAGAGTGAGGAGGTATAGAAGAAATAAAATATTCTTACTAATTGTGGCTTGCAATGTTAATATTAAAAAAGAAGTAACAAGGATGAGATAAATTATTGAGCGTATGAGCATTTTTCTATGAATATTGAGAATTCTATTAAATCTTATACTATTAAAGCCATTTCGAAATGCCTTGTGTAATAAAACTTTAAGACCATAGGGATATTTATGATACCATAATGCGTTGGGCTCATAGATCCATTCTAGGCCAAGCAATCTTTTCAGACGTAAACAGAGTTCTCTATCTTCGCCAATTTTTAAATCGGATCTATAGTATCCTATCTTTTCTAGGTCATCTTTTCTAAAAAACCATCCTCCTAAGGGTTTATAATTATAAAGCACTATTCTTCGTTTTGCTTCCCACCATTTGTACCATATGGTATTCTCGGGCCAGGCATGAAGAGCTCCTATTACTGTACCTGTTTTAGAATTTTCAAAATGCTTTACACATAATTCAATGTAGTCTTTTGCATAGTAGGCATCTGCTTCGGCGATAAAAATTATCTCACCAGTAGCATGTTTTATTCCTTCATTTCGAGCCAAACTAGCTCCTCTGTTCGTAGGAAATTTTATTATCTTAACATCGCTTAACTTAGCAAATTTTTTAAGAATTTCTGAAGTATTATCCACTGATCCATCATCTACAATTATAATTTCTTTATTTCTATATGTCTGGTTTATAAGGGAGGACAAACATTGTTCTATAGTTTTTTCACAATTATATACCGGAACCACAATTGAAACTTTTAACTCCAAAGATTTCACCTCTTTTATTGTTTGCCTCTCTACTTAAAAAATTTTCTTGATTTTCCTTATTTTCTTTGAAGAAGAATTTTCTCTGGCCAACTATTTTTCAATTTCATTAGCTCAGATAAAACTAAACAAGAGAGGAAGGTTTTACAAAAAGTACGAACTTTGAGTTTGGTAAGCATATATCGATGAGAAAAATCTAATTAGTAAATCGCGTGATTTAATCTTAAGAAGGGTATTTGTTTTGTAACTTTATGTGAGTTTTGAACACAACACTATTTTTCTTTAGAGTGTTAATTGATAAAAATGAAAGGTTTAAATGCCTTACTTATCATATAGTTTGAGGTGATAGGTTGTGGTTTATAAAATTGGAATTACTGGGGGTTCAGGATTTGTCGGCCATTCTCTAGCGAAGCATCTCTCAAGAAATTTTTGTGTAAAGATTCTTGACATTAGAAATCCTCCAAGCATCTCGAATAAAATTGAATATAACCCCTGTGATATACGTTACATCGAAGAAGTCAGAAAAAGCTTAAAGGATGTAGATTTGGTAATTCATACCGCAATAGTACAGATACCTTTGATAAACGAGAAAAAGAGATTAGGTTACGAAGTTAATATTGTAGGTACACAAAACGTATGTGAAATTGTGGACGAAAATCCCAATATAAGGGGTATGATACTAGCAAGTTCATGGCATACAATAGGTGAAAGTGGACTTGAAGGGGTAATTGATGAGGAGTTTGGATTTAGACCGGATAAAGTTGAGGAAAGGGCTAGATTGTATGCTTTATCTAAAATAGCACAAGAGTCAATAGTAAGGTTCTATGACGAGATGTCAGAGAAAATATTTGGTATAATAAGGATGGGAACAATTCTCGGTGACGGAATGCCAGAGAAAACTGCTGCAAGAATTTTTATAGAAAAAGCACTAAAAGGTGAAACTATAACGCCATATAAACACAGTATGTATAGACCAATGCTTTATGTTGATTTGGAGGATGTATGCATGGCGTATGAAGTGTTTGTAAAAAAGATATTAAATAATGAAATAGAGAAATCTAGCGGTAGCTTGCAACACATAGTAAATGTTTACTACCCGAACCCGATAACAATTCTCGAACTTGCAGAGCTTATCCAACGAACTGTAAAGGAACTTACAAACAACGCTATTCAGCCAAAAATAGAAATAGTCGATATGGGACTCCCCTCTTTATTTAGAGAGGGTGATAAGAACAGAATTAAAGTGAACATTAAAAAAGCGATGGAGTTTTTGGGCTTGGACAGATTAAAAAGTCCTGAGGAATCGATTAGGGAAATTATAAAGAATAGACTTAATATATAAAATTTAAAATTTTTTAGATGTATTCTTCTCTCTTAGTACAGACATCCCAATCTCTTATTTTTATTTTATAACAAGATCTGAGTATTTTGTTGCGATTGCAAGATCTCCACATCTTTCTCTTAAAGCCCTTTTCTGAAATAATTTAAAGGTTCGATAAATTTTATACAAATTCTTTAAAAAGTCTTCTTTATATTCTCTTCGAGCAATTCATTCCATAGTTTGTTAGTGTTAAAAGATGGCATCTCTACTTATCGCATATAGCTTTGAGCAATTTGAAAATTCTTTTTGCTTCCTCTTTCCAAGAAAATGTTTCAGCAATTTTTCTTGCATTTATACTCATTTCGTGTAACAGACATGGATTCTCGATTAGGAGAGAGAGCTTATTAACAGTGTCTCCAACATCATTAACTAAAAAGCCATTAAAATTATTTCTTATAATTTTTCTGCTATATATAGTATCTGTTGTTATTGCGGGTACACCACATGCATTATATTCATAAACCTTGTAAGGTGGTCCAGCAACAAGTGTGGGATTGTATAAAGCGAGACCCACATCCATTGCATTGAGATATTTTGGAAGCTCTTCATGGTGAATTGGACCCGAAAGCAAAAAATGACGTCTAAGTCCTAAAGAATCAAGAATTTTTAAAAAAGATGGATTGAATGGGCCTACTACGAGAAAGTGTATATTACTGCCATATTTTTTTATGAGTCTTTTGGCTATTATTGCTAAGGTGTCTATTCTGTGTGATTTTGCAAATGAACCTGAGTACCCTATAACAAATTTGTTGGAAAGTCCAAGAGAAGCTTTTATTTCCATTTTATTCATCGGTCTGAATCTCTCTATATCCACGCCTCCGTACATCGTCGTTGTTTTATATAAAAATCTTTTATCTTTTAAAATGCTCGTGTCGTAAACTAATAACTTTTTTGCAACTATCAGAGATATCTTTGGCTGGTATACATCTCGGATTTCTGTAACTAGGGGTATCGAGGTTATCAGGGAAACGAGTCCACCTGCACCGTACGAGTCTCCACGCTCCATGATCACGTCGACATTACCCCTATTAGCTAGATAGAGTGCAATAGAGGAAATAAAAGCTACATATATTGTGTTGAAATATATTTTCTCAAGCAATCTAAATTTATTATTTTGGTTTATGTTTATTTTTTCTAAGTTATCGGTAACAATCGGTTTAAAGATTCCTCGCCAAATCCTGAATATTTTAATACCATCTAGTACCTCTGATTGAGGTTGAGCTGGCAACCTCCTAGCAAGAACTGTAACCTCGCATCCCAATTTAACCAAGTTCCTACTAAGTTCTAAGACGTGCGTTGAACCACCATGAAAACTAGGTACTGCTATTGATGGCGCTATATAAAGTATGCTCAGTTTGCCCATACATTGTTTTTGAATTCTGAGATTTTAGCTTTTCTTTTTTATTTTGAATAATTAGAACTCTTGTCAGGTTTAAATTATTTTGCAGGTGTATATTTCTTGATTAATAATAATATAAGAGCTTTAGAGAGACCTATAAAATAGCAAAATCCTAGAAGAATGTCTAGGATTGGTAAAAATAGTGAAAATTTGATTGTACGTGTACAGGCGTAGCTTTTTACCCATCTCTGCAAAAACCAAATTATTGCTGGCATATAAAAAATTAATAACATATTGATATTAATTAAATTAATCAGAAATAATAATTGAATTAAAAATAAGGCAGGCCAGTATATAGCGTAGCTAGTTCTCAGAAGAAATTCTCTTTTACAATACTTCCAAATTGGAATTAGGGATTTACCATACCACATCCATCTTGATGTCATCTCTCTTAAACTATCCATTGCACCACCAATTGCTTGTATAGAGGTGTATTTTGATATAACCTTCTGCGGTTCAGTTTTTGTTAGAAAGAAACGATCTTCCATCGCTCCTAGATCTTCATTAAATTTTGCATATAATTTCAAGTAATCACTTTTGAATACTGTGCGTAATAGAGTGACTATTGGAACCCCATTCTCAAATTTAGGTTTGTATGCCAAGTAATCTCGAATGAACATCGCTTTATTTAGAAATCCACTTTTTCGAGGGAGAGTTTTCATTGGTATTAGGATCAAATCTACTTTCTTCCCAGATAACAAGTAAGTTTCGGCTATTTTAGTTAGAAAATTTTCATCCAATATGATATCATTTGCATCATGAAATACGACCAACTCTCCTTTTGCCTCTTTTATTCCAATATTTTTAGCCTTTGCGGGACCTGAATGTTCAATTTTGATGAGTTTTACAGGAAAATTGCTTGCAATTTCAGCTGTTTTATCTTTGGATCCGTCATCTACTACAATAACCTCTATGTTGGAGTATTTATTTTTTAAAAAACACTCTATTGCAGACGCTATGTATCTCTCCTCGTTATATGCTGGGATTATTATAGATATAGTAGGAAATTCAAGATTATTATCTAAACTTTTACACACTTTCTACTCTTAAAGGGGATTTAAGAATTTTTCTAAGATGACCAAAACTAGTTAAAATTTTTAACCCTTTTAGCCTAATCCTGAGGATGCAACATTAACAAATTCCTGCCAACGCTTGTGTTGGGGGCCCAAGTAGGAGTTTCTCTATTGAGCGCTCTCTAACAACTGAAGGCCCCCTGATCACGTTAAGCATGTCCTCTTTCCTACTTCAACTCTGCCCCGATCTTCAAAGCTTTTCAGCGTAAAATTTACCAAAAAGTTTGACTTGGAGAGATTTAGACCCGTAGATGTACCGATACTGCTTTCGAATACGGGCAAGATCCAAAATCTTGGATTCAAAGTGAAAATTCTTTGAAGAACGTAATCCGCGACCAGCTTAATTAAGTATTTAGATACAAAAATGATAGCTTTGTATTTTATGAGTTCTTAGTTTAAAAATTAACAGAATTCATATTAAAATTTTTTAAAATTTTTAAAACTTAAACAGGATTTTAATTGAAAATTTTAATTAAAATAGAAAATGAATTTTTTAATAATTAATAAAACAATGTAAAGTAAACTCTTTTGGTTCTTTCAGCAACTTCATCCCATGAGGGAATGCTGACACCTTTTACTTCAACTTCTGAAGCTTTTTTGATCAATTCTGCAAGCTCTGGAATCTCTGGAGGGTAGCTTATGCCGAAAACATTTTTTTCATCAACCCATTCAGCCAATGCCGAGGTTTTCGCAACAACGCATGGAGTCCTGCTCGCCAAAGCCTCGGCAACGACGAGGCCATAAGCTTCAAACTTTGAAAGCAGAACTAGAACGCTTGCTTCGGAATATTTCCTTAAAAGCTCTTCTCTGCTCAAATCCTGATAAAAGCTTATTCTGTCGAGAACTTCAAGCTTTTTCGCCATTCTTATTATTTCCCGCTTGTAGCTTCCCTTGCCAACTATTTCAAGCCTGAAATCGGGAAGGAGCTTTAAAGCTTTAACAACGAAATCTAAACCCTTGTACTTTTCAATCCTGCCAACGTAAAGGATCTTTTTTCCATTTTTTCTTTTCTCCATAAATTCGAAGTTGACACCGTTCGGAATCACTTCAACCCTTTTTGGTTTAAAATCCTTCAAAATCAATTCTTTTTCGAATTTCGATACGCAGATAACTGCATCAGCTTGGCAAAAAATTCTCCTGGCGTAAAGCCTGTAAATTCTGAATAGAATATCCCTGAAAAAGCTGTGGCCATGTCCATGGTAATGGGGGGTGAAAACAAGCTTTTTTGGCCTTGAAAGGGCCGCGTATAGAGCTGGAAAGGCGTGGAAGTTGTGCGCATGGATTAAATCGTAATCCCTACAATGCCTTTTCAGATAACCCCAGAGCTCCGGAGAGAAAAAGTAAGCGTTTCCGGGGGCAAGGGATTTGAACCTCCTGACTTTGATCCCCTCAATTTCCTCAACCTTTTTCAGCTTTCCGCTTGGATCAGTTGCAAGCACTTCCACATCGAATTCCTTCATTCTCCTAGCGATCTCGAAAACATGCGTTTCAACGCCGCCTATTTCTGGGTAGAAGCGGGGAGTAACGAAGGCTATTTGCATCACTGAAAGAACTCTTTAGACTTTAAATCTTTAGTCAGAAATATGGGTCCGGAGGGATTTGAACCCTCGACCGCCCGGTTATGAGCCGGGCGCTCTGACCAGGCTAAGCTACGGACCCATAAAAAAGCTTTGGAAAATTGTATTTAAGGATTTCGCTTAATGAAACAGAACTTTTGCGGCGAGAAAGCTGAGAAGGAAGGAAAATGAAGGGGCAAAGAACCAGTTGAATACAACCCTTTTCAGGGTTTCAATCCTAACAGCCCTCACCCCCTTCAGAAGCCCAACGCTGGCTATACCGCCTATCATCGCGTAAGTCGTTGACACAGGCATTCCAATCGCTGTAAAGCCCAGAACTGCTATTCCAGCTCCGATGTGCGCTGAAAGCCCAGACCTTGGATCCAGGGCAGTTATTCCCTTGCATACTGTCTCTATAACCCTTCCGCTAAGCAGAAATGCTCCAAGAAATAAAAGAAATGCCCCCGAAAATGCCAGGCTTGCCTTTTCGGAAATCCCGGCGTGGAGAACTGGGGCCATTGCGGTTGCAAGCTCGTTTGCGCCCGTGTTGTACGCTA
>Ga0326760_1001255_pt1 | contig 11497 bp, 13 predicted proteins | sample GCREP_S_FD_207668 | JGI IMG/M metagenome (GOLD analysis project Ga0326760, IMG submission 207668) | Hot spring sediment microbial communities from Geyser Creek Basin, Yellowstone National Park, WY, United States - GCR.EP_S | ecosystem: Environmental > Aquatic > Thermal springs > Near-boiling...
AACCCGCTAGGCTTATTATGGTAACCCCTTATGCTGATGAAAAGGTCATGGAGGCTTCATTGCGCTTAGGCATCGAAGTTTATACGAAGATTTAGGCTTCCAGTATCTTCCATGAAGGTTTTGCTACATTAAGATATCAACGTGTTAGAGACCAGCATACTATTCCTCTTGCAGACACTTCTAGCATATCATAGGTACGCGTAAAATATGAACACTCTCCAAGTAAACTTCTGAAGGTTTACCCTCTACACCTCAATATTTCATGGGCTAAGCATATTATTGTGACTGAGTGGGATGAGTTTAGGAAGCTTAAACCAGAAGATTTCATGAAATTGATGAGGAATCCAGCAGTTATGGATGGTAGGAGAATATATGATCCAGAAGTCTACTCTAAAAACTGAAATTTAAGACTGTGGGATTAGGTTAGAAATGTGGCATTGAGAACCCTGGGGGTAATTTAGTTTAATTAGCTCTATTAATGATGTAATATGATTGGGGACTTCGTTTAAGTGGCGGTTCTCAGCATTCCAGGGGGTATTCGCATCTTATCATGGTAAAATAGCTTAAACTTTACTAGTAATTATTTCAAGCACCCACTCCTCGAATTCCGGAATGATTTCTGAGGAAATTTTCATAGCCCAGCTCCATAGCTCCTCTGGTTTAACCGTTAAGTACCTATGTATGAGCCTGTTCCTTAGAATGATCATCGTCTCAATTCTTTCTCCTAAAGCTGGCTTCATCAGCCCGTATCCTACAAGCTTCTCTATATACTCTCTATAGGCGCTTACGACGCCCAGCTGCTTTGCGCCGACTATGTGTGCGCATATATCTATCATTACCTGTATGATGTCTTGAACCATGCTTTTTAGGGCATACCAAGCCTCAGCATTACTTGACAATTCTTCAACCCTGCGTTTATTTAGGAATGATTCTAGGTGTCTATGAACTTGAGCTAGGTAGTCCAGAAACTCTTTAATGAGCTCTATGTCGATTCCTCTTGGGTTACTAATCCACCAGTGTAGCTCCTTCTGAATTTCCAATGCTATTTCTGGGAAATTTTTGTTAACCTCCTGAACAATTGCTTCCTCGTAACCTCTATCTACAAGCTTCACCCCTTCCTTCAAGACCTTCACCTTCAAGCGCAGAGGAGCCTTAGAGAGGTCAAGTATGTCTACCGCATCTTCATTGACCCCTAAAGATTTCGAAACGCTGAACAATACCCGCCCTATCCCTATCAAGCTGTTGTCCTTAAGGAGGACGGCTACATCGAAGTCGCTGATTGAAGAAGCCTTCCCAGTCGCCCTAGACCCAAATAAGTAGGCAAGGAGGATGTTTTCATCCTTCTCCAGCGCATCCCTTAATCTATCAATAAGCTCCCTCCCTCCGACCTCCGTGCCATTCACCACAACTTTACACCCCAATTACCATTAGCTAAACAAGGAAATAGATTTTATGCATGAAAACTTCAGTTCACACTTTACATCCATAGCCATGAATAATGCTGAGAAAATTTTGGTGGGGATGTTGAGTATGCAGGTGGTGTGGAATTATGAGTTTAAATTGAAAGTGGAACTTCTAAAAGCGGGAAGATGAGGATAAATCCAATTAAACTAGGTGTAAAGCTATCATATTATAATCAGCATAAGATCCCGATATTGAAGATAGTGAAGATATTTAAGAAAAGTTAGGACTTTTAGGTAGTGTGGGTCTATGAGGTGGGCTAAGGGTGGGACATATCTGGGTTGAGGCTGTTATTAGGAATCCGTTTACAGGTGGAAGTGCATCTGTTAAAGCTCTTGTTGATACAGGGGCTACAGACACTGTAATCCCTAGGAAAATTGCTGAAGAGCTTCAGCTACCTGTGACTGGTAAAAGTGTTGTGCTAACAGCTAGAGGTCCTGTGGAGCTTGATGAGTGTATAGGGGTTATGGAGATTATGGGTAGGAAAAGGGCTGTGCCCATGCTGATATCGAGTGAATTAAACTTTGCGCTTATAGGTGTTACGACACTTGAATGGCTTCGCTTGGAAGTGGACCCTACTACAGGTAAGCTTAAGGAAAGTGTAGCATTTCTATTCTAAAGCAAATTCTTATAGTGTTTCAGTTTTTGTTCTCCATAACCCCCTGCTCACAGATGCTCAAAATAAGATTAATAAACTTTACACGCTCTAAGAGTTTGTAGAAATTTTCAGCAAAAGCTTGCAACATCTATATGCAATCAATCTCATAGTCATCTTACAGATGCTTCTGCAAGCATCTCCAAACCATTTTCAACAACATCTCATCGAGGGAGAAGTAGCGTCGTTCTCTATAACAGTTATCAAACTTAGTTGCAGGGAAGAACTTAGCTAGAGATAGGAGAAGTAAATACGTGCTCTTATTAGATAATGATACAATATTATTCAAGAGGGGCAGAAGATCTATTTGCTCAGGAGGTTAAGAGGATTTTGGGTGGTGGAAGGGTGGACTTCATATTCATAGATGGAGACCATACGTATGAAGGTGTTAAGAGGGATTTTGAGATGCACTCTCCTCTGATGAGAAATTGTGAGGGTGATTTTCACAAGTAGAGGGAATTTAAGAGTTTAAGTTGATATCGGTTCTATTAGATTTTGAAAGTGGCTTGTTTATGATTTTGTTCCATTTTCCATGTGTAAAATAGTATAAGTTTTTACACATGGATACCCTACTTAAAACATTTCAGCTTTTAAGGCTTAGAAGCAACTCTCCAAATCGGCTGGGGAAAGAGATAAGAACACCCTCAATCACTATTACTTTTGATTGAATTGGAAAAGCTTAAGGCTGAAGTGTTCAGGCTACTGAGGGAGGATGAGGAGTTTAGGTATGCCGTTGCAGGTCTAATAGGCTTAGGGGAAATTATTAAGCGTTTAGAGGCTCACGATGAAAAATTCATAGAAATACTTAAGAGGCTTGATAGACATGATGAAAAGTTCATCGAGATACTTAAGCGTCTAGATTCCCATGATAAAAAATTCATTGAAATGCTCAAGCGTCTAGATGCTCATGATGCAAAGTTCGTTGAAATATTTAAACGCTTAGAAGCCCATGATGAAAAGTTTGCTGAAATATTTAAGCGTCTGGATACCCATGATGAAAAATTCGTTGAGATACTCAAACGTTTAGAAGTTCATGATGAAAAGTTCATTGAAATACTTAAAAGGCTTGATAGGCATGAAGATGAGATCGCTGAGCTTAGGAAGGATATGGATAAGGGTTTTGAGCTCATGCATAGGCATATATCTGCTCTTGGAGCTAGGTGGGGGATGATGGCGGAGGATGCTTTCAGAGAGGGGTTAAGGGGGCTCCTTGAGAAGGAGTTTGGGCTTAAGGTTGAGAGGTGGAGGGGGTATGATGAAAATGGCTTTGTCTTCGGCTATCCAAGCAATGTTGAAGTTGACGTAGCAGTCAAGGATGAGAAGATTATATTAATCGAAATTTCATCGCATATAAGAGCCTCAGACGTATTCCAGTTCAAGAGGAAGGCAGAGCTTTATCAAATGAAGACTGGAAGGAAGCCTGATAGACTCCTCATCGTAACGCTTTACGCTGATGAAAAAGCGCTGGAGGCATCAAAAATGCTTGGAATAGAAGTCTACACAAACATCTAACCTTTAAGCAAATTGAGGGAAGGCACTATTCATAAAGTTCTTTCTAGATGATACAATATGAATGATGACCTAAGTTTTAAAGGGGGTATTCAAGGAGACATGTAAGGCACGTTTACACATGTAAACTCCCAACGTGCCGTCTCCCACCGTTAACAGCGAAAGCCATCAATGAAGCTGAGACGAAATAACATAAATACAGAGCTATGACCAAAAATGGTAGGCTGAGATCACATATTCCACCTAAACTTAAACACTTTATGTAATTTAGTTTCAGCTATTCATAGTTAGATGCTCAGTCAAGAGCTATTAATTAAAAAGACTATTACTTTAATTTAATTTTTCAAATTAGAATTTAGGGGGCTATGATGATTTCCTTCATCATCCTTACATATAATGGACGTGGATATTATTATGATGTATATTTTTGCAGAATCTTTATGATATCATTGAAGCTGATTATCTTACTCATCATCACATTGAAATCCGATCTACTTCCATACTTCAACTTCCACTCTTCTACAATTTTGTTATACCTATTTGGATCCGTTATAACTGTGTAGTCGAGTACATGCATAACTATGTATCTATTAACATCTGATGTTACTTCTTCGTCTTTGTCGGTTGTTATGAAGATCACCTCTATACCCTTCGGCTTGAGCTCTCTACTCCAGAAGGCTGTTTCAGTCATCCTCTCCCTCAAACTGGTTTTGCATGACAATACAGCCACAACTTTCTCGTAGACCTTATTCACTATCACAAAATCCACATCTGGGAGGATTTCGCTCCAATTCCTTATAGTTAGCTGATTTCTCAGGGTGGAGTTTGGTGTGAGTTTTGATCCATGTATTATGTCTATTTTCTGTGATAGGAGTGGGTTGCTTGAGAGGATTTCATCGAGAGCTCTACACACGGAGTATTCATATAGAGCTCCCTTACATGACCTCCACCTCTGATCAGCACCTCTGCCAACACCAAATATACTTCTCACCTCCCCTTCTGCGATGGTCTCGAAATGCTCGATTGCCTGACGGAAACTTAATTCATGCATCCTCACGTAATCGTCATAGAATTGTATGGCTTTGTTTAGGATTTCACTTGGGCAGAAGCGTGGACGTTTAATGACGTCACATCTATGAGTCATAGTGCATCGCCCTTAAATTAGCCTCTTCACGTTTACCATAGCCTCCTTTATCAGCCTCTCTCTGGCTATTTCACAATACTTCCTACTGATATCGATGCCTATCGCCTTCCTCCTCAATAGGTATGCGGCTACAAGTGTCGTTCCACTACCTACGAATGGGTCTAACACCACATCCCCAACATATGAGAAGAGCTTTATACATCTCTTTGGTAGTTCTAGGGGGAATGGGGCTGGATGCCCAACCCTCTTGGGATTTTCACCTTGAAATGTCCATAAACCCAAAGTCCATTCCTTAAATTCTTCAGGCGTTATATCTGAATCTCCCCCCTCAAACCTCTTCCAACTATGCTTATAGAGTAATACTATCACCTCCACTGGGGCTATAACGTATGGTGCAGATGCAGATGCAAAGGAACCCCAAGCCGTCCTCCTAGATATATTACTTTCATTCCATATTATCGTGCTGAAATATTCGAAGCCAACCCTCTTAGCTATTGAAACCACATCAACATAGACACTCTGGAAACCTTCACCAGTCCTCCCCCTACTCTTATCCAAAGGTATGTTTAAACATATCCTACCATCAGGCTTCAGAATTTCATAAACCCTCCTCAACCACTTCTCCGTAAACTCCAAATACTTCTCATAGGGTATATTATCCCTATAACCCTCATACTCAATATCCACATTATATGGTGGCGAAGTAACAACGAGATCTATGCTATTGGGTTTTATGTAATCAACCTTAAGGAAATCATCATTAATTACAATTACACTCCCATCAGGAGTCCTATAAAAAACCTTATCCTCAGGAACCCCAAACTTCCTCTCAATAGATACACTCATAAATTCACACCCAAATCAATAAAACTTCAACACACCCACAAGCAGCCATCAATATCAATGTTATCAACATGATATATGAATATTGCGTATCAACATCAGAATTACTACATCATGTTCTTGAAAATGAATATAAATTTTCCACAATAATACAATTCTACAAGCCTATATGGATGTTTAAAATTGATGTTTTCTCATAGGAGTAACATGATAACAACAAAGTTAATGCATTGATTTTGACGAAAATTATGGGGATGTTGTTTTGCATTTTGACGCATATTGAGGAGTATAAGTATCTTTTGGAGAGGTCTAGGAGGTTCCTTGAAACTGCTGAGTTGCAATTGAGTAGAGGGTTTTATGATTTAACAGTTTTCAGCCTTGAGCAAGCTCTCCAACTTTATCTCAAAGCATATCTTTTAAAGCTTGAGTTAGAATTCACGAAGAAATGGAGTATTAGAAGGCTTCTTGAACTCATATACAAAAATACGAATTCAGAGGAGATTAGAAGTGCATTAGTGAATTATGCTGTTGAGCTTGGTTCACTTGAAGATGCATATATCACCTCAAGATATGTTGCTAGGGAATACTGTGAGGAGGAGGCTAGAAAACTATTACAAACAGTAAGGGGGGTAATGGGTATTGTGGGAAGATCTATTGATAGATGAGGCTAAGAGGAGAAGGGAGATATTTGAAAATCTGGATGAGTATCTTAAGAAGATAGTTGAAATCGTTGAGAAAATTGACTCCAATGCAGAAGTATACTTGTTTGGCAGTGTAGCTGAGGGAAGACATCTAATCTCAAGCGACATAGACATATTGGTGGTCTCAGATCTCCATCCAGGAAAAATCATTGCAGAACTATGGTCGGCTGGAATAGATGACCCATTCGAAATACACGTTATAACCAGAAATATGCTGGAAACATATAAGAAGAGAGCAAAACTAATCAAACTAAACACCACATACACAAATAATTCCCAGCAAAGGTAATGAAAACTACCTTCAACCTAGCTTTAAAAGTAAGATTTATAGCCTATTTTTGGCCTTTACTATGGAGCTAGAGGAGTTCAAGCGTATAAAGGAGATGCTCAACTACATTTAAGCTTCTAACTATAAATGTAGGTTTATCGTCTTTGTACACTATAGCGTTCATTCTCTAACTTTGAAGGCACTACAAGAAATAAAAAGGTTTTAAGTCAACAGAGCACCTTCCCTTCTTGAAAACTTTATAAATCTCCAGTTTCAGCAATGTTTTTTAGTGCGTAAAAGTGAACGTAACTATTACTGAAGAACAGTTGAAATTAGTGCTAGATAAATTAGAGCAAATTAGGATTGAACTTCTTAAACTTAGAGCTATGCTTCTACCCGAGGAAGAGTTAAGTGAAGAAGAGAAGAAAGAATTAGCAGAAGCGAAAAAGGAAATAACTGAAGGTCTTAGTATAAGCCTTGAAGATTTAATCAAAGAAACTAAAAACACAAGTTGAAGCTACTAAAATGGATTGGAATAAAGTTAAAGGTGAAGTGGAAGGACTCTGAGGAGTTATAAAATCCCCGCCGAATATGTGGAGCAAGTAATTTCCGAGGTTAAGAAGAGAGCTAAATCTAAACTTTAATTATAAAATACATGTAAATATCTGAAATTAGGGGCTTCAACCTCAATTACTTCACGGAGGAATGTGGGGTTTAAAAATCTTCAATCCATATTTCTGGTCCAGAGAACCTGAGTTACAATTTCATCGTTAAAAATTGTCTAGATATTACGGTTGCCAGATTATTGTTTAAGCCCCTTAATTCTCTTCCTGAGATCTCAATAACTCCTCAACTTAGCTTCATAAGTTGGCAAGGTTAAACTCCACTATTTCTGTCTCTTTCCTAGCAATAAACGTGTTAACATCTCTTATTGTGGCAAAATGGAGAAGTTACTTGGTTTAAGGGTACTTGATTCGTGGGAATTGCTTAGAAATGGTGAAGATGAGTGTAGATAAAAGGCTTAACGAAGCAAGTCTTCCATCTTTCAGATGAGGAGCATATTGTTTAAAGCCAAATATTTATATTTAGTGTCATTAAAGTTAATGTTAGGTGTATTAAATATGCCCGTATTTATAGGGAAAATCATGAGTCGATTCAGGAGAAATAATCCTAAAAAAGAAGAAGTTGAGTATATTAAAACAAAGTACGGAGAATTTCCAATGCCAACATTTAGTAAGGATGATGAAGCTTACCTCTTAAAAGAATACGGCATTGATGCTAAAAAGCTTAGATTTGGACGTGGATATCGCGTTTAAGATAAACTCAAAACAACACCAGAACTTAGGAATATTAGGCCAAACCAAGTTGTAATTATTGAAATCTTCATTTTAATTGAATGTCTTCTCACACTTCCCATATTTATATGCGCAATTATGAGAAGTTCCTCTGCTACATCTTCCTTCTTTAACTCCCCCTGCTTATAAAGTTTAATTATTCCTTCTGGTGAAACCAAGAGGATGTCCCACCGCCTCGGCCAAAATATTGAGAGAACAAAGGATACACTAATCAAAAAACATAGAATTCCCAAAATGACTAAATAAAATGGAATTGAAGTCTTATTTAAGTTTCTAGATAATGAAGTTGACAAAATGGTGCTGACTAGCGTTAGTATTAAAGCATCAACACCAAGAATTACAGATGCATGTTCTCTAAGCCTGTAAAACATTTCAGCACTCCTACCATATTCATTTATTGCTAGTTGGTAGTACAGCTCGATATCACTCATATTTTGCTCCCCTTTCCATTAATATGCATAGCGATATAGGTGCTTATTAATGTAAAGTAATTTCAAGGTTTCACTATACTCTGTTATTGTTAATTTCCAACAAACTATAACGGTATAATTCTTAAGGAAGTTTAGGCCGAAGGAAGGCTCAAGTCTCTTCAACAGTCCACGGCGAAAAGCCTTTTCATGACGACATGAAGGATGAAAAATGCGAAGGGGATGGATGAAAGTTAACGCTAGACTAGAATGGCCTTTTTCATAGCTACTTCTAAAATTCTTAACGAAGATAGCGATTTCCGGCTTTGTAGTTAAGCCTTTCACTTGAAGAAGGCGAAGGGCATTATTGGAATTAAGAGAGATTAGAAAATTCATACATCCTATCTTCTTGAGTTAAGGGATCATTCCTTTGTCGCTACAATTACTAAAGAGCTGTGAGTGAAAGGCTTAATTTTATTGTATTTTCTCATCCCGGTGGTGAGGAGAAATCTTGATGAAGGTTAAGGATATTATGTGATCGTTTCAGGATTCATTGATGCAAAGCGCTATGCTAAAAGCATCTAAGGAGGCTTATGAGCAGTATCCTCACCGAGGTAAGCATGAAATGGTTGCGTTGCTATGGATAACCAACATTTCATAAGTAAACCTACAGCATAAAATCTAGAAATCACTTAAAGTTATAGTGATATCCAAAGAAGCTTAGGGAAACTGAAGCAAAAGTGAACATGTGAAATTACATACCATTAGAATCGTCTACATCATTATCAAATATTTAACACTTCCTTAATACCTCACTTTATGATGTTGAATAAGAGCCTCATATTACTGCCATCTAAAGTTTTAGGTATCGTTTTGAAAGTTTCATGTGAACTTGCGTGAAAACTCCTACGGAGAGAAGAGATCACCTGTTAAAATGCGTAAGTATGTATCTGAGGATATTCATACACAGTATGTTATAAAGGCTGAGAGGAAGCTTATGAAGATGGGTTATAAAATTTATTCATATGATGATTTGCTGAGGGAAGTGAAGGACAAGCTGAATGGTAATCCAGATGTATGTGCTGGGAGGAATGGGGAATTGGTTTTCGTAAAGGTCGGCATTACAAGACCTCCTCATACAGAAACATATCTCAAAGCAGACAAAGTCATCCTCATACCTCAATAGAAACAAGTGAAGCCGTAAAGGTTTGGGGAAAAAGGAACTATCAACTTAAAGAACTACATGGAAAATTGAAGGAGTTTTCCAGCTTTTCAGGGAGTAATATGAAAAGACTTGATAAAGTAGTGTAAAAGTTTACACTTTATTTTCAAACATTTCTTTGCTTTTTAGGAAAGTGATCACCTCATCAAGTCTTTTTGCTAATTCCAAATGTTAAATTGTAAAGTGTAAAACTTTTGATTCTCCAGCACCTATTGGAAAGTAAAAGCGTAAATTCATGTAGTTCTTTCTTAAAATTATTACATTACCAGAACTCTCAGAGTTGCAATAGTCCGTGTACGCTAAAAAGCTTTTTAACAACATAACCATTCAATTAATAAAATAGGGAAAAGAAAATTTGTGTAGATAGTGTAGATTTATGGCGCCACTACTGTAGTTTCGTAAGTACCTCTTAGAGTCACTATAGTTATTCTGACAATTTGACCAGGCTTTACACCACTAACAACCTTATCGCCAGTAAAAACTTTTGATTCTCCAGCACCTATTGGAGCATCTGGCGGAGTATTACCTTGACTATCTGTAAACGAATCTGTTTTATCCTCTCCATTTATAAAGATTTTCGTAACAACTGCGGATGCGGTACCATCATTTACTATGGTAATAGTTGCATCATAGTCGCTGCCATCTCTGCTTAAATATACAGATATTGTTAGTTTCTCGTAGCTTGTGAAGCTGCTTAGTAGTCCTGTCATCCAGAATGCTGCTGCTATGCTTATTACTATTGCTATTGCTACTAGTATTACTGTTGCTATTACTGGTGATATGCCTTTCTTCCTTATGTTCTTCATTTCTTACACCTTTGCTTTTAATTCTTGTTCGCTTTAAAATATATAGTTTTTGATTGCTCTTCTTTTGCGATACTTTTGTATTCTTTTTGTATTGTGTTACATTTATATTTCAGTTTTTACCCTTATTTTTCTGGTTGTTTATGGTTAGGTTTCCCTTTATTAGTCCTAAGGTTCGTGTTGTTAGGAGGGTTGCTGTGGAGAGGGCTGTGGAGTTTCTCCCTTTTGATGAGAGGTTTGAGGTTTTGGAGAGTTATCCTGTTTATGAGCCTTTTGCTAGGGTTTATATTGTTAGGATTCCTTGGGAGGGTGGTGCTTTGGCTTATTATGTGGATGAGTATAGGCTTAGTGATGAGGAGAGGGATGCTTATGAGAGGCTTGTGGATATTGTTACTGAGGAGTTGAAGGTTTATGCTGTTACTGAGGATTTGAGGGGGCATGTTTATGGTGAGATTAGGCGTATTGTTGATAGGTATAGGGGGAGTTTAGGTCTTACTGGTGCTAGGAGGGATAGAATCCTATACTATGTTGAGAGGGATCTTCTTGGTTATGGGCCTATACATGTTTTGATGGGTGACCCTAACATTGAGGATGTTAGCTGTGTTGGTGTGGATAAGCCTATTTATGTTTGGCATAGGCGTTATGAGAGTATACCCACAAACATTGTCTTTAGGGATGTTAAGGCTTTGAATGAGTTTATATTGAAGCTTGCACATAGGGCTGGTAAGCACATTAGCCTTGCATATCCAACCCTAGATACGATGTTGCCGGAGAAGCATAGACTTGCCGCAACTTTTGGTTCTGAGGTTAGCACGGCTGGACCCACATTTACAATTAGGAAGTTTAGGGCTAAACCCTTCTCCCCAATAGAGCTTATAGCTGATGGAGTTATAAATGAGAAGTTGGCTGCATACATATGGTTTATGCTAGACCACTTGAAGACTCTTATGATATCAGGTGGGACTGGAGCTGGAAAAACCACTTTGCTGAATGCTTTAAGCCTATTCATAAGGCCTGGATTGAAAATTGTTACTGTTGAGGATACGCCTGAACTTAACTTGCCACATGAGAATTGGGTTCAATTGACTGTTAGACCGGTATACGCTGTTGGCGTAACGTTGACTGAAAT
>Ga0326760_1001257_pt1 | contig 11485 bp, 11 predicted proteins | sample GCREP_S_FD_207668 | JGI IMG/M metagenome (GOLD analysis project Ga0326760, IMG submission 207668) | Hot spring sediment microbial communities from Geyser Creek Basin, Yellowstone National Park, WY, United States - GCR.EP_S | ecosystem: Environmental > Aquatic > Thermal springs > Near-boiling...
TGAACGTCCTAAGGAACGACGCGCTAGCCGCCCTGGCCATAGCCAAGGCTATTGGGGGCTCGTTCATAAGGGTAAACGCGTACGTCGAGACGGTGGTGACGGACCAAGGGATCGTAGAGCCCTGCGCCTACGAGGTACAGATGGCGAGGAAGGCCTACCACGCGAACAACGTCAAGGTCTTCGCCGACGTCCACGTGAAGCACGGGGCCCCTCTGGCTCGGAGGCCCGTAGACGTTGTGGCAGAAGAAGCCCTGAAGAGGGGGTTGGCGGACGCAGTGATCCTGACCGGTCCCACCACCGGTGCGCCTCCGCCCCTAGAAGAGGTGCTAAGCGTCAGAGCTAGGCTTCCTAGGGCATCGATTTTAGTTGGTAGCGGTTGCAACCTTGAAAACCTGAAGGACCTCTTGGCGGCGGCCGATGCCGCGATAGTCGGTAGCTACTTTAGGGGAGGGGACCTGTCAGCGCCAGTATACGTGGAGAAGGTCAGGGAATTCATGGCAAAGGTTAAAGAGCTCAGGAAAGAGACGTAAGTCATCAGCTGCGTCACCACTCCTCATCCGTCAGCAATACGTCTTCTCATCATTTCAGGGAGGTCACTCGTCAGAGCTATATTTAAGTGTGCAAGGCGCGTGCTAAAAAACGGCAAAACTAGAGCTCGACTATGTAGCGATGATGACCGCGCCCTTCGTATTGATTGATGATAGAGAGCCATCGCTCTGAGCTCATCACCAAGGGTCCTCCTATAGTCCCTCAACGTTCAGAAGACATTTTGTGAGGGCTAGCGACTAGTATAGCTGTGACCTTCTATGAGTGACTTGCTTGAGGTCTTGAGGAAGCTTTCAGAGGCCCACGGACCTCCGGGCTTTGAAGACGAGGTGGCGGACATAATAGTCGGCGAGCTCAAGGGCCACGTAGACGGCTTCGCCAGGGACTCTCTAGGCAACCTGATAGCCTACAAGGGTTCCGGAGAGAAGTCGCTCATGATAGCGGCCCACATGGACGAGATAGCCTTGATAGTCAAGGGCATAGACGACAAGGGCTTCATAAGGTTCGCCAAGCTGGGGGGCATATGGGATCAGTTACTCGTGGGCCAGCAAGTGATAGTGCATGGAGCCAAGGGCAGGGTGAGAGGGGTCATAGGGAGCAAGGCCGTCCACGTGATGAAGGACGAGGAGAGGCGCCAGCTGTTGACATATGACAAGATGTTCATAGACGTCGGGGCGAGGAGCTCTGATGAAGTCAGGGAGATGGGCATCGAGGTCGGTAACTTCATAACGATAGACAGGAAGCTGGCAGAGCTCGCCAACGGCCTCGTGGCCGGGAAGGCGTTTGACGACAGGGCTGGCTGTGCGGCCTTAGTCCAAGCGATCAAGGAGGCCAAGCCTCGATGCAAGGTCTACGCCGTGTTCACGATCCAAGAGGAAGTCGGGTTGAAGGGTGCAACGGTCACTGGCTACGCGATCAAGCCCAACGTAGGCATAGCCGTCGACACCACGATAGCCGGAGACCACCCGAACGTGGAGCCCCACGAGGCACCTGTCAAGGTCGGTAACGGCCCGGTGATAATCGCCGCCGACGGGCGGAGGGACTCCCTATCCGGAGGCCTCATACCGAACCCTAAGGTGAAGCAATGGATCATAAAGGTGGCCGAGGAGAGGAAGATACCGTTCCAGCTCGAGGTCTTAGAGGGAGGGACCACCGACGCCACCGCCATTCAGCTCTCGAGGGAGGGAGTCCCCAGCGGCGTGGTGGCCGTACCGACGAGGTACGTCCACACATTCCAAGAGGTCCTAAGCGTTAAGGACCTGAAAAACGTCGTGGAGCTCTTGAAGGGCCTCATGGAGAGCGAGCTACCGCTTTGACTTTAACGCCCCTTCACATCCTTTTTGTGACGGCGATAGTAATCTCGACAAAGGTTTCGCCGACAAAATGGCGCTTTAAACGACAACCTGTCGAGCCCTTCGCGAAAAGCGGTAAAAACGATTCGACGTTGAACTTTCCTCTACGAGGTCTGGAGGTGATTGAGTGGAGCTAAAGTTCGATAGAGGCCTTTGCGAGAGGTGCAGTACGTACGACTGCTTGACCAAGTGTCAGTATCTGAGGCTCGATAGGGAGGGCGCGAGGAGGGAGATGGCGAAGAACGTGATAGCGGTCCTCGAGGCGGCCAGCGTCTCCTTCGGCGTTTTGGGCAACGAGGAGGAGTGCGACGGCAACGAGGCCTACATGTTGGGGGCTCGGGCTCTTCCAAGAGCTGGCCTCTCGAAACACGAAGAAGTTCGAGGAGCTGGGGGTCAAGAAGGTACTGACGGCCCCTCATGCCTACAACTTGATGAAGAAGTACCCGGGGAGGAGCTTTGAGGTTCTGCACTTCACGCAGTTGTTACACGAGCTCGTCCAAAGAGGCAAGCTGGCGCTATCGAGCGTCAGGTACAAGGCCACCTACCACGATCCTTGCTTCCTAGGGAGGTACAACAAGGTGTACTCGGAGTCCAGAAGAGTCTTGCAAAGCATTCCGGGGCTGAGGCTCGTGGAGATGAGGAGCAAGGAAAACGCCCTCTGTTGCGGTGGCGGGAGTGGAAACTTCGTCTTCGACCTCCTCCACGGCCCTGAGGGCCCCGCTAGGGTGAGGGTTAGAGAAGCCTTAGAGACGGGCGCGGAGGTTCTCGCGGTCGCTTGCCCCGTCTGCAAGTGCATGCTCGATGATGCCGTGAAGGATGAGGGCTTGGAGGACAGGATCGAGGTCAAGGACTTGGCAGAGATAGTCCTTGATGCTATGAAGAGGTACGTACTGAGCAGGGCTCGATCAGCGACCTTTGTTTGAGGGCGTCAATCCTCACGAAGTCGCCCTATCCGACGCCCCGAAGAAGTCGATTCCTCTCAACTTTTTACCGGGTCCTTCGCCTATCTCGTCTCATATTAATTCCCTAGGACCTTTAATACCTCGAAGGCCTCAACGAAGTCCGAGGAGGCATACGCGTGCGAGAGGTACGCGTTACTCCGCTAACGGTATCTATGAATACTCGTAAGACCGTTAGCGAAGTTGTGCTTCCGTACTTGACGGTCGCCTACAGGAAGACGCCTAAAGACGACTAGATCAACGTGGTCGAGGGGCTTCAATGCCCTGACTCCGTCAACACGGTCGTCTTCAAGGTAATGCGCGAGAAATTAAGGGGCGTAGGGGCTGAGGGCTGGCGCCGAGGGCTAGACCTTGAGGAGGGCGTCCTCGGCCGCGTAGGCTATTGGGTGAGTCCTCGGGGACGCTGTCAGAGCAGGGTGAGTGCCGTACTGAGAGAACGCGATCTCCTCTATAGTCATCCTCCTCTCTATCATCGCCGAAATTATGTTCGCGAGCTCGGCGGCTGTGACACCTCCGGCAACCTCTCCGCCTATTATGGTCTTCGAGGCCCTGTCGAACATCAGCTTGACCTTCAAGTTCTTGGCCCCCGGCATCGCTCCGGGGTGCTTGTCCGTGGTCGTCGCGACCCCGATAATCACATCGAACCCGGCCTCTCGAGCTGCTCTTTCAGTCAGCCCAGCGGCCCCCAAGCCCAAGTCCCCGATCATCGTTGCAAAGCAACCTATAGTCCCCAAGTTCTTCACCCTTGGCTGGAAGAGATTTGCCGCCACTATCTTCGCCTCTCGAGAAGCTATCGAGGCGAGCCTCAAGTTCGTTGGCCTCTTCGTGAAGAAGGAATACTTCTCAGCGCAGTCGCCAGCTGCGAAGACGTCTGCATCCGACGTCTGCATGTACTCGTTTACCCATACCCCGCCCCCTTCGCCTATCTTCAGTTGGGCTTCTCTCGCGAGCGAGATCTCGGGTCTGACGCCTACTGCGACGAGCACCATGTCCGCCTTGAGCCTTTCCCCTCCTGCGAGCCTCACCCCCGCGACCTTCCCATCCCTTCCTACGATCTCCTCGACCCTCTCCCCCGTAATCACTCGAACCCCTAGCTCTCGAAGCTTCTCCTCAGCCATGATGCAGAACTCATCGTCCAGGTTGAGTTGTAGGCAGTGCGGCAAGAGCTCGACTATCGTCACGTCCAGCCCCCTCTTCCTGAACTGCTCGGCGAACTCCACCCCCACGAAGCCCCCTCCTATTACGACGACGTCCTTGGCCCCCTCCAGCTTCACGAGCAGTCCTTGCAAGTAGTCGGGGTCCTTCTTCGCAAAGAACACGTTCTCGAGGTCTATTCCGTGTATCGGAGGCTTCGCGGGCACGGAGCCCGTAGCCAGCACAAGCTTGTCGTAATTTATCTTCTGCCCGCTTGAGAGGATGACGGCCTTCTCGTCCCTCCTTATCGACTTCACCTCGCCTATCACGAGCTCGATGTCGTTGTCAGTCAATAATTTGTCGGGTAGAAGATCCTTCTCGATGTTGAGGAGCGTCCCGAAGATGTACGGGATGCCACACGTCACTAGGGCCTTCTTCTCCCTCCTCACCACCGTTATCTTCGCGTCCTTGTAGAACCTCCTCGCGGTCAGAGAACATATGAAGCCAGCAGTGCTACCCCCCACTACCACAACTCTCATGCCCATTTGCTCACACCTGGGCACTCTTGGTCTCGAAATTTGATAAAAGGATTTTTCCTGTAGACATTCTCCTCGCTAACGGTACTGCGAATACTCGCAAGACGCCGGTAGGGGTTGCACCTCGGCGCCGGGGGATCACCAGCGTCGCCCATCTCACGGGCGCTGGTCGAGGCCGACGCTAGGAGACTTCCATTCGTGCTTGCCCCCATATCGTCACAGTAGAACGGATCACCCTATTTCGCGGTATTCAAATGCTACTCGCAGCAGCCCTCGGCGCAAGAACTCCTAGGCGTGGGCGATTGACTGTAGTACTCATCAAGTTCTTGGACTGCAGTAAGGGCCGAGTAACTCTAAATTTTTAGGGGACCGCGGCTATAGGAAAAAGGAGGCTATGGCGCAATACAAGTGCCTTAAGTGCGGCAAGACGTTTACGCAAGACGAAATGGTAGAGAGCTTGGGGGTTAGGTGTCCCTACTGCGACGGAAGGGTGATGTTCAAACTGCCTCCGCCAGTGGTCAGGAAAGTGAAGGCCAGATGATCAGGTGAGCACTCGACCAACTTTGAGCGAGTTCTTGTCGAACGTGAGTGATGTCTGCACGCTTTCGCCGAAACGTATGAGTCTCGGGACACGATGATTGGCGTCTCGATCGATAGCTGATGAGCAGTCTCTGCTCGCGGAGTACCCGCTTTACGATCTTCGACGATAAAATGGTCGCACAATGATTAACCACACTAGGGGGATGGAGGTATCGGGTACCGCAGGGCGAGTGGAAGGTCCATGAAACTCTACCTATTTGAGCTCGAGTATCGCTACTTCCAGCCTCTTAACATTCATATTCGTAGGGCTTGGCCGCAAATAATGGAGAGGCGGTCGAGGCGATATGTGGGGAAAGCGAACAGATGGATGTGGGGCTTCGCCCGTTCACCCCGAAGGCCCTCCCATGACTACCGAGAGGGATAAAAATAACAGGGAGAAGGGATGAAAGTTTACGCTAGACCAGAACGGCGTTTATATCTTTAATGCTAGGTCTGCGGCCTCGTGGGTTGCGTCTATTGCCTTTCTTGGCCTCGCGCAATCCCCTATCTTGTAGACCTCCGGCACCTTGCCCACGAGTTCGTCATAGAGGCCATCATTAGGCTTCGTCCCCACCGCGAGTATCACGGTATCGCAGGGGATTTCGTCCCTCTCTCCGCTCTGCACGTCCTCGATCACTAGCGCGCCCCTCTTGATCTCAACGGCCCTCTTGTTCGTTAATATCTTAACGCCCCTCTCTCTTAAGTATAGGAGGACGGTCCAGCGAGTCGTTATACCTATGTCCTGTCCTATCTTTGGCAACATCTCGACTAGGGTGACGTCTTTGCCCTCGTCGGCGAGCTTCGCGGCGGTGTTACAGCCGACCCCTCCACCTCCTATCACGACAACCCTCTTGCCAACCTCTACCTTATTCATGAGCACATCGAAGGCCGTGACCGCGCTCTCCGCGCCGGGTATTGGCGGGATTAGGGGCGATGCCCCCACCGCTACTATCACGACGTCGGGCTTCTCGGCGAGCACCTTTGAGACGTCGGCCTCGATGTTATAGTATATCTTGACGCCGAGCTTCGGCAAAATGTTCATGAAGTACTTGCCCACCTCCGCGAACTCATATGCGAGGGGGGACTTGGCGGCAATGTTTAGCTGCCCGCCTAGCATGCTGGTCCTCTCGAACAACACGACTTCGTGGCCCTTCTTAGCCAAGAGCTCGGCCGCCATACAACCCCCTGGCCCACCGCCGACGATGACGACCTTCTTCCTCCTCTCTGCTTTGAGGTCCCTGAACTCAGCTTCCCTGCCGACGGCTGGGTTCACGAGACACGTTATAGGCTGGCCTCCGAACACCCTGTCGAGGCAACCCTGATTGCACGCCACACATATGCGTATCTCGTCAAACCTCTCCTCCTTGGCCTTGATGGGAAGCTCGGGATCGGCTAGTAGTGCTCTAAACATCGCAACCATGTCTGCCATGCCCTCGCGCAAGATCTTCTCGGCCGTGAACGGATCGTTGATCCTATGAGCTATAATGACTGGGACGCTCACGACCTTCTTTATCTCAGCTGAGAGGTAGGCAAAGCCCCCGCGGGGCACGAGCATTGTGGTGAGGGGCCTCGGAGACTCGTGCCAGCCAGCCATGACGTTTATGGCCGCGATCCCCGCATCCTCCAACACCTTCGCTATCCTCTTCATCTCGTTGATCGTGTTCCCTCCCTCGATAAACTCGTCACCCGCTATCCTTATCAGTACCGGGTAACTGGTTCCGCACTTCTCCTTTATACGCTGAATTATCTCCACGGCAAAACGTGCCCTGTTCTCGAGGCTCCCGCCATATTCATCAGTCCTCTTGTTCGTTGCGGGGCTGAAGAACTGCGCTATCAGGTAGCCAGCACCGCTTAGGAGCTCTACGGCATCGAACCCGGCCTCTTTGGCCCTCACAGCCGCCTGCGCGAACTCCTCCTCTATTTGAAGAATCTCCTGCTTCGTCAGCTCTTTTGGGACCCTCTTCGTGAATATGGGTGGCGGTATCGGCGAAGGCGCGACCGGTTGCCTGCTAGGGTCAAACGAAACCTCGTACCTACCGGGGTGCCCGAGCTGAAGGACGCATTTGACGTCGTGTTGGTGAAATATGTTGGCCACCTTCGCGAGGTCCGGGATGTATTTGTCGTCGTGCGCCGCAAGGCCACCCATGAAGTGTCCCTCTATCTTCGCGAGCCCGACGATGGCTAGGCCTACCCCTCCCCTCGCCCTCTCCCTATAAAATTCGAGGAGCCTATCGGTAACGCCTCCGTCGGGGGCTTCGAAGTGCGTCTCACCCGCTGGCATTACTATGCGGTTCTTTACCCTCACGCCACCTATCTCTATGGGTTCAAAGAGCTTCATGGAGATCTTCAACCTTACTTTCCTCGCCAAGGAACATAAAAGCGTTTCGAGAAAGCTACGAGCTAGTTGGAGGTTAGGTCCTCAAATTACGATGCCATGGTCTAGTACGGCGAGTAAATGCTATGAGCCCTTTCATGCGAACAACCTTTTAAGGGCCGCTTCGAAATTGACTACCGAGGGTTGAGATTATAAGTCCTCTCTACCTGTTAAGAGGAGAGAGGAGCTATGCCCCGACGAGGCATGAAGTGGCTTCAAAAGGGCGCGTTCCGTTCCACTTCATTGCACCGTGAACCCCATCCTTAAAGTAATGGCGCCGCTCGTGAGGAGGTGGAAGAGGAGGAAGCCCCTAGGTGCAACGAATGGATGTGAATTGATGAAAGAGCATCTAGGGACGGACTTCTAAGAAATACCTCGGACTTGAGGCCTCAAGCGACTGGCGTGATGAGGGAGGTGATCGAGGAGCATAAGGCGATGACTGTAGGCCTCGTGGCTGAAGCGTTTCGTGATGAGGCTCGTCGTCGAGGAGCCCTCGAAGGTCAGATAATCGCTTTACCAAGCACATTACTATGGGGGGCTATTCTTAGTTTATATAATCACTTGCGGCTTTCACTTTGTTAACTCCACAAGCCCTCTGAGCGCTACGAGGTAGGCCGACGCCGCGTGCCCGTCCAGGCCGTATCCTCTCATGGCCTTAGCGTCCTCTTCGAAACTCATCGTTCCTTACTAGGCTGACGTACTTCACCCCTAGCAAGCTGTCATGGAGAGGTAGCTCGGAGGATGAGCTCGGCGCCCCCGACGAGTCCGCATCGAGGATTTCCTTGACCAAGCGTCCTCACATGCCCTCACAGAGCTTTCGCGAAGGACGAATTCTTGGAATTGGAGGCGCGGTTCTAGAAATAGCATCACCTCAAGTCGAGCCCGTGACCAGGATGCCCAAAAGCATAAAAAGACCGTTAGCTAGACAGCGGCTTCGGTGGCCCTTAATTGACCCTCCTAATGGTGCTGGGCTCTGGCGCTGCGGAGGGGATCCCAGTTTTGAACTGCAAGTGCAAGAGCTGCCAAGAGGCTAGAGCCATGCCTATCGCAAGGAGGATGCCGACCTCCATCCTCGTCGTCAGCAAGGTCAACTTCCTAGTCGATGCGGGGTTCGACGTCATGTACAAGATGAGCGACCTCGACGTGGACTTCGTACTACTAACGCATTGGCACCCAGACCACTATGCTGGTCTATTCAGGTTAAGGTGGTCCCCCAAGCCCGTGAACCTCTACGCCCCTAAGGGAGGGCTCGCGGATTGGATCGCGGCGGAGCTCAAGAACCTGAGGCTAAAGTACGTCGCGCCTTACGAGACCTTTGAGCACGGGGGCGTCAAGATCACGCCGGTACCCTTGAATCACAAGATAGAGACTATGGGCTACCTCGTCGACGACGGAGAAGCCAAAATCGCCTTTCTCTTCGACGGAAAGGGGCTCTCGAGCCGGGACTGCAATCTCGTCCAAGGCTTCGGAGCCCACGTTGCACTAGTGGATGCTACAGAGCACCCAGGTACCCAGAACTCTTACCATAATAACGTCGACGAAGCCGTCGAACTGGGCTACAAAGTGGCTGCCGAGAGAATCATTTTGACCCATATAGCCCACCACAATATGTCGCTCGTCGAGCTCACGACTTATGTCAAGAGGTTCGAGGGGGTCTCTTTGGCGCACGACGACATGGTGATACAGCTGTAAGCCTCCTGAGCTCGTAAACATCCATGCGCGAAACCGCCGTTAAGCCAGACCGTAGTCCTCTAAGATCTTCCTAAGCCTCCTGAGCTCCTCGAGTAGACGGCGGCCTTCTGAGGTCAGCTTTACCATTAGTGACCTGCGCTCGTCCTCCGCACGCTCGACCTCCACTAAGCACCTCTCGTTGAGGTCCTCCAAAATGCTCCTTAACCTATCGTATGAGAGCTTTACTATCAACGACAGCTCGGTCGCGTGCAACTCACCGTGCTCATCGAGTGCCTCTAGCGTCTCCATGACTATCTGCAACCTGCTCCTCTTCCTGGCCCTACTCACGGCCGACAACCCTGCCCACGTGGAATATCGCAAAGGGCAGCGTCGCTAGGGCCCTAGCGACCTCTGCCAAGGCCAGCAGTAGAGCGCCTGCGTCTGAGTGGAGCAAGAGGGCGCTAAGGAAGCGGAGCATGTGGACCATCGATAGAGCCACCAGATATGCCCTAAGTTGCCTGCCCTCGCAGGTCACAGATGCCGCGGCCGCTAGCGCGCAGGCCAAGAGGTCCGGCGCCGACATGGCGATGGGGGCTACAACAACGGCCTTCTCCTCCTCAGATACCGAGACGACGATCAAGAAGAACGAAGCCGCCGCGAGGGACGAGGTGAGGGTGTAGAAGGTTAGGGAGAGCCTTGCCGATTCGACCAATATCGAGAGGACGGAGGACGCTTGGCTTAGGGCCAGCAAGAAAAAGGAGGCCGAGAGGTACAGAAGGCTCCTAGCCCGAAGCCTCCTGTACACCCTCAAAAATTCGTAGGCTATGTAGCCGAACAGTATTAGAGAGACGAGGCACGAGAGCAACACCGCCAATTCGTAGGGGCTCAGCATCACAGCTACCGCCTTTGAGGCGCCATGATGTATCGCTCGCCACCCTTCACGACCTCGACGACGATGGCGTACGAGCCCCTCCTAGTCGTAAATGCGACGACCTTTACCGTCAAATCTCCTCCTCGAGATATCAGCTCGGCCAAGTGCTCGCCCGAGACGACCTTATTTGTCGAGGTCTCAACGTAAGAGGGGGCTAAGAGCAACAGGCCCCTCTTGTTGCCACCGAACTTAATGAGCAGATGATCGTCGTAGTGTTCGACCATCGGTCCCCGAATGCTAACTACCTCTCTCGTCGAGCCGTAGATGACGGAGCCCACTAAGAACCTAGGAGGCCTAAACGGCATTGGCTCTATGACGTTCTCCTCGAGGATCGCCTCCTCCTCTGACGAGGAGTACGGATAGGAGGAGTACACGTAAAGGGGGACGGCTACTATGATCAACGCCACAGCAATCAATATCAATGCGATTCTAAGCTTCAAGTTCGAGCACCCGTTACGGACTGTAGAGGTTCATTCCGCAAAAATAAAAACAGCGTGAAGCTTAACGCCGTCGACGCCCGCTCAGCGCTTTGCGCTGCGGATGCGGGGACCGCCCAGCTCCTTCAAGGCGCTTACGTTTATCGTCGCTATGTGCGTGACTTTTCCTGAGCTTATGTCCACGAGGTACGTTATTGTGGTGCTACCGTTGCTCAGCACCACCAGGGCCTGCTGGGCCTTGAAGACGACGGTTCCATCGCCTTGGACGTAGGCCCTCACTATAGGCCTTATGGACACGACCTTGTAGCCTTGCCCCAGTAAATTGCTGGTCTCCGCGTTCGACTGAAGTACACGCATCACCGTCTGGTTGTACTCCGACGAAGCTTCGACGAACTTAGAGGAAGCGCCCCATCTCCACTTGAACCAAGCCCCTACATTGAGGCCTAAAGGCGCTATGCACGATTTGCTGTAGGTCTCATTGCTAGTGCTCTGGGCGCTGGCCGCAGCCAGTACCCCTCCAATCACCGCTACTATTACTATCGCCGCTATTACTCCATACGCAATCCTCTTGTTCAAAGTCCTCACCTCGAGAGGGAGGAGGTAAACCATGACTTTTAAGCTTAGTTCTCAAAAAGAGAGTCTGGAGAGGCTTAGGCCTTTGCTGGCAAACATCTTTTACATCGCTCCCCCATTTCTAGAGGTAAGGGCTTTTTCTTAAGCGTCGAGCTGGAGCACAAAGGCTCGCTCGCCGATCGCCTAATGTTTACGTCGCTGGTGCGAGGTCGTCGACGCGGGGTGCTTGAGATGACGTTGAGGGAGGGCGACCACTGTTTGGACTGTTTTAGCGATCCTGAGGCCCCCTGCAAAGCCTTAAACGTCGCCTTTCATGAAGGATAAATCATAGGTGAAGCCCGTGCGAGCGACGTTGAGCTCCGTGGAGATCACGATCCTCGTGGAGGAGTGCGC